>QFCS01000703.1_pt1 | contig 62773 bp, 61 predicted proteins | sample 3576561 | NCBI WGS metagenome assembly QFCS01 | reverse complement strand
GGAGTTCGAGGGCAAAAGCTACCGTCTGAAGGAGGCTGCCTCACGCATTGCAATCACACCCGCATAGTCATAATCCGACCGTCCTGCCTGGAGCAGTTTGACCGGCCATAAGTGGAGCAGTTTGGGGTGGCCATCGGGGCATGGACCACCTGCCTTTGCGCCTGAGCCCCGGTGACGACCTGCGCGCTGCGCTGCAATCGGCGGCGCGCGAGCGCCGGCAGCGCGCGGCCTTCGTGGTCGCGGGCATCGGCAGCCTGGTGGACGCTCGCCTGCGCCTGGCGGCGGCGGAGGATGTGCTGCTCGTGCCCGGGCCCAGTGAGATCCTGACGCTCAGCGGCTCGCTGGGCACAGACCACGCGCACCTTCACATGAGCGTGGCGGACGCCCAGGGCCGTGTGTGGGGCGGGCATGTGATGGCGGGTTGCTGCGTGCGCACCACGGCCGAGCTGCTGATCGCCTGGCTGCCCGATTGGGACTTCGCGCGCGAGCCCGATGCGGCGACGGGCTACCTTGAGCTGGTCGTGCGGCCCCGCCGCACCTGATCCACGCGACCAGAAAAAAAGGGAGCCAATGGCTCCCTTTTTTCTGCTCAACCCTCCCGATCAGAGCGAGTCGATGAAGCTGCGCAGCTTGTCGCTTCGGCTCGGGTGCTTGAGCTTGCGCACCGCCTTGCTCTCGATCTGGCGGATGCGTTCGCGCGTGACATCGAACTGCTTGCCCACTTCTTCCAGCGTGTGGTCGGTGGACATCTCGATGCCGAAGCGCATGCGCAGCACCTTGGCTTCGCGCGGCGTGAGGCTGTCGAGAATTTCCTTCACCACCTCGCGCAGGCCGGCCTGCATGGCCGCTTCGATGGGGGCGGTGTTGGTGGTGTCCTCGATGAAGTCGCCCAGGTGCGAATCGTCGTCGTCGCCGATCGGCGTTTCCATGGAGATCGGTTCCTTGGCGATCTTCATGATCTTGCGGATCTTGTCCTCTGGCATCTCCATCTTCTCGGCCAGGATGGACGCATCGGGCTCGAAGCCGAACTCCTGCAGGTGCTGGCGGCTGATGCGGTTCATCTTGTTGATGGTCTCGATCATGTGCACCGGGATGCGGATGGTGCGCGCCTGGTCGGCGATCGAGCGCGTGATAGCCTGGCGGATCCACCAGGTGGCATAGGTCGAGAACTTGTAGCCGCGGCGGTATTCGAACTTGTCCACCGCCTTCATCAGGCCGATGTTGCCTTCCTGGATCAGGTCCAGGAATTGCAGGCCGCGGTTGGTGTACTTCTTCGCGATGGAGATCACCAGGCGCAGGTTGGCCTCGATCATTTCCTTCTTGGCGTCGCGCGAGGAGGCCTCGCCGTTGTTCATCCGCTTGTGGATGTCCTTGAGGTGCTCGATGGGCACCACCACGCTGCTCTGGATGTCGATCAGGCCCTGCTGCAGTTCCTGCACCGGCGGGATGTTGCGTTCGAGCACCGTGCTCCAGGGCTTGCCCGCGGCGGCCTGCTTCTCCACCCACTTGAGGTTGAGCAGGTTGGGCGGGAAGTCCTTGATGAAGGTCTCCTGCGGCATGCCGCACTTGTCCACGATGATGCGGCGCAGCTCGCGCTCTTTCTTGCGGATCTCGTCGACCTGGCCGCGCACGGTGCTGCACAGCTTCTCGATCGCCTTGGCCGTGAAGCGGATGGTCATCAGCTTCTCGGTGATGGCCTGCTGCGTCTTGGCGTAGTGGGGGCTGCCGTAGCCTTCCTTGTCGTAGGTCTTGTGCAGCTTCTCGAACATGCCGCGCATGGCGTCGAAACGCTCCAGCGCCTCGCGCTTGAGTTCCTCCAGCTTGCGCGTGAGTGCCTTGGAGCCGCCCTTGCCATCGTCGTCGTCGGCCTCGTCGTAGTCGTCGAAGTCTTCCTCGGCGACGTAGTCGTCGGCCTCGTCGGCGTCGGCGAAGCCGTCCACCACGGTGGAGATCACGACCTTGCCTTCGCGGATCTCCTCGGCCATGGCCAGGATCTCGGCGATGGTGGCGGGCGATTCGCTGATCGCCTCCATCATGCTGTGCAGGCCGCCTTCGATGCGCTTGGCGATTTCGATCTCGCCCTCGCGCGTGAGCAGCTCCACCGTGCCCATCTCGCGCATGTACATGCGCACCGGGTCGGTGGTGCGGCCGAATTCGCTGTCCACGGTGGACAGGGCGGCTTCGGCTTCCTCTTCCGCCTCTTCTTCGGTGGCGGCGGTGGGGCCGGTGTTGTTGAGCAGCAGCGTCTCGGCGTCGGGCGTCTGTTCGTAGACGGCCACGCCCATGTCGTTGAGCAGCGAGACCACCACTTCCAGGGTCTCGGCTTCGACCAGCTTGTCGGGCAGGTGGTCGTTGATCTCGCCGTGCGTGAGGTAGCCGCGTGTCTTGCCCAGCTTGATCAGGGTCTTGAGGCGCTCGCGACGGGCGCGCGCCTCCTCCTCGGACAGGACGGTCTCGTCCAGCCCGAATTCCTTCATCAGCGCACGCTCCTTGGCCTTGCTGATCTTCATGCGCAGCGGCTTGGCCTTCTCGACCGGCTGCGCTTCCTCGGTGCTGGCCTCTTCGGGCACGTCGTCGCCGACGAGGTCCTCGTCGATGTCACCGAGGTCGGCGTCGTCGAGATCGTCCTCGCCCTTGCCCTTGGCGTCGGCCTTGGGCTTGCGGCCGCGCTTGGCGGCGGGCTTGTCGGCCGCGGCCTTGGCGGGGCGGCCAGGCTTCTTCTTGGCGGGGGCTTCGCCTTCCAGCAGCTCCTCGGCCAGGGCCTCGGGCTTGGCTTTTTTCGCGGTGCTGCTGGCGGTGGTCTTGGCGGCGGCCTTCTTGGCCGGCGCGGCCTTGGCGGCGGCTTTGGTGGGGGTGGTCTTGGTCGTCACTGCAGGGGCTTTCTTGGGAGCGGCCACCGGTTGGGCTTTGGCAGGAGCGGCCTTCTTGGCGGCGGTCTTGGTGGCGGCAGCGGACGGACTGGCTTTCTTCGCGGGCATGGGAACCTCAAAAAAACGTCGATGGAACCGGCAGAACACCCAACAGCCGCCAGAAAACCCTACTTGGGGTCAACCGGTGGTTTTGGAAGAGCACGGCACCCGCCACGGGCCGGTGCGGGCGGGCCTGCAAGCTGTGGGGCGATCATTTGGTGTGCAGTCCTTGCGGGGTTCCGCGCGCCCGGGGAGGGCGGGGTGGCCAGGCGGTGTTGCCATGTAGCCCTTGCAGGAGGGCCGGGCCGGTGCCGGAGGTGCTGCTGTCGCGCTTGCGGTGCAACCGAGGATTATACCGGCGCGGCCCCGATCTGGTGCTCCAGCGCCTTGCGCTGGGCCTGGATGTCGGCATAACGCCGCAGTTCGGCCGGGTCGTTGCCGGCGCGGGCGATGGCCTCGACCTCCAGGGCCTTCAGGTGCTCGATGCGCAGGCGCAGCATGACGCCACCCAGTTCCTCGGCGTCTTCCTCGGCGCCCGGGGTCAGGGCGCAGCGCTCCACCTGCTGGCAGGCCAGCGCCTCGTGCTCGTGGCCGCGCAGGGCCTCGCGCAGGGCGGCCCAGGGCTGGTGACCGTGTTCGTGCAGTTGCGCCTCGAGCCAGGCGAACAGGGGGCCGTGCGGCGCAGGCAGCTCGGCCAGCAGGTGGTGGTCGTCGGCAGAGAGCTGGTCCCAGGACGGCGTATGCGACAGCAGCAGGCCCAAAGCCCGGTCCTCGCGGCTCATGAGGCCGCGGCGCGAAGCCGACGAGCGGCCATGCCAGGCGTGCTGGGTGGCGGCCTGCCCCTGGCGGCGGCGCGGGGCACCGGGCCCGTATCCGCCACCGTGTTCGTACCCATGATCGCGCTCAGGGCCCGCACCGTGGTCGCGCGGTTCCTGGCGGGCGCGGGCCGTGCGCGGCGAGGCGCTGCCCGGCTGACCGCGGCCGCCCGCCGGCGCCCACAGGCGCAGCAGGTCCTGGGCGTCCAGCGCGGCGGTGTGGGCGATGTCGGCCAGCAGCTGGCTCTTGAGCGCGCCGTCGGGCAGGGCGCTCCACATCGAGCGGGCCTGGCTGGCCATGCGCGCGCGGCCTTCGGCGGTGTCGAGCTCGCAATCGGCGCCGGCGGCCTCCAGCAGGAAGCGCGACAGCGGCATGGCTTCCTTCACGCGGGCGGCGAAGGCCTCGGTGCCATGCTCGCGGATGAAGCTGTCGGGGTCGTGTTCCGTGGGCAGGAAGAGGAACTTCACGCTGCGCGTATCGCTGGCCCAGGGCAGGGCGGCGTCCAGCGCCTTGCGCGCGGCGCGCCGGCCGGCGGCGTCGCCATCAAAGCTGAACACCACGGCGTCGGTGAAACGGAACAGCTTCTGCACGTGGTCGGCTGTGCAGGCCGTGCCCAGCGTCGCCACGGCGTTGCCGAAACCGAGCTGGGCGAGCGCCACCACGTCCATGTAGCCTTCGGTGACCAGGGCGTAGCCGTGCTGTCGGATGGCGGTGCGCGCCTCGAACAGTCCGTAGAGCTCGCGGCCCTTGCTGAAGACCGGCGTCTCGGGCGAGTTGAGGTACTTGGGCTCGCCCTTGTCGAGCACGCGCCCGCCAAAGCCGATGCACTCGCCCTTGACGTTGCGGATGGGGAACATCACGCGGTCGCGGAAGCGGTCGTAGCGCTTGGCCTGGCCATCCTGGCCCTTTTCGTCGGCGTGTTCGATCACCAGGCCCGACTCGGTGAGCAGCGGCGACTGGTAGTCCGGGAACACGCCGGCCAGGTGGCGCCAGCCCTCGGGCGCGTAGCCCAGACCGAACACCTTGGCGATCTGGCCGGACAGGCCGCGGCCCTTGAGGTAGCCGATGGCGCGCGGCGAGGCTTTCAGCTGCTTCTGGTAGTCGCGCGCGGCTTTCTCCAGCACGTCGGTCAGCGTGGCCTGCTGCTGGCGCTGCTGCGCGGCGCGTTCGCGGTCCTGCGGCGAGGCGGCGTCGTCGGGCACCTGCAGGCCGACCTGGGCGGCCAGGTCCTTCACGGCTTCCACGAAGCCCATGCCCGTGTGCTCCATGAGAAAGCCGATGGCGTTGCCGTTCGCCCCGCAACCGAAGCAGTGATAGAACTGCTTGGACGGGCTGACGCTGAACGAGGGCGATTTCTCGCCGTGGAAGGGGCACAGCCCCATGAAGTTGGCGCCGCCCTTCTTGAGCTGCACGTAGCGGCCCACCACGTCGACCACGTCGACGCGGGTGAGCAGTTCCTGGATGAAGCTCTGGGGGATGGCCATGGGGAAGGGGGAGAGTATGAAGCACCCCCGCCGCGCCGCGCGCGGCCCCCTCGAGGAGGCCTGGCCGACGGAGCGGCACGGCCAGGTCCGTGGCCTGTGTGGACGGGACCTCTCGCGCCGACGGGGGTGGCGGTCAATCGCCTGCGACGATGCCCTCGCGCCGCGGATCGGCGCCGCCCAGCCAGCGCGCGCCGCGCCGCACCAGGGCCTGCGCGCCGCTGGTCATCTCCACCGTTTGCACCGTGTGGCCGAGGGCGCGCAGCGCCTGCACGGTGGCGTCGGGGAAACGGTTCTGCTCCAGCATCAGCGGGCCGCCCAGGGTGCCGAAGTTGGGCAGGTCCAGCGCGGCCTGCGGGTGCAGACCCCAGTGCAAGCTGCCGTGCAGGGCCTTGGCGGTGTAGTGAATGATGAGCGCGCCGCCCGGGCTGCCCGCGCTCATGAGGGGTTCGCCGCTGTGCGCGTCGAACACGAGCGTGGGCGCCATGGACGAGCGCGGCCGCTTGCCCGGCTGCACGCGGTTGGCGATGGGGCGGCCCTGGGCATCGGCGGGCGCGAAGCTGAAGTCGGTGAGCTCGTTGTTGAGCAGGAAGCCGCCGGGGCGCGAGGGATCGGTGCTCACCATCAGGCGCGAGCCGAAGGCCGATTCGATGGTGGTGGTCATGGCCAGTGCGTTGCCGCGGCCATCGACGATGCTGATGTGGCTGGTGCCGGCCTCGGGTTGCGCGGGCATGGGCGCGAAGGCCAGCGTCGCGCCGGCCGGCCGGCCCGGTCGGGCCTCGGGCATGCGCTGCGGCCCGATGAGCTGGGCGCGTGCGTTGAGGTACTCGGGGGCCAGCAGGCTGTTCCAGTCGCCGCCGGGCGCGGGCACGAAGTCGGGGTCACCCACGTACTGGGCGCGGTCCGCGAACGCCAGGCGCGAGGCCTCGGTGTAGGCGTGCAGCCAGTCGGCGCCGGGTCGGCCGTCGCGCAGCCCGGCCAGGGCCTGCGGCGTGCGCGAGAGCAGGCCCAGGATCTGCCCGACCGCGATGCCGCCCGAGCTGGGCGGCGGAAAGCCGCACAGGCGCACCCAGCGCCCGCCGGTGCGCAGCGGGTGGCACAAGGCCTCGCGCTCGCGCGGCTGGTAGCGGCGCAGGTCGTCCAGCGTGAGCGCGCCGGGCAGGCTGGGGTGCTGGCGAACCTTGTCGACGATGGCGCGCGCGACCGGGCCGTCGACCAGGGCCCGTGGCCCGATGGCCGCGATGTCGCGCAGCACCGCCGCGAGCTCGGGATTGCGCAGCGCATGGCCGACGGGATGCGGCGTGCCATCGGCGCGGTAGAAGTAGGCGCGGGCCACGGGGTCGGCCGGCAGTGCCCGCTCGGCGGCCAGCAGCGTGTGCAGCCGCGGGCTCACGGGAAAGCCGCGCTCGGCCAGGTCGATGGCGGGCTGGAACAGCCGCGCCCAGGGCAGGCGGCCGTGCTGCCGGTGCGCCAGCGCCAGCATGGCCACGGTGCCCGGCACGCCCACCGAACGGCTGCTGGCCACGGCCTGCGCGAAGGGCATCGGCTGGCCCTGGGCGTCGAGGAAGAGGCGCTCGTCGACGGCGGCCGGCGCGGTCTCGCGGCCATCGAAGGCCTGCACGCGCCGGCCGTCCCAATGCAGCAGGAACGCGCCGCCGCCGATGCCGCTGGACTGCGGCTCCACGAGCGTCAGCACCATCTGCACCGCAATCGCGGCGTCCACCGCGCTGCCCCCCTCGCGCAGGACGCGCGCGCCCGCCTCGGTGGCCAGCGGGTTGGCGGCAGCGACGGCGAATCGCTCGAAAGACCAGCCCGGCTTCGCCGTGTAGCCGGAGGCGGCTTCGGGCTGAGGGGGTGCGGCGGGCGGCTGCGCGCAGGCCGCCAGCAGCAAGGTCAGGAGGAGGGGGGAGAGCCAGCGCTTCATGGCGCGACTCTACGCCCGAAGCGCCGGCTTACCGAGGCGCCAGGCGGATCGCGCCGTCCAGGCGGATCACCTCGCCGTTGAGCATGTCGTTCTCGATGATGTGCTTGGCCAGTTTGGCGTAGTCCTGCGGCGTGCCCAGGCGGCTGGGGAAGGGCACGCTGGCGGCCAGCGCGTCCTGCACCTCTTGCGGCATGCCGAACAGCATGGGCGTACCGAAGATGCCGGGGGCGATCGTCATGTTGCGGATGCCGTTGCGCGCCAGGTCGCGCGCAATCGGCAGCGTCATGCCGACCACGCCGCCCTTGGAGGCGCTGTAGGCCGCCTGGCCGATCTGGCCGTCGTAGGCCGCCACGCTGGCGGTGCTGATGAGCACGCCGCGTTCGCCGGTCGACTCGGGATCGTTCTTGCACATCGCGTCGGCGGCCAGGCGGATCATGTTGAAGCTGCCCACCAGGTTGACCATGATGGTCTTGGTGTAGACGGCCAGCGCGTGCGGGCCGTTCTTGCCCACGGTCTTCTCGGCCGGGGCGATGCCCGCGCAGTTGACCAGGCCCATCAGCTTGCCCAGCGACACCGCCTTCGCGACCGCGGCCTGGCCATCGGCCTCGCTGCTCACGTCGCACTTGACGAACACCCCGCCGATGTCCTTGGCCACGGCCTCGCCCTTGTCGGCCTGCATGTCGGCGATGACGACCTTGCCGCCGTTGGCCGCCAGCATGCGCGCCGTGCCTTCGCCGAGGCCCGAGGCGCCGCCGGTGACGATGAATACCTTGCCTGCAATCTCCATGCTTGTGCTCCTGAGGGGATGGGTGCGCCGGGGTGGCGTTGACGTTGACGTAAACGTCAATTATGCAGTGACGCTCGGTGGCTGCGGCCCCCGTCCTGGCCCGCGCGGACCAGCCCGCATAATCCGCCCATGTTCTTCAACCTCCCCACCCTGCTGACCTGGGCCCGCATCGTGGCGATTCCGCTGATCGTGGGGGTGTTCTACGTGGGCCATCTCGGCCCGGCGGAGCAGAACCTGGTGGCCACCGCCATGTTCATCGTCTTCGCGCTCACCGACTGGGCCGACGGCTATCTGGCGCGCAAGCTCAACCAGACCTCGGCCTTCGGCGCCTTCCTCGACCCGGTGGCCGACAAGTTCCTGGTCTGCGCCAGCCTGCTGGTGCTGGTGCACATGGGCCGTGCCGACGTGTTCGCGGCGCTCATCATCATCGGTCGCGAGATCGCGATCTCCTCGCTGCGCGAGTGGATGGCCATCATCGGCGCCACCAAGAGCGTGGCCGTGCACATGATCGGCAAGGTCAAGACCATGGTGCAGATGATCGCGATCCCTTTCCTGCTGTTCGACGGCCGGCTGTTCGGTCTGATCGACACCCGCCTGTGGGGCACCTGGCTGCTGTGGATGTCGGCCGTCCTCACGGTGTGGTCCATGGTCTATTACCTGCAGAAGGCGCTGCCCGAGATCCGCGCGCGTTCCCGTTGAAAGCGAGCCCGTGAGTCCTCCCGCGACCGACAACGCCTGGCTGCGCGCCATGCCCTGGGTGTTCGTGCTGATCTGGAGCACGGGTTTCATCGTCGCGCGCTACGGCATGCCGCACGCACCGCCGCTGTCCTTCCTGGCGATGCGCTACGCGCTGTCCATCCTGTGCTTCCTGCCGTGGATCGTCTGGGCCGGCGTGAAGTGGCCGGCCAACCGCGCGCAGTGGCTGCACCTGTCGGTCGTCGGCGTGTTCATGCACGCGGGCTACCTGGGCGGCGTGTGGGCGGCGGTGAAGGCCGGCATGGGCTCGGGCCTGTCCTCGCTCATCGTCGGTCTGCAGCCGGTGCTCACCGCCATCTGGCTCAGCGCCGTGGGCGGCGCGCAGGGACAGGTGTCGCGCCGGCAGTGGCTGGGCCTGCTGCTGGGGTTTGCGGGGCTGGTGCTGGTGGTGTCGCGCAAGCTGGTCGACGGCTCGCCGGGCGACCACGCCAATGCGGAGAACCTGTCGTACGCGGTGTTCGCGCTGTTCGCCATCACGGCCGGCACCCTGTACCAGAAGCGCTTCGTTCAGGCCTGCGACGTGCGCACCGCCAACACGGTGCAGCTCATCGCGGCCTTCATCGTCACGCTGCCCCTGGCCCTGCTGGAGTCCGAGCCCATGCACTACACGGGCGAGTTCATCGGCGCCATGGCCTGGTCGGTGTTGGGGCTCACGCTGGGCGGCAGCTCGCTGCTCTACCTGTTGATCCAGCGCGGGGCCGCGGCCAGCGTGGCCAGCCTGATGTACCTGGTGCCGCCGACCACGGCCGTCATCGCCTGGCTGTTGTTTCGCGAGCCGATCACGCCGCTCACGGTGGCGGGCATCGCGGTCACGGCCTTCGGCGTGAGCCTGGTCGTGCGCTCGCCGCGCTGAGCGCCGGCGCGGGCCGCCAGGGCTCGTCGCGGAAGGCCTCGGCCAGGGCGGTCACGAGCAGCCGGATGCGCTTGGGCGACTGCGCCTGCCAGGGCGCCAGCCAGTGGATGTCGGCGTCGCGGTGGCTCCAGGCCGGCAGCACGTGCACCAGCTCGCCGCTGGCGATCTGCGGCGCGATGTCCCACAGGCTGCGCAGCATGATGCCCTGGCCCGCGAGGCACCAGTCGCGCACCAGCTCGCCCGAGTTGCTCGACAGCGGCCCGGCGATGGCCACCCGGCGCAGGGCGGCGTCGCCCTCGTGCTGCAGCGCCCAGTGGTCGTGGCGCCTCGGGTCGGCGTCGGTGTGCTCGCGCACCACCAGGCAGTGGTGCATGGCCAGGTCGTCCAGCGTGTGTGGCGCGCCGTGCACCGCCAGGTAGGCGGGGGCGGCCACCAGCACGCGCCGGTTGGGCGCCAGCCGGCGCGACACCCACTCGCCCGCGCGCTGGTCGGGCGCGCTCCACAGCCACACGGCGCCGTCCAGCCCTTCGGCGGCCAGGTCGGGCAGGCGCTCGGTGAGTTGCAACTGGATGGACACCGCCGGGTGCTTCGCCTGAAAGGCCGCCAGCGCCGGCCCCAGCCAGCGCCGCCCGAAGCCGAAGGTGGCCGCCAGGCGGATCGGCCCGGCGGGCTCGGCCTGGCGCTCGCGCAGCTCGGCCTCCGCCGCCTCGAAGCCGCGCAGCAGCTCGACCGCGCGCAGCGACAGGGTCTCGCCGTCGGCCGTGGGGCTGACGCGGCGCGTGGTGCGCTGGAACAGGCGCACGCCGAGCGAGGCCTCGAGCGCCGCCAGCCGCCGCGTGATGGCCGACGGCGTGAGTCCCAGGGCCTGAGCAGCCTGCGCCAGGCTGCCGTGCTGGCGAACGGCTTGCACCATCTCCAGATCGGCGCGGTCCATGAATTGCTCCTGGCTCAATAATCAATGAACGGATTATTGCGAGTGGATTCGTTACAGTGGCGCACCGATTCGACGGCACCACCAGGAGACCCCCCATGAGCAAGCACCGCATCGCGGTCATCGCCGGCGACGGCATCGGCACCGAAGTCATGCCCGAGGGCCTGCGCGTGCTCGAGGCCGCGGCCACGCGCTTCGGCATCGACCTGCAGTTCGACCACTTCGACTTCAGCAGCTGTGACTACTTCGAGAAGCACGGCCAGATGCTGCCCGACAACTGGAAGGACCTCATCGGGGGGCACGAGGCCATCTACTTCGGTGCCGTGGGCTGGCCCGCCAAGGTGCCCGACCACGTGTCCCTGTGGGGCTCGCTGCTGCTCTTTCGCCGCGAGTTCGACCAATACATCAATCTGCGACCCGCGCGCCTGATGCCCGGCGTGGTCGCGCCGGTCGTGCGCCGCGACGGCAGTCCGCGCCAGCCGGGCGAGATCGACATGGTCATCGTGCGTGAGAACACGGAGGGCGAGTACAGCAGCATCGGTGGGCGCATGTACGCCGGTACGCCGCGCGAAATCGTGATGCAGGAAACCGTGATGTCGCGCCACGGCGTCGACCGCGTGCTGCGTTACGCCTTCGAGGTGGCGCGTTCGCGGCCCAAGAAGCACCTGACCAGCGCCACCAAGAGCAATGGCATCGCCATCACCATGCCGTACTGGGACGAGCGCGTGGCCGAAATGGCGAAAGAGTATCCAGATGTGACGGTGGACAAGTTCCACATCGACATCCTCACCGCGCATTTCGTGCAGCGGCCCGACTTCTTCGACGTGGTCGTCGGCAGCAACCTGTTCGGTGACATCCTGTCGGACCTGGGGCCGGCCTGTACCGGCACCATCGGCATCGCGCCCAGCGCCAACCTCAACCCCGACCGCACCCAGCCGTCGCTGTTCGAGCCGGTGCACGGCTCGGCGCCGGACATCGCGGGCAAGGGCGTCGCCAACCCCATCGGACAGATCTGGTGCGGCGCGATGATGCTCGACTTCCTGGGCCACCGCGAGGCGCACGACGCCGTGCTGCGCGCCATCGAGGCCACGCTGGAGCCCAACAGTGGTGCGCCGCGCACGGCCGATCTGGGCGGGCGCGCGGGCACGGCCGACGTGGGCCGCGCGATCGCCTCGCTCCTCTGACCGCTGATCTCGCCGACGCGCCGATGCCCCAGGCGAAGGAGGCCTGTGTGGGGCATCTGCGTCTAGAATCGCCGCTCGTGTGGCCCATGGGCCTCGGCGCCCGATGTCTTGTTGACACGCGCCGCGGCACATGGGTCTAATCGTTCGGCGCATGGATTCCGGCACTTCCGCCAGGGCCTGCGCTCCCGGGCAGACACCGGCCGGCCCCCGCGGCGGCCGTCGCACCCGGCCCAATACACGCTTCACCCAATCCATTTCAAGAGGGGCTCTTCGTGAACAAAACCGAACTCGTCGAACACATCGCCAAGCACGCCGACATCTCCAAGGCCGCTGCGACGCGTGCTCTCGACTCCACCATCGCCGCCATCCGCACCACGCTCAAGAAGGGCGGCACCGTTTCCCTGGTGGGCTTCGGCTCGTTCGGCGTGAGCAAACGTCCCGCTCGCAAGGGCCGCAACCCGCGCACCGGCGCCGAGATTAAAATCAAGGCCGCCAAGGTGCCGAAGTTCCGCCCCGGCAAGGCACTGAAGGACGCGGTCAACTGACCTGGCCATTCAAGTACATGGGTGCTTAGCTCAGTCGGTAGAGCGGCTCTCTTACACGGAGTAGGTCGGCGGTTCGACCCCGTCAGCACCCACCACAAAAAGGCGAACCCGGGTTCGCCTTTTTTGTTGTCCCTCAGAATCCGGCACTCGACCCGCCACCTCAAGGACGTTCGCATGTTCGATTCCATTCGCGATCACAAGAAGTACCTCATGGGCTTCCTGCTGATCCTGATCATTCCCTCCTTCGTGCTCTTCGGGGTCGAGGGTTACACCCGGTTCAGCGAGGGTGGCGAAGCGGTGGCCACGGTCGATGGCAAGAGCATCAAGCGCACCGAGTGGGAGCAGGCGCACCGCCAGGAATCGCAGCGCTTGCGCGAGATGATGCCGACGATCGACCCCGCCATGCTGGACTCCGACGAGGCGCGCTACGGCACGCTGGAGCGCATGGTGCGCGAGCGCGTGCTGGCCGCCGCCGCGCAGAAGCTGAACCTCTACACCAGCGACCAGCGCCTCGCGCGCGAGTTGCAGTCCAACCCCACCATCGCCGCCATGCGCCGCCCCGACGGCAGCCTCGACGTCGAGGCCTACCGGCAACTGCTCTCGCGCCAAGGCATGACGCCCGAGATGTTCGAGGCATCCGTGCGCGCCGACCTGTCGCAGCGCCAGGTGTTGCAGAGCGTGCAGGACAGCGGCTTCGCCGGCAGCGCGATGGCGCGGATGTCGCTCGATGCCTTCTTCCAGAAACGCCAGGTGCGCGTCAAGACCTTCGCGGCCAAGGACTTTGCCTCGCGCGTGGCGCCAAGCGACGCCGACATCGAGGCCTTCTACAACCAGAACCAGGCGTTGTTCCAGGCCACCGAGCAGGCCGACATCGAGTACCTCGTGCTTGACGCCGCGGCGCTGGAGCAATCGGTCAAGCTCAACGAGGCCGACCTGCGCGCCTACTACGAGCAGAACGCCGCGCAGCTCAGCGGGGCCGAGGAGCGCCGCGCCAGACACATCCTGCTGAGCGTGCCCCCGGGCGCCACGCCCGAGCAGAAGGCGGAGATTCGAAAAAAGGCCGAGGAACTGCTCGCCAAGGTCAAGGCCGATCCCTCCAAGTTCGCCGAACTGGCCAAGGCCCATTCGCAGGACCCGGGCTCGGCTGCGAACGGCGGAGACCTCGACTTCTTCGGTCGCGGCGCCATGGTGCCGCCGTTTGAGCAGGCCGTGTTCTCACTCAAGAAGGGCGAAATCTCCAACTTGGTCGAGAGCGATTTCGGCCTGCACATCATTCAGCTCACGGACATCAAGGCGCCACCCAAGCGCTCGTTCGAGGAACTGCGCCCGCAGATCGAGGCCGCGCTGCGCAAGCAGCAGGCCCAGCAGCGCTACGCCGAGTCGGCCGACAGCTTCACCAACCTCGTCTACGAGCAGCCCGATTCGCTCAAGCCCGCCGCGGAACGCCTGAACCTCACGATCCAGACCGCCAAGGGCCTGCACCGCGTGCCGGCCCCTGGTGCCCAGGGCGTGCTGAGCAACCGCCGCCTGCTCGAAGCCCTGTTCGCGCCCGAGTCAACCGCCAGCAAGCGCAACACCGAGGCCATCGACACCGGCAGCAACCAGCTGGTGTCGGCGCGCATCGTGGAATACCACCCCGCGCGCACCCTGAGCCTGGCCGAGGTGCGCGACGATGTGCGCGCCCGACTGGTCGCGCAACGCGCCGCCGAACTGGCCAAGCAGGAGGGCGAGAAGCAGCTGGCGGCCTGGAAGGGCGGTGCCGATGCGGGCGCGCTGGGCGCCGCGGTCACCGTGTCGCGCGACGCCCCGCTCGACCTGGATCCGCGCGTGCTCGACGCCGCCCTCAGCGCCGATCCCAAGGCCTTGCCGGCCTGGGCCGGCGTGAACCTGGGCGAGCAGGGCTATGCCGTGGTGCAGGTCAGCCAGGTGCTGCCGCGCGGCGAGGTGAACGCCCAGCGCCTGGGCCAGGAAGTGCAGCAGGTGTCGCAGTGGTGGTCGGGCGCCGAAGGCCTGGCCTACTACGAGACGCTCAAGGCCCGCTACAAGGCCAGCATCAAGGTGCCCAAGCCCGGCGCGGCCACCGTGGCCGCGCGCTGAAGCGCTTTCCAGCTGAGGCTATAATGCGCGGCTTGCGGTGGCTGTAGCTCAGTTGGTAGAGTCCAGGATTGTGATTCCTGTTGTCGTGGGTTCGAGTCCCATCAGCCACCCCACCCTTTGAACCCCAGCATTCATGCGGCCTCCAGGCTGGTGTGGGTGCATGCTGGGGGTGCACGATAAGAGCCTCGCTGACGCGGGGCTTTTTCGTTGTGGCGGTGCGTTGAATCCCGTAGGCGACAAGCGAGGCCCGATGATGGCTGAGGCACTGGTGCTGGCTCGCCGTCATGGCCTGCTCGGAATGCCCTGCTTGATCGAGCGGCTCAGTTGGGTCGACTCCGCCAGGCCCTGCGCACACCTGCGCCCCGTTGCGGACGCCGATACCTTGTGGCAAAGGACGCGCACCGAGAAAGCCCACCCCCGGGGGCTTCAAGAGCCGGACGCGAAGGAAGCGCTGTCGGTAGGCCCTCCCCGTACTCCGTTCACACCGGGAACCGCGCCCCGATGGACTCCAGCGGCATCCGCAGCCCGTTGGTGAGGTAGCTGACGGTCCGGTAGAACCCGGCGAGCATCAGCAGCTCCATGATGGCGTTCTCGTTGAACCGCTCCTTCAGCTCCTGCCACAGGCTGTCGTCGATGTCGCAGGTTTCGTGGAGCGCATCGCAAAGGCGAATCAGCACACGGTCCTCGGGGGTCCAGCAGGCATCCTCGGCGGTGCCCGCAGCGGTCGAGTGGACCTGCTCGGGAGTCAGTCCTGCGTGTTGCGCGAAGGCCGTGACATGGACTCCCCACTCGTACTCCGATCGACATAGGGCGGTGGTCCGGTGGATGACGACCTCTCGTTGGCGGATGGTCAAGTTGCCTTTGTCGAGCAGCCCTCCCGCGAAGAACTTCTTGGCGAGGCGCGAGTCACGGGCCAGCGTGGCGAAGAGGTGAAGCGGGGGCTGCCCTTTCATCGTGCGGTCGATGATGGTGGCGACCTCGGGCTCGAACGGCGGAACGGCGGGGGCTACTCGCGTGGGCATGGCGTTTCCAGAGTTGCTGTATATTTTAAAGCATGGTACCTCGCATCGGCTCCCCCGCTCGCGGCTCTAAGTCTGGGCGTCCCATCATGGTCGCGCTCGACCTTCTGGGGCGGCGTACGGCGCTGCGCATCCTGTGGGAGCTGCGCGGAGACCCGTTGACATTCAGGGCGCTACAGGACGCATGCGAGACCAACTCGCGCTTGCTGAACACGCGGCTCGCCGAGTTGAAGGAGGCGGGGCTCGTGGAGCACGTCGCTGGGGGCTATCAACTGACTGCAGAAGGCCGGAAGCTGGGAGTGGCCCTTGAGCCGTTGACCTCATGGGCGACGGGCTGGGCGCGAAGACAGACGTAGCTGCCGCACCTGGCCTCGACCTGGGCTGCAGTCAAGCTGCACAGTTCCTGTTCGCGGGCCCCTGTGAAGAGGCCCAGGCTGATGAGGTCGGGGACGCAGCTGTGCGTAGGCCGCCGCTTCACAACAGCGCCGGAAACTTCTGCTTCGCGCGCTCCAGCTCGGGCAACAGCTTGTCCATGATGGCCGGAATGTCCATTCGGCTCGTTGCCACCGACAGGCTCATGGCCGCGATGGTGCGGCCACGGCGGTCGAGTATGGGCACCGCGATCGAGCGCAGGCCGATCTCCAGTTCCTGGTCGCACAGCGCGTAACCCTGGCGCTGCGCCAGCTCCACTTGTTGCATCACCTTCGGCAGGCTGGTGATGGTTTTGACCGTGAGTGCGGGGCGGCCCATGCGGCTGAGCATGAAGCGCACCGCGTCGCGCGGCTGCCCGGCCAGCAGCACGCGCCCGGTGGCGCTGGCGTAGGCCGGCAGGCGCGCGCCCACGCCCAGTCCCACCGATAGGCTGCGCCGGTGCGTGGCGCGGGCCACGAACACCGAGTCTTGCGAATCCAGTACCGCGATCGAAGCCGATTCCTTCGTGCGCTCGGCGGTGGTTTCCAGGATGGGCTGGGCCAATCGCGTGAGCGCGTCCGACACCACGAAGGCAGAGCCCAGGCGCAGCGCGCGCGCGGCGAGCTGGAACTGACGGCCGTCCTGCGTGGCGTAGCCCAGGTGGCACAGGGTATGCAATGAACGGCGCACCGACGCCTTGGTGTGGCCCGTGACGTCGGCCAGCTCGGTGAGCGTGGCCCCGCTGCGCAACTGACCGAAGGCTTCGATGATGGCCAGCCCTTTTTCCAGCGCCATGACGTAGTCGCGCTCGCCGCGTTCGGCGCGTTCATCCGTTTCATGGCTCGTGCCGTCGGCAGGGGTGCCAGGAGAGGGTTTGGGTGAAGTTCGCATGGCGCACATTTTGTTCGAATTCGTTGATGTGCATCAAGTGCGCGCCTAGACTGCGCCGCCGTGCCGGTGTTTGGCCGCCACGTTCTGCCCACCCCCAGTAGAGGAATGACATGAACTCCCCACGAATCACGCGACGCGCGCTGGCCGCGGCGTCGGTCGCCGCCGGCCTCAGCGCCGTGCTGCCCTTCAACGCGCAGGCCCAGTCGGCAGCGGCACCCAAGGTGCTGCGCCTGGTGGTGCCGTTTCCGGCCGGTGGCACGGCCGACGTGCTACCGCGCGTGCTGGCGGAGAAGATGCGCGACGCCTATCCCGCCGGCATCGTGGTGGAGAACCGCACCGGCGCGGGCGGCAACATCGGCGGCGAGTTCGTCGCGCGCGCCGAGCCCGATGGCAGCACCTTGCTCGTATCGCCCCCGGGCCCGATCGCGATCAACCACCACCTCTACAAGTCCATGCCGTTCGACCCCACCAAGTGGGTACCGGTGACCGTGGTGGCCACGGTGCCCAATGTGCTGGGCGTGTCGAACCGACTGCCCGTGACCAACCTGGCAGAGTTCATCGCCTACCTCAAGGCCAACCCCGACAAGGTGACCTATGCCTCGCAGGGCAATGGGTCCACCTCGCACCTGACCGCCAACCTGTTCATGCAGCTCACGGGCACGCGCATGGTGCACATCCCCTACCGCGGCACCGCGCCCGCGCTCACGGACCTGGTCGGTGGCCAGGTCGACGTCTTCTTCGACAACATCGCGTCGTCGGCCCAGTACCACCAGGGCAAGCGCATCAAGGTGCTGGCCGTGGCCGACAGTCGCCGCTCCAAGGCCTTGCCCGACGTGCCGAGCTTTGCCGAGCTCAAGTTGCCCGACATGCAGGCCGTGACCTTCTTCAGCGTGGTGGCGCCCGCCGGCACGCCCGACGCCGTGGCCCAGCAGGTCCAGAAGCATTTCGCCGAAGCCATGGCCTTGCCCGACGTGCGCGAGAAGTTCGCCGCCCAAGGCGCCGAACCCGGTGGACAGACGCCCAAGCAGACGGCCGCCTTCATCAAGGCCGAGTCGGACAAGTGGGCCCGCGTGATCAAGACCGCCAACGTGACCCTCGAGTAATGCCAGCCATGCCAGACGTGCAAACCATCCGGTGGACCGATCGGCTCAGCCGCGTGCCCTACGCGGTCTATGCGGACGACGGCGTCCACGAGCAAGAGCAGGCGCGCGTGTTCAGAGGCGCCACCTGGAACTACCTCTGCCTGGACGCCGAGTTGCCCGAGGCCGGCAGCTACCGCACCACGCACGTGGGCGAGACGCCGGTGGTGGTGGTACGCGACGCCGATGGCGAGGTCTACGCTTTCGAGAACCGCTGTGCGCACCGCGGCGCCTTGATCGCGCTGGAGAAGTCAGGCAAGGCCGAGAGCTTTCAGTGCGTGTACCACGCCTGGAGCTACAGCCGCCAGGGCGACCTCACCGGCGTGGCCTTCGAGAAGGGTGTGAAGGGCCAGGGTGGCATGCCGCCGGATTTCTGCAAGGAAGACCACGGGCCGCGCAAGCTGCGCGTGGCCGTGTTCTGCGGCCTGGTGTTCGGCAGCTTCAGCGAAGAGGTGCCGCCGATCGAGGAGTACCTGGGGGAGGACATCTGCGCGCGCATCGAGCGCGTGCTGCACAAGCCAGTGAAGGTGATCGGCCGGTTCACGCAGGCCTTGCCCAACGACTGGAAGCTCTACGTGGAGAACGTGCGCGACAGCTACCACGCGAGCCTGTTGCACCTGTTCTTCACCACCTTCGAGATCAACCGCCTCTCGCAAAAGGGTGGGGTGATCGTGGACGAATCGGGCGGCAACCACGTGAGCTATTCGATGATCGATCCCTCGGCCAAGGACGCGTCGTACAAGGAGCAGGGCCTGCGTTCCGACCACGACCGCTACCGGTTGAAGGACCCGAGCCTGCTCGAAGGCTTTGACGAATGGCCTGATGGCGTCACGCTGCAGATCCTGTCGGTGTTCCCCGGCTTCGTGCTGCAGCAGATCCAGAACTGCCTGGCCGTGCGCCAGGTGGTGACCAAGGGCAAGGACCGCGCCGAATTGCATTGGGTCTACCTCGGCTTCGAGGACGACACGCCCGAGCGGCTGCGCGTGCGGCTCAAACAGTGCAACCTGGTGGGCCCGGCGGGCTTCATCTCCATGGAAGACGGCGCCGTGGGCGGCTTCGTGCAGCGCGGCATCGCTGGCGCGCGAGACCAGCAGGCCGTGGTGGCCATGGGCGGCGAAGTGGTGGCCTCGGGCGAAGGCCGTGCCACGGAGACCTCGGTGCGCGGCTTCTGGAAAGCCTACCGCCAGCACATGGGGGTGGCGTCGTGATCGACCTGCTGAGCCTGATGGCCTTTCACGCGGCCTACGCCGACACCATCGATAGCGACCGCTTGGAGCAGTGGCCCGACTTCTTCGCGCCCGATGCGCTCTACCGCATCACCCATGTGGAGAACGAGCAGCAGGGCCTGCCAGCCGGTATCGTCTGGGCCGACTCGCGAGCCATGCTCGAAGACCGTGTGGCCGCGCTGCGCGAGGCCAACATCTACGAGCGCCAGCGCTACCGCCACCTGCTGGGCGTGCCGGTGCTGGAGTCGGCCGAGGCGCCATCGGCGCGCGCCCGAACGCCGTTCATGGTGGCGCGCATCATGGCGCACGGCGAAACGCAGCTCTTCGCGACCGGCGTCTACCACGACCGTTTCATTCGGTTGGACGGCAAGCTGCTGCTGGCCGAGCGCGTGGCGGTGTGCGACAGCACCGTCACCGACACGCTCATGGCCTTGCCGCTGTGAACGGCTTCGGGGCAGCGATGAACAAGCCGCGCGTGGCCTTGAGCCTGGGCGATCCGAACGGCGTCGGCCCGGAGATCGCGCTCAAGGCCCTGGCCGAGCTGGCGCCCGAAGCGCGCGAGCGCCTCGTGGTCTATGGGCCGGGCGAGGTGCTGCGCGCCACGGCACAAAGCCTGGGTCTGCAAGGCATGCTGGCCGGCCTGAAGCAGGTGCAGGTGGGCGGCCTGCCGAGGGGCGCGCACCGGCCCGGTCGCATCGACGCCGTCGCCGGCCGCAGCGCGGTGGCCAGCGCCAGCGCCGCCATTCAGGCCTGCCGTGCGGGGGAGGTGCAAGCCGTGGTGGCCGGCCCCCACCACGAGACCGCCATCGCGCAGGCCGGCATCGCGTTCAGCGGCTACCCCAGCCTGGTGGCCTCGGTGTGCGGACTCGGCGAAGACGAGGTCTTCTTGTTGCTCATGGGCGGCGGCCTGCGCATCGTGCACGCCACGCTGCACGAAAGCGTGGAGCGCGCGCTGTCGCGGCTGAGTCCCGAGCTGGTGGCGGCGGCCGCGCGCGCCGGCGTGCGCGCCTGTCAGCGGCTGGGCCTGCCTCAGCCGCGCGTCGCGCTGTTCGGCATCAATCCGCACGCCTCCGAAGGGGGGCTGTTCGGTCCGCACGACGCGCGCTGCACCGTGCCCGCTGCGCGAGCGCTGCGCGAGCAGGGCCTGGACGTGGGTGAGCCGCAAGGCGCCGACGTGCTGTTGGCCGACCACGCGCGACGCCCGCACGACCTGTACGTGGCCATGTTCCACGACCAGGGCCACATCCCCATCAAGCTGCTGGCCCCGCAAGGCGCCAGCGCCCTGTCCATCGGCGCCGAGGTGCTGCTGGCCAGCACCGGCCATGGCAGCGCCATGGACATCGCCGGCACCGGCCGGGCGCGGCCCGATGCCTTGCTGCGCAGCCTGCGCCTGGTGCTGGACCCGTTGCGCGACTGACCTTCTCCTTTCATTTGCCATGAGCCACCAGATCCGCATCGTGGGCTCCGACGTGTGTTTCGGATGCGAGCCCGGAGAAACCATCCTCGACGCCGCGTTGAAGGCCGGCATCGAGATGCCGTATTCCTGCCGCAAGGGCGTGTGCGGCAACTGCGCCGCGCGCGTCGAGGGCGGCGACTTCGAGCGCGGCACCGTGTCCGCCGAAGCGACGCCGCCTGGTCAGGAACTGCTGTGCCAATGCCGCCCGCGCGCCGACCTGGCGATCGCGCCGTCGAGCTGGCGGCGCCTAGAGCCCGGCGCGCGCAAGCGCCTGCAGCTCAAGGTCTACCGCAACACCCTGGCCGCACCCGACGTCAGCCTGTTGCAGCTGCGCCTGCCGGCGGGTCAGCGCGCCAAGTTCCGCGCGGGACAGTACCTGCAGGTCCAGCTGCCCGATGGCGAACGGCGCAGCTACTCGATGGCCAACCCGCCGCATGAAAGCGACGGCGTGCAATTGCACGTGCGGCACGTCGCGGGTGGGCGCTTCAGCGCCCTGGTGGCGGACCTCCAGCCCGGTGACCTGCTCGATGTGGAGCTGCCGTTCGGCCAGGTGGACCTCGATCCCGAAGCCGGTGGCCCCTTGCTGTGCGTCTGTGGCGGAACCGGCTTCGCTCCGGTGAAATCCCTGCTCGACGACCTCGCGAAACGCAAGTCGGCGCGTTCCGTGACCCTGATCTGGGGCGCACGCGACCGCGCTGGCCTCTACCTGCTGGAGCACGCCGCCAAATGGGCCAGGGCCTTGCCGAACTGGCGCTTCGTGGCGGCGCTGGAGGACGGTGCAGAGGCGAAGGCCCTGGGCGCCTTCCATGGCAGGGTGGACGCCGCCGTGCGGGCCCTGGCCAGCGAGCTGCCGCGCGGCGGCGAGGTCTACTGCTGCGGCGCGCCACCCATGGTGTCCGCCGTGCGTGCGGCCTGCGTCGACGCGATGCAACTGCCGGCCGAGCGGTTCCACGCCGACATCTTCGTGCCCGGCCCGGCGGGCTGAGTCCGCCGCGCGCGGGCGCCTCAGGTCAGCGCCAGCGACAGCACCGGAAACACCGCCACCAACAGCAGCACGAACAGCATCGCGACCACGTAAGGCAGGGTGCCGCCGAAGATGGCCTCCACCGACACACGCGGATCGTTCAAGGTGGACTTCACCGTGAACACCGAGATGCCGAAGGGCGGCGTGAGCAAGCCGATCTCCACCGCGAGCACGGTCAGCACGCCGAACTGGATGAGGTTGAAGCCGAGGTCGCTGGCGATGGGCACGGCCACGGGCGTCATGATCAGCAGGATGGAGCTGGAGTCCAGGATCATGCCGAGGAAGAGCACGATCAACACGTAGATCAGCAGAAAACCATAGGGCCCCAGGCCGGCGTCCTGCACCAGGTCGCTGATGGCCACCGGGACGCCCGCCACCGACAGCATGCGGCTGTAGAAGCTCGCGGCGATCAGCAGGATCAGGATGGTGACCGAGACGCTGCCCGTTTCGTGCAGCACGCGCCAGAAGCGGCCCTGGCCCAGGCTGCGCCGCGCCAGCGCCACCACCAGCGCGCCGAACGCGCCGATGCCGCCGGCCTCGGTGGGGGTGAAGAAGCCGCTGTAGAGCCCGCCCAGCACCAGCGCCACCAGGGCCACGATGGGCACCAGCTTGCCGGCCATCTGCGCGCCGCTCAGCAGTGGGCCGCTGACGCGCTGCAGGGCCATGTCGCGCTGGCGCTTGAGGTCGAAGACCATGCCGGGCGCGAAGGTGGCCATCAGCACGATCATCGTGACGAACACCGCGGCGAGCATGAAGCCCGGGATGATGCCGGCGATGAACAGCGTGCCGATGGACTGCTCGGCGAGCACGCCGTAGATGATCATCAGCAGGCTGGGCGGGATCATCATGCCCAGCACCGAACTGCCCGCCACCGTGCCCGCCGCGAAGGCCGTGCGGTAGCCGTGTCGGGCCATCTCGGGCACGGCCACGCGGGTGAAGACGGCGGCCGAGGCGATGGACACGCCCGTGACCGCAGCGAACACGGTGTTGGCCGCCACCGTGGCCACGCCCAGTCCGCCGCGCACGCGGCGCAGCAGGGCTTCGGCCACCTCGAAGGTGTCCTTGCCCACGTTGGATATGGACACCAACAGGCCCATCAGAACGAACAGCGGGATGGTGGCGAAGATGTAGTCGGCCACGCCGTTGTAGGCGGAAAGGTAGAGCAGGCGCATGGCCATCTCCACGTCCTCTCGCATGAGCCAGATGCCTGCGAAGCCAATGCCGATGAGCGCCACGGCGATGTGAACGCCCAGCAGCACGAAGACCACGAGCGCACCGATCAGCAGCCCGCCAAAGACCAGTTCACTCATGCGGATCTCCGAATTCGCCCGCGTGACGCCACAGCGAAGGGATCTGCAGCAGGTAGGCGCCCGCGGCCACCAGCGAGCCGCCCACGATCAGTGCGCGAAAGGGCCAGGTGGGCACGGTGTACACGCCCTGCACGCCGAAGAACTCGTTCGTGCTCCAGGCCTGGGAGAGTTCGGGCCAGGCGATGAAGGCCAGAGCCACGAATAGCAGGCAGCCCAGCAGGGCGTTGCCCACCTCGAGCACGCGCAGCGCGCCGAGCGAGCGCGCGCCGATCAGCCGCAGCAGGAAGTCGCTGCGCGTCATGCGGCCCGAGCAAATGGCGGCGGCGAGCTGCAGGAACACGATGGAGGCCACCGAGCGCGCGGCGAACTCCGCCACGCCCGTGATGGGTTTGTCGAGGAAGTTGCGACCGACCACATCGGCCACGACCATCATCATCATGAGGAAGATCCACATGGTGCCAACGGCCGCGAGCGTGCGCGCGATGCCCTGCAGCGGGTGCGGGTCGGCCGGGGCGGGGGCGCCGCCCTCGGCGGCGGGTTCAGCTTGCTTGTGCACGGTTCACTTTCACGGGGGCGCCCGTCGCCGCGTGGCGCCGGGCGCGGGCGCCGGGGCTCAGCGGTTCTGGCTGTCCCAGTCGCGCAGCGGCTTCACGCCGTGTGCGCGCAGCTCGTCGAAGTAGGCCTTGAGCACGGCCTTGCCCTTGTCGCCCGTGGCCTGCAGCCAGGGCTGCACGATGTTGGGCAGGCCGTTGACCCACTTGGCCTTCTCGGCCGCTGGCAGGTCGGCGATCTGCAAGCCCGCGGCCTTCATGGTGTCCAGCGCGGCGTTGGCCGTCTTCGTGACGTGTTGGCCATGCGCCTTGGACGTGGCCTTGCCGGCCTGGGCGAAGGCGTCCTGCACTTCCTTGGGCAGGGCGTCGTGGAACTTCTTGTTCGCGGCAACGCTGCCGAAGTACATGGAGCCCACGTCCACCCTTGTGAGGTACTTGGCCACTTCATATACGCGCGCCGGCCCGATGCCGCTGGCGAAGGACAGCGCGCCCTGCGTCACGCCGGTCTGGATGTTGGTGTAGTAGGTGGTGAGGGCGCCGTCCACCGGCGTGGCGCCGGTCTCGCGCAGCCAGTTGGCCGAGGTGCCGGGCGCGTTGATCTTCTTGTTGTGAAGATCGGCCATGGTGCGGATCGGGAAGTTGGCGTAGATGTCGTAGCTGTCGGTGATCAGCGAAGACAGCGGCACCATGTTCTGTGCGGTCCAGCTCTCGCGCAGTGCGGGCACCGTGGTGTTGAGCTTGTCGAAAATCTCGATCAGCAGCTCGTGGTTGGTGGTGGCGAAAGGCGTGAAGTAGGTGACGTTCTGCAGCGGCATCGCCGAGTTTTCCCAGACCGTGCCGACCATGCCCACGTCAACGATGCCGTCGCGCACGGCGGTGCGCGTGTCGGTGAACTTGTAGAGCGTGCCGCCGTAGTTCTCGCGCCAGCGGATCTCGTACTTGCCACCGCCGGCCTTGAGGATGCGGTCCACCTCGGGCTGGAACACCTCCTTCATGGCATAGGCCCAGATGTTGGAGGTGGGGTGGCTGGAGCCGATGTTGACCGTGATGCGCTGTTGCGCGGCGGCGGGCAGCGCGGCCAGGCCGGCGCCCAGGGCCAGTGCGCTGGCCACGGCGAGGGTCGAAAGCTTCATCTGTCGTGTCTCCTTCTGTTGCTCTTGGGGTGGTGGCTCATCGAGCCGGGTTCTTCTGGGTGAGCAGTTCGCGGCTGGCTTGCAGGTAGCCGCGCACGCGGTCGCGCACCAGGGCTTCGTCGCAGGTGTCGTGCATGGCTTCGCTGTGCACGTCCTGGCCATAGATCCAGCGGCGGATCGAGATGTAGAACATGCCGCCATGCAGGCCCATGAGCAGCTCGAGTTCGCGCTCGCTGGGCTTGGCGCGCGAAGTGGAGCCGCGGAATCGCCGCGTCTCGCGGATCAGGCGCGGGAACAGGCGTTCGCGCAGCATGGCGAAGAAGCGGTCGGAGATGGCGTGGTCCATCAGGCCCGAGAACATGAGGATGCGGACGAACTCGCGCGAGAGCGCGTTGTTCACGTAGTCCGCATAGAAGGTGGTGAACTTGTCCTCGACGTCGGCCTTGGTGTCGTCCAGCAGTTCGTCCCAGCTGTCGCGCCAGCGGCCCTCGAACACGTCGAGGTACACGCGGTCGATGAGCGCCTGCTTGGTGGGGAAGTAGTGGTAGAGCAGGGCGTGCGTCACGCCAATGCTCTTGGCCAGGTCGCGCAACTGGCCACCGAAGCCGTTGGAGGCGAAAAATTGGATCGCGCCGTCGACGATCTGGCGCTCGCGCTCGGACACGCTGAGCCGGCGGCGCGCGGGTGCGCCTTCGGCCGCTGTCGCCTCGACTTTTTTTGCTCGCTCAGGGTTTTTCTGTATGCGCACGCTATTTACCGAACGGTCAATGAGACATAGCATTGTTGAACGGTTGGTAAACAAGCGCACCCGTGAAAACCCGGGGGCAGAAAAATCGAATGGAACTCAACGGAGACATCCTCATCGCGGCACCTCGCGACAAGGTCTGGGTCGCGCTCAACGACCCGCAGGTGCTGGCGCGCTGCATTCCCGGCTGCGAAAGCCTGGAGGCCACCAGCGACACCGAGCGCACGGCGCGCGTGGCGGTGAAGGTGGGGCCGGTGCGCGCGCGCTTCACGGGCCAGCTTCGCTTGCAGGACGTGCGCCCGGGCGAAGGCTGCACGCTGCAGTTCGAAGGCTCGGGTGGCGCGGCCGGCATGGCCAAGGGGCAGTCCACCGTGTCGCTGGCCGACGAAGGCGGTGACACGCGGCTGCGCTACACGGCGCAGGCCTCGGTGGGGGGCAAGCTGGGGCAGGTGGGCGGGCGAATGATCGACGCGGCCGCCAAGCAGATGGCCGACCAGTTCTTCGCGGCCTTCCAAGGCGAGCTGGCGCCTGGCGCGGCGGTGCCGCTGGCCGAAACCGTGTCGCAAGAGACCGTGCCGCAAGAGACCGCGTCCGCTGACGCTGCGCGACCTGCGGCGGCGGCGGGTGCGCCGGTCACGGCCACTGCGTCCGTCGCGCCCGCACCCCGGACCGCGTCGGTCGCCGCGCCGGCGCCGCTCGGCGAGGGCGTGCGCGTGTTGTGGTTCGCGCTTGGCGCCCTGGCCACCGGCTTCGGCGTGTGGATCGCTTCCCTGTTGTCCGCTTGAGGAGGATGTCTTGAAGGCCGCTGCATTCGATTACGTCAAGGCCGGCTCGATCGAGCAGGTGGTCGACTTGCTGTCCCGCCATGGCGACGACGCGCGCGTATTGGCCGGAGGGCAAACGCTGATGGCCACGCTGAACATGCGCCTGTCCGAGCCCGCGCTGGTGATCGACATCACTGGCCTCGCCACGCTGCGCGGCATCGAGCACCGCGGCGAGGTGCTGCGCATCGGCGCGCTGGCCACGCACTCGCAGATCGAGCAAAGCCCCTTGGTGGCGCGGCACGCGCCACTGCTCGTCGAGGCCGCGCCCCACATCGCGCACCGCGCCATCCGCAACCGCGGCACCTGGGGCGGCTCCATCGCCTACGCCGACCCGGCGGCCGAATGGCCCGCCTGCCTGCTCGCGCTGGGCGGCACGGTGGTGGCGCAAGGGCCGGCGGGCGAGCGCCGCATCGCGGCCGACGACTTCTTCACCGGCCTGTACACCACCGCGCTGCGGCCCGACGAGATCGTGGTCGCGGGCGAGGTCCCGGTGGCGGCGCCCGATGGGTGGAGTGGCATGGCACAGCTCGCGCGCCGCCACGGCGACTACGCCATCGTGGGCCTGGCGGCTTCGGCGCGACGCAGCCGCGGCGCGCTGTCGTCGCCGCGGCTGGCCTTCATGGGCGTGGCCACCACACCGTGGCGCGCGCGCCGCACCGAAGCCCTGCTCGAGGGCAAGGCGCCCGACGAGGCCACGCTGGCGCTCGCCGTGGCCAGTCTGCGCGCCGAGATCGATCCCTTGCCCGACCTCACCAACACCCCCGAGACCAAGCGCCACCTGGCCGGCGTGCTGTTGCAGCGCCTGCTGGCCGCGGCGCGCGCCTGACCCGAAAGCCCCCCGCCCATGTCGGACCTGCACCCCATCCAAGTCAGCGTCAATGGCCACACGCGCCATTGCCGCGTCGAGCCGCGCACCCATCTGGTGGATTTCCTGCGCGAAGACCTCGGCCTCAAGGGCAGCCACCTCGGTTGCGAGCACGGCGTCTGTGGCGCCTGCACCGTCGAACTCAACGGCCAGATCGTGCGCGGCTGCCTCACGCTGGCCGTGCAGGCCGACGGTGGCGAGGTCAGGACCATCGAAGGCCTGAGCCAGAGTGGCGCGATCCGCGACCTGCAGCAGGCTTTCGTTGCGCGCAACGCGCTGCAGTGCGGCTTCTGCACCTCGGGCATGCTGATGGCGGCCAAGGAGCTGGTGGAGACGCGCCCCGAGGCCACACGCGCCGAGGTGCGCGACTGGATCTCGGGCAACTACTGCCGCTGCACCGGCTACCACGCCATCGTCGACGCGATCTGTGATGTGCTGCGCCAGCGCAAGGAGGCGGGCCTGTGAAACGCGACATCGTCAATCTGGAGCCCGGCGTCGAACAGGCCGCGCCGATCGCGCCCGTCACCGAGGACCAGCGCTACATCGGCGCGCCGGTGCCGCGCGGCGGCATCGAGCGTCTCACGCAAGGCCTGGGTCAGTTCATCGACGACATCGAGCTGCCGCGCCTGGCGCACGTGGTGTTCTGGCGCAGCCCGGTGGCGCACATGCGCATCAAGGCCGTGCAGGCCGATGCCGCGCGCGCCATGCCCGGCGTGCTGATGGTGGCCGACGGCCACGATCTCGCCAAGGTCTGCAAGCCCTGGGTGGCGGTGCTGGGCCACCTGGCGGGCATGAAGTCCGCCCCGCAGCATGCGCTGGCCGTGGAACGCGCCTGCTGGCAGGGCGAGCCCGTGGTGGCGGTGGTGGCGGAAACGCGCGCGCAGGCCGAGGACGCGCTGCAGCACGTGGTGGTGGACTGGGAGGAGCTGCCGCTGGCCACCGACATGGAGTCCGCGCTGGACGCCGGCACGCCACCGATTCACGCCGAGCTGGGCGACAACCTGTGCTTCACGCGCAGCCTGAACGTGGGCGAGGTGGACCGGGTGTTCGCCGAAGCCGATGCGGTGGCCGAGGCCACGTTCGAGTTCGGCCGCCACACCGGCGTGACGCTGGAGCCGCGCGGGCAGATCGCGCACTGGAATCCGGCCGAGCAGCGCCTCACCGTCTACCACTCCTGCCAGGCGCCGCACATGATGCAGGACCTGTACGGACGCCAGTTCGACCTGCCCGCGAGCGCCATCCGCGTGATCTGCAAGGACGTGGGCGGCTCCTTCGGCATCAAGGTGCACGCCTACCCCGACGACTTCGCGACCGTGGCCCTGTCCATCCTGTTGTGCCGTCCGGTGAAGTTCGTGGCCGACCGGCTGGAGAGTTTCACCAGCGACATCCACGCGCGCCACCACCGCGTGCGCGGCCGCATCGCGGCCAACAAAGACGGCGAGATCCTCGGCTTCGAGATCGACGACCTCACCGCGATCGGACCCTACTCGATGTTTCCGCGCACCAGCGCCATCGAGGGCAACCAGGTCGTCAACCTGGTGGGCGGGCCCTACAAGCACCAGCACTACCGCGCCAAGCTGGACGTGGTGTTCCAGAACAAGACGCCCACCTGCCAGTACCGCGGCGTGGGCCACCCCATCGCCTGCGCCGTGACCGAGGCCCTGGTGGATCTGGCGGCGCAGAAGATCGGCATGGACCCGTTCGACATCCGCGCCCGCAACGTGATCCCCGACGACGCCTACCCGGCCACGGGGGCCTCGGGCATCAAGCTCGAGGTGCTGTCGCACGAGGCCAGTCTGAAGAAGCTGCGCGAGCTGATGAACTACGACGCGTTGCGCGCCGAGCAGACCGCGCTGCGCCAGCAGGGCATCCACCGCGGCATCGGCTTCGCGGTGGTGATCGAGCTCACCAACCCCAGCGCCGCGTTCTACGGCGTGGGCGGCGCGCGCATCGCCTCGCAGGACGGCGCCACCGTGCGCCTGGACCCGGAGGGCGACATCACCGTGCTGGTGGGCGTGGGCGAGCAGGGCCAGGGCACCGAGGGCATCTACCGCCAGATCGCGGCGGACGCGGTGGGCGTGGACATCACCAAGGTCAAGGTCATCACCGGCGACACGGACGTGACGCCCTACGGGGGAGGCACCTGGGCCTCGCGTGGCGCCGGCATCGGCGGCGAGGCCGTGCTGCTCGCGGGCCAGGCGCTGCGCGACAACATCCTCAAAGTGGCGGCGGCCATCCTGAAGCGCGAGCCGGACACGCTGGCGCTTCGCCGCGACCGGGTCGTCGACGCCGGCGATGGCCAGGAACTGCTGCCGCTGCAGGAACTGGGCCGCATCGCCTACTTCCGATCGGACACGCTGCCGGCGGGCTTCACGCCCGAGCTCATGGTCACGCGCCACTACGCGCAGCGCGACTACCCCTTCATCTTCACCAACGGCGTGCAGGCGTCCTACGTGGAGGTCGACCCCGAAACGGGCTTCGTGAGGCTGCTCAAGCACTGGGCCGTGGAGGACTGCGGCCGCGTGCTCAACCCCATGCTGGTGGACGAGCAGATGCGCGGCGCCATCGTGCAGGGCATCGGCGGCGCGCTGTTCGAAGAGTGCCTGTACGACGAGGCAGGCCTCATGCTCAACGCCAACATGGCCGACTACCTGGTGCCCATGTCGGCGGAGATGCCCGACATCGAGCTGGCGCATGTGATGACGCCCACGCGCAGCTCGAAGCTGGGGGCCAAGGGCGCGGGCGAGGCCGGCACGGCCGGTGCGCCAGCGGCGGTGATGAACGCCATCAACGACGCCATCGCGCCCTTCGGCGCGCTGGTGCACTCGCAGCCGATCACGCCGCAGAAGCTGCTGCGGGCGCTGGGCAAGGTGGCGTGAGCGGGGGTGGTCGCGGCGGTGCTCAGCCGCCGATCCACACCGCCGGCAGCCACAGCGACACCAGCGGCACGTAGGTCACGATCAGCAGCACCGCGATCAGTGCCAGCGTGAACGGCAGGGCCTCCTTGAACACCGCGTGCAGCGGCGAGCCCGCGATTTGCGCGGTGAGGAAGGTGATGACGCCCGAGGGCGGCGTGAGCTGGCCGATCATGAGGTTGAGCACCACGATCACGCCCAGGTGCACGAGGTCGATGCCGTAGGCGTTGGCGATGGGCACCAGCACCGGCACCAGTGTCACCAGCGCCACGGCGGGCTCCAGCGCCAGGCCCCAGAGCAGCAGCACGATGTTGATGAGCGCCAGCATCACCCAGGGGCTGTCGGTGAGGGTCTTGAGCGTGGTGGCGAGCGTTTCGCCGATGGCCAGGTTGGCCACCAGCCACGAGAAGATGCCTGAAGCCGCGATGGTGAGCAGGATGATGCCGGAGCTGACCATGCACTCGCGGAAGATGTGCCAGGTCTGGCGCCACGTCAGCTCGCGGTAGAACAGCACGCTGATGACGATGGCGTAGAGCACGGCGGTGATGCCGGCCTCGGTGGGCGTGACCACGCCGCCGACGATGCCGCCAATGATGATGACCGGCATGGCCAGCGCGGGCAGCGCGTCCCAGGCGGCGCGGCCCACGGCACGCAGCGAGGTGCGCTCGGAGTAGGGCAGGTTGCGCCGGTGCGCGACCCAGCTCGCCGCGGCCAGCAGGTACACACCCATCAGCAGGCCCGGGATGGCGCCGGCCAGGAACAGCTGGCCCACCGACACGTCGCTCACCAGGGCGTACACCACGAAGGCGATGGAGGGCGGAATGATGGGGCCCATGGTGGACGCGGCGGCCACCACGGCGGCGGCGTAGGCGCCGGGGTAGCCCTTGTCCTTCATGGCCGGGATCATCGAGGAGCCGATGGCCGAGGCGTCGGCCACGGCCGAGCCCGACACGCCCGAGAACACCATGCTCGCCAGGATGGCCACGTGCGACAGGCCGCCGCGGATGTGGCCCACCGCCGCCGAGGCGAAGTTGAGCAGCCGGCGCGTGATGCCGCCGGTGTTCATGAGCTCGCCCGCGAGGAAGAAGAAGGGGATGGCCAGGAAGGCGAAGGAGTCCATGCCTTGCACCATGGACGAGGCCACGATGTTGAGCGGCACGGCCCCGCCGCTGCAGGCGATGAAGACCAGCGCCGCCAGGCCCATGGCGAAGAACACCGGCACGCCGATGACCGCGAAGGCCATGAAAGCGGCCATCAGGATGCCGAAGAGGATCAGCTGTTGCATCAGGCCGCTCCGCGAACGCCGCTCCACTGCTGCCACAGCTTGTCCAGCAGCGCCAGCGCCATCAGCGCCGCGCCCACCGGCAGCGACCAGTACAGCAGCGGCTGCTTGGCCGGCATGGAGGTGAAGGGGATGCCCTCCATGGCATCGATGACGAGGCGGCTTTCCCAGCCGTAGACCGCCACGAACACCAGCGAGAGCAGCAGCGCCAATGTGCGCATCAGGGCGCGCTTGCGCTCGGACATGGCCAGGCCCAGGAAGTCGGCCGAGAGGTGGCTGTCGCGGCGCACGCCCACGTAGCCGGTGAGCATGGTGGCCCAGATCATGAGCACCACGCTGAATTCGGTGGCCCAGGGCAGGGGGATGTCCGCGAGCTCGCGCAGCAGGATCTGGCCGCCCCCCACCAGCACGAGGACCAGCAGGCAGGCGCCCAGCAGGGCCAGCATCACCCGGTCGAGCCAGCCGAGCAGCCGGTTCATTTGACGGCCCGGATTTTCTCGATCGTGCCCTTGGACCAGAGCTGGCCGTCGAAGCCCGTGATCACCTTGTCGGCCGCCTGGCGGAAGGCGGCGAGGTCGGGCTCGACGATCTCCATGCCATTGGCCTTGAGCGTGTCGATGGACTTGGTGGCCACGTCCCAGGTCATCTGGCTGGCCCACTTCTCGGTGGCGGCCACGGCCTCGGTCATGGCCTTCTGCTGGGCCGGCGACAGGCGCGACCACTTGTCCGCGGCCATCAGCACCATCAGGCCCGACTGGATGTAGTCGATGCGCATGGCGTACTTCTGCACCTCGTAGTACTTGGCGCCGGCGATGGCGTCGAAGCCGTTGTCCTGGCCGTCGACCAGGCCCTGCTTCATGGCGAGGTAGAGCTCGGCCGCGGGCACGGGCGTGGGCGCGGCGCCCCAGCCCTTCATCACTTCCAGGATGGCGGGCGTCTCGGGCACGCGCACCTTCAGGCCTTTCATGTCATCGGGCTTGAGCACCTTGCGGTTGGACGTGGTGAGCTGGCGCGGCGAGCGGTCGGACACGTAGCCCACGTACTTGAAGCCGGCTTCCTTCTCCACCGGCGCCAGCATCTGGCGGAAGGTGTCGGACTGCATGAAGGCCTTGAAGTGCGCGTGGTCGCGGAACACATAGGGCGCGAACAGGGCGTTGAAGTCCTTGCCGCCCTTGGCCAGCGCCAGCGTGCCGGTGTCGGCCAGCATCATGTCGATCTGGCCGGTGCGCAGGCCCGCGTAGTTCTGCGGCAGGCTGCCGAGCTGCCCGGCGCCGAAGGACTGCACCTTGAGTTCGCCGTTGCTGCGGTCGGCCACTTCTTTCGCGTAGTGGTCGGCAATGGGCCCCCACACCGGCGGTGGTGCGACGTAGGCCATGCGCAGCGCGGGTTGCGCGGTCGCGGCGAAGGCGAGGCTGGCGAGCGCGAGCCCGGCCAGCAAGGGGCGGATGCGTTTCATGGCGTGGTCTCCTGTTGGGGTGGCATGGGGCGCTGGGCTTGCCGGGCGGCCACGTAGTCCCGGTAAGGGGTGCCGTTGGACACCAGCATGCCGCCATCAACGTCGATGGTGCTGCCGGTGATCATGGCGGCGGCGGGGGAAAGCAGGAAGGCGATGGACTCGGCCACGTCCGCGGCCTCGACCCAGCGGCCCAGGGGCACGGTCTCGGCCACGGCGGCGATGCGCTCGGCGCTGAGGCTGCGGTGGATCATGGGCGTGAGCGTGGGGCCGGGGCACACGGCGTTCACGCGGATGCGCCGGCCCGAGAGTTCGAAGGCCATGTGGCGCGTGAAGGCAAGCACCGCGCCCTTGGACGCGGTGTAGGCCGCGTCGCCCGAATAGGACATGCGCTTGCCTGCGATGGAGGCCACGTTGACCACCGAGCCGCCGTCGCGCATGAGCGGCGCGGCCTCGCGCAGACAGAGCATGGTGCCGCGCAGGTTCACGTCGAGCACGCGGTCCCAGTCGGTCACGGTCATGTCGTCGAGCAGGTGGCGCGATTCGATGCCGGCGCTGTTCACCAGGCCGCCGATGCGGCCGAAGCGCTGCGCGATGGCAAGAAAGGCGGCGCACACCGCGTCCTCGCGCGCCAGGTCGCAGGCGATGTGCGTGAGGCGCCCGTCGGCCACCGCGCCCGCGAGCGTGGCGTCCGGCACGGCGGCGCGGTCGAGCGTGACCACCTGGTGGCCGCGCCGCGCGAGCAGGGCGGCGGTGGCGGCGCCGATGCCGCTGGCGCCGCCGGTGACCACGCTCACCGGCGCGTCGTCGGAGGTCGAAACAAAAGACATGACAGCATCCTTGGTTCGGCCATATAGTAACGATCGTTACCAAATACCGAACCCTCTCGTTTACCCTAAGGAGCTTCGATGAACGCCGTCCACGAATCGCAGAAGGGCCAAAGCGCCGGCTGGATACCCGGTCACCAGGCGCTGCCCGGCGTGTACGCCTACGACCTGGAGAGCCTGCCCTGGCGCACCACGCCGCGCGGCACCGCGCGCGAGAAGGCGGTGCGCCGCGACGAAGCCGCGGGCCTGTTCCTCGGGCTGATCGCCTTCGATCCCATGAGCCGATCGGGCGTGCACCAGCACCGGGGCACCGCGAGCAGCTACTTTCTGTCGGGTGAGCTGGTCGACTTCCAGTGCACCACGCGCGCGGGCGCGGTGGGTATCAACCTCGCGGGCGCCACGCACGATGCGGTGACCTACGGCGGCTGCACGCTGTTCTCGCGCCTGGAGGCGCCCGTGACGATCGAGCCCGATGGCGCGGCGATCCACCCGCACGCGAAGAAGACCACGGTGGTCAACGAATCGCCGTTCACGCCCCCGGACATCACCGTGGTGCTCGACGAGGTGGTGCCGGTGGCTTCGCCGTTTGCGCGCGTGTCGCGCCGCGCGGTGTTCGACTACGCGGGCACGGGGCACAACCGGCGCCTGTGCATGTTGCAGCTGTGGCCCGGCGCGCACCTGCCCGATCTGCAGCACCAGGGCCTGACCGACTGGTTCCTGATGGCGGGCGACCTGCGCATCGGCGACACGCGCGTGGCGGGGCCGTCGGTGGTGGTGATCGAGCCGGGGTCGCGCGTGGACGTGTCGTCCACCTTCGGCTGTTCCTTGCTGGCCTGGGCCGAAGCGCCCGCGCACGCTGGGGGGGATCCGGCGCTTGAGCCCTACGGCTTCTGATCCGGAGTCTTGGCGGTTCTGCGCTTCGGGGGCCGTTGTTGCTCTTGCTGCTGCGCTGGCAGGCCTGCGCCCAGGCACCCACACCGCCGTCCCCGAGACGGACAGGCTGGCCAACGAAGACCGAACACGGCAAATGGAATCTGACCCCACTTTTGTGACCCCACTTTCGCTGGAGTGCTTGGGTGTCACTCTCGACGGATGGTGGGGTTCGCGGGCGCAGGCCCCATTCGCCGTGGCCACAGAGGCTGCGCGCCGGTCAAGGTATTGACGCCAACTGCCTTGGTGAACCCGGGCAGACGTCCGCGAGCGTGGGCCGGAGAACGCGGACCCCGCCAGCCGTCAGCGCGACGCCGAGGCGAGAAGCGAGAAGCAAGACGCACCCGGATCACCCGTTCGGCTCGTCGCCCGCCGGGTCATTGCGCGCCTGCAGCAGCAGCTTGCCCAGCAACTGGTGCAGGGTCTTGAGCTCTCTCTCGCTCAGGCTCGCATAAACATGGGCCTCGCGCTTGATTGCGGCCTGCGCGATCTCGCCATACACGGCCCAGCCCTCGTCGGTGAGGCTGAGGTGGAAGCTGCGGCGGTCCGCCTCGCTGTTCTCGCGCGCCAGCCGGCCCTGTGATTCGAGCTTGCGCACCACGCGCGAGACGCTCATCTTGTCCAGGCCGGTGAAATCCGACAGCGTCTGCGCCGTGATGCCGGGCTTGTCGGCCACGGTGAGCAGCACGCGCCATTCGGTGAGGTTGAGGTCGAAGCGCTCGCCAAAACGCAGACCGAAGGGTTTGCCCGTGACGTTGGTGAGCACCCAGATGCGGTAATAGGGCGAACTCTCGGTGGAGAGCAGCGCGCGTTTCGCGGACCGGGCGCGGCCACCGCCGCCGGCGGTGCGTGAGGGGGGTGTCGCGCGCGAAGCCATGGCGCGGCAGTGTATGCGAGGCCTGCCATGCCCCGGGTCGCCTGTGTTCAGTGGGGCACGCGCGGCGCCGCGGCGTCGGCGTTCGACCAGCGCACCAACTGCGCGCGCGCCTCGTCGCTGGCCTCGGTGAGCTGGCGCGCCAGGTGCAGGCCCACGAACCAGCGCCGCTCGGACAGCGCGGCGCAGGGCTGCAGGTCTTCCATCAGCGAGCGCAGCGCCAAGGCGGACGCGTGCAGCGCCTCCAGTCGGGCGGACAGGTCTTGCAGCGGGTTCATGCGCCCCCCATCGATGGCAGTGCGCGCAGCACCATGGTGAGGCCCAGCGCGCCGATGGCGATCTGGAACCCGCGTTTGAACGCGGCCTCGCTGAGCCGCTGGCGCGCGAAGGCGCCGAGGCCCAGCCCCGCCAGCGCGGGCAGCAGCATGGCGGCCGAGGCCGCGAAGGCGTCCGTGCGCACGCCACCGGCGCCCAGGCTGATCCACAGGCACAGGGTGCAGACCGTGAAGGTGAGGCCCAGCGCGCCGACCAAGGCGTCTTTGTTCAGGCCCAGCGATTGCAGGTACGGCACGCTGGGCATGACGAACACGCCGCTGGCCACCGTGAGCGCGCCCGTGGCCAGGCCCATGGCGGGACCGATCCACGTGTCGTGGCGCCCCGGCGGGGGCAGGCGCAGGCCGAGCAACCCGGCCAGGCCGTAGAGCGTGAGCAGACCGCCGGTGAGCGCCTGCGCCCAGGGGCCTGCGCTGGCCACCTCGGGCAGCGGCGAGAGCCAGGCCCCGGCCACGATGCCCAGGCACAGGCCGTGCGTGCGGCGCCACACCGCCCAGGCCACGCCGCAGCGCAGGTACTGCCAGACGTTGGTGAGCAGGGAGGGCAACACCAGCAGCGCCGCGGCCTGCGCGAGCGGCAGCATCAGCGAAAGCCCGGCGATGGCCACCGTGGGCAGGCCCAGCCCGGTCACCCCTTTGACGGTGCCCGCGACCACAAACACGGCGGCCACCGCCACCAGTTGCTGCATTTCCATGCGGCGCGATTCTGTCGAGGCCGCGCGGGCAGAGCCATCGCAAAGAAGCGGAGGGGGCGTTCGAAAAAACCGGAGGCCGCGCGGGCCGTGGCGCGGTTCAGCCGCGCGCGGACTGCTCGTGCAGAAAGCCGATCAGTGACTTCACCGAGGCCGGTGCCGTGTCGTGCGCGTGGTGCGTGCACAAGAGGAGGCGGCGCTTGGCCCAGCTGTCGCGCAGCGGGCGCCACTGCAGGCCGGGGTACTGGCGCACCAGCTCGCGCGTGGCGAGGCTGGAGACGATGGACAGGCCCACGTCGAGCGCCACCATCTTGAGCACGCCCTCGAAGGTGCGCAGGCTCACGCGGTAGCGAATCACCTTGCCGAGATCGGCCGCCTTCACCTGCAGGTAGGTGTAGAGCGCACTCTGCGCGGGCAGGCCTACCATGGGGTGATCCAGGCACTCGTCGAAGCGCGGCGCATCGCCGAGCGCGGCCAGGCGGTGCAGGGTGCCCACCACCACCAGATGGTCGTCGGCCAGCGGCATAGCGTGCAGGCCGCTGGTGTCCATGGTGTCGGCCAGCACGCCCACATCGGCCTTGCGGCGGTGCAGGGCCTCGAGGATTTCGCCGGTCCACATTTCCTGCAGATCGACGTCGACCTCGGGGTGTTCGCTGAGGAAGCGCGACAGCGGCTCGGGCAGGTAGCCCGAGAGCGCGGCGGTGTTGGCCAGCAGGCTCACGCGGCCGCGCACGCCGTGCGCGAACGGCGCCATCTCGCGCTGCAACCGGTCCAGTTCCACCAGCACCGACCGGGCGTGGCGCGCGAGCTCGATGCCCGCGTCGGTGGGCCGCACGCCGGAGGCGCGGCGCTCGAACAGGCGCACGCCCAGGGCCGATTCCAGCTCCTGCAGCCGGCTGCTGGCCGCCGCCACGGACAGGTGGCAGCGCCCGGCACCGGCTGTGATGGACCCGGCGTCGAGCACCTCGATGAACAGCTTGAGCTTGGCGACGTCGACTTTCATGGGGGGAGGGCGCGGGAGGGCGTGGCGATCATAGACAGGCACGGATCCAGGAGACCCGGCCGCAATGCCCAAGCGTTCCCGCCGAGAACTAAGGGTTTACCCTAGTTATTTGGGTCATGAGCGTGCAAAATTCCGCGCGTTCGTTGACGGGACGCGTTTCTGCGCGTCCTCCAGCGGGAACTTCCCGCCGACCTGTCTCCCAGGTCATCCGATGCGATTGACGCCCTCGCGGCGCGGTCCGCCGGTCGGGCGAACACCGCACCGCCACATCGCCGCCCCTTGGCGTCCACACCGCGCGAGCGCGCCCACCCGGCGTGCCCCACGGGTTTTTCGTTTTCCGTTCCGTTCATCCCGCCGGTGCCCCACGAGGGCGCGGTGGTGACGCTTTTTCGGGCCCATCCCTGGCCCGCCCGCCATGAATACCGAACGCATCCTGCTCGTCGACGACAGCGAGAACGACAACCTGTTCCACGAGATCACCATCCGCAAGACCGGCTTCGCGGGTGAGATCCGGGCCTTCGAATCGGCCGAGGACTTCTTGCAATTCCTGCGCCAGGACGCTGAGCGCCCGGCGACCCTGGTGCTGCTGGACATCAACCTGCCCGGCATGAATGGCTTCGACTGCGCGCGCCAGATCGAGGCCCTGGTGGGCGAGGGCCGCCCGGTGTTCGTGAGCGTGCTCACCTCGTCCACCTGGCGCGACGACCGCCGCGCGGCGCAGGATCTGCCCATCATCGAGGACTTCCTGGTCAAGCCGCTCACGCGCGAGGCGCTGGATCGGGTGATGGCCCGCGCGCGCGCCAAGGCCAGCGCGGGCTGATCCGAACGGGCGCGGCGCGTCGCCCAGGCGGCGTCCGCCGCGCGCAACGGCATGCACAATGCCCCGCACCCGTGCACCGCACACGGGCAGAGGAGACCGCATGCACCACGACGAACAGGTTCGGCTGATCCAGCGCGCGCTCGCACTCATCGAGGCCGGCGCCAGCGAGCGCGGTGAACCCACGTTCAGCCCCGTGAGCCGCTACCTGGACCCGGCGCGCTTCGAATCCGAGCGGGAGCGGCTGTTCCGCGCCTTGCCGATCGCGGTCTGCGCCTCGGGCAGCCTGGCGGCCGCCGGCGACAGCCTGGCCCTCGACGTGGCGGGTGTGCCGCTGCTGCTGGCGCGCGGCGAGGGCGGCGAACTGAACGCCTTCATCAATGCCTGCCGCCACCGCGGGGCGCGCCTGCTGGGCGCGGGAGCGCACCACCAGCGCGCCTTCGTCTGCCCGTACCACAGCTGGACCTATGGTCTGGACGGCGCCTTGCGCGGCCGTCCGCACGCCGCGGATTTCCCGCACGCACCGCCCGAGCGCTGCGCGCTCGTCCGCGTGCCGGTGGGCGAAGCGCTGGGTCTGGTGTGGGTGGTGCCGCGCGCACGGCGCGAGGGCGAGTCCGATCGCATCGACCTGGAGCGCCACCTGGGCCGCTTCGGCCAGGACCTGCGCCATTGGGGCTATGACGGCTGGGTGCCCTTCCATGAGCGCAGCTTTCCCAATGCCGCGAACTGGAAGATTCCCTTCGAAGGCAACCTGGAGACCTACCACTTCCAGTATGCGCACCGCCAGAGCATCGCCCACCTGTTCCACGACAACCTGCTCATCGCCGACCACGACGGTGACCACCAGCGGCTGCTGCTGCCCAAGCGCAGCATGGCGGGCCTGCGCGATCTGCCACATGAGCGCTGGGCGATCGGCCCGCACTCGAACATCATCTACTTCTTCTTCCCGGCCACCTTCATCCTGCACGAGGGCGATCATGCCAACCTGTTCACCGTGCTGCCGGACAGCGTGGGCCACAGCACCGTGCGGGCGTGCACGCTGATCCCCGAGAAGCCCGCGAGCGACAAGGCGGCCCGGCACTGGCAGAAGAACGTCGAGTCTTTCTGGGGCGCGCTGGACGAGGACTTCGCGCTCGGGGTGAGTTGCCAATCGACCCTGGCCAGCGGGGCGAACGCGCACTGGCACCTGGGCGCCACGGAGTGCAGCGCGGCGCGGTTTCATGCGGCGGTGGAGCGGGTGTTGGTGGGTCGATAGCGCACCGAACGACCGGGCGGCCTGTCATCCGCCAGATTGGCCGGTGGCCGCGGTCCAGCCTAGGCTTGCTGCTTGACCCGATGGAGGCTGTCCTCCTGCGGAGTGAAGCTGACCAGGCGACCTTGAGAGAGGCGAAGTACGTAGTCGGCGATCTGCGCCAGGTCGCTGTCGTGCGTGGCGAACACCATGACCTGGCGTTCGCGAGCCTTCGCGTGAAGCCAGGAGACGATGTTGGCGCGCCGTCCGGCATCCAGGGCGGTGGTGGGTTCGTCGAGGAACAAGGCCGCGTCTGGTGGCACCATGGCGCGCGCGATGCAGACGCCTTGGCGTTCCCCGCCGGACAACTGGCCCACTCCTTCCATCGGGCTGGGCTGCGCCGTGAGCAGCGCGTTCAGATCCAGTCGGTGCAGGCTCTGCTCGGCGGCATTCGGTGACTGACGACCGAGCATCACGTTCTCGACGATCCCACAGTTGAAGAGGTGTTCCTGTTGAGAGAGGTAGACCAGGTCGGTCCGGGTGGCCGGTGCAAGCCCATGCACCAGGGCGACACCTGAGCTGGGTGCGTACCAACCGCTTAGAAGCTTCAGAAGCGTGGTCTTGCCGGAGCCGGATTCTCCGAGGATGGCCAGCGACTTGCCCGGTGGAAGCTCGAAGCTGATGCCGTCCAGGACGGGCCGACCCTGGGGTGTGCGAAACGAAAGATGGCGTGCGACGACGGCCGATTCGGTGCGCGCAGGCAGTACGGTATTCCTTGGCGCGGATGCTTGTTTGCCGGCAAGAAACTTCCTCATCTGTGCCTGCGACTCATGGAAGGCGGTGCGTCGTTGAAGCAGTGGCGCGATTTGCCGAACCTGCGCCGAAATCTGGCGTAGCAGCATGTTGGCCATGACCAGTTGCCCGACGGACAATTTCCCGGCCACCACCTCATACGCTCCCACGCCCAGCACGATGGCCAGGGAGATCCGCTCGAACGACAAACTGACCAAGCCTTGCACAACCGACGCGGTGCTCCAGCGCTGCAGCGCGATTTCGTAAGCGTGTTTGCTGGCCTGCCACCGGTTGATGCAGAAGTCGAAGGCATGGTGGGCCTTGAGGCTGAGGGCGCCGCGAAGCATTTCTTCGACGGACGCCAGTTCTTGCTCGCGCGTGCGCTGCAGGCCGCGCGCGGCATGGCGTTGCGTTCGGGTCATCGCGAAGTGGGCCGCCATGAAGACCACCGTGAGGCCCGCAATCGGCAGGCACAGTGTCGAGCTCACTAGGAACAGCGCCGACATGCCGACGAACAGGCACAGTGGAATGGCGGCGGAAGCCACGGCCCAGTCGCTGCGGAAGCGGACATCGGTGCCAATGCTGAGGAAGCGCGCCAATCCATCGTCCTTTGCAAGCCTTTCGAGTTCGGGGTAGGGGGCGGCGGCCAACATCTTCCAGAACCCGGTTTCGGCCTGGACCACGGCGGAGTGCGTGATGTAGAGCATCAGGCGATCGTGGACATAGGTGAAAACGGCTTCGCAGGCGTAGAAGATGGCGAAGGCCAGAAGCACGGCCAGCAAGGTGGCGAATGCCCGGGTCTGGATCACACGATCGAGGATCACGCCAACCGTCAGGGCCGGAATGAGCGAAATCAAGGCCAGAAGAACGGTGAGCACCATGCAGGCGGCGAGTTCGCGTCGGCAGTGCGTGAAGGCATCGAGGGCTGGTTCGGACATGCCGCCTCACCTTCTTTCGCGAAAGGCCTCGTTGCCGAAGCGAAGGAAGGGGTCGAGCCAGATGTCGATGGGGCGTTGCTTGCCCACTTCAATATCGGCGATCAGCTTCATGCCATGCCGGATGTCGAGCGCCTGCAGATCGTCCGACGCTGGCGTCAGGCGTGCGATGGCGACGTAGTCCGCGAGTCTTTCGTCGCCAGGGAGCACCTCCCTCAAGACGCGAACGACCACGGCGGGACGGCTGCCGTAGATCGTGAACGGATAGGCCTCGAACTTGACGTCGATCGCTTGGCCGGGTTTGACGAATGGATAGTCCTCATTGCGCACGCGCAGCTGAAGCTCCAGCGGTGTGCGAACAGGGACGACCGACATCAGCCGTTCTCCCGCGCGCACCGCATTGCCAGCGACCTGTTCCGAAACGTGCTCGATCACGCCGTCGGCGGGCGATTCAATGGCGCTGTTTCGGCTCAGGTCTGTCAGGCGCTGGAATTCGGCAGACGCTTGCAGGAACTGCGCGTGGGTTTCCGCGGCCTTCTGACGCCGGATCCGGTCGACCTCCATCCGCGCAGCGGACAATGCCGCGCGGTGAAGCCCCACGTCTTCCTTGGCGTGAGCGAGTCGTTTTCTGGCAATGAGGACCTGTTCTCCCGCGTCGACGGCATCCTGCTGCATCGCCAGCAGGGAGACGTGTGACTGGAATCCTTTTCGCACCAGTTCCGCATGCCGCTCCAGGCGCTCGCGCGCAATGGGCTGCAGGGCCTCGCGCCGGCGCAGTGTCGCGGCTTCGACATCTTCCTGCGCTAGGCTTTCCATCAGTTCGCCTTTCACGGTTTCGAGGCGTGCGTTCGCCGCCAGCAACTCCGCCTCCACGGCGCGCCGAACAATCCGCTGAGTCTCGATCTCGGCGCTGTCCAGCGGTTCCACAGGGACCGAAAGCCCCGAATACGCGCCGTAGGCCGAGGCGTGGCGGATCATGTTGAGCCGGGCCTGATGGACGCTCAGGCCATTCGCGTCGGGCTCGATGGTCATGAGGCGATCCCCCTGGTGGACGAAGTCGCCTTCGCTGACCTGGACGCTCTGGATGCGACCAGCGAGCGGCGCGACGATGTGTGCGCTTTGTGCCACGGATCGAACCTGACCTTCGGCCCGTACCACTTTCTCCACCTCGATGGCGGTGGCACAGGCGATCGAAGCCATGATGGTCGTCAGCGCGCAGAGCCACGCGGCGTGCATCCAACGGGAAGGCCGCTGCAGGATGGGACCCGTCACAGGCGCTCTCTTCGATCCACCCGTACCGAGAAGACATCTCCCCAGTGCGAGTACCCGCGCAGTTCCAGCAATCGACAGACGCGGTCCACGGATATGCCGCCGGACGTACCGAGGAGTGCCCCAGCCAAGCCCCGCTGACACGCGGTGGCCGCGAAGGCGTCGAACAGTTTCAACGGCAGCGCACCGGCCCTGTAATCCGGGTCGACATAGAAGAAGGTGCTGTGAAGGCAGCGGAGCGTCGTCAGAGAGGGCGAGCCCTCTCGGCCTGCAATGAAGCCGACGATCTTTCCGTCGGCATGGGCGAGGTAGGCAAGGCCCTTGCCATCGCTGCCCAATGCAGACGTAAACAAACGATCGAAATCCAGTGAGAGCGGGCCCAGGGAGAATCGGGCGCTTTCCTTGAAGAAGGCTTCGCCGAGCGTTTGAATCTGTCCGACTTCGGTGGCGTCCAGAACGTGGGGTGAGTGAATCGCCTGGATTTCGCCGCGCTGGGCAGCCGATGCGGGAAACCCGCCTCCGCGGCCGATGTGCTGTGTGCCGATCTTGCGAAAGCCGTGTCGTTGCAGGCAAGGACCCAGGCGCCGGAACTGCTGGGCACCTGTCGACACGATGAATACATCCCGCAGCTTCGGGCTCCGGCAGGCCGCCTCCAGCAGGGCATCCAGCAGCAGCTTCGACGGCGCGAACAGCGACCCCTTTCTACGGTGTCGAACATAGAAGTGCTTGCATTTCAGGATCCTGCTGTCGATGTCCACCTCATAGGCGATGTACTCGCAGACCGCCAGGCCTCGAGACCTTCCCTTTGCGTCCTTGAGGATCAGAACGAGCCACAGAGGGGACGCGAGAACGGCGCCGACCCAGGAAGAAATCCGAGGAGCAGAGGGCGTGTGCCCAGAGAATGCGGAATGCGCGAGCATCTCGGTGAGCAGGCTCTCGACGTCGTGCTGGTCGGCCCGGGTGGCCGCCACCACGAAGTGCCCTTCCGAGGATACCCGGGCGAGATGCTCGCTCCAGGCGGGGGCTTCACCCGCCGCGTCAGGTGCCTTTGACATCACGGAAACGGGACCATCACCTGCTGCCGCGATGGCAGGATGTCGGCGCGAAACGCATCGGCGTAGGCGCAATCCCGGTTGAAATGGCGCGAATTGTCCATATGGAGGAACGCGTCTGGCGACACCACGCGAACGCACCAGAGGCGCCGCAACAGGACGTCGACCTGCCTCATGTAGCACAGCAGGTGGTGGAAGCGCGCCTGGATGGACTGGATGAGCCCCATCGAGGGACGATCGGGCTCGGTGGCGCAAGGCGATGCGATGCCAGACAACATGGCGTCGGCGGTCGCGATGGTGTTGCACTCTAGGAAGTACCGGTGATAACGGTCGTGAACGAGCGCCTGGACATCCGCCTTCTTCACCATGTTGCGAAGGAAGATGTGGCTTTGCCAAAGTTCCTTGACCGCGCGATCCGCCGCTGCGGCAGCCTCCCGGTCGCACGAGAGTCCGACGCAGTAGCGCACTTGAACGTCCCGGCTGCCACGGTACACCGCGAGAACGATGGACCCGGCGAGTTCGCCCTGGGTGATGTCCAGGAAGTGGATCTCACCGCTCTTGCGCAGTTTCTCGACCAGGTTGGCGGCCGCCGGACTGAGCCTGCCCGCCACCGCAGACGAGACGTCCCTGGCGCCTTGTCCGGTCAACCAATAGCGAAGGAGGTACTGCCGCTCAGCGAATTCGCGCAGGGCGCCTTCAATGGCCCGGGGCAGTTCGAAATGGGCCGCGCAGCCCGTCGTGTCGCGGCAGAAGAAGAAATCGCCGTCCCCCGCCAGCCAGTTCCCGGTGACCGAAAAAAGGATGGTGGGAACGACGGCTGGCTCGAATGTGGGCAGTCGGACGACGGTCGACAGGGCGAAGCAATGGCTGTTGATGCGCTCCCTGGCGGCAGGGGCTGCGGTTTGACCAAAGGCCTTGATGAGCGCCTGTCGCAACGGGTCGTCCCGCACCGCGGCCAGAGGGCCGCTCTCATCGCCGCGGACCTCGTGATAGAAGTGCCGCCGTTCAAAGTACTCGCCGAGTGCGCGCCGCAGGCCGTCGTCGGCCAATCCGGAGCCGCTGGTGGCGGTTCCCAGGCGGTTCGTGGCCCAGGCGAAACGGGGCAGCGTGGTGGACAGGTTCGCGTCGAGGGCGGCGCATCCCGGCATCGACAGTCCGTCGCCGAAGTAGCGAAGCATGCGCCTTAGCCCCCGATGAATTGAACGACCATCGGCAGGACATGCGTCGCATCCAGCCCCAGAACCGACGCCACCCGGTAGTCGCTGAACCCGGCCCAGACCCTCGTCTTCAGACCGCGTGCCTGAACTTCGGCGGTCACGCGTTGGTACATCGCTCCCACCTCCATCAGCGCGACGCGATACCCTCGGTAGCGATACTTGAACAGCGCTCTGTCGATGTGCACCGCATAAACTAAGGCAAAGGCCGGACTGCCAAGCTGAGCCGTCGCGCCTCCGCAAAGCGCATCGAGGAGTTCTTCAGGGGCGGCGTTGACATTGATGGACTCGAAGGCCCGGGTAAACGGTTGCAACTGAAAGGCCGTGTCTTCCGAGGGCCAGCCGTTCGATGCGGCCGACGTGCGGCACGCGAAGGTCAGCACCGAATAGAGCGCTCCGCCGGAGGGGTATGGCATGCGCGCCAGGCCGCTTTCGTCGGGTTGCGCCATGAGCGCGTTCGACGCGATGCATTTGAGGGCATGGAAGTCCGCGCCTGGGTGGTTCGTGAAGGTGCTTGCCGATGCCAGGCGGTGGGGAAGCACCGGCTCGCAGTCGGACAGGACAAGGGGGATGCGGTTACCGACCCCTGAGACGCTCACATCGGCGCAAATCAGTTCGGAGAGTTTCTCGTTGCTGAGGGGGGTGAGATACACCGAGCCGCGAAAGGGCGGCAGGATGGCGTAGTGGGCCTTGGCATTGAACTGGAGTGTCTCGAGATACACGCTCTCGTCGACAAGTTCGGCGTAGCGCTGATGAGCTACAAGTGTCATGGTCGATGTACTTCTCGATACTGGCAGTCACAGCCTGGCCAATGCGTGACCACGTGTTTCGTCCGTGTGAAGGTCAGGAGATCGAACTCATGCCGCATAGTGATCTCCTCTTGCAGCAGTTTGGGCATTCCGACGCCTGCTAACTGATGAAGGTGCTGGACCAGGAACGCGCAGGCGGTTGGGCGATCGAGGGCAGACAGTGACGGGGATGGAAGTTCTTCTGAACCCATTCCCTCAAAGGCGTGCATGAGCGCGGATATGGAAGTGGCCCCCGCTGAGTAGTGGTGTGAGGCAGCGATTCGCGACTCCCAGCCCATATGGCAGAAATGGCAAGGCGTTCCGTACGCAGGGCTGAAAACGGACGATATGCAAAGGGTGCGCGATCGGAAGTAGGCGACCAGTCCCGACGCCGCCGGCGTTAGATCGAGCTGCTCATAGAACTCGGCGATGCGGGCTTCGCTGTATCGAGCCAGGAGAAGCACCCAGAGTTGATGGCCACGGGCGGGTGAGGTGGCCGATGCCCCCTGCGGGAACGAAGCGAAGACATCTACGGGTACGCCAATGATGTTGTCACGGAGCAAGTCGCGCCAGTATTCGTCGGTGGATGCGATGCGAATCAGAGAAAGACGCTCCTCGGGGTTTCCCAATGGGCGCAAGACACCTCTTGCCAGAAGAAAGTCTCGCGTTGCCTCGTGCGGCAAGTCGTGTTCTGTCGTGCGCTCCTTCAGCATCGCCTCGGTGATCAATGTCAGTTTCTCATCGCGAAGCCGATGCATCAGTTGATTGAACTCGTGGTTGACCAATCTGACGACCGAGCGTGCCGTCACGAGTATGGGTGAGCCATTGCTCGTCTCAAGATGGAATGGATGAACTTGGTACTGATTCACGACGTGATCCAAATCGCTGGCGGCGCTACTGGTAGTGGGTGTGGTCAATGGCGACGCGGAATGACCTTGTCGCCATCTAGACTGACGCTGACGAATCGTCAGGCGGTGGGGCTATTGCCACCCGTGCCGCCGCTACCGCTTCCACCGCAGCCACCGCTGCCACTGCCACTACCGCCGCAGCCGCCGCAACCTCCTGCGACACCTCCGTCATCACCTCCGCCGCCACCGCCATGCGTTCCGCGTTGAGAAAGCTCTTGGTACAAGACGTCGCCGAATTCAGCTTCAATGAGATCCATAGGGATTCCTTTTTGGTATGAACGTGCGTCGCACGTCTTCGCGCACCATGCGCAAAGTGGGTTGCCAGGCGGGATCGGCAATCAATGTCCGTAGAAAACCTGGTATTCGAGCGGTGCCGGCGTCGTCGCGGACCAGTGCCAGAAAAAGCTGCCGTCGCGCAGGATGGCTTCAATCAGTTCATCGGAGAACACGCTGTTAGCTGTCAGGAAGGGCCGATCTTGGTGAAGTGCCTTCAAGGCGGTAAGAAGCTCAGGCGCCATAGCTTCCACGCCGTGGGCGGCGTGAAACGGTTGCTCGTACCACTTGGGTGCGCCGCGCTCTTCCGGGGGCGGTTGCAGTCCGCGCTGAATGCCATCCACGCCCGCGCAGACCAAGGCGGCGAACGCGAGATAGGGGTTGGCGGAGGGATCCGGAAAGCGGATTTCGATGCGGCAATCCTGCTCGCCGGTGAAGTGTGGGATTCGAATGGCGGTGGTCCTGTTGCGATAGCCCCAACCCGGGCCGCGCATCAGGGAGTAGAAGTGATTCAAGCGCTTGTAGCTGTTGACGGTCGGGTTGGTGATGGCGTTCAAGGACTGAAGGTGCACCAGGATGCCGGCGACAAAGGCCAGCCCCTCTGCACTGAGTTGGCCGCTGGGCGCTTCAGGCGAGTGAAAGATGTTGCGACCATCCCGCCACAGCGACACATTGACGTGCATGCCGTTCGATTCGGCATAGGGAATCGGTCGCGGCATGAACGTAGCCGTTCGATCGTGGCCAACAGCCACGGTTCGAACCACATGTTTGAGCAGTTGCACTTGATCGGCCGCCCGGCACAAGGGCGCGTGTTCGACGGCGATTTCATGTTGGCTGGGCCCGGCCTCATGCGCCTGATGAAGCGGTTGGATACCAGCCGCGGTGAGGCGTTCGCAAATCTCGGATCGGATGGGTGCGTGTTGATCGGCTGGCCCCGCCAGGAAGTGCAAGGTCCGGTGTCCGATGCGGTAACCGCTACCGAGTTCGCCCGCGTTACCGGCCCAGCCATCCTCTTCTGCGATTTCCACCAAATTGCGTTCGGCGGTGGTGGCGAAGCGAACGCCCTTGAACAGATTGAATTCGAGTTCGACGCCGACCTGCGCCCTTTCCGCGATGCGTAGGGTGCGCAGCATGGCTTCGGCGCGCTGCGCCACGCCCCGAGCGTCCATGGGGTAGGACCCACGCGGCTCGCCGGGCTGAACCGGTTGCGCAAAGACGAGTCGGTCACCGCCGAAAGGATCGGTGAGCGAGCTGGCTTCGTCGGGCAACAGTTGCAAATCCGATTCGGCTTCGGATTGCCAACCCGGGACGAGGGCGCCGGAGATGGGAACGCGGGAGAGCACGCCGGAGACTCGTCCATTGCGGGCGACTTGCATGAGAAACCCGCGAATGTCGGTGAACAGGTACTTGAGTGCCATCAAAGGGTAGGTGTTGGATGTCCACAAGCAACGCGGCCTACCGGTGCGGATGCGGGTGGTCACAAGGCGCGGCAGTCTATGAGTGCAGGCCCAGCGGCAGATGCCGCGTTTGGTGTTGGTCATAATTTCTTGCGCGTTTCAAACACCACCCGCCCATGCACCGAGATCCGCACGACACCCGCCTGCTGCAAGCCCTCGCCGCCGTCGCCGGCGAGAAGGGACTGGCGGCCACCACCGTGTCCGACGTGGTGCGCGTGGCGGGCGTCTCCAAGCGCACCTTTTACGAACACTTCAGCGACAAGGACGCCTGCTTTCTCACGCTGTACCGCCAGGCCAGCGCCTCGGCGCTGCGCACGCTGCGCGAGTCGGTGCAGCCCGAGCGGCCCTGGCAGGCGCAGCTGGAAACGGCGCTGCAGGCCTACTTCGCTCACCTTGCGGCCGGGCCGCAACTGCTGCGCACGCTCTTTGTGGAGATCCACCACCTGGGCGAGGCGGGCGCCAACGTGCGCCGAGAGGTCATGCGATCTCTGGCCGACTTCATGCGCGACACGGTCAACCGCGATCGCGACGCCGAACACGCCCTGAGCGAGGCCATGGCCATGGCGGCCGTGGGCGCGATCACCGAACTCGTGCTCGACGCGATCGAGCGCGGTGAGCAGGCGCAACTCACCTTGCTCACGCCAGCGGCGAGCGAGATCGTGCGCCGCTTGGCGCAGGCCTGAAAAGCGAGAAGCCCGCTCGGGGCGGGCTTCTCGAGGGATGGGCCGGGGTCAGGTCAGCGGCAGCAGCGGCACGATCAGCAGCGCCACGATGTTGATGATCTTGATCAGGGGGTTCACCGCCGGGCCGGCCGTGTCCTTGTAGGGGTCGCCCACGGTGTCGCCGGTGACGGCGGCCTTGTGCGCCTCAGAGCCCTTGCCGCCATGGTGGCCGTCCTCGATGTACTTCTTGGCGTTGTCCCAGGCGCCACCGCCGGTGCACATGGAGATGGCGACGAACAGGCCGGTGACGATGGTGCCCATGAGCAGGCCGCCCAGCGCCTTGGGGCCCAGGAACACGCCCACCAGGATGGGCACGATCACCGGCAGCAGACTGGGGACGATCATTTCCTTGATGGCCGCCGTGGTCAGCATGTCCACCGCCTTGCCGTACTCGGGCTTGGCCGTGCCTTCCATGATGCCGGCGATCTCCTTGAACTGGCGGCGCACCTCCACCACCACCGAGCCGGCCGCACGGCCCACGGCCTCCATGGCCATGGCGCCGAACAGGTAGGGGATCATGCCGCCGATGAACAGGCCGATGATCACCATCGGGTCGCTCAGGTCGAAGCTGACCTTGGCACCGTAGGTTTCCAGCTTGTGGGTGTAGTCGGCGAACAGCACCAGCGAGGCCAGGCCGGCCGAGCCGATGGCGTAGCCTTTGGTGACGGCCTTGGTGGTGTTGCCCACCGCGTCCAGCGGGTCGGTGATGTCGCGCACGCTGCTGGGCAGCTCGGCCATCTCGGCGATGCCGCCGGCGTTGTCGGTGATGGGGCCGTAGGCGTCGAGCGCGACCACGATGCCGGCCATGCTCAGCATGGACGTGGCGGCCACGGCGATGCCGTACAGGCCCGCGAGCATGTAGGCGGCCACGATGGCCGCGCAGACGAACAGCACGGGCCAGGCGGTGGAGCGCATCGAGACACCCAGGCCCGCGATGATGTTGGTGCCGTGGCCGGTGGTGGAGGCCTGTGCGATGTGCTTGACCGGGCTGTACTGCGTGCCCGTGTAGAACTCGGTGATCCACACCAGCACGCCAGTGAGCACCAGGCCCACGGCGCAGGCGCCGAACAGGCGCAGCTGGCTGCCGCTCTGGGCAATGGCGTTGTCGGGCATGACCCAGGCCGTGACGAACCAGAAGGCGATCAGCGAGAGCACGCCGGCGATGACCAGGCCTTTGTACAGGGCGGGCATCACGTTCTTCATGCCGGGACTGGCCTTGACGAAGAAGCAGCCGATGATGGACGCGATGATGGACACGCCACCCAGCACCAGCGGGTAGATCACGGCCTGCAGCGGCGCGGTCGCCACCATCAGCGCGCCCAGCACCATGGTGGCGATGAGCGTGACGGCATAGGTTTCGAACAGGTCGGCCGCCATGCCGGCGCAGTCGCCCACGTTGTCGCCCACGTTGTCGGCGATCACCGCGGGGTTGCGCGGGTCGTCCTCGGGGATGCCGGCCTCTACCTTGCCCACCAGGTCGGCGCCAACGTCGGCGCCCTTGGTGAAGATGCCGCCGCCCAGGCGCGCGAAGATGGAAATGAGCGAGGAGCCGAAGGCCAGGCCAATCAGCGGGTTGAGCATCTTGGACAGGTTGGAGGCGGCGTTGAGGTTGCCGTTGCCCACCAGGAACCAGAAGAAGCCGGTGACGCCCAGCAGGCCCAGCCCCACCACCAGCATGCCGGTGATGGCGCCGCCGCGGAAGGCCACGTCCAGTGCCGGGCCCATGCCTTTGGTGGCGGCCTGCGCGGTGCGCACGTTGGCGCGCACCGAGATGTTCATGCCGATGAAGCCGCAGGCGCCCGAGAGCACCGCGCCGACCACGAAGCCGATGGCGGTGGGGCCGTCGAGGAAGATGCCGATGAGCACCGCGAGCACGATGCCGACGAGGCCGATGGTCTTGTACTGCCGCGCCAGGTAGGCGGCCGCGCCGGTCTGGATGGCGCCGGCGATTTCCTGCATGCGGGGATTGCCGGCGTCCTGCGAAAGGATCCAGCTGCGCGACCAGAAGCCGTAGACCACGGCGATCAGGCCACAGACGAGCGCGAAGATCAGCGCACTTTGACCAACCATGAAGTTCTCCTGCCAGTGAGTTCGACTTGGAGGGGGCAACGCCTCCGGGGTATGCCCCCGCTGCGTTGCTTCCTCGCTGTCGCCCGCGCTGCGGAACTTGCAGCAGGGCACCGGCGATTGGCCAACCGACGCAATGTAGCCAGATTCCCCCCGTTTGCCATCGGGGGCGTCAGGCTGACGTCGGTAAAATCAGGGTAAATACGGAGCGGGCCCCGCGCCCACCCGTCGCGCCCGTGACGGCTCCGTTACCGGATCCCCTTCAACCTCCCCTCGAGTCTTTCATGTCCCTCGACAACGTCACCCCTGGCAGCAAGGTTCCCGAAGCGTTCAACGTGATCATCGAAATCCCGATGAACGCCGACCCGATCAAGTACGAGGTCGACAAGGAAACCGGCGCCATCTTCGTGGACCGCTTCATGAGCACGTCCATGCACTACCCCACCAACTACGGTTACATCCCCAAGACCATCTCGGGCGACGGCGACCCGGTGGACGTGCTGGTGATCACCCCCGTGCCCCTGCACCCCGGCGTGGTGGTGACCTGCCGCGCCCTGGGCATGCTGCGCATGGAGGACGAGGCTGGCGAGGACGCCAAGCTGCTGGCCGTGCCGGTGGACAAGATCCTGTCGATCTACACCCAGTGGCAGAAGCCCGAGGATCTGAACCCCATGCGCCTGAAGACCATCCAGCACTTCTTCGAGCACTACAAGGACCTGGAGCAGGGCAAGTGGGTCAAGGTGCTGGGCTGGGCCGACAAGGCCGCCGCCCACAAGGAAATCCTGGACGGGATGGCCAACTACGAGAAGGCCCAGAAGAAGGCCTGATCGGCCAGGGTGTTCAGGACGCGGCGGGCGGCTGCACCAGCACGTCGCGCAGCACCGGCAGGCGGTCTTCGACCTGCAGGGTATGGAAGGGGCCTTTCAACTGGGCCCCTTCGTACATCTGCAGCCGCCGCGCGAACAGGGTGCCGGTGCTGACGCCGGACTTGCTCACGTAGACCATGCCCTCGCATTCCAGGCTGGTGTCGTGCGGGCCGCCGCTGGGCGAGCCGAGCTGACCGAAGAGGTAGAGGTCGCCCATCACGCGGATGCGCCCGCGCACGCTGGCGCCGGTCCAGATGATGAGGCGGCCGTCGACGCGGATGTGGCCTTCCAGGTGCCCCTGGACCAGCAGGCCGCCCTCGAAGTTGAGGTCGCCGCTGAGATCGCAGCCCGCGGCCACGCGGTTGGTGATCTCCATCGCCACCGGGTCGATGGTGAGGGTGTCCTGCGCGTTCTTGCTCACCATGGCAGCCTCTGCAGCAAGGGGGCCAGCCAGCCCTGGGACCGGGCGGTGAGCACCAGGCCCGCGGCCAGCGCCACCAGACCCAGCGCGGCGATGGCCAGGGCGTGGCGCTCCAGCCAGCGGCGCAAAGGCCTGGGGCGGCGCCGCGGCTGCCCCGCGGGCAGCGTGGCCAGGCGCTCGATGGCCCAGGACCGCCAGGCCGAGCTCAGGCGGCTGTCGCCGCTGTTGGGGTCGAGCCGCAGGCCCTGCGCTTTGCGGTCGCCCGTGTTCAGGCGCCGCCCGAGCAGCACCGAAAATGGGGCGCCCACGATGCCGTGGGTGAAGAACGCGTCCTGCTCGTCCATGGCGGCCGAGTGTAGCGAATGGGTTTGCTCAAGAGGGCTCGGCCTTGAGCGGGTTGCGCGCGGCGAGATGCCCCAGGTACTGCTCCACGCCTTCGCCCTCGCGTTCGAGGAAGCGGTCCACCGCCTCGGCGAAGGCCGGGTGGGCCAGCCAGTGGGCGCTGGTGGTCTTGACGGGCAGCAGGGCGCGCGCCATCTTGTGCTCGCCCTGGGCGCCGCCCTCGAAACGCTGGTAGCCCTGGGCGATGCACCACTGCAGCGGCTGGTAGTAGCAGGCCTCGAAGTGCAGGCAGTCCACGCGCTGCAGGGCGCCCCAGTAGCGGCCATAGGCCACGCGGCGCGCCGGGTCGATGGCGATCAGGCTGCTGGCGATGGGTTGGCCCTCGCGCTCGGCGATGAACAGCAGCCAGTGCTCCGGCATGTCGCGGGCCATGCGCTCGAAGAAGCCGCGGCCGAGGTAGGGCGGGTTGCCGTGCTCCCAGTAGGTGCGCTCGTAGCAGCGGTAGAAGAAGTCCCAGTCGGTCGGGGCGATGGCGCGGCCCTCGGCGTGGCGGAACACCACCCCGGCCCCGGCCACCTTGCGGCGCTCCTGGCGGATCTTCTTGCGCTTGTCCTGCTGCAGGCTGGCGAGGAAGGCGTCCCAGTCGGGCCATCCGGTGTTTTGCCAATGGAACTGCACCGTGTGCCGCAGCATGAGGCCGGCCTCGGCGCAGGCGGCCGCGTCGCGCGGCTGGGCGAACAGGAGGTGCAGGGAAGACAGGCGCTGCTCCTCGCACCAGCGCACGAGCGAGCGCACCAGCGCGGCGCGCGCGGCGCCGTCGCGCGCCAGCAGCCGCGCGCCCGGTACGGGGGTGAAGGGCACGGCCACCAGCGCCTTGGGGTAGTAGGCCAGGCCGTGCTGCGCATAGGCGTTGGCCCAGGCCCAGTCGAAGACGTATTCGCCGTAGGAATGCGACTTGAGATAGACCGCGCAGGCGGCTTCCAGTGTGTCACCCCGCCACAGGGTGAGGATGCGCGGCGTCCAGCCGGTGTCGGGCGTGGCGCAGCCCGTGTCGCTCAGGGCCCGCAGGTACTCGTGCCGTGCGAAGGGGCTGGGGTCGTCCTCCAAGGCCAGCAACTGCGCCCATTGCGCGGCGTCCACCGCGCCCCAATCGGCCAGGACGCGGGTGACATAATCGATTTCAGCCACGCCCGGCCCCTGCCTTCGCACCAGATTCCATGTCGTTTTCCGTATCGGTTGCCCAGCTCAACTTCGTGGTGGGCGACATGGCGGGCAATGCCCGCCGCATCGTCGAGGCCGCCACGGCCGCCCACGCGCGCGGGGTGAGGCTGCTGCTCACGCCCGAACTCGCCCTCTGCGGCTACGCCGCCGAAGACCTGTACTTGCGGCCCGCCTTCGTCGACGCCTGCGATGATGCCCTCAAGTCGGTGGCGGCTTCCACGGCGCAGCTCAAAGGCCTTTGCATCGTGGTGGGCCATCCGGCCCGCGCGGTCGGCGGGGCGCGTGGGCGCAGCGTGGCCGTGGCCTCGCTGCACAACGCCGCCACGGTGCTGTGCGAAGGCCGTGTGGTGGCGACCTACGCCAAGCGCGAGCTGCCCAATTACCAGGTCTTCGACGAGCGCCGCTACTTCGTGCCCGGCCACGCCCCCTGCGTGTTCGACGTGCCCGGCACCGACGGCCAGCCGGTGCGCGTGGGCCTGCTCATTTGCGAAGACGCCTGGTTCGAGGCGCCGGCCGCCGAGGCGCGCGCCGCGGGCGCCGAGCTGCTGGCAGTGATCAACGCCTCGCCCTTTCACGCCGGCAAGGGCGGTGAACGCGAGGCCACGATGCGCGAACGCGTGCGCGCCACCGGCCTGCCGCTGGTCTATGCCCACCTGGTGGGGGGGCAGGACGAGATCGTGTTCGAGGGCCGCAGCTTCGTGCTCGACGCGGCGGGCGAACTCGCCGGGCGCGCGCGCAGCTTCGAGGAAGCCGAGTTCGACGCCCGCTTCGAGCGCGCGGGGCCGGGCGCCTGGCGCATCCACGCCGCCATCGACCGCGAACACAGCGCCGAGGCCGACCTGTGGCACGCCCTGGTGCTCGGCGTGCGCGACTACGTCGGCAAGAACGGTTTTCCCGGCGCCATCCTGGGCCTGTCGGGCGGCATCGATTCGGCCCTGGTGCTGGCCATCGCCGTCGACGCGCTGGGCAAGGACAAGGTGCGCACGGTGATGATGCCCTCGCCCTACACCGCCGACATTTCCTGGATCGACGCGCGCGACATGGCCGCGCGCCTGGGCGTGCGCTACGACGAGATCGCCATCGCGCCCGAGTTCGAGGCTTTCAAGGCCTCGCTTGCGCCGCTGTTCGAAGGCCGCGCCGAGGACACCACCGAAGAAAACCTTCAGGCGCGCATCCGCGGCACGCTGCTCATGGCGCTGTCCAACAAGTTCGGCAGCATCGTGCTGACCACCGGCAACAAGAGTGAGATGGCCACGGGCTACTGCACGCTGTACGGCGACATGGCCGGGGGCTTTGCGGTCATCAAGGACGTGGCCAAGACCACGGTCTTCAAGCTCGCGCGCTGGCGCAACGCGCACGACCCTTACGGCACCGGCGGCAACCCCATCCCCGAGCGCATCATCACGCGCCCGCCCAGTGCCGAACTGCGCCCCGACCAGACGGACCAGGACAGCCTGCCCGAGTACGCCGTGCTCGACGCCATCATCGAGCGCTACATGGAGAACGACCAGAGTCCGCAGACCCTGGTGGCCGACGGTTTCGAGCGCGCCGACGTCGAGAAGGTGGTGCGGCTGATCCGCATCAACGAGTACAAGCGCCGCCAGGCGCCCGTCGGCATCCGCGTGACGCACCGCAGCTTCGGCAAGGACTGGCGCTACCCGATCACGAGCAAGTACCGGGCGTGAGCCACCCGCCTGGGGCCCTTCAGGCGGCCGACAGGTGCAGCACGGCCCGCAGCTCGCCCACTTCCGCGCCGGCCGCGTTTTTCATCGGCGGCGGCAGCAGCCGGGCCAGCTCCTCGCGGTCGACGCCGTCGTCGATCCAGCCCAACTGCTCCAGGGCAGCCACCAGCGCCACCATCAGCGGGGTGAGTTGGCCGTCGCCGCACTTGGCCGCGATGGCAATGCCGCGGCTGAAGCTGGCCAGTGCCTGTACACCGTCGGCGCCCACCTTGCTCACCCAGTCGCCCCGACCCGCGCGCATGAGGAACAGGTCGTTGCGGCCCCGGCCGCTCACCAGGTGGGGGTGCCGGCTCATGGCTCGCGCGATGCGCTGCGGCGCCTGGCCGTACTCGGGGTCGGGCTCGGGCGACGCGAGCCGCGCGAAGGCCTGTGCCAGCGAGCGCAGCGGCAGCGCGAAGTTCGGCGCGCTGCAGCCGTCGAGGCCGCGCACCAGCGCGGCCTCGGGCAGGCCCGACCAGTGGCTCACGCAGCGCGCGATCTCGCGTTGCGCGGGGTGGTCGGGCGCCAGGTAGCCCGCCAGAGGGGCACCCAAGGTCTCGGCCAGCAGCAGCATGCCCGCGTGCTTGCCCGAGCAGTTGTGGTGCAGTGGGCCGTAGCGCTCGCCGGTCGGCGGCGTCAGGCCATTGAAGCGGAACACATACGGCTCGTGCGCGCCGCAGGCCAGGGCCGATTCGTCGGCACCGACGCGCGCGAGCAGCGCGGCCACGCGCGCCACGTGTTCCGGCTCGCCGTTGTGACTGGCGCACAGCAGGGCCATGTCGGCCTCGTCCAGCGACAGCCGCTCGGCCGAACGCGCGATCAGCGCCATGGCCTGGAACGGCTTGAGCGAAGAGCGCGTGAACACCGGTGTGTCCACGTCGCCCGCTTTCGCCAGCACCCGACCCGCGCGATCGACCACCGCGAACGAGCCGTGGTGCACGTTCTCCGGGTGACCACCGCGGCAGCTCACGGCGATGGGGACGTGGCGGGGCCAGTGAGGGGGCATGGCGTGGGGCGGGAGTGGGGAGTCAGTATGGCACGCGAGAGAGCCGGGGGCCGCGACTGATCCTTTTCTGATGGCCGCCGTCGGCTCGCCTGGGCCGTGGCCAGGGCATTCCTAGACTGCGGCCGCGCTCGCGGAGCTCCACAGACCGCGGGCATCACCTGAGACCCCACGGAGAACGCATTTGTCCGCCATTGACCCTTTCATCGGCGAAATCAGCCTTGTCGCCTTTTCCTATGCCCCGGCCGGGTGGGCGCTGTGCGATGGACGTCTGTTGCCCATCAGCCAGAACGAAGCCCTCTTCGCCTTGCTGGGCACCCAATATGGGGGCGACGGTGTCTCCACCTTTGCCTTGCCGGACCTGCGGGGCCGCTCGGCCATCGGCGTGGGCCAGGGGCCCGATCTGCGCGAGGTCGCGCTGGGTGAGTACCTGGGCACCGAGCAGGTCTATCTGCTGCAGAGCCAGTTGCCGGCCCACACGCACGCCGCCAGCTTCACCAGCCCGGGCGCGCGTCCCGTGGCCTATGGCGGCGGGGGGTCGATCACCGACCCCACCGGCGCCATTCCCGCCAACCCCGTCGGGGAGGGTGGTGCGGCACTGCCGGCGTTCGCTCCGGCGTCCGAGGCCAGTGCCGGCCTGGCGCCCTTGCCGGTGCAGGGGCAGGTGAGCGTGTTGCCCACGGGCTCGGGGCTGCCCCTGGACATTCGCAACCCAGCGCTGGGCCTCAACTACATCATCGCCCTCGAAGGGGTATTTCCGCCGAGGCCTTGATGCGCTGGATTCAAGGGTTTTCCGTTCGCGCGCTGGCGATCCTGCTGGTGTCATCAGCGATGCTGGCGGCCTGCGGTGGAGGCGATCACACCCAGGTGGTTGAGCGCGTCGAGCAAGCCCCGGTGCAAGCGGTGGTCTTGAGTGGCATGGGGCCACCCGATGCGGCCCTGGGTCAGGACGGCCAGTTCTACCTCGATGCGCAGGCGCTGAAGCTCTATGGGCCACGAGCGAACGGTCAGTGGCCGTTGCTGACGGCCATCGGCGGCGCTCCCGGGGCCGACGGTCAGGACGGGCGGGATGGCTCGCGCATCTACCGCGGAACGGGCGCCCCCTCCAATGCCCTGGGCCAGGATGGCGACTTCTATCTGGACGACGCCACGGCAACGCTTCTGGGGCCGAAGGTGGCGGGCGCCTGGCCGCCGACGGGCTTGTCGCTCGCCGGCCCGGCGGGCCCTGCCGGGGCGAACGGGCAGGACGGCCAGAATGGCCAGAACGGCGCAGCGGGGCCGCAGGGACCGGCCGGGCCTGCCACCGTGGATATTCAGTGGGGCATCGCATCCAACAGCACCTTCGGCAACGGTGCGTATTACCTGTGGCCCCAGGGACCCAATGCGGCGGCCCGCAATCCGGTGCTGCTGCCCCGAGCCTGCACCCAGGCCCGCTTGCGCGTGGCCACCTTCGGCGTGCCTTCGCCAGGCGACACCTTCACCTTCACGGTGTGGCACACGCCAGGGCCCGCCTTGCTGGAGGCCAGCAGCACCGCCACCGCGCTGGTGTGCCAGATCGACAGCGGCACGCGCGCCTGCGACGTCGGCGCCGCCATGAACCTCGCCGCAGGCGATGCCATCGAGGTTCGCCTGGTGGGCACCGAGGCCGTCACCGCCATGGCGACGCCGGGCTCATGGGGAATCGGCTTCACTTGCCAGTGACAGGGCCCCGGGTCGGGGCGGGGCCGGCCGATGACGTGAGCGTGATACATTTTTCGGCACGTTCCGTCATCCATAAGGGCCCCGCTCATGAAACAGATCACCGCCGTCATCAAGCCGTTCAAGCTCGAGGAGGTGCGCGAAGCGCTGGCCGAACAAGGCGTGACCGGCTTGACGGTGACGGAGGTCAAGGGTTTCGGGCGGCAGAAGGGGCACACCGAGCTGTACCGCGGCGCCGAATACGTGGTGGACTTTCTGCCGAAGGTGAAGGTCGAGGTCGTCGTGAAGGACGAAGACGTGGACCGCTGCGTCGATGCCATCGTGCGGGCCGCGCGCACCGGCAAGATCGGCGACGGCAAGATCTTCGTCACCTCTGTCGAACGTGTGGTGCGCATCCGCACCGGCGAAGAAGACGAAACCGCGGTCTGAGCGCCGCGCGCTCTCCCGCACAGGTTCAGGCGTTCAGAGTTCGTCCAGACGAGGCTGTGGCGCCGTGCCCGCGGCCTCGATGAGCGCCGGCAGCAGGCGCTCGGTGTCCGCGCCCACGCGGATCAGGTCCATCTGCCAGTCGTTCATGAACTGCGCCTGCACGGCGGTGCGCAGGAAGGCCATCAGGCCCTCGTAGTAGCCGCCGACGTTGAGCAGGCCCACGGGCTTGTCGTGGTAGCCCAGCTGGCGCCAGGTCCAGACCTCGAAGAACTCCTCGAAGGTGCCGATGCCGCCGGGCAGGGCCAGGAAGGCGTGCGCGTGCTCGGCCATGAGGCGTTTGCGCTCGTGCATGGTGTCCACCACGTGCAGCTCGGTGCAGCCGTTGTGGGCCCATTCCTTTTCCACCAAGGCCTTGGGAATGATGCCCACCACGCGGCCGCCGGCTTTGAGCGTGCTGTCGGCGACCACGCCCATCAGGCCGTTGCGGCCACCGCCATAGACGAGCTGGCCACCGTGGCGGCCGATCCATTCGCCCACCTGGCGGGCGGCCTCCAGGAAGGCGGGGCTCCCCCCCGGCCTCGAGCCGCAGTACACGCAGAGGGAAAAACTCGGGGCGCTCACAACAGCTCCTTCGCATGCACCCACAACGCCGCCAGCCAGGTGCCGCCGCACAGCAGCAGGCTCAGCAGCACGGCGGCGCTGCCCATGTCCTTGGCACGCTTGGACAGGGCGTGCCATTCGGGCCCGATGCGGTCGATGGCCGTCTCGATGCCGGTGTTGAGCAGCTCGACCACCATCACCAATACCACCGTACCGATCAGCAACGCCACCTCGACCCATCCTTCTCCCACCCAGAAGGCCAGCGGCACCAGCAGGAAGGCGGCGAGGGCCTCCTGGCGAAAGGCGGGCTCGCCCCAGCCGGCGCGCAGCCCGGCCAGGGAGTAAAACAGCGCGTGCCACACGCGGCTGACGCCGCGCCGGCGTTTCTGCGGGTTCACTTCGGGGGCATTCACGGGTGGCGCGCTTTCTTCGGCTTTTTGGGTTGGGGTGGCGGCGCATGGTGCACAAGCCGGGTGCCGGCCAGCGCGTCATGCAGGAACTGGCGCTGCGCGTGCAGGCGCGAGAGCAGCGCGTAGACCAGCACCCAGCCGATCAGCAGCACGGCGGCCTCGCCACCCTGGGCACCCAGCACCCAGCTCAGCGCCAGTGGCGGCAGCAGCCACAGCCACGAGAACACGTAGCGCACCAGGGCCCGTGCCTGGCCTATCGGCCGGCCGGCGGTATCCACCACGCGGATGTGCCACGTTTTCTGCGCCAGGGTCTGCCCCTTGTGCCAGAACCAGGTGAAGTAGATGCCGAAGACCACGAACAGGAAGCCCTGCAGGGCGTGGCGGCCTTCCAGCGCGTGGCGCTGCTGGGTGAGGGCGGAGAACAGGTAGCCGGCGATGAAGACCACGCCGAACATCAGCATGCCTTCGTACAGCCAGCAGGCCATGCGGCGGCGAAGCGAAGGGGCGGTGAGGTCGGGGCGGTCGGCGGCGCCGGAAGCGGGGGCGTCGGGGGTCATGAGGGCTCTGGGGGAAGGGCGGAATTGTCGCATTCCGGCCCGGGCCGACGAAAAAGCCCTGGCTGGCATTTGCTGCGGTGCCATAATCCCAGGCTTCCGTCTTCACAAGGCAAACGGATCAGGGTCCGGCGGCAGATCGTTCCGCCCATGGCCACTGGTCTCAAGTCCCGAAGCCGCCCCACAAGGGTGGGCCAAGGGGCACCCAAGGTTTTTCGTCAGAGAAATTCTCGAAAGGTTGATCATGGACATCACCAAGGCCGAACTGGCCTCGGCGGCCGCCGCTTCCGCATCCGGCCAGCCCCCCCTCGAACTCCGCGGCGCGGAAATCCTCGTCAAGGCGCTGCAGGCCGAAGGCGTCAAGTACGTCTGGGGCTACCCCGGCGGCGCCGTGCTGCACATCTACGACGCCTTCTACAAGCAGGACAGCATCCAGCATGTGCTGGTGCGCCACGAGCAGGCCGCCGTGCACGCCGCCGATGGCTATGCGCGCGCCACGGGCGACGTGGGTGTGGCCCTGGTCACCTCCGGCCCCGGCGTGACCAACGCCGTCACCGGCATCGCCACGGCCTACATGGACAGCATTCCGATGGTGATCCTCACCGGACAGGTGCCGTCTGCAGCCATCGGCCTGGACGCCTTCCAGGAATGCGACACGGTCGGCATCACGCGCCCCATCGTCAAGCACAACTTCCTGGTGAAGGACGTGCGGCACATGGCCGAGGTGATGAAGAAGGCGTTCCACATCGCGCGATCGGGCCGACCCGGCCCCGTGGTCGTGGACATCCCGAAGGACGTGTCCTTCAACAAGGCCACCTGGACGGGTTATCCCGAGTCGGTGGCCATGCGCTCCTACAACCCGGTGCGCAAGGGCCATGGTGGCCAGATCCGCAAGGCCTTGCAGCTGTTGTTGAGCGCCAAGCGCCCGTACATCTACACCGGCGGCGGCGTGCTGCTGGGCAATGCCACGCAGGAATTGCGCACCCTGGTCGACATGCTCGGCTACCCCGTGACGAACACGCTCATGGGCCTGGGCGCCTACCCCGCGTCGGACCGCAAGTTTCTCGGCATGCTGGGCATGCACGGCACCATCGAAGCCAACAATGCCATGCAGAACTGCGATGTGCTGCTGGCCGTGGGCGCGCGCTTCGACGATCGCGTGATCGGCAACCCCAAGCATTTCGCGCAGAACGAACGCAAGATCATCCACATCGACATCGACCCGTCGAGCATCTCCAAGCGCGTCAAGGTTGACGTGCCCATCGTCGGCGACGTGAAGGACGTGCTCACCGAGCTGATCCACATGGTGCGCGAGACGCCGCAGCGCGCGGACGACAAGGCGCTGGCGGACTGGTGGAAGACGATCGAGGGCTGGCGCTCGCGCGACTGCCTCAAGTACGACCGCCACAACACGGACGTCATCAAGCCGCAGATGGTCATCGAGACCCTCTGGAACATGACCAAGGACACGGAGACCTACATCACCTCCGACGTTGGCCAGCACCAGATGTGGGCGGCGCAGTTCTATCGCTTCGACGAGCCGCGCCGCTGGATCAACTCGGGTGGCCTGGGCACCATGGGCGTGGGCATTCCCTACGCCATGGGCATCAAGCTCGCCAAGCCCGAGTCCGAGGTGTTCTGCATCACCGGCGAAGGCTCGGTGCAGATGTGCATTCAGGAGCTGTCCACCTGCCTGCAGTACAACACGCCGATCAAGGTGGTCTCGCTCAACAACCGTTACCTGGGCATGGTGCGCCAGTGGCAGGAGATCGAGTACTCGGGCCGCTACAGCCACAGCTACATGGACGCGCTGCCCAACTTCGTGAAGCTGGCCGAGGCCTATGGCCACGTGGGTATGCTGATCGAGCGTCCGCAGGACGTGGAGCCGGCGCTGCGCGAGGCGCGCAAGCTCAAGGACCGCACGGTCTTCATGGACTTCCGCACAGACCCGACCGAGAACGTGTTCCCCATGGTCCAGGCCGGCAAGGGCATCACCGAGATGCTGCTGGGTTCGGAAGACCTCTGATCCATCCCCCGCGGACCGGCTGCGAGGCCGGTCCATCCCCAAGTCGAATCTATTGACCGTCGAGCCCGTGCATTACCGTGCGCGGGGGAGGGCGGCGAAAAGAGGAAGCTGCATATGAAGCACATCATTGCCGTGCTGCTCGAGAACGAGCCCGGCGCACTCTCCCGCGTGGTGGGCCTGTTCTCGGCCCGTGGCTACAACATCGAGTCGCTCACCGTGGCGCCGACCGAGGACCCGAGCCTCTCGCGCATGACGATCCAGACCACCGGGTCGGACGACGTCATCGAGCAGATCACCAAGCACCTGAACCGCCTCATCGAGGTGGTCAAGGTCGTTGATCTCACCGAAGGCGCCTACACCGAGCGCGAGCTCATGATGGTGAAGGTGCGCGCGGTGGGCAAGGAACGCGAGGAGATGAAGCGCATGGCCGACATCTTCCGCGGCCGCATCATCGACGTGACCGACAAGAGCTACACCATCGAACTCACCGGCGACCAGGGCAAGAACGACGCCTTCCTGGAAGCCATCGACCGCGGCGCCATCCTGGAGACGGTGCGCACCGGTGCCAGCGGCATCGGCCGCGGCGAGAGAATCCTGCGCGTCTGATCACCCCTTCCATTCCAACGGAGCAACCATGAAAGTTTTCTACGACAAGGACTGCGATCTGTCCCTCATCAAGGGCAAGACGGTCGCGATCATCGGCTACGGCAGCCAGGGCCACGCGCACGCGCAGAACCTCAACGACAGCGGGGTGAAGGTGGTGGTGGGCCTG
>QFCS01000198.1_pt1 | contig 62942 bp, 63 predicted proteins | sample 3576561 | NCBI WGS metagenome assembly QFCS01 | reverse complement strand
TCGGCCGGAGAAAAACTCAGCGAGACGCCCAGAACCCCAGATGGGGCTCCAGCATCTCGGCCTCCAGCGAGGGCACAGGCCCGATGACCTCGATGACCTTCTGCCCCCGCGCAAGAACCTCCCGGCAGGGCAGCGACAGAGTGGGGTTCTCCTCGTGGCTGCCCGTCAACGCCAACAGGGCCTCCTCGCTCGCGCCATAGACCACGCGCCCGATGTTGGCCCAATACAGCGTGCCCGTGCACATGGCACAAGGCTCGAACGTCGTCACCAGCGTGCAGCGCGCCAGGTACTCGCCGGGATAGTTGTCGGCCGCCACGCGGGCCAGCGTCGACTCCGCGTGGTTCACCGTGTCGATGTTGCCCTGCTCGGCCAACACCGTCTCCCCATCCGGCGCCACCAGCAAGGCCCCGAACGGATGCCGGCCCATGCCCGCCGCACGCCGCGCCACCCCGTTGGCGCGGCGCAGGTGCTTCGCCACCTGTTCCGGACTCATGCGCTCTGCGAGCCGCGGTGCGCCCAACCCGTGGTGTGCTTCTCGATGAAACTGAACAGCTCGTACATGGCCATCGCCATCACGCCCACCACCAGCAGACCGCTGAAGGCCAGACCCATCTGCATCGACGAACCCGCCGAGATCAGCAGATAACCAATGCCCTCGTTCGACGCCGTCATCTCCGACACCGTCGTGCCCACGAAGGCCAGCGTGATCGCCACCTTCAGCGAACCGAAGAAATACGGCATCGAGCGCGGCAGGCCCACCTTGGTCAACACGTCCCAGCGCTTGGCGCCCAGCACGCGCAACACGTCCTCCAGCTCAGGCTCCAGCGTGGCCAGGCCGGTGGCGATGTTCACCATGATGGGGAAGAACGAGATCAGGAAGGCCGTGAGAATCGCCGGGCCCACGCCGATGCCGAACCACACCACCAGGATCGGCACGAAGGCCGCCTTGGGCAGGGCATTGAACGCCGTCATCAGCGGATAGACCGCCGCATACGCCAGGCGCGAGCTGCCGATGAGGAAGCCCAGCAGCACACCGACCACGATGGCGATGCCGAACCCGGCCATGGTCACCCAGTAGGTGCGCCAGGCGTGGCCCAGGATGGTGACCTTGTGTTCCAGCGTCTGCTCCCAGATGCGTGAAGGGCTCGGAAAGATGAATTCCGAGACGCCGAAACCCCGGGTGATGATTTCCCAGAGGATGACGATGGCCAGCAGCAGCAGGAACGGCGACCATCGTTCCAGGTGTTTTTGTTGCATGTTCTTTGACTCCCGCTTCCTTATTGGTTGATGACGGTGCCGGCCTTGCGCATGGCGCCAATGTGGCCGCGCAGCTCGAGCACGATGTCGGAGAACTCCTTGGTGTAGGTCACCTCCAGGTCGCGCGTGCGCGGGATCGGGATTTCACGCTGCACCACGAAGCGGCCCGGGCTGCGGCTCATGCAGTACACCGTGTCGGCCAGGAAGACCGATTCGCGCAGGTCGTGCGTGACCAGGATCACGTTGAAACGCTGCGCCTCCCACAGGTCGCGCAGCGTGCACCAGAGTTCCTCGCGGGTGAAGGCGTCGAGCGCGCCGAAGGGCTCGTCGAGCAGCAGCATCTTGGGCTCGTGGATCAGCGCGCGGCAGATGCTGGCGCGCTGCTGCATGCCGCCCGAGAGCTCCCAGGGAAACTTCTTCTCCATGCCGCCCAGGCCCACGCTGGCCAGCAGCTTCTTCGCGCGTTCCTCGTATTCCTTGCGCCGGTCCTTGAACTGGCTGCGGTAGGGCTCGACGATTTCGAGCGGCAGCAGCACGTTGTCCAGCGTGGTGCGCCAGGGCAGCAGCGAGGGCGCCTGGAAGGCCATGCCCGAGATCTTCAGCGGGCCGGTGACGGGCTGGCCGTCGATGCGGATCTTGCCCATGCTGGGCATCTTCAACCCGGTGGTGAGCTTCATGAAGGTGGACTTGCCACAACCCGAGGGACCGACGATGGCGATGAACTCGCCGCGTTTGACCTTGAGGTTGATGTCTTCCACCGCGAAGACGTTCTGGGCCAGCAGGTCTTCGTTGTAGGCCAGCCAGACCTGGTCGAAATCGACGAAGGGCTGGTCGCTGGAGGGGTCTTGCATGGGGTCGTCTTCCTGAAAAAAAGGCCAGCCGCCGTGGGGTGGCTGGCCGGGGCCGCGGGCTGGCGGCCGGTGGCCGTTCTTACTTCTTGGCGGGGGGCAGCACGTTGAGTTCGGCGGCCGAGGGCAGCATGGAGCCGTTCCAGATCGTGGCCGGGTCGATGCGGGTCTTGGTGCCGTAGGCGTCCGACACCTGGGAGGCCATCAGCGAGAGGCGGCCGGGGTTGACCTGGCCGAAGCCTTCCTTGCGCGCGTCGGGGCTGGCGACCACGGAGTCGATGGCCAGCACCAGGCGGCGGGTTTCCAGCGGCACGTTGATGATGCCGTCGCGCGCCTTCACGGTATCGATGCTGGCGGCCGGGTTGGCCATGACTTCCTTGGCGCCCTTGGCGAAGGCGGTCAGGAAGGCTTTCACGGCAGCCGGGTTCTCCTTGATGATCTTGGGCGAGGCAATGATCACGTTGCCATACAGCTTCACGCCGTGGTCGGCGAAGGGCATGATGACCACGTCCTCGGTCTTCACGCCGCGCGCCTCGAGGTTGAGCAGCGAGGTGAACGAGAAGCCCGTGATGGCGTCGATGTCGCCGCGCACCAGCATGGTTTCGCGCAGCGGCGGGTCCATCGAAGTCCAGTTCGCGTTGGAGAGGTTGTTGGCCTTCTGGAAGATCGGGTAGGCCTTGCGGCCGGCGTCGAACACCGGGGCGCCAAGTTTCTTGCCGTTGAGGTCGGCGGGCTTGGTGATGCCGCTCTTCTTGAGCGCGAGCACCGCGGCCGGCGTGTTGTTGTAGACCATCATCACGGCCACCGGCTTGTTCGGCGCTTCCGGGTTGTTGGCGTGGAATTCCATCAGCGCGGCCAGGTCGGCGAAGCCCAGGTCGTAGCTGCCCGAGGCCACGCGGGTGACGGTGCCGCCCGAGCCGTTGCCGGAGTCGATCGTCACGTCCAGGCCGGCGGCCTTGAAGTAGCCCTTGGCGGCGGGTTGCAGGAACAGCGCGGCAGGACCCTCGAAACGCCAGTCGAGCTGGAACTTGATCGGCGTCTGCGCGTGGGCGCTGCTGCCGAAGGCGGCGGCCGCGGCCAGGGCAGCGGTGATCTTGATGAGGTGGCGCTTGTTCATGGGTTCTCCTGTGATGGGCGGGGTTGCAGGGGGGTGCTCAGCTGTCACCCGGGCATGCCTTGTCATCAGCAATAAAGGTGCCAGCAAAGCGTGGGCGGCAAAAAGGCGCCGGGGCGCCTTTTGAGCACAGAATTTGTATACAGATTCTTGTTCGAGACGTTCGGTGCGTCATCGAGACTAACCCTGAATGGTGCGCACCACATCGGGGCTTGCACCATGTCCGGGCGCGGTGCGCGCATGAAAAAAGCCCCCGAAGGGGCCTTGTCGAAAGGGCGCGGGCGAAGCGCTCAGTGCGCCTCGGCGTGTTTGGCCGCTTCGATGGCGGCGCTGGTGTCGCCCCGGCTGCCATTGAAGTACAGGTTGAGCGCGACCGCGCTGATGGAGGCCAGCAGGATGCCGGACTCGATCAGGGGGTGGATGGCGTGCGGCATCCACATCTTGAAGTTGGGTGCGACCAGCGGGATCATGCCGAAGCCGATCGAGACCGCCACGATGAAGAGGTTGTTGCGGTTGCCCTTGTAGTCCACGCCGGCCAGGATGCGGATGCCGGTGGCGGCCACCATGCCGAACATCACCAGGCCCGCGCCACCCAGCACGAAGGTGGGCAGGGACTCGACCAGCGCCGCCATCTTGGGCAGCAGGCCCAGCACGATGAGGATGACGCCGCCGGCCACGCAGACGAAGCGGCTCTTGACGCCGGTGACGCCGACCAGGCCCACGTTCTGCGAGAAGCTGGTGTAGGGGAAGGTGTTGAAGATGCCGCCGATGAGCGTGCCCAGGCCATCGGTGCGCAGGCCCGCGGTCAGGGCCTTCTGGTCGATCTTGCGGTCGGTCATGTCGCCCAGCGCGAGGAACATGCCGGTGGATTCGATCATCACCACGATCATGACCAGGCTCATGGTCAGGATGAGGATGGGGTCGAAGATGGGCATGGCAATCTCGAACGGCAGCACCACATCGAACCAGTTGGCGTGTTTGACTTTCTCGAAGGTCATGAGGTCGGTGGCGGCGGCGACCACGGCGCCGACGACGATGCCCAGCAGCACCGAGATGTTGGCGATGAAGCCGCGCGCGTATTTGGCGATGAGCAGGATGGCGGCCAGCACGATGGCGGCGATGGCGATGTGGGCGGGCTGTGCGTAGGCGGGGTTGGGCACGCTGCTGGCGATGGACAGGCCTTTGGGCATGTCGGGCACCAGGCCTTTGGCGGTGGCCTCGTTCACGGTGTGCAGCCAGGTGATGTGCTCGGTGTTGGGGACGAAGGGGCTGGTGGCGCCGACGGGGTTGCCGAAGATCCAGTTGATGCCCACGCGCATGAGGCTGATGCCGATGACCGCGATGATGGTGCCGGTGACCACGGGTGGGAAGAAGCGCAGCATGCGGCTGACGATGGGCGCGATGAGGATGGAGACGATGCCCGCGCCGATGATGGAGCCGAAGATGAGGCCCGCGCCCTGGATGCCGGGGTTGGTGTTGGCCATGGCGACCATGGGGGCGACGGAGGCGAAGGTGACGCCCATCATCACGGGCAGCTTGATGCCGAACCATTGGGTGGCGCCCAGGGCCTGGATCAGCGTGACGAGGCCGCAGCAGAAGAGGTCGGCGGAGATGAGCATGGCCACCTGTTCGGGGCTGAGCTTGAGCGCGCGGCCCACGATGAGGGGGACCGCGACGGCACCGGCGTACATCACGAGCACGTGTTGCAGGCCGAGCGCGGTGAGTTTGCCGGGGGGCAGGACTTCATCAACCGGGTGGACGGAGGTGGACATGGGGGTCTCCTTGAGGGGCGTGGTTCGGCTTCAATGCATGCAAAACTGTATACAGATTATGTGTACTGTCGAATTGGGCTCGGCCTAGGGGAAACCCGGTTTCGGACCGGCGGCTGGGTTGTTTCACGGGTGATTCGTTTTCCTGTGGCACCGGTCGCCGGCGCCGAGGGGGCGTGGCTCCGCGACTGTCCCCCGGACCGGCTGCGCCGGTCCTCCTCCTTTACGTCGCTGCGCCACACCCCCTCGTCACCAACGACCTCCAGGCGCTCGCGATTGAAAGACCGAGGGTGGGTGTGCCTACATCACTTCGGCCCAGGGATGCCCGGCGCTCTGCGCAGCGGGGTAAAGGAGGAGCCCCGGCGAAGCCGGGGCGGGGGACACCCGCGGAGCAGAGTGCCGGGCGTCCCTGGGCCCGCGAGGTGCAGGCGAAAAAAAGGGGCGCCCGAGGCGCCCCTTCCCAAACACAAGCGAGAAGACTCAGTTCTTCACCACACCACTGGCCGCCGCCAGCGCCGTCATGTTGAGCACCCGCCGCACCGTGGCCGCCGGCGTGAGGATGTGCACCGTGCCGGCCGCGCCCATGAGAATGGGGCCGACGGTGACGCCGCCGCTGGTGGTCGTCTTCATCACGTTGTAGAGGATGTTGGCCGCATCCAGGTTCGGGCAGATCAGCAGATTCGCCGAACCCGTCAGCGTGGTCTCGGCCAGGTAGGCGGCGCGGATCTCGGGCTGCAGCGCGGCATCACCGTGCAGCTCGCCGTCGCACTCGATCTCGGGGTGCGCCGCCACGAACAGGTCGCGCGCATCGGCCATCTTGCGAGCGGAAGCGCGCTTGCTCGACCCATAGCTGGAGTGCGACAGGAAAGCCACCTTGGGCGGCAGCCCGAAACGCTGCACTTCCTGCGCCGCCATCCACGCGATCTCGGCCAGCTCCTCGGCCGACGGCGTTTCGTTGACGTACGTGTCGGCGATGAAGACCGGGCCCCGGTTCGTCATCAGCGCGTTGACCGAGGCGTACAGGCCCGCGCCCTGGCGGCGGCCCAGCACGTTGTCGATGCGCTCCAGGTGCGTCATGAAGCCGCCGACCAGGCCGCAGATGAGCGCATCCGCATCCCCCAGCGACAGCATCAGCGAACCGATGATGGTGTTGGACCGGCGCACGGCGGCCTTGGCCACCTCGGGTGTCGCGCCGTGGCGGCCCATGATCTGGTGGTAGTGCTCCCAGTACTGGCGGAAGCGCGGATCGTCTTCCGGGTTGACGTTCTGCACGTCCTGCCCGAGCTTCATGCGCAGGCCGGCCTTGGCGATGCGCGCCTCGATCACCGCCGGGCGCCCGATCAGGATCGGCAGCGCGAGCTGGTCGTCGATCGCCATCTGCGCCGCGCGCAGCGCGCGCTCGTCCTCACCGTCGGCATACGCCACGCGCTGCTTCTTCGGCAAGGCCTTGGCCGCGTTGAAGATCGGCTGCATCAGGATGCCGGTCTGGTACACGAAACGGCCCAGCTGCTGGCGGTAGGCGTCCATGTCGGTGATGGGCCGCGTGGCCACGCCGGAATCGGCGGCGGCTTGCGCCACGGCCGGCGCGATGCGCAGGATCAGGCGCGAATCGAACGGCTTGGGGATGATGTAGTCAGGGCCGAAGCTCAGGTCCTGGCCGGCGTAGGCGTTGGCCACTTCCTCGCTGGTCTCGCTCTTCACCAACTCGGCGATCTGGCGCACGCAGGCCAGCTTCATCTCTTCGGTGATGCGCGTGGCACCGCAGTCGAGCGCGCCGCGGAAGATGTACGGGAAGCACAGGACGTTGTTGACCTGGTTCGGGTAGTCGCTGCGGCCGGTGGCGATGATGCAGTCCGGCCGCACGGCCTTGGCCAGCTCGGGCCGGATCTCCGGCTCGGGGTTGGCCAGGGCGAGCACGATCGGCTTGGGGCCCATGGTCTTCATCATTTCGGCCGTGAGCACGCCCGGGGCCGAGCAGCCCAGGAAGACGTCGGCGCCATCGACCGCGTCGGCCAGCGTGCGCTTGTCGGTCTTCTGCGCGTAGCGCGCTTTCGATTCGTCGTAGCCACCGGGCCGGCCTTCGTAGACCACGCCCTTGGAGTCGCAGACGAAGATGTTGTCGCGCGCCACGCCCAGGCCCACCATCACGTCCAGGCAGGCGATGGCGGCGGCACCCGCGCCGCTCACGGCGAGCTTGACCGAGCCGATGTCCTTGCCCACCAGCTCCAGGCCGTTGATCAGCGCGGCGGCCGAGATGATGGCCGTGCCGTGCTGGTCGTCGTGGAACACCGGGATGCCCATGCGCTCGCGCAGCTTCTTCTCGATGTAGAAGCACTCGGGTGCCTTGATGTCCTCGAGGTTGATGCCGCCCAGCGTGGGTTCGAGCGAGGCGATGATCTCGACCAGCTTGTCCGGGTCCTTCTCGTCGAGCTCGATGTCGAACACGTCGATGCCGGCGAACTTCTTGAACAGGCAGCCCTTGCCTTCCATCACGGGCTTGGCGGCCAGCGGGCCGATGTCGCCCAGGCCGAGCACGGCCGTGCCGTTGGTGACCACGCCCACGAGGTTGCCGCGCGAGGTGTACTCGGCCGCCATCGCGGGGTCGGCCTCGATGGCCAGGCAGGGGTAGGCCACGCCGGGGGAGTAGGCCAGCGAGAGGTCGCGCTGGTTGGACAGGGGCTTGGTGGGGGTGACGGCGATCTTGCCGCGCGAGGGCGTGCGGTGGTACTCGAACGCGGCGTCGCGCAGGGCTTGTTCAGCAGGGGTCATGTTGTCTCCAGAGAGCTTGAATGCGGGTTCATTGTGTCACGCGTTCAAGCCCTCAAGACCGCGCCGGGCGCGGTGTTTCATGGATGGTTCAGGCGGGTTGCAGCAGCTCGAAGAGGGTGCGCGCGATCACCTTGGTGGCGCGCTTGAGGTCGTCGAGCTGCAGGTGCTCGTCGGCGCGCTTGGCGTTCGATTCGCGCACCGTGCGCGGGCCCGCGCCGTAGATCACGCCGGGGATGCCGCGCTCCACGTACAGGCGCACGTCGGTGTAGAGCGGCGTGCCCACGGCGGGGATGGTTTCGCCGAACACGGCCTGGCCGTGCTTCTGGATCGCCTGCACCAGCGGCTGGTTGCCGGGCAGCGGCTTCATGGCGCGCGCGAGCAGGATGCGGCGCACGTCCACCTTGAGCTGGCGGCCGCCGCGCGGCGGCTGGAAGCTGGCCGCGGCCTGTTCGATGGTGCGGCGCAGCGACGCTTCCACCTCGGCCGGGTCTTCCTCGGGGATCATGCGGCGGTCCACCTTGAGCACCACCTTGCCGGGAATCACGTTTGTGTTGGTGCCGCCGCTGATCTGGCCCACGTTGAGGTAGGGGTGGGTGATGCCTTCGACCTGGGAGGTGACCTTCAGGTAGTCGGCGTTGAGCGCGTACAGCGCGTTGAGGATGTGGGTCGCGCCCTGCAGCGCGTCGGTGCCGCTGTCGGGAATGGCGGCGTGCGCCATGTCGCCATGCACCGTCACCTCCAGCTGCAGGCAGCCGTTGTGGGCCACCACCACCTGGTAGCTGAAACCGGCGGCGATCATCAGGTCGGGCTTGGTCAGGCCCTTGTTCAGCAGCCAGTCGGGGCCGACCTCGCCGCCATATTCCTCGTCGTAGGTCACGTGCAGCTCCACGCCGCCGGCCAGCTTCGCGTTGAGCGATTCGAGCGCGCGGATCGCGAAGGTGAAGCTGGCGATGTCGCTCTTGCTCACGGCCGTGGCGCGGCCGTAGATCCGGCCGTCCACCACCTCGCCGCCGTAGGGGTCGTGCGTCCAGCCTTCGCCGGGTGGCACCACGTCGCCGTGGGCGTTGAGGGCGATGGTCTTGCCCGGTCCATAGGGGCGGCGCACGATCAGGTTGGTGATGCTCTGCAGGCCGGCGGCCTCCACCTCGTTGGCGGGCACGGCGTGCCGTTCGGCCTTCAGGCCCATGGCGCCGAGCAGCTCGGCGGTGCGCTCGGCGTGCGGCGCGTTGTTGCCCGGTGGCGTGTCGGTGGGCACGCGCACGAGTTCCTGCAGGAAGCGCACCTCCTCGTCGAAGTGGGCGTCGATCCAGGCATCCAGTTGGTGTTCGGTGGTCATGATGGCGTTCAGTTCGGGTGTTCGGTGGCGAGTTGGTCGAGCAGGTGCGAGAAGGCGTTCACGCCCAGTTCCATGTCGTCGCTGGTGGTGGACTCCAGCGGGTTGTGGCTGATGCCGCTGTTGAGGCCGCGCACGAAGAGCATGGCCTGCGGCATGACCTCGTGCAGCTTCATGGCGTCGTGTCCGGCGCCGCTGGGCATGCGGTGCAGCGGCACGCCCAGGGCGGCCACGGCTTTCTCCCAGCGGGCCTGCCAGGCGGGTGCGCTGGGCGCGGCCGCCGCGCGCATGGTTTCTTCGGTCTTCAGGCCGATGCCGCGGCGCTCGCAGATGCCGCGCAGCTGCGCGAGGATGTCGCGCTCCAGCGCATCGCGCTGTTCGTTGCTGGGCGCGCGCAGATCGAGCGAGAACAGGCAGCGGCCGGGCACCACGTTGATCGATCCGCCGGGCACCTGCAGCATGCCGATGGTGGCGACCGAGTCGCCGTCGGCGGCGGCACGCTGCTCGGCGTAGAGCGCGAGTTCGGCCACCGCGCTGGCGGCGTCGCGCCGGCGGTCCATGGGCGTGGTGCCGGCGTGGCTGGCCATGCCGACGGCTTCGCACAGGTAACGCACGCTGGCGTTGATGGAGGTGACCACGGCCAGCGGCAGATCCATCTCGTTGAGCACCGGGCCCTGTTCGATGTGCACTTCCACGAAGCCGAGGTACTTCGAGGGGTCGCGCTCCAGCGCCCCGATGGCCTCCAGCGTGGCGGGCAGGCCGGCGTGCCGCATGGCGTCGCGCATGCTCACGCCATCGGCGTCCAGCTGATCGAGCCACGCGGGGTTGAAGTGGCCGGTGAGCGCGCCCGAGCCCAGGAAGGTGGCCTTGTAGCGCTGGCCTTCCTCTTCGGCGAAGCCGATCACCTCGAAGGCGAACGGCAGGCGCCGGCCCGCGGTGTGCAGCTGCTGCACGCAGGCCATGGGCACGAAGATGCCCAGGCGGCCGTCGTACTTGCCGCCGTTGCGCACGGTGTCGTAGTGGCTGCCCGTGAGCAGGGCCGGGGCATCGGGCGTGCTGCCGTGGTAGCGGCCGACCACGTTGCCCACGGCGTCGATGTGCACCTCGTCGAAACCGCAGTCGCGCATGCGGGCAGCGATGTCGGCGGCGCAGGCGCGGTGCGCGTCGGTCAGGTAGGTCACGGTGAGCTGGCCGTGTTCGGCGAAGCCGGGGTCGCTGTGGCGCGCGAGGTCTTCGTGCCAGTCCCACACGCGGTGGCCGACGGTGGGCTCGAAGCCGAACTTGTCGTTCAGCCGGATCTCGGCGATGCGGTGGATGTTGCGCAGGCACTCGGCGCGCTCGAAGTCCACCGGGTGGCCCAGACGGCGCTCGAAGGTGGCGATGATCTCGCGCTTGTTCAGGCCGACGCCGCGCGGGCCGCGCACCGCGAGGATGAACGGGAAACCGAACTTCGCGTTGTATTGCGCGTTGAGCTGCTGGATGTGCGCGAACTCCTCGGGCGTGCAGTTCGTGAGGCCGGCCTTGGTCTGCTCGTTGGTGGACTCGGCGGTGAGCGACTTGGCCACCATGGCCTTGCCCGCGAGTTCCGGGTGGGCGCGGATCAGCGCGAGCTGCGGCTCCCGGCCGGCCTGGTTGAGCACGGTCACCATGGCGTGCTTGAGCGCGGCCAGCGAGGCGAAGGGGCGTTGGGCCAGCGCCTGTTCCGCGATCCAGGGCGAGTGTTCGTAGAGGCCGTCGAGCATCTGCGTGGCTTCGGCCAGCGGCGCTCGGTTGAGTTGTTCCAGGGTGATGGGCATGGGGGCGGCCTCAGGCGGCATGTTCAGGGGGCGTCAAGGGGTGGGTGGCTGTCCAGTGGCGTGCGATGTCCAGGCGCCGCGCGACCCAGACCTTGTCGTGTCGCTGGATGTGGTCCAGGAAACGCTGCAGCGCGGTGATGCGGCCGGGCCGGCCGAGCAAGCGGCAGTGCATGCCGATGCTCATCATCTTGGGCCGGTCCAGGCCGTCGGGGTCGCCTTCGGCGTAGAGCGCGTCGAAGGTGTCCTTCAGGTACTGGAAGAACGGGTCGGCATGCGAGTAGCCCTGGGGCAGCGCGAAGCGCATGTCGTTGCAGTCCAGCGTGTAGGGCACGATGAGCTGGTGCACGTCGCTGCCGTCGTTCTTGCGCACCTGCATCCAGACCGGCAGGTGGTCGCCGTAGTAGTCGCTGTCGTATTCGAGGCCGCCGTAGTCGGCCACCAGGCGGCGCGTGTTGGGGCTGTCACGGCCGGTGTACCAGCCCAGGGGCCGGCTGCCGGTGAGGCGTTCGATCAGTTGCATGGCCTGCGCCATGTGGGCGCGCTCGGTGGCCTCGTCCACGTTCTGGTAGTGGATCCACTTGAGGCCGTGGCAGGCGATGTCGTAACCCAGCTCCTTGAAAGCGGCGGTCACGTCCGGGCTGCGCTGCAGGGCGGTGGCCACGCCGAACACGGTGAGCGGCAGGCCGCGCCGCTCGAACTCGCGCAGGATGCGCCAGACGCCGGCGCGCGAGCCGTATTCGTAGATGCCTTCCATGCTGATGTGGCGCGCGGGGTAGGCCGCGGGATTGAACATCTCGGACAGGAACTGCTCGGACGCGTCGTCGCCATGCAGCACGCTGTTCTCGCCGCCTTCTTCGTAGTTCAGCACGAACTGCACGGCGATGCGCGCGCCGTTGGGCCAGCGGGCATGGGGCACATCGCGGCCGTGGCCGGCCAGGTCGCGGGGGTAGGGGGTGGTGGAATCGTAGAGAGACATGGGAAACCAGAAGGGGGTTAACCAGAAATGCCGCGGAACCGGCTTTGCCGGGCCGCAGGCATTGCCCCCTGAGGGGGGATGCGGCTACACGCAGTGAGCAAGCAACGGGGGGGAGTCATGACAGCGCCATGGAGATGTCGTTGGTCGGCAGCTTGCGGTCGAAGGTCAGGTTTTCCTCCACGTGCAGCAGGTGTTCGTTCATCAGGCGCACCGCCAGTTCCTCGTCGCGCGCGGCCAGGGCCTTGACGATGTCGGCGTGTTCGTCGTTCGAGTGTTCGGCGGCCTGGTTGCTCTGGTACATGAGGGTGATCAGGGCGCAGCGCGAGATGAGTTCGCGCAGCAGCTCGGCCAGCACCTGGTTGCCCATGAGCTCGGCCATGCGCACGTGGAAGTCGCCCAGCAACTCGGTGCGACCGGCCACGTCCTCGTTGTTGACGGCCATCTTTTCCTGCGCCACGTGTTCGCGCAGCGCCTTGATCTTGGCGTTGGTCACGGTCTTCACGAAGGCGCGCGTCATCTCCACCTCGAGCATGCGGCGCACGGCGAACACCTGCTGCGCTTCCTGCACCGAGGGCGTGGCCACGAAGGCCCCGCGCGCCGGTTCGAGCCGGATCAGCCGGTTCTGCGAGAGCTGGAACAAGGCCTGGCGCACCAGGGTGCGCGAGACGCCGAAGTGGTCGGCCAGCTTCTGCTCGGCCAGCTTGGTGCCCGGGTGCAACCGGTGCTCCACGATGGCCCGCGTGAGCGACTCGACGATGTGCAGGGTGCTGGAGGTTTCCATGCGGCGCATCATATCCAGAAAAACAAAAAGTGTATACACTTTCGGTCGACCATCAAACACTGGAAGGACAACACCATGGGCTTGAGCACACACGTTCTGGACACGATGCACGGCTGCCCTGCCGCCGGCATGGTGGTGGAACTGCACACCACCGAGGGCGACAAGGCCACGCTCGTCAAACGCTTCACGCTGAACGCGGACGGGCGCAACCCGGACGGGCCGCTGTACGACAACGCCAGCCTGAAGGTGGGCACCTACCGGCTGGTGTTCGACGTGACGGGGTATTTCGCGGCCAAGGGCGTGAAGCTGCCCGAGCCCAATTTCCTCAACCGCGTGTCGCTGGACTTCGGCGTGGCGCACACCGACCAGCACTACCACGTGCCGCTGCTGGTGAGCCCCTGGAGTTACTCCACCTACCGGGGCAGCTGAGCGGGCATAAAAAAAACCCGCCGGATGGCGGGTTTTTTTTCGAAGGGATCGAGGCCTACTTGTCACGCTGGCCTTCTGTCAGCGTGTCGAGCTGGAATTTGCCGCTCTTGTCCCACAGCCAGACCTCGGTGTAGGTCACGCTGCCCATGCGCACGGGCGCGGGGAAGGGGGCGGCGGCGCGCACGGTGCGCTCGATCTCGCGCATCACGTCGGGCACATGGCTGGGCGCGCGCATCCAGTTGATGTTCTGCACATTGCCGCGGCCATCGACCTGCACCTGCAGCACACCCACGGCATGCATCAGGGGCGGCAGCTGGCCCTTGTAAATGCGGTGGGCATTGCGTTCGTAGATGTGGCGCGCGCCGTCCTTGCGGTAGTCGTGCGGCGAGGCGGCGTGCGAAATGAAGTCGGGTGCGGGCAGGGCGCTCACGGGCGGCGGCGGTGCGGGCACCGGAGCCGGTGGTGGGGGCGGTGGCGGTGGCGGCGGTGGGGGCAGCGGCGCGGCACAGGCGGCCAGCAGGGCGGCGGTGCACAGGCCGAGCCAGCCCCAGGGCGCGCGGGGCTGGTCGGCGGCGTCCGCGCGCGGGGCCGGACGGGGAGCGGGGGTGATGTCTCTCATGGTGGCTGACCTGCAAAGGGATCGGGGGTCGGGCGGGGTCTTCGGCTGGACCATATGGCGGGGCGGATGAAGTGTATGGGCGTTTTCGGTAGGGCGTGGGTACAGTAGGGGCGGATACTGGGTGTCCTCGATTCCGATTGCGTGTCCATACCTCTTTTTTGACGGCGGCGCCACAGATGCTCTCAGACCTTGAAGCCTTTTTATTGCGTCTGGCGACGGAGCGCGCCGTGCTGGTGACGGTCGGCGCGACGCGCGGATCCGTGCCGCGCGAAACCGGTGCGTGGATGGCGGTGTTCGCGGGCGCGGCGGGTGGCGCGGTCGGCACCATCGGTGGCGGGCACCTGGAGTGGGACGCGATGCGGCATGCGCGCGAGGCGCTGGGGCGCGGGGCCAGCGAGCGGCCTGCCGCCTGGTCGCAGGCGGTCACCCTGGGCCCCAGCCTGGGCCAGTGCTGCGGCGGGGCCCTGGTGCTGCAATTCGAACTGGTCGATGCCTCCTGCCGCGAGGCGCTGCGCCAGCGCCTGACCTTTGGCCATGCGCCGCTGGCGCTGTTCGGCGGTGGCCACGTGGGCCGCGCCCTGGTGCAGGCGCTGGCGCCGCTGCCGTTCGATGTGACGTGGATCGACAGCCGGGACGAGGTGTTTCCGCACGACCTGCCGATCGGGGTGCGCACCGAGTACTCCGAACCGGTGCAGCTCGCGGTGCGCGACCTGGCGCCGCGCTCCAGCGTGCTGATCATGAGCTTCTCGCACGCCGAAGACCTCGACATCGTGGCGGCTTGCCTGCAACGGCAGCGGCAGCATGACGACCTGGGCTTCGTGGGGCTGATCGGCAGCAAGACCAAGTGGGCGACCTTCCGGCGGCGCCTGCGCCAGCGCGGTTTCAGCGAGGCGGAGCTGGCGCGCATCACCTGCCCCATCGGCCTGCCGGGCATCCAGGGCAAGGCGCCGGCCGTGATCGCCGCCTCGGTGGTGGCGCAGTTGTTGCTTGTCTGCGAAACCACGGCCGATGCGCGCATGACCTCTTGAATGTTCTCAAAAAGTGTATACACTTTGGCCGACCGGTCGCAGCGGAGCGGGTGTTCCCACAACACTCAAACGCGGCCCTCAGACGACTCAGAGCGCCCGCGGTGGTGAGTCGCAAGCCCTGACCTTGCCTTGAGGTGCCATGGAAACTTACCTGCTCGACTGGGCCAATCTGCTGCTTCGCTGGCTGCACGTCATCGTGGCCATTGCCTGGATTGGCTCATCTTTCTATTTCGTCTTTCTTGACAGCAGCCTCACCCCGCCAGAGGACGAGCAGCTCAAGAAGGACGGTGTCAGTGGCGAACTCTGGGCCCTGCACGGCGGCGGCTTCTACCACCCGGTGAAGTTCGCGGTTTCGCCGCCCAAGCTGCCCGACCACCTGCACTGGTTCTACTGGGAGAGTTACTCCACCTGGCTCTCGGGCTTCGCGCTGTTCCTCATCTCCTACCTCTGGAGCCCGAGCGTCTACCTGATCGACCCGAAGGTGTTCGAGTGGTCGCCGGCCGCGGCGATCGCCACCGCACTGGGTTTCCTGGTGGTGTTCTGGCTGCTGTACGACGCGATCTGCCGCACGTTGGGCCAGAAGGAGAACGGTGACGCCAAGGTGGGCGCGCTGGTGCTGGTGCTGGTGTGCGTGGCGGCCTGGCTGGCCACGCAGCTGTTCGCCGGGCGCGCGGCCTTCCTGCTGGTGGGCGCGATGATTGCCACCGCCATGAGCGCCAACGTGTTCTTCTGGATCATCCCGGGCCAGCGCACGGTGGTGGCCGACCTCAAGGCCGGCCGGCCGGTCGACCCCATCCACGGCAAGCGCGGCAAGCAGCGCAGCGTGCACAACACCTACTTCACGCTGCCGGTGGTGTTCGCGATGCTGAGCAACCACTACAGCTTCACCTACACGCACCCGCAGAACTGGCTGATCCTCATCGGCATGATGTTCGCCGGCGCGGCGATCCGCCAGTTCTTCGTGATGCGCCACGGCTACAAGCTGGGCCGCAACAAGCACCCCTGGCCGTACGCAGTGGCTGGCGTGGTGGCGCTGATCGCGCTGATCGTCTGGCTCAAGCCGGCGCCGGTGCAGGCGGTGGCGGTGCCTGCCACCGTGAGCTATGCGCAGGTCAAGCCGGTGATCGACCAGCGCTGCGTGATGTGCCATGGCGAGGCGCTGCAGTCCAAGAACGTGCGGCTGGACACGCCCGATGCGCTCAAGCAGCACGCGCAGGCGGTGTACCAGCAGGCGGTGGTCACGCGGCTGATGCCGATGAACAACGCGACCGGGCTCACCGAGGAAGAGCGCGCCTTGATCGGCCAATGGTTCAAGGGCGGCGCCAAGACGGAGTGACCCCCCGCAGCGCTTCGCGCTACCCCCTCAGGGGGCAACACCTGCGGCCTGGCAAAGCCAGTTCCGCGGTGTTTCGGGTCTTGTCATGTCGCTCCGGTGAGGGGGTGTGATCTGCGGTAACCTCGTGACCGATTTCACAACCTCCGAGCAGAGCACACCATGAAGACGCAAGCCGCCGTGGCCTGGAAAGCAGGCCAGCCCCTGACCATTGAAACCGTGGACCTGGAGGGACCGAAATTCGGCGAAGTGCTGGTCGAGATCAAGGCCACCGGCATCTGCCACACCGACTACTACACGCTCTCGGGCGCGGACCCCGAAGGCATCTTCCCGGCCATCCTGGGCCACGAAGGCGCGGGCATCGTGGTCGACGTGGGCCCGGGCGTGACCACGCTCAAGAAGGGCGACCACGTCACTCCGCTGTACACGCCCGAATGCCGCCAGCGCAAGTTCTGCCTGAGCCGCAAGACTAACCTGTGCCAGCTGATCCGCGGCACGCAGGGCAAGGGCCTGATGCCCGATGCCACCAGCCGCTTCAGCCTGGACGGCAAGCCCATCTTCCACTACATGGGCACCAGCACCTTCAGCAACTACACCGTGGCGCCCGAGATCTCGCTGGCCAAGATCCGCGAGGACGCCCCGTTCGACAAGGTCTGCTACATCGGCTGCGGTGTGACCACCGGCATCGGCGCGGTGATCTTCACCGCCAAGGTGGAAGCGGGCGCCAACGTGGTGGTGTTCGGCCTTGGTGGCATTGGCCTGAACGTGATCCAGGGCGCGAAGATGGTGGGCGCGGACAAGATCATCGGCGTGGACCTCAACCCGGCCCGCCAGGAGATGGCGCGCAAGTTCGGCATGACGCACTTCATCAACCCGAAGGAGGTGGAGAACGTGGTCGATGCCATCGTGCAGCTGACCGACGGCGGGGCCGACTACAGCTTCGAGTGCATCGGCAACACGCAGGTGATGCGACAGGCGCTGGAGTGCACGCACAAGGGCTGGGGCCGCAGCATCATCATCGGCGTGGCCGAGGCCGGTGCCGAGATCAGCACGCGCCCGTTCCAGCTCGTCACCGGTCGCAAATGGGAAGGCTCGGCCTTCGGCGGCGCGCGGGGCCGCACCGATGTGCCCAAGATCGTGGACTGGTACATGGACGGCAAGATCAACATCGACGACCTGATCACCCACAAGCTCAAGCTGGCCGACATCAACGAGGGCTTCGCGCTGATGAAGCGCGGCGAGTCCATCCGCGCTGTCGTGGAGTTCTGATGGTGCTGGAGACCTTGAGCGAGCACCGCTGCTTCGGCGGCGTGCAGGGCTTTTACCGCCACGCCTCGGCCGGGATCGGCCTGCCGATGAAGTTCGGCGTGTTCGTGCCGCCGCAGGCCGCGCAGGGCCCGGTGCCGGTGCTGTTCTACCTGGCGGGGCTGACCTGCACCGAGGAGACTTTCGCCATCAAGGCCGGCGCGCAGCGCGTGGCGGCCGAGCTGGGCCTGATGCTGGTCTCGCCCGACACCAGCCCGCGCGACACCGGCATCGAGGGCGCGAGCGCGGCCTGGGACTTCGGCCACGGCGCGGGCTTCTACCTCGATGCCACGCAAGCGCCCTGGGCGACGCACTTCCGCATGGAAAGCTGGGTCACGAAAGAGTTGCGCGGGCTCGTGCTGTCGCAGTTTCCCGCGCGGGACGACCGCGTCGGCCTCTTTGGCCACTCCATGGGTGGCCACGGAGCGCTCACGCTGGCCTTGCGCCACCCCGGGCTGTACCAGAGCGTGTCGGCGTTTGCGCCGATCGCCGCGCCCACGCAGTGCCCGTGGGGCGAGAAGGCTTTCGGTGGCTACCTGGGTGACGACCGCGCCACCTGGGCCGCGCACGACGCCACCGAACTCGTGAAGGGCGGGCGCAAGGCGCCGCCCTTGCTGATCGACCAGGGGCTGGCGGACAATTTCCTGGCCGCCCAGCTGCACCCCCACCTGTTCGAGGCGGCCTGCGCGCAGGCCGGCCAGCCGCTCACGCTGCGCCGGCACGAGGGGTATGACCACGGTTATTACTTCATCGCCAGTTTCATCGAAGACCACTTGCGCCACCATGCGCAAACCCTTTGTGCCTGACCCCATGCGCCCGCGCCAATTCGATCTCATCGCCTTCGACTGGGACGGCACCCTGTTCGATTCCACCGCGCTCATCACCCGTTGCATCCAGTCGGCGGTGGTGGATGTCGGGGGTGTGGCGCCCACCCGCGAGGCGGCCAGCTACGTGATCGGCATGGGCCTCATGCAGGCCCTGGCCCACGCCGCGCCCGACGTGCCACCCGACCGCTACCCCGAGCTCGGGCAGCGCTACCGCCACCACTACATGGCGGCGCAGCACGAGCTGAGCCTGTTCGAAGGGGTGTTGCCGCTGCTGGCCGAGCTCAAGCGCCGCCACCACTGGCTGACGGTGGCCACCGGCAAGAGCCGGGCGGGTCTCAACGAGGTGCTGCACACGGTGGAGCTGCAGGGCGTGTTCGATGGCTCACGGACCGCCGACGAGACCGCGGGCAAGCCCAACCCCCGCATGCTGCACGAGCTGATGCGCGAGTTCGGCGTGGCGCCCGAGCGCACCCTGATGGTCGGCGACACCACGCACGATCTGCAGATGGCCGTCAACGCCGGCTGCGCGAGCGTGGGCGTGAGCTACGGTGCGCACGAACCGGCCAGCTTCGCGGTGCTCAACCCCTTGCACGTGGCGCACTCGGTGCGCGAACTGCACGACTGGCTGAACGCCCACGCCTGAGCCGGCCATGAGCATCCCCTCCGACGATCCGGTCTACGCGCTGTGCAACAGCCGGGATCTGGTCGATGGGGGGCGTGCCGTGTCGTTCGACGTGGTGTACGCGGGCCAGACCTGCCGCGCGTTCGCGATCCGCTACCGCGGCCAGCCGCACGCCTACCTGAACCGCTGCACCCACGTGGCGATGGAAATGGACTGGCAGCCCGATCGGTTTTTCGACGACAGCGGCCGCTGGTTGCTTTGCGCCACGCACGGCGCGGTGTACGAGCCCGACACCGGTGCCTGCCAGGGTGGGCCATGCCGGGGCGGGCTGGTCAAGATCGAACTGGTGGAGCACGACGGGGTGGTCCACTGGCGGTCACAATACCACCTCAAACCCCTTGAATTCTGAGAGCCTTCGACCATGAACGACGATTTCCCCGGCCCGTCCGCCAACGCCTCCAGCGACCGCACGCCGGGCGTGGCCTGGGAGCGCGCCACCCTGGAAAAACTGGTTTTCGCGACCATCCGCGAGCAGCAGTCCGCGCGCCGCTGGAAGATGTTCAGCCGGCTGCTCTGGCTGGCGGTGTTCGGCGCCATTGCCTGGTTCGCCTACACCAGCAACACCACCACCACGGTGAGCACCCCGCACACGGCGGTGGTGGACATCAAGGGTGAGATCGCCAGCGGGGCCGAAGCCAGCGCCGAATACGTGGTGGCCTCGCTGCGCTCCGCGTTCGAGGACGAGGGCGCGCAGGCCGTGGTGCTGCTGATCAACTCACCCGGCGGCAGCCCGGTGCAGGCCGGCATCATCAACGACGAGATCACCCGCCTCAAGGGCCTGCACGACAAGAAGGTCTATGCGGTGGTGGAAGAAACCTGTGCCTCGGCCGCCTACTACATCGCCGCGGCGGCGGACGACATCTACGTGGACAAGGCCAGCCTGGTCGGCAGCATCGGCGTGTTGATGGACGGCTTCGGTTTCACCGGCCTGATGGACAAGCTCGGCATCGAGCGCCGTCTCATGACCGCCGGGGCCAACAAGGCCATGCTGGACCCGTTCAGCCCGCAGGACGAGGCGCAGAAGGCCTACATCCAGACCATGCTGGGCCAGATCCACGCCCAGTTCATCGAGGTGGTGAAAAAGGGCCGTGGCGATCGCCTGAAGGAGAACGGCGACACCTTCAGCGGCCTGGTCTGGAATGGCCAACAGGCGGTGGCGCTCGGCCTGGCCGACGGCCTGGGCAACCTCGACTACGTGGCGCGCGAGATCGTCAAGGCCGAGGAGATCGTGGACTACACGCGCCGCGAGAACGTGGGCCTGCGCCTGGCCAAGCGCTTTGGCGCCAGCATGGGCGAAGGGATGTTCCTGGCGGCCCGTGCGGCCGGCGTGCAGCTGAAGTGAGGGCCCCGGGGCGGGTTCAGCCCTTGTAGCCGTTGGGGTTGCCGCTCTGCCAGCGCCAGGCATCGGCGCACATCTGATCCAGCGTGTGCTTCGCCTGCCAGCCCAGCAGGCGCAAGGCCAGCGCCGGGTCGGCCCAGCACTGGGCCACGTCACCCGCGCGGCGTGGGGCAATCTGGTAGGGCACCGGGCGGCCGCTGGCCTGTTCGAAGGCGCGCACCACGTCCAGCACGCTGTGGCCGCTGCCCGTGCCCAGGTTCACCGTGAAGCTCTCGCCCCGGCTCAGCAGGGCCTTGATGGCGGCGACGTGGCCGGCGGCCAGGTCCTGCACGTGGATGTAGTCGCGCACACCCGTGCCATCGGGCGTGGGGTAGTCGTTGCCATACACGTTGAGGTGTTCGCGCTGGCCCACGGCCACCTGCGCCACGTAGGGCATCAGGTTGTTGGGAATGCCCGCCGGGTCCTCGCCGATCAGGCCGCTGGGGTGGGCACCGACCGGGTTGAAATAGCGCAGCGTGCCCACGCGCCAGGCCGGACGGGCCGCGCACAGGGCGGTGAGCATGTCTTCGATGACCAGTTTGCTGTGGCCATAGGGGTTGGTGTGGCTGCGCGGGAAGTCCTCGGTGATCGGCACGGTGGCCGGATCGCCGTACACCGTCGCGCTGCTGGAGAACACCAGCGTGGGCGCGATTGAAGGGTCTTCCGCGTGCACGGTCTCCATGGCGCGCAGCAGGCTGACCGCGCCGCCGATGTTGTTGTGGAAGTACTTCAGGGGCAACGCCACGCTTTCGCCCACCGCCTTGTCGCCCGCGAAATGGATCACACCCACAGGACGGTGGCGGCGCAACACGTCTTCAACCCAGGGCGTGTCCAGCACATCGCCTTCTTCGAACGGCATCGTCTGCCCTGTGATGCGCGCGAGGCGGTCCAACACCACGGGGTGGCTGTTGGCGAAGTTGTCCAGCAACACCGGTTCAAAGCCGGCTTCGATGAGGGCCACGGCGGTGTGGCTGCCGATGTAGCCGGCGCCGCCGGTGAGCAGAACTTTCATTTTTTTACTTCTTGGTGGCGGGGTCGGGTTGGCGGCCGTAGATGTCTTCCAGCCGAACGATGTCGTCCTCGCCGAGGTAGCTGCCCGACTGGACCTCGATCATCTCCAGCACCATCTTGCCGGGGTTGTGCAGCCGGTGCACTTCGCCAATGGGGATGTAGGTCGACTGGTTCTCCGACAGCAGGTATACCTCCTGCCCACGCGTGACTTCGGCCGTGCCCTTGACGATGATCCAGTGTTCGGCGCGGTGGTGGTGTTTCTGCAGGCTGAGCGAGGCGCCCGGCTTCACGCCGATGCGCTTGACCTGGAAGCGCTCGCCCATGTCGACGCTGTCGTACCAGCCCCAGGGGCGCGCCACGCGGCGGTGCATCGCGGCCTGCGGCACCTTGCGCTGCGAGAGGTGGGCCACCACGTCCTTCACCTGCTCGGCGTGGTCCCGCTGGGCCACCAGCAAGGCGTCGGGGGTGTCGATGATCAGCAGGTCCTGTGTGCCCAGCGCCACCACGGTGCGGCCCGGCGCGTGGATGAAGGTGTTTCGCGCGTTCAGCGCGTGGCCCTGCCCGGTGATGCGGTTGCCTTCGCCATCGGCGTCGCTCAGTTCGGCCACCGCGTTCCAGCTGCCCACATCGCTCCACTGGCCCTGGAAGGGCACGACGGCCACGTCGTCGTGCGGCTCCATCACCGCGTAGTCGATGCTCTGCGAGCGGCAGGCGAGGAAGGGTTCGGCGTCGGGGCGAACGAACTGGATCTGGCCCACCCGGTCCTGCCGCGTCCTGGCCATGGCCTTTTCGCAGGCCTGCAGGATGTCGGCGGCGTGCTGGGCGAGCGCGGCCAGCAGCGTGCTGGCGCGCGCGAGAAAGATGCCCGCGTTCCACAGCACGTTGCCTTGCAGCAGCAAGGCCTGGGCGGCGGCCGGTGCGGGTTTTTCGATGAAGCGGGCCACCTTGCGGCTGCCATCGGCGCGCTCATCGCCCTGCTGGATGTAGCCGTAGGCGCTGCTCGGGAAGCTGGGCATCACGCCGAAGGTGACGATGGCGCCGGCCTCGGCGGCCGGGACACCCTGGCGGATGGTCTGGGCGAAGGCCGAAGCATCGGGAATGTGGTGGTCGGAGGGGCAGAACAGCAGCAGGGGATCGGCGTTGTCCTTCGAGCGGGCGAGCAGGGCGGCCAGCGCCATGGCCGCGGCGGTGTTGCGCGCCGCCGGTTCAAGCAGCACCTGCCCGGGCACGTTTTCCGCTTCGATCGCATCGGCCACCAGGAAACGGTGGTCTTCGGCGGCCACGCAGATCACCGGGTTGTCGCACCAGGCCAAGCGGTCCAGGGTCAGCTGCAGCAGGCTCTTGTCGCCCACCAGAGGCACGAACTGCTTGGGAAAACTCTGGCGGCTCAGAGGCCACAGACGGGTGCCGGAGCCTCCGCAAAGGATGACGGGGGTGATGCTCATGCCGGATGGGAGTGGGTTGAACCAGTGGGGGGAACCCCGCTTTCAATCCGCTGCAGTGTAGCCTTTCGATGGACGTCGGCGTGTGCGCCGTTAACATGGTGAGCCTTTCTTCACGAACATGCGAGCCAAACCAAGATGACGATCCGCAAAGCCGTATTTCCCGTGGGTGGCCTGGGCACCCGTTTCCTGCCGGCCACCAAGGCGATCCCCAAGGAGATGTTGCCGGTGGTGGACAAGCCGCTGATGCAGTACGCGGTGGAGGAGGCCTACGCCGCCGGCATCCGCGAAATGATCTTCGTGACCGGGCGCCACAAGCGTGCCATCGAGGACCACTTCGACACCGCCTACGAACTGGAGATGGAGTTGGAGGCCGCGGGCAAGTCCGCCCTGCTCCAGCTGGTGCATTCCATCAAACCCGACGACATGGACTGCGTCTATGTGCGCCAGCCTCGCGCGCTGGGTCTGGGCCATGCGGTGCTCTGCGCCGAGCGCTTGGTGGGCAACGAGCCGTTCGCGGTGCTGCTGGCCGACGACCTGATGATGGGCCAGGACCAGGCGCAGGGCGGTGCCACCGTGCTGCAGCAGATGGTGCAGGCCTACGAGTCCAGCCCGGGCACGGTGCTCGCGGTGCAGGACGTGCCGCGCGCCGAGACGCGCCGCTATGGCGTCGTCGACGTGCACGGCGCCAACCAGGCGCTGGCCGAGGTGTTCGCGATGGTGGAGAAGCCGGCGCCCGACGTGGCCCCCTCGACCCTGGCTGTGGCCGGTCGCTACATCCTCACGCCGGCGGTGTTCGAGAGCATCCGCCAGCAACCGCGTGGCGCGGGGGGCGAAATCCAGCTCACCGACGGCATCGCGGCCCTGATCGGTAAGGAAAAGGTGCAGGCCTTCCGCTACGCCGGCAAGCGCTACGACTGTGGCAGCAAGGAAGGCTTTCTGGAGGCCACGATCGATCTGGCCTTGGCCAACACCGAACTCAGCGCTTCGGTGCGCGCGCACCTGAAGCGTCTGGGCGTCTGAGCCCGGGCTTCAGCGGCCCAGCAGGAAGACGCAGGGCGCGTCCAGCGGCAACTCGCCGGACAGGGTCTGGGGGTTGCGCTTCCACTCCTGCACCAGCGCGCTGCGGCAGACCTGCTGCGGCAAGGTGAGTGCCCCGCACACGGCCAGGCGTGTGTGCGGATGCAGCGTTTGCAGCAGCGCCTGCAAGAGGGCGGTGTTGCGGTAGGGCGTTTCGATGAGGATCTGCGTCTGCCCGGTCTTCAGGGCCAGGGCTTCCAGTTCCCGCAACCGTTTGGCGCGCTCGGTGGCGTCCTGGGGCACGTAGCCGACGAACGCGAAGCTCTGTCCATTCAGCCCGCTGGCGGCCAGCGCCAGCATGAGCGAGATGGGGCCGGTGAGCGGCACCACGCGCAGGCCCATCGCGTGCGCGGCGCGCACGATGGAGCTTCCCGGATCCGCGATGGCGGGCATGCCGGCTTCGCTGACGAGGCCGATGTCGTGCCCGAGCAGGGCGGGGGCCAGCAGTTCACGGGCCTGTGCGTCGCCTTCGGCCTGCGGGGCATGGTCCCCCTTCTTGTGGGCCGCTCTGGGCAGCTCGGTGATCTGCTGCGCCTGCAAGGGTGCGGCCAGGCTGGCGAGGGCGTCCACCCGCTTGAGAAAGGCGCGCGTGCTCTTGGCGTTTTCGGTGATCCAGTGAGTCAGGCGCCGGGCGGTGCCCAGCGTCTCGGCGGGGAGCCACTCGGAGGGCGCCACGGGCGTGGCCTGCGCCACGCCGAAATCCAGGGGGGTGGGCACGAGGTAGAGCGTGCCGCGTGATTCGGAGTGGGCGCTCACAACAACTTCACCCCCGCCGCGCGAATCAGTCGGCAGGTGCGGATCAGCGGAAGACCCACCAGGGCCGTCGGGTCGTCGTTGTCGATGCGCTCCAGCAGCGCGATGCCCAGGCCCTCGCTCTTGGCGCTGCCGGCGCAATCGTAGGGTTGCTCCGCGCGCAGGTAACGCTCGATTTCGCCGTCGCTCAGGTCACGGAACACCACCCGCACCGCAGCGATGTCGCTGTGCTCGAAGCCCGTGGCCTGGCACACCACCGCCAGCGCGGTCTGGAACACCACGGTCTGGCCGCGCATGCGCCTCAGCTGGGCCACGGCCCGCTCATGGGTGCCTGGCTTGCCAAGCGGTTCGCCAGCCAGGTCAGCGACCTGGTCGCTGCCGATCACCACGGCTTGGGGGTGTCGTTGCGCGACATTCCGGGCTTTTTCAATGGCCAGGCGAAGTGCCAGATCCGCCGGCTTTTCCCCGGCCCGGGGTGTTTCGTCCACGTTGGGGGCGATCGCTTCGAAGGGCACGCCCAGCCGGGACAGCAGTTCATGACGGTACCGCGATGTGGAACCCAGAATGAGGGCGCGGGACGGGGTTTCGGATGACGGATCGGAAGCGGTGGTCATCCCGGTATTCTCCCCGCATTCTTTTACACTGCCCGGATGAAAGACACCCCCAAGACGGCCTGGAACCCTCGGCGCCTGGACGTGCGTGCCTTCGCCCAGGCGGCCGCCAGCCTGCAGGACGAAGAGCCGCTTTCGGCATTCCCCCGCGTCCAGGCCGAAGCGGCCCTGGACGATGGCGCCACGCTCACGCCCGTGCGCTGGCGGGCGCAGGGCGAAATGCGGCCGGCGGCCAGCGGCGGCACGCCCGATGTCTGGCTGCATTTGCAGGCCGATGCTCGGGTGCCGCTGACTTGCCAGCGCTGCCTCGCGCCTGTGGACACGCCCTTGACCGTGGACCGCTGGTTCCGTTTCGTGGCCGATGAGGCCACGGCCGAAGCCCAGGATGACGACTGCGAAGAGGACTTGCTGGCCCTGGAGCCCAGGCCCGATCTGCACGACGTGCTGGAGGATGAGCTGTTGATGGAACTGCCCCTGGTGCCCATGCACGACACCTGCCCTGAGCCGGTGTCCCTGCGCACGGCGGGGGCCGGGGACGCTCCCGAGGCGGCGGCGCCCCGCAAGAACCCCTTTGCCGAACTGGCCAAGCTCAAAAAGTGAGCCTCTGGCACACCAAGGCCCCTGGGCTGGCGGCATTGCCGCCTTCGGGCTATAATGCTTGGCTTTGCGCTGGTATCCATTCGCACGTTGACGTGCTCGGGTCAGGCGCGCAACCGGTTGAACGGAGCGATTTCAGGTCTCCGTTTGTGCCACTCCGTTTGACCCTACCGATTTCAGGAGCCCACCATGGCTGTTCAGCAAAACAAAAAGTCCCCCTCCAAGCGCGGCATGCACCGTTCGCACAATGCGCTGAACGTGCCCGGCATCGCCGTGGAACCCACCACCGGCGAAACCCATCTGCGTCACCACATCAGCCCCAACGGCTTCTACCGTGGTCGCCAAGTGCTGAAAAACAAGTCCGAAGCCTGATGGCGGGCCGCCACGGGCCTCGCCGCGGTGTCGCGAACGGGGTCCGGTTGGCCAGTGAGGCACAGGCCCGCATGCTGCATGCGGGCTTTTTTTGTTCTTGGGGTGCACAAAGCGCTCGATCCGGGGTGTTGTCATGATCACCATCGCTGTGGATTGCATGGGCGGGGATGTCGGGCCGGCCGTCACCATGCCTGCCTGCACGGCCTTTCTGGCTGCTCATCCCCAGGCGCAACTTCTGCTCGTGGGCAAGCCCGAGGTGTTTCGCGCCTGGCCCCAACTGCTCAACAACGTGCGTTGCAAGGTGGTGCCGGCCAGCGAGGTCGTGACCATGGAGGATCCGGTGGAGGTAGCGCTTCGCCGCAAGAAGGATTCTTCGATGCGGGTGGCCATCAACCAGGTCAAGGACGGTGCCGCGCAGGCGGCCGTCTCGGCCGGCAACACCGGGGCGCTCATGGCCATCGCCCGCTATGTGTTGAAGACCATGGATGGCATCGATCGCCCGGCCATCGCCACCCAGATGCCCAACGCCCGGGGCGGTGCGACCACGGTGCTGGACTTGGGCGCCAATGTCGATTGTTCGGCCGAGCACCTGCTGCAATTCGCCGTGATGGGCTCGGCTCTGGTGGCGGCGGTCACGGGTCGGCAGGAGCCGACGGTGGGCCTGCTCAACGTGGGTGAAGAAGTCATCAAAGGCAGCGAAGTCATCAAACAAGCCGGCGTTCTGCTGCGAAATGCGTCCAACACCGGCGATCTGAATTTCTTCGGAAACATCGAGGGCGACGACGTTTTCAAAGGCACGACGGACATCGTGGTCTGTGACGGTTTCGTCGGCAACGTGGCGCTCAAGGCCAGCGAGGGCCTGGCTTCGATGATCAGTGGCTTCATCCGGGAAGAATTCTCGAAGAACATTTTTCGAAAAATGGCGGCCATCGTCGCCTATCCGGTTTTAAAGTCGTTTAAAAATCGCGTTGATCACCGCCGGTACAACGGTGCGGCGCTGCTCGGCCTGAAAGGGCTGGTGTTCAAGAGCCACGGATCGGCGGATGCCTTTGCGTTCGAACATGCGCTGAGCCGGGCTTATGATGCGGCCCACAACAAATTGCTGGACAACGTGCGGGAGCGCATCGCCCACGCCAAGCCGCTGATTGCTCCGGAGTCCGTGCCCAGCGAGCTCAAGAGCATTCCGACCCTTTGAAATTTCGCCTCTCACCCGCATGACACGCTACGCCCGCATCACCGGCACTGGCAGCAGCCTGCCGCCCCAGCGCCTGACCAACGCCGACATGGTCGAGCTGCTGGCACCGCGCGGCGTGGAAACGAGCGACGACTGGATCGTCGAGCGCACCGGCATCCGGGCGCGTCACTTCGTGGCCGACGGGGTCTATGCCAGTGATCTGGCCGTCGAGGCCTGCCAACAGGCCTTGGCCGCGGCCCAGGTGGCGCCGGGCGACATCGACCTGATCATCGTGGCCACGTCCACGCCGGACATGGTCTTTCCTTCGACCGCAACCATCGTGCAGCGCAAGCTGGGCATCGCCGGGTGCCCGGCCTTCGACGTGCAGGCGGTGTGCACAGGTTTCATCTATGCCCTGACCGTCGCGGATTCATTGATCCGCTCGGGCACCTCGCGCAAGGCCGTGGTGGTCGGTACCGAGATCTTCAGCCGCCTGCTCGATTTCAGCGACCGCACCACCTGCGTGCTGTTTGGCGATGGCGCCGGTGCCGTGGTGCTGGAGGCCTCGGACACGCCGGGCATTCTGGCCACCGACATCCATGCAGACGGCAAGCACACGGGCATTCTGTGTGTGCCGGGCCACGTCTCCGGCGGGCAGATCCTCGGCGACCCACTGCTCAAGATGGATGGCCAGGCGGTCTTCAAGCTGGCAGTGGGCGTGCTGGAAGACACCGCGCGGGCCACGCTCATCAAGGCCGGCAAGACCACGGAAGACATCGACTGGCTGATCCCGCACCAGGCGAACATCCGCATCATGCACAGCACGGCGCGCAAGCTCAAACTGCCGCTGGACAAGGTGGTTGTCACCGTCGACCAGCACGGCAACACCTCGGCGGCCTCCATCCCGTTGGCGCTGGACCACGCGGTGCGACAGGGACAAGTCAAAAAAGGCGACACGCTGATGCTCGAAGGCGTTGGCGGCGGATTCACCTGGGGCTCGGTGCTGCTCGATTTCTGAGCACCGCCTTCTCTGCTTTCGTCTGAACTGAATATCTCCATGAAGAATTTTGCGTTTGTGTTTCCGGGCCAGGGCTCTCAGGCCGTGGGCATGCTCGATGCGTGGGGCGATCACCCCGCCGTTCAGGAGACGCTGAAGGAAGCTTCGGATGCCATGGGTGAAGACCTGGGCAAGCTGATCCACGAAGGCCCGGCCGATGTGCTGGCCATGACCGTGAACACCCAGCCTGTGATGCTGGTGGCGGGCGTGGCGGCCTGGCGCGTCTGGCGCGCCGAAGGTGGCGCTTTGCCCATGGCGGTCGCGGGGCATTCGCTGGGCGAGTATTCCGCGCTGGTGGCTGCGGGGTCCTTGACCCTCGCACAGGCCGCTCCGCTGGTGCGCTTTCGTGCGCAGGCCATGCAGGATGCCGTGCCACCGGGCACGGGGGCCATGGCGGCCGTGCTGGGCCTGAGCGCCGCGGCCGTGGTGGCGGGTTGCCTGGAGGCGCAGGCCAGTTTTGGTGCCGGCAGCGCCGAAGTGGTGGAGGCCGTGAACTACAACGACCCGGTGCAGACCGTCATCGCGGGCAGCAAGGCCGCCGTCGACAAGGCGTGTGAGGTGCTCAAGGCACATGGTGCCAAGCGCACGCTGCCCTTGCCGGTGTCCGCGCCTTTCCACTCGAGCCTGATGAAGCCGGCCGCCGAGAAATTGAAGGAAAAGCTTGCCGCGACGCCGTTTGCGGCGCCGCAGATTCCCGTGATCAACAACATCGATGTCGCGGTGGAGTCCGACCCCGATCGCATCCGCGAAGCCCTGTACCGGCAGGCTTTCGGGCCGGTGCGCTGGGTCGAGTGCGTGGGTGCGATCAAGGCCCGCGGCATCGACACCCTGGTCGAATGCGGGCCGCGCAAGGTGCTGGCCGCGATGGTCAAGCGCGTGGATCCGTCCTTGACCGGTGCGGCCCTGTTCGACCCCGCCACGCTGGCCGAGGTCAAGGCCTTGCTGGCCTGAAGTCTGGAGAACTCCCATGTCTGAAATCAAATTTGCGGGCCAGGTGGCCCTGGTCACGGGCGCCTCGCGGGGCATTGGCGCGGCCATCGCGCAGGAACTGGCGACGCGCGGCCTGATCGTGATCGGTACCGCGACCAGCGACGAAGGCGCGGCGCGCATCGGTGCGGCGCTGTCGGCCGCGCCTGGCGCTGCCACCGGTTGCCGGGGCGCGAAGCTGGATGTGAATGACGCGGCTGCGGCCGAGGCTTTGATCGACGAGATCGTCAAGGCCCACGGCGGTCTGCAGGTGCTGGTGAACAACGCCGGCATCACGCGCGACATGCTGGCCATGCGCCTCAAGGACGACGACTGGGACGCGGTGCTGGACACCAACCTCAAGGCCGTCTTCCGCATGAGCCGCGCCGTCATTCGCCCGATGATGAAGCAGCGCTATGGCCGCATCGTCAGCATCACCAGCGTGGTGGGTGCGTCGGGCAACGCCGGCCAAGCCAACTACGCTGCTGCCAAGGCCGGCGTGGCGGGCATGACGCGCGCCTTGGCGCGCGAACTGGGCAGCCGCAACATCACGGTCAACTGTGTGGCACCGGGTTTCATCGAGACCGACATGACCGCGGCCTTGCCCGAAGAACAGCAAAAAGCCTTGTTGGGCCAGATCCCTCTGGGGCATCTGGGCAAACCCGCCGACATCGCGCACGCGGTGGCTTACCTGAGCAGCCCTCAGGCGGCCTATGTCACGGGACAGGAACTGCACGTCAACGGCGGCATGTTCATGTCCTGAGTCCGGAGCATTCACCCCTTTTCCTCGCCGCGTCAGCCGCCCGGCGGGCCACCCGGGATCACTTTCCCGGCACGGCTAAAATGGCGGACTGTATTTCAACCACCCTCAGAGGGACCTATGAGCGATATCGAAGCACGTGTTAAGAAAATCATTGCCGAACAACTCGGTGTGGAAGAGGGACAGGTCACCAACGAAAAGGCCTTCGTGGCCGACCTGGGCGCCGATTCTCTGGACACGGTTGAACTGGTGATGGCGCTGGAAGACGAGTTCGGTATCGAAATCCCCGACGAAGAAGCCGAAAAGATCACCACGGTTCAGAAAGCCATCGACTACGCGTTGGCCAACCAGAAGGCCTGAAGCACAGATGAGCCGTCGCCGCGTCGTCGTGACCGGTCTGGGTTGCATCAGCCCCGTGGGCAACACGGTGGCCGATTCCTGGGCCAACCTCCTGGCCGGACAATCCGGCATTGATTTCATCACGAGGTTCGACGCGTCGAACTTCGCCTGCAAATTTGCAGGAGAGGTCAAGGGGTTCAACCTGGATGAGTACATCACCGCCAAGGAAGCGCGGACGATGGACACCTTCATCCATTACGGCGTGGCTGCGTCGATGCAGGCGGTGGCGGATTCGGGCCTCCTGACGGGTGACCAGCTCAGTGAGGAGCAGGCCACGCGCATCGGTTGCGTGATTGGCTCGGGCATCGGCGGTTTGCCGCTGATCGAGGACACGCACACCGAGCTGACCAACCGCGGTCCACGGCGCATCACTCCCTTCTTCGTGCCGGCCTCGATCATCAACATGATCTCGGGACACGTGTCGATGAAGTTCGGCTTCAAGGGGCCGAACATCGCCATCGTCACGGCCTGCACCACGGGCCTGCATTGCATCGGTGAGGCCGGCCGCATGATCGAGTACGGCGATGCCGACGTGATGATCGCCGGTGGTTCCGAAGCCACCGTGTCGCCGCTGGGCATTGGCGGTTTTGCCGCCATGCGCGCGCTGTCGACCCGCAACGACGATCCCAAGACCGCGTCCCGTCCCTGGGACAAGGACCGCGATGGCTTTGTACTGGGCGAGGGCGCGGGCGTGATGGTGCTCGAAGAGTACGAGCACGCCAAGGCACGCGGCGCGAAGATCTACGCCGAGTTGGCCGGTTTCGGCATGAGCGCCGATGCGGGTCACATGACGGCGCCCAACATGGACGGCCCACGCCGTGCGATGCTGGGAGCCTTGCGCAACGCGGGGGTCAACGCCGATCAGGTGGATTACCTGAATGCCCACGGCACCTCCACGCCGCTGGGTGACATCAACGAGACGAACGCCATCAAGGCGGCCCTGGGTGACCATGCCAAGAACATGGTGGTCAGCTCGACCAAGTCCATGACCGGCCACCTGCTGGGGGGCGCCGGGGGCATCGAGTCGGTGTTCACCGTGCTGTCGCTGCACCACCAGAAGGTGCCACCGACCATCAACATCTTCAACCAGGACCCGGAGTGTGACCTGGACTACTGCGCCAATACGGCGCGGGACGTGAAGATCGACGTGGCCGTGAAAAACAACTTCGGTTTCGGCGGCACCAACGGAACGCTGGTTTTCCGGCGCGCCTGAACGCTCTGATCGCGCCTATCTTCACGAAGAATCCGCATGCACAACGCCCCATCGGTGATGTTTCCGGTGGGGCGTTGTGGTTTGTATGGCGTCCTGCTCGCGCTTCTGGCCGTGCTGGGTGCCGCTGTCCTGGGCCTGTGGTATGGGCTCGACCCGACCCGCGGTGCTTCCTGGTCGGGCGTGGTGGGGGGCACGCTGTGGTCCATATGGGTGATGGGCGCCCTGTGGACCTGGCGACGGTCTCCCGTGGGGCGGCTGAAATGGAGTGCGCTGGAAAGGCGCGATCCCGAAACGCCGGCAGGTGTCTGGCACTGGTACAGCGAATCGTGCCCCGAGGGCGTGCCGTTGCAGCGCGTGGAGCGGGTGATGGACTGGCAGGGCGCTGTGCTGTTGCGCCTGTGTTCCGCAGACGCGCCCGCGCGCTGGATCTGGGCGGAGCGTGGTCGCAATCCAGCGCTCTGGAACGACCTGCGCCGGGCGCTGATATCGGCCCGCGCATGAGCCGGCGAATGGCCTGGGTTATATTTCCGCGCGCATGACTCTCGAAGACCACACCGCTCCACCACCACCCGACAGCGACGTCATGCTGGTGCAGCGCACGCTCGCGGGGGAGCAGCGTGCCTTCGAGATGCTGGTCATCAAGTACCAGCGCCGCGTGGAGCGGCTGATCGGGCGCATGGTCCGCGACACCGACCTGGTCCAGGACATTGCCCAGGAGACCTTCATCCGGGCTTACCGCGCGCTCGCTCAGTTTCGGGGTGACGCGCAGTTCTACACCTGGCTGTACCGCATTGCGGTCAATACGGCCAAAAAACAGCTCATGGAACTCAAGCGCGATCCGCTGGTCTTCCAGTCTCAGATGAAATCCGGGGAAGACGATGAAACTTCCGCTCCGGAACGCGAACTAAATTCGGGAGTGGCCGACACCGAAACGCCCGAAGCGGTGCTGGCCAGCAAGGAAATCGCCGAGGCGGTCAACGCCGCCATGGACGCGCTGCCCGAAGAGTTGCGCATGGCGATCACCCTGCGGGAAATCGAGGGCATGAGCTATGAAGAGATTGCCGCAGCGCTGGAATGCCCCATCGGCACAGTGCGATCCCGGATTTTCCGGGCGCGCGAGGCCATTTCAGGGCGCATCAAGCCAATGCTGGAGCGTCAGACAGGCAAACGCTGGTAGAAGAGGCGGGGCAGGCCATTGAAAGCTTGTCCATCGCCCCGCGAGTAGGGAATTTCAGGAAATTCATCATGAATGCCGCACAAGTCAATTTGAACCTTCGGCCTCAGAAAGAGATCGATCTCGTTGCCCCGGAGCAGGCTTTGTCCGCGCTGGTGGATGGCGAGCTCGATGCCGCATTGCTCGAAGGGCTGCTCGCAGCCGATGAAGGCCGCGCGGAGGTGTTCGCGAGTTGGCACACCTACCAGGTGATCGGCGATGTGTTGCGTGGCAACCGCGTGGTGGCCACCGCCCAGGCACCCGGCGACTTTCTGGCCGGGGTGCGTGAACGGCTGCGATCGGAGTCGGCGCCCGTGGGCGAGGGGCGGTTGCTGGTGCAAAACCCGCCCGCAGCGCTGGTGCAGGTGCCTGCGGCCAATGACGCGGTTTTTCGCTGGAAGATGGTGGCCGGGCTGGCCTCGCTGGCGGCCGTCATGGCCGTGAGCTGGACGGTGTTGAGCGGTGCGCCCTCGGGCCCGGGCGGTGCAGCAGGCCCTCAACTGGCCTCGGCTCCAGTGCCAACGCAACAAGCCGCGGCTCCCGTGGCGGTCAGCGCGGCGGCTGCTCCGTCCAACGCGGTGGTGGTGAACACCGGGCAAGGCCCCTTGATCCGCGACGCGCGTCTGGAAGAGTTGTTGGCCGAACACCGCCAGAATGGCGGCATGTCGGCGCTACAGATGCCCACCGGCTTCATCCGCAATGCCACTTACGACGCCGCAGGACGCTGAGGCACCATGGCGCTAGTCCTGACCCTGCCTTTTCGTGGTGATGTGAGCGTGATGCGGTTTCAACATGGAAGGCCCGTCATCCGGCGCTGGGGTGCGGCTGCGCTTGTCGCCCTGGTTTCGGGCTTCATGGCGCCGGTGCATGCGCAGAACGCACCGGCCTCGGCCCATGTGCGAAGCGTCAACGAATGGCTGACGCGCATGCACGAAGCCTCGAATCAGCGCTCCTACATCGGTACCCTGGTGGTGTCCGCAGGAAGCGCCATGTCGGCCTCGAAGATCTGGCATGTGTGCGATGGCGCGCAGCAGATGGAGCGGGTCGATACCCTGACTGGCGCGCCGCGAACGACCATTCGCCGCAACAAGGAGGTCATCACTTTTGTGCCAGAGGCGAAAACCGCGTTCGTCGAGAAACGCGATTCGCTGGGCATGTTCCCCGAGCTGCTGCGCACGCCAAGCAACCTGATCCCGCAGTTCTACAGCGCGCGGGAAGTGGGTGTGCAGCGGGTGGCCGGGCATCTGGCCGACATGGTGGAAATTCTGCCGCGCGACGACCTTCGCTTCGGCTACCGCATCTGGTCCGAGCGCCAGACGGGGCTGGTGGTGAAGCTGCAGACCCTGGGCGAGCAGGGCGCGGTGCTGGAGCAGGTGGCCTTCTCCGAGCTGCAGCTCGATGCCCCGGTGAGCATGGACAAGCTCTCAAAGCTCATGAAAGACACCCGAGGCTATGAGGTCCACAAGCCCACCTTGAAAAAGACCACCGCGGAGGCGGAGGGCTGGCGTCTGAAAGAGCCGGTGCCTGGCTTCACCGCCATGAGCTGTCACACGCGCGAGACGCCCGGAGCCGCGGCGCAAGGTCCTGGCCAGGCCTCCATGCAATGGGTGTTCTCGGATGGCCTGGCGTCGGTGTCCCTGTTTGTCGAGCCGTTCGATGCGCAGCGCCACACGCAGGAGACCTCCGCCACGGTGGGCGCCACGAATTCGGTCAACCGCCGGGTGGGCGACCATTGGTTGACCGTGATGGGGGAAGCGCCCGCGGCCACCTTGCGCCGATTCGCCATCGCCTTGGAGCGAACCCGGTAGATGCGTCGCCTGGCCGCCCGGAGATGGCCTGCTTCGCGTCGGCGGCCGGCCTTGTTCCCGGCGGCCTTTTGTTTTTCGGCATATCCTCTTTTTTTGCGTACCTGTAAAGGATTTCCATGACGCGCTCCGACACCGTGCGAATCCCGCTCCTGAGCATGCTGACCACGGCCGCGCTGGTGGTGAGCGGCGCTGCAGGCTTGGCGACCTCGTCCACCGCGGCAGCCCAGGTTCCCACTGTGCCACCGGCGGCCAGCGTGCGTGGGCTGCCTGATTTCACGGACCTCGTGGACCTCGTGGGGCCGTCGGTGGTCAACATCCGCACCCTGGAGCGCGCCAGCAAGGAAGGCCCAGGCGGCTCGGCGCCGGACGAGCAGATGCTGGAGTTTTTCCGCCGCTTCGGCATTCCCATTCCTCCCGGCATGACGCCGCGCGGCCCCCGCCAGGAGCGGCCACCGTCCGAAGAGGCGCAACCCCGGGGCGTGGGCTCGGGTTTCATCCTGAGCGCGGACGGTCTCATCATGACGAACGCGCACGTGGTCGATGGCGCCGACGAACTCATCGTCACCCTGCCCGACAAGCGCGAGTTCAAGGCCAAGCTCGTGGGGGCGGACAAACGCACCGACGTGGCCGTGGTGAAGATCGAGGCATCGGGGTTGACGGCCGTCAAGATCGGCGACATCAATCGCCTGCGCGTCGGTGAATGGGTCATGGCCATCGGCTCCCCCTTCGGCCTGGAAAACACGGTCACCGCCGGCATCGTGAGTGCCAAGCAGCGCGACACGGGGGATTTCCTGCCGTTCATCCAGACCGACGTGGCCATCAACCCGGGCAACTCGGGCGGCCCGCTGATCAACATGCGCGGTGAGGTGGTGGGTATCAACAGCCAGATCTACTCGCGCTCGGGTGGTTTCCAGGGCATCTCGTTCGCGATCCCCATCGATGAGGCGGTGCGCGTCTCCGATCAGCTCCGGGCCACCGGGCGCGTGACGCGTGGCCGCATCGGCGTGCAGATCGATCAGGTGAGCAAGGACGTGGCCGAGTCCATCGGCTTGGGCCAGCCCAAGGGGGCGCTGGTGCGCGGGGTGGAGCCGAACTCGCCAGCGGCCAAGGCCGGCGTGGAGCCGGGCGACATCATCGTCAAGTTCGACGGCAAGGAGATCGACAAGTCCGTGGATTTGCCGCGCCTCGTGGGCAACACCAAGCCGGGCAACAAGAGCAGCATGACGGTGTTTCGCCGGGGCAGCCAGCGCGAGCTCTCGATCATCGTGGCCGAGCTCGAACCGGAGCGCCCGGAGGCCAAGGCCGCAGCACCGGAGCCGACCAAGCCTCAGTCCAGCAATGCCCTGCAGGCGCTGGGCCTGAGCCTGGCAGAACTCACTGCGGCCGAGAAGAAGGAACTCACTCTCAAGGGCGGTGTGCGTGTGGCCTCGGCCGAAGGCCCCGCTGCGCGTGCGGGGCTGCGCGAAGGCGACGTGATCGTGGCGATCGCCAACACCGAGACCGCCAGCGTCAAGGAAGTCGAAGCTGCCCTGAGCAAGGTCGAGAAGAGCAAGCCGATCAACGTGCTGTTCCGCCGCGGGGAGTGGGCCCAGTATGCGGTGATCCGCGCAGCACGCTGAGCCGCGTCCTCCGGCCAATAACCCCCTGTCCCGATTGGGATTGGGGGTTATTTTTTTCGGTGGCCGATTCGCCACACGGGGTTTTCCACAGTACGCAGCACCCAAAATTTTCTTTTTGTTAGTGAACGCTTACAACACTTGTCGGTCTCATGACTGAATTCGCTAAAATAGCCCCTGTTCTGAACAGATTCCTGTGCCCATGCGCCACGTCGATCCACGATGTGGAAGTGCCGCAGGATGTTCCCAAGTCATCCACAGCTGCCTCACACGTTGTCCCGTTTTCCTGTGAATGAGCTGTGCATAACTTTGACGTTGCTGCGCTGCAACAGGGTAACGGCGGTGGTTCGGAGGTGTGCATTCCAGGCTTTTTGCCTACAATGAAACCCCAACTATCGCAGTTGCCATTGATTGTTGGTTACGGGCGCGTCAGCAGCTGACGCGCCCTTTTTTATGGCCGCCCGTTCCTGTGTGAACCCGCGGTTTTTCTCGTGCCTGAGCCGCTTTCCTGATGAATCACATCCGCAATTTTTCGATCATCGCGCACATCGATCATGGCAAGTCCACGCTCGCTGACCGCATCATTTCCCTGTGCGGGGGGCTGTCCGATCGTGAGATGAGCGAGCAGGTGCTCGACTCGATGGACATCGAGAAGGAGCGCGGCATCACCATCAAGGCGCAGACCGCCGCGCTCAAGTACAAGGCCCGCGACGGTCAGGTCTACAACCTCAATTTGATCGACACCCCGGGCCACGTGGACTTCTCCTACGAGGTGTCTCGTTCGCTCTCGGCTTGCGAAGGCGCGTTGCTGGTGGTCGATGCCAGCCAGGGGGTCGAGGCCCAGACCGTGGCCAATTGCTACACCGCGCTCGACCTGGGTGTGGAGGTGGTGCCGGTGCTCAACAAGATGGACCTGCCCAACGCCGACCCGGAGAACGCCAAGAGCGAGATCGAGGACGTGATCGGCATCGATGCCACCGATGCGATTCCCTGTTCGGCCAAGACCGGCATGGGCGTGGAGGACATCTTGGAAGCGGTGGTCGCGCGCATTCCGCCGCCCAAGGGGCAGCCCGATGCGCCGCTGCGCGCGATGATCGTGGACAGCTGGTACGACGCCTATGTGGGCGTGGTGATGCTGGTGCGCGTGGTCGACGGTCGCCTGCAGAAGGGCGAGCGCTTCAAGATGATGGCGACCAACACCGTCTACAACGCCGACAACCTCGGTGTGTTCACGCCGGCCAACGAGCCGCGCGAGGCCCTGGAAGCGGGGGAGGTGGGGTACATCATCGCCGGCATCAAGGAGCTGCAGGCGGCGAAGGTGGGCGACACCATCACGCTGGAGAAGAAGCTGCCCAACAACGCCGGCCCGGCCACCGAAGCCTTGCCGGGCTTCAAGGAAGTGCAGCCCCAGGTGTTCGCCGGTCTGTACCCGACCGAGGCCAACCAGTACGACGCCTTGCGTGACGCGTTGGAGAAGCTCAAGCTCAACGACGCGTCGCTGCACTACGAGCCGGAAGTGTCGCAGGCGCTGGGCTTCGGCTTCCGCTGCGGTTTCCTGGGCCTGCTGCACATGGAGATCGTGCAGGAGCGCCTGGAGCGCGAGTTCGACCAGGACCTGATCACCACCGCGCCCAGCGTGGTCTACCAGGTGGTCAAGCCCGATGGCGAGGTCCTGATGGTGGAGAACCCGTCCAAGATGCCCGACCAGGGCCGGATCGAGGAAATCCGCGAGCCTATCGTCACGGTGCATCTTTATATGCCCCAGGAGTACGTGGGCGCGGTCATGACGCTGGCCAACCAGAAGCGCGGTTTGCAGATCAACATGGCCTACCACGGCAAGCAGGTCATGCTGACCTACGACATGCCCTTGGGCGAGATCGTGCTGGACTTCTTCGACAAGCTGAAGTCGGTCAGCCGGGGCTATGCCTCCATGGACTACGAATTCAAGGAGTACCGCGCCTCCGACGTGGTGAAGGTCGACATCCTGCTCAACGGCGAGAAGGTCGACGCCCTGTCCATCATCGTGCACCGCACCCAGGCCCAGTACCGGGGCCGTGCGGTGGCCGCGAAGATGCGTGAGATCATCAGCCGCCAGATGTTCGACGTGGCCATCCAGGCGGCCATCGGAGGCAACGTGATCGCCCGCGAAACCATCAAGGCGCTGCGCAAGAACGTGCTGGCAAAATGCTACGGCGGTGACATCACCCGCAAACGCAAACTCCTCGAAAAACAGAAAGCAGGCAAGAAGCGCATGAAACAGATCGGCTCGGTCGAAGTGCCCCAAGAGGCCTTTCTCGCCATTTTGCAGGTGCAGGACTGATGCCGGCGGCCATGGCATCGATCACCGCGGTGATCCTGGCGGCGTTTGCCGCTTACGCGGTCGCCTGGTACACCGGTGTGGTGGAGGGCAACTTCGCCGTGCTGCTGATGCTGGCAACGGCGGTGACAGGGGTCTACTGGATCGCCGAGAAGCTGATTTTCCTGCCCCGCCGCCGCCGTGCGGCGCAGCAATTGCTGCTCGAGCACAACACGCGCAAGGAGGCGCTGCTCAAGCAAGGCTTCACGCACATCGAAGGCGACGTGGACAACGCGCGGCAGAAGCTGCTGGCCCAGCCCTGGTGGCTGGACTGGACGGCCGGCCTGTTCCCCGTGATCCTGGCAGTCTTCGTCCTACGTTCCTTTCTGTTCGAGCCCTTCAAGATACCGTCTGGCTCCATGATCCCCACCTTGCGCGTGGGCGATCTCATACTGGTGAACAAATTCCACTACGGAGTGCGCTTGCCGGTCTTCAACACCAAGATCATGGAGAACCACACCCCCCAACGGGGCGATGTGATGGTGTTCCGTTATCCGCCGCAACCCAGCCTGGACTACATCAAGCGGGTGATCGGGGTGCCGGGCGACGAGGTGGCCTACCTGAACAAGCAGCTCACGGTGAATGGCAAGCCGGTGCCGCGCGTGGCGCAGCCCGAGTTCTTCGACAGCGAGACCATGCGCTATGCGCGCCAGTTCCGCGAGACCCTGGACGCGCGCAGCTACAACACCCTCAACGACGACGACCGTCCGGCCTTCATCCAGGGCACCACGGAGTTTCCCTTCAGCAACGCCTGCAGGTACACCGTCGAGGGCGTTACCTGCAAGGTGCCCCAGGGCCACTATTTCATGATGGGTGACAATCGCGACAACTCCCTGGACTCGCGCTACTGGGGCTTCGTGCCGGACGCGAACATCGTGGGCAAGGCCTTTTTTGTCTGGATGAACTTCGGGGACCTCGGCCGCATCGGGTCGTTCGAGTGAGCCTGCTGGTTGGTTTCAAGGGGATGAACACATGAAGCTGAAGCGACAACAACAGGGTTTGACCTTTTTCGGCCTGCTCATCGTCGGTGTCTTGCTGGCGTACACGGGTGTCATCCTCGCACAGGTGGCCCCCACCTACATCGAATACCTCGCTGTGAAAAAGGCGGTGGACAAGGCTGCCGCTGGCAGCACGGTGGCCGAGGTGCGCAGCATCTTCGACAAGGCGGCGCAGATCGACGACATCCGCGCCGTGGCCGGCAAGGACCTCACGGTGGGCAAGGAGGGGGATCGCGTCGTGGTCTCCTTCGCTTACGCGCGCGAAATCCCCCTGGTGGGGCCGGCGCACCTGGTGATGAAATACGAAGGTCGCTCGAAGTGAAGAACATGACGGACCGGCAGCGTCCCGGCGGGCGCTGGTCCCATTGAGCCCCGAACTGCTGGCGCTGCAGAAGCGCCTTCAACACCCGTTTGCCAACCCGCGCCTGCTCGAGCGCGCGCTGACCCACCGCAGCTTCACCGCCGATCACAACGAACGCCTGGAGTTTCTGGGGGACTCGGTGCTGAGCCTGGCGATTTCCGGCCTGCTGTTCGAGAAGCTCAACCAGCTGCCCGAAGGCGACCTGTCCCGGGTGCGCGCCAACCTGGTCAAGCAAGACACCCTGTTCCAGATCGCTTCCACCCTGGGGCTTTCGGCCTGCCTGCGCCTGGGCGATGGCGAAAAACGCTCGGGTGGGCACAAGCGACCCTCGATCCTGGCCGATGCCCTGGAGGCCGTGATCGGTGCCGTCTACCTCGACGCGGGCTTCGAAGTCGCCGCGGCGCTGGTGCACCGGCTCTACAGCGGGGTTGAGCTCAGCGCCCAGATGAGTGCGATGGGCAAGGACCCCAAAACCGAATTGCAGGAGTGGCTGCAGGCGCGCAAAATGAAACTCCCGGTCTACCGCGTCGTGGCCACGCTCGGCGAAGCGCACAAGCAGACCTTTGATGTGGAGTGCACCGTGACGGAAACTGGTCGCAGCGAGCGCGGCATTGGCGCTTCCCGCCGTGCGGGCGAGCAGGCCGCCGCCGCGGCCATGTTGCAGCACCTGACCGCCAGCCCGGGCGCCGCCGCCGCGTCCACCGAGTCCCCCGTGGTGAGCCGCACCACCCAGCCTTCCTGATCCATGTCCGCCCCTGCCACCCCCCCTTCCTCCAACCCCGATCTGGACGCCATGCTGGCCAGGGTCCTGGGCAAAGACACGGCCGACGCCGCCGCTCCAACCGGTGATCCGGCGGCGGATGAACCACCAGCGGCGGAACCCGTGGACCCGGCGGAGCAACGCTGTGGTTATGTCGCCATCGTCGGCAAGCCCAATGTGGGCAAGTCCACCTTGCTCAACGCGCTGGTCGGCCAGAAGGTGAGCATCACCTCGCGCAAGGCGCAGACCACGCGCCACCGCATCACCGGCATGCGCACCGTCGGACCCACGCAGTTCGTGTTCGTGGACACACCCGGTTTCCAGACCCGCCACGGCAACGCGCTCAACCGCGCTCTGAACAAGACCGTGCTGGGCGCGGTGAACGATGTCGACCTGATCCTCTTTGTCGTCGAAGCCGGGCATTTCAACCTGGCCGATGCCAAGGTGCTCTCGCTGTTGCCCGCCAACGTGCCGGTGATGCTGGTGGCGAACAAGTTTGACCTTGTGCACCGCCGCGGTGATCTGGCGCCCTGGCTGCGCTCCATGCAGGAGCGCCATCCGTTCGCCGAGTTCGTGCCCATGTCGGCCAAGGCGCCCAAGGACATCCAGCGCCTGTTCTCGATCTGCGAAAAATACCTGCCGCAGCAACCCTGGATGCACGATCCGGACGACTTGACGGACCGCAGCGAGCGCTTCATGGCGAGCGAGATGGTGCGCGAAAAACTGTTCCGCCTGACCGGCGACGAGTTGCCTTACACCTCCACGGTCATCATCGACAAGTTCGAGGAGGAGGGCACGCTCAAGCGCATCGCCGCCACCATCGTGGTCGAGCGTGAGGGGCACAAGGGCATGGTGATCGGCGAGAAGGGCGAGAAGCTCAAGCGCATCGGCACCGAGGCCCGGCAGGAACTGGAGAAGCTCTGGGACTGCAAGGTGTTCCTGGAGCTCTGGGTGAAGGTGCGCTCGGGTTGGGCGGACGACGACGCTCGCGTGCGCTCGTTCGGCTACGAGTAAGCCAGCGGCTGCTGGACACCCGACCGGCACACGAGGCCACACGGCATGGCCCTGAAACGCTTCTCCGACGAACCCGCTTTCGTGCTGCACCGCTACGACTGGAGCGAGACCAGCCTGGTGCTCGAGGTCTTCACGCGCCACCATGGCCGCATCGCCCTGGTGGCCAAGGGCGTGAAGCGGCCCACCTCCCAGTTCCGCCCCGTGCTTCTGCCGTTGCAGCCCCTGCATGTGTCCTGGAGCGGCGACGCCGAGGTGCACACGCTCAAGGCAGCGCACTGGCAGGGCGGGCACGTCATGCCCACGGGCGAGGCGCTGATTTCGGGCAGCTATCTGAACGAGCTGCTCATGCGCCTGCTCGCACGCGACGACCCGCACGAGCGCTTGTTCGACCACTTCACCACTGCGGTGCAACTGCTGGCGGAGAAAAGCGATGCGCAACCGCTGATCCTGCGGGCATTTGAACTGCTGTTGTTGCGCGATGTGGGTCTGTTGCCCGACCTGGCCCAGGAGAGCAGCACGCTGACCGACCTGGACCCCTTGCGCCGCTATGTGCTGGTGCCCGAGAGTGGGTTGGTGCCCGCGCAGGACGATGATGGCCAGGCCCTCACCGGCGAGCAGTGGCTGGACCTGCAGGCCGCCATGGACGAACCCGCGCCATTCATTCCCACCTTGCGCGCCTGCGCGGCCTGCCTGCAGGCGGTGCGCGTGCCCCTGCGCAACCTGCTGCACTACCATTGCGGTGTGCGCGTGTTCAAGACCCGCCAGCTGATGCTCGACGTGCAAGCCATGACCCGGCCACGAACGCCGTTGGATTCGGGCGCCTCCCCAGAGAACTTCCCCACAGCGACCTCACCATGACCGTGGCCTCCCGATCCCCGCATCCGACCACCGCCTTGTCGGTGAACCTCAACAAGGTGGCCCTGGTGCGCAACACCCGCCACCTGGGCATTCCCTCGGTCACGCGCGCGGCCACGCTGTGCCTGCAGGCCGGCGCGCACGGCATCACCGTGCACCCGCGGCCCGACGAGCGCCACATCCGCACGCACGACGTGCACGAGCTCGCCGAGCTGCTCAAGGCCTGGCCCGACCGCGAATTCAACATCGAAGGCAACCCGTTCCACAACCTCATGGGCTTCGTGCGCGAACTGCGGCCGCAGCAGGTCACCTTCGTGCCCGACAGCGAAGGCCAGTTCACCAGCGACCATGGCTGGGGCTTCCCGGCCGATGCCGAACGCCTGCGCCCGTTGATTGACGAAGCCCGGGCGCTGGGGGTGCGCGTGAGCCTGTTCATGGACGCCGAGCCCGACCAGATGGCTGGTGCGAAGGCGGTGGGGGCCGACCGTGTGGAGCTTTACACGGAGCCCTATGCGGCCGCCTGGCACACGCCGCAGCGCGATGCGCAATTGCAGCGTTTCCAGGCGGCCGCCCAGGCTGCGCTGGACGCCGGTTTGGGGGTGAACGCCGGGCACGATCTGAACCGCGAAAACCTCACGGCCTTCCTGCGCACGGTGCCGGGGGTGAGCGAGGTGTCCATTGGCCATGCCCTTATCGCGGACGCGCTGGAACTGGGCTACAGCGCCACCATCGCCGACTACCACCGCTGCATCGCCGACGCCTTCGCGCCATGATCTACGGCATCGGCACTGACATCTGCGACATCCGGCGCATCGAGGCCGTGTTGCAGCGCCAGGGCGAGCGCTTCGTGCGCAAGGTGCTGACCGACGCCGAATTCACCGTCTGGCAAAAGCGCAGCGCGCGTTGGCCGCAACGCGGTCTGCGTTACCTGGCCACCCGCTTCTCCGCCAAGGAGGCGTTTTCCAAGGCAGTGGGCATGGGCATGCGCCTGCCCATGACCTGGCGGCGCTGCGAGATCAACAACCTGCCCAGCGGCCAGCCCGTCATCGTCCTGCACGGGGATCTGAAGACCTGGTTCGAGGCACAAGGCCTGCGCGCGCACGTGACCGTGACCGACGAAACCGACTACGCCGCCAGCTTCGTGGTGGTGGAGCGGGACTGACTTTTCCGAAACTGTTTCCATGAACCCTCACGCTCCCCTCATCATCGACGTGGCCGGCCACAGCCTGACCACGGTGGACCGCCAGCGCCTGGCCCATCCCCTGGTCGGCGGCGTCATCCTGTTCGGCCGCAACTGGCAGGACCGGGCCCAGCTCACCGCGCTGTGCCGCCAGATCAAGGCCGTGCGGCACGACCTGCTGATCGCCGTGGACCATGAAGGTGGCCGTGTGCAGCGCTTCCGCACCGACGGTTTCACCCACCTGCCCGCCATGGCCACCTTGGGCCAGATGTGGCTGCGCGGCCCCAAGGCCGGCGAACCCGCTGGCGCGGCGGCCCTGCAGGCGAGCAATGCCGCGACCGCGGCCGGCTTCGTGCTGGGTGCCGAGCTGCGCGCCTGCGGCGTGGACCTTACTTTTGCGCCGGTGCTCGATCTGGATTACGGTGAGAGCTCGGTGATTGGCGACCGCGCCTTCGGTCGCGATCCGCGCCTGGTCACGGTGCTGGCGCAAGGCCTGATGCTCGGCCTGCTGCAGAGCGGCATGGGCCATTGCGGCAAACACTTCCCCGGCCATGGTTTCGTCAAGGCCGACTCGCACCTCGCGATCCCGGTGGACCGGCGCAGCCTCAAGGCCATCCTGGCCGAGGACGCCGCGCCCTACGGCTGGCTCTCGGCCAGCCTGCAGGCCGTGATGCCCGCGCACGTGATCTACTCCAAGGTCGACAACCGCCCTGCCGGCTTCTCGTCGCGCTGGCTGCAGGACATCCTGCGGCGCCGCCTCGGCTTTACCGGTGCGATCTTCAGCGACGACCTCAGCATGGCCGCGGCGCGGCAGATCGGTGGCCGTGAAGTGAGCTTCACCGAAGCCGCGCTGGCCGCGCTCACGGCCGGGGGGGACATGGTGCTGCTCTGCAACCAGTCGGTGGTGGACGGTGGCGCCCCGATCGACGAGGCGATCGACGCGCTCTCTCAGGCGGTGCTGGAAAGTCGCTGGCAGCCCAGCGCGGCGAGCGAAGAACGTCGGCTCGCGTTGCTGCCCCGCATGGCCGCCCCCGATTGGGACACGCTGATGGTCAGCGAGCGCTACATGCAGGCGCTGTCGCTGCTGCCGGGCTGATCAGCGGTTCAGGCCCAGCTTGTCCAGCAGGTCCGACACCAGCTCCAGGCGCAACAAAGGGTTGTCCAGCGCCATCAGGCGCTGTTTGAGCTCGGCCGGCGCGGGCAGCAGTTCGGCCCAGCGGTTGGCCACCCAGCCACTGTCATCCCACTGGTAGGGCGGCTGCAGCGGCAACTGCTCCAGGCTGTCCGGGTCGCGCTCCTGCAGGTTCTGCAGCAGGTGCTGCAGGCCGTCCCGGGTGTGGGCCAGGTGTTCCGGCACGGGCACCGCAACCTCCGGCTCGTCGAGTCGCACATCCGCCACCCACAGGCCATGGGGCAGCTGGCTGCGGCGCTGCACGTGGAACCGCTGCAGGCCACGGCAGCGGATCATCATCAGGCCGGGTTGTGGCCGTTCCAGGCTTTCGATCTGCGCCAGCGTGCCCACGGGGTGGAACACCTCTTTCACAAAACCGTCGCCCCCGGGGGGCGCCTCGGGGTCAAGGCGCCGGACCTCGCTGCCCTCGCTCAGGCAGACCACGCCAAAGGGCGCACCGGCCTTGTGGCAGCGGCCGATCATGTCGAGGTAACGCACCTCGAAGATGCGCAGAGGAAGCCAGCCGCCGGGGTAGAGGACCGTCTGCAACGGGAACAGCGGGAGCTGCGACAGCGTGAGCGCCTCGGCAGCCCCGGAGGTGGGACTCAATCGTCGACCACCGCGTCGGCGCTCTGGCGCTGCAGCATGGCCAGGGTGTTGGCGATGGTGGCGCGCAGTTCGCGCCGGTCGCAGATGAAGTCCACCGCGCCCTTGGTCTGCAGGAACTCGGCGCGCTGGAAACCTTCGGGCAGCTTCACCCGCACGGTGTTCTCGATCACACGCGGGCCGGCAAAGCCGATCAGCGCCCGGGGTTCGGCGATCACCACGTCGCCCACGAAGGCAAAGCCCGCGCTCACCCCGCCCATGGTCGGGTCGGTCAGCACGCTGATGTAGGGCAGGCCCTTCTTGGCCAGGCGCGTCAGGGCCGCGTTGGTCTTGGCCATCTGCATGAGCGAGAGCAGGCCTTCCTGCATGCGCGCGCCGCCCGTGGCGGTGAAGCAGATGAAAGGCACCTTCTGCGCGATGGCTTCTTCGACGCCGCGCACGAAGCGCTCGCCGACCACCGAGCCCATGGAGCCGCCCATGAAGTCGAATTCAAAACACGCGACCACCAGGCTGACACCGTGCACCGCGCCGCCCATGACCACCAGCGCATCGGTCTCGCCGGTGGTTTCCAGCGCGTCTTTCAGGCGCTCCGGGTACTTGCGGCTGTCCTTGAACTTGAGCGCGTCCACCGGCAGCACTTCCTGGGCGATTTCGTAGCGGCCTTCAGCGTCCAGGAACGCATTGAGGCGCGCGCGCGCACCGATGCGGTGGTGGTGGCTGCAATGCGGGCAGACGTTCTGGTTCTTTTCCAGATCGTTCTTGTAGAGCACGGCTTCGCAGCTCGGGCACTTGATCCACAGGCCCTCGGGCACGCTGCGGCGCTCGGTCGGGTCGGTGGGGGTGATCTTGGGGGGGAGCAGTTTTTCGAGCCAGGACATGTTTCTCTCCTTGCGGGGGACAAAGGGAATTAAACCATGGGAGAGGTTGGGCGCGGGCCAGCCGCCGGGCCGCCCCCAAGGCAGGCCCAGCCCCCTTGGGGGGGCAGCGACCCGCGCAGCGGTGGAGCGTGGGGGCCTGGTTATGCGTCGAGCGCTTTCCGGATGGTGCGAAGGAACTGGATGGCCACCGCCACCACCTTTTCGTGGGGTTCGTTTTCCAGCAACTGGATGATCTTGCTGCCAATGACCACCGCGTCGGCGGTCTGGCCGATGGCCCGCGCCGTTTCGGCATCGCGGATGCCGAAGCCCACACCCACCGGCACGCTCACGTGCGCGCGGATGCGGGGCAGCATGGCCTCGACCTGGCCGATGTCCAGCGTGCCGGCGCCGGTGACGCCCTTGAGCGACACGTAGTACACATAGCCGCTGGCCACGCGCGCCACCTGCGCCATGCGCTCGTCGGTGGAGGTGGGGGCCAGCAGGAAGATCAAGTCCATGCCGTGCTCGCGCAGCGAGGCGGCGAATTCCTCGCATTCCTCGGGCGGGTAGTCGACGATCAGCACGCCGTCCACGCCCGCCTGGCTGGCATCGCGCACGAAGGCGCCCGCGCCATGCTTCTGGTCGTAGCGCTCCACCGGGTTGGCGTAGCCCATGAGCACCACCGGCGTGGTGTTGTTGCGCTCGCGGAAGCTGCGCACCATGGCCAGCACCTGGGTCATGCCGATGCCCAGCGCCAGCGCGCGGTCGCCCGCCTTCTGGATCACGGGGCCGTCGGCCGACGGGTCGGAGAACGGCACGCCGAGCTCGATGATGTCGGCACCGGCCTCGGCCATGCCGTGCATCAGGTCCGGTGTGATGTCGGCGAACGGAAAACCGGCCGTGACGTAGGGAATCAAGGCCTTGCGGCCCTGGGACTTGAGCTGGGAGAGGGTGTTTTCGATGCGGCTCATTTGGCGTTGCCCCCCTTCACGTTGAGCCCGCGCATGGAAGGTCTGTCGTAAAAATCGACGCCCGAGAGGTCGGCCACGGTGCCGATGTCCTTGTCGCCCCGGCCCGAGAGGTTGACCAGGATGGACTGGTCGGGCTTCATGGTCTTGGCCAGCTTGAGGGCGTAGGCCACGGCGTGGCTGGACTCCAGCGCGGGGATGATGCCCTCGGTGCGGCAGAGGTGGTGGAAGGCTTCGAGCGCTTCGGTGTCGGTGATGCCCACGTACTCGGCGCGGCCGACGTCCTTCAGGAAGGCGTGCTCCGGCCCCACGCCGGGGTAGTCCAGGCCCGCGCTGATGCTGTGGGTTTCGGTCACCTGGCCGTTGTCGTCCTGCAGCACGTAGGTGCGGTTGCCGTGCAGCACACCCGGGCTGCCTTTCTGCAGCGAGGCCGAATGTTTGCCACTCTCCAGGCCTTCGCCAGCGGCTTCCACGCCGATCAGGCGGGTGGCTTCATAGGGGATGTAGGGGTGGAAGATGCCCATGGCATTGCTGCCGCCGCCCACGCAGGCGATCACCGCGTCGGGCTGTTCGCTGCGGCATCCGGCGGCGGCCAGCATCTCGGGCACCTGCACCAGGCACTCCTTGCCGATCACGCTCTGGAAGTCGCGCACCATCATCGGGTAGGGGTGCGGGCCGGCCACGGTGCCGATGATGTAGAAGGTGTTGTCGACGTTGGCGACCCAGTCGCGCATGGCCTCGTTCAGCGCATCCTTGAGCGTCTTGCTGCCCGACTCCACCGGCACCACGGTGGCGCCCAGCAGTTTCATGCGGTAGACGTTGGGGCTCTGGCGTTTCACGTCTTCGCTGCCCATGTAGACCACGCACTCCAGGCCGTAGCGCGCGCAGATGGTCGCGGTGGCCACGCCGTGCTGGCCGGCCCCGGTTTCGGCGATGACGCGCGGCTTGCCCATGCGACGCGCCAGCATGGCCTGGCCGATGGTGTTGTTCACCTTGTGCGCGCCGGTGTGGTTGAGGTCTTCGCGCTTGAGGAAGATCTGCGCGCCGCCGGCCTCTCGGCTCATGCGCGCGGCGTGGTAGACCGGGCTGGGGCGGCCCACGAAATGGGCCAGCTCGCTCTCGAACTCGGCCAGGAACTCGGGGTCGTGCTGGTATTTCGCGTACGCGGCCTTGAGTTCGTTGATCGCGTGGGTGAGCGTCTCGCTCACGAAGCTGCCGCCGTAGATGCCGAAATGGCCGCGGGCGTCGGGTTGTTGGTAGGTCGTCTGCATGGGGTGTCTCGGTGGGACTGCCAGCCTGACCCCATGAAAGGGGTCAGGTCGAGCAGGGGGTCTGCGCATCGGCCGCCCGCACGGCGGCCACGAAGGCGAGCATCTTGTCGGGGTCCTTGATGCCTTTGGCGGCTTCGACCCCGGAGCTCACGTCAACGGCCCAGGGCCGCACGCGCGTGATGCCATCGGTCACGTTTGCAGGCGTGAGTCCACCAGACAAAACGAGGCGAGAGCTGGCGTTTAGAAGTGGATGTGACCAAGGGAAGGCTGTCCAGTCGAAGGATTGACCACCACCGCCATAGCCCTCGACGAGCGCGTCGAGCAGGATGGCCTGGGCGGCCGAGTGGTCCGAGGCGTATTTTAGAAGATCGAAGCCCGCCCCGGCGGGGCCGGTGGGAATGCGCGCCGCGCGCAGGTAGGGCCGGCCGGCGGCCTGGCATTCGGCCGGCGTTTCATCGCCATGAAACTGCAGCAGGGCCTGGGGCACGGCGTCGCAGCCCTGGCGGATCTGGTCCGGGGTGGCGTTGACGAACAGCAGCACCGGTGTGACGAAGGGCGGCAGGCGGCGAGCGAGTTCGCCGGCGCGCTGCGCCGTCACATGGCGGGGGCTCTGGGCGTACAGCACGAAGCCAATGGCGTCGGCGCCAGCGCGCACGGCCGTGTCCACGTCCGCCTCGCGGGTGAGGCCGCAAATCTTGATGCGCGTGCGGTGGTGGGGTGTCATGGCAGCCAGTCGAAAGCGGGTGTGCCCTCGGGCAGACCCAGCCCGGCATCGTAGACCGGTCCGAGAAAGTACAGGCCGTCAGGGGAAAAGGTCGGGGCGGCGGCGTCGCGGCTGCGGGCCTGCAGCACCTCGGCCATCCAGGAGGGAGGACGGTTGCCGCTGCCAATGGCGATCAGGCAACCCATGATGTTGCGGATCATGTGGTGCAGGAAGGCCGAGGCCTCGAACTCGAAGCGCCAGTAGCTTCCGCGGCGCGCGATGTCCACCCGCATCAGGTCCTTGACGGGCGAGTGGGCCTGGCACTGTGCCGCTCGGAACGAGGTGAAATCGTGCTCGCCCAGCAGGGCTTGCGCCGCCTGCACCATGGGATCCAGCGCAAGCGGGCGAAACACCCAGCCGACCTGGCCGGCATCCACACTGGGACGCACCGGCGATTCGAGCAGCACATAGGCATAGCGGCGCGAGCGGGCGCTGGCCCGGGCGTGGAAGCTCTGGGGCACGTGCCGCGCCCACTGCACGGCGATGTTGTCGGGCAGAAAGCTGTTGGTGCCACGGACCCAGGCGTTCTCGGGCCGGTCGAGCGGCGTATCGAAATGCACCACCTGCATCAAGCCGTGCACCCCCGCATCGGTGCGGCCCGCGCAGAGCGTTTTCACCGTGTCGTCCTGGGCGCTGAAGCGCGTCAGCGCCTGCTCGAGATGGTCTTGCACGGTGCGCCCGCCCGGCTGGCTTTGCCAGCCGTCGTAGGCGCGACCGTTGTAGCTCACGCCCAGTGCGACGCGGGTGCGGCTGGGCTCCTGGGGCGGTGGGAGCAAAAGCGAAAACCGAGGGCGCGTCAGGCCAGATCGGCCAGGAAAGTCCCTGCCTTGGCCTTGAGCGAACCCGAGGCTTCGGCCAGCACTTCCTCCGCCAGCGAACGCGCACCCTCGAAGTCGCCAATGGCGCGGAATTCCTCCGCCAGCGACAGCTTGGTCTCCAGCGGATTTTCTTCCGTCAGGCGACCGGCCGAGGTGGCGTCGTCTTCCACGGGCGGCGCGCTCAGGTCGAGGTTGAGGTGGTTCAGGTCGAACGACAGCATGTCGGCCGCCGCCGGGGGCGGGGTCTGGGGGCGGTGGTCCGCCGCATGCGAGGTGTCCAGGTCGAGGATTGGGCCGTCGTCGAACGACAGCGAGTCGATGTCGGGTGCCGGGGTGCGGTCCATGGCTTGCACCGGCTCGGGCGCATGCTCCTGCAGCGGGGCGGGGCCGGACGGGAAGTCCAGGTCGAAGTCCATCGACATGGACGACGGCGGGCCATCCTTCGCGTCCGCAGGGGCATTGGTCAGCGCCTCGGTCATCTTGAGGTCGTCCATGCTGGACATGCCCGCTTCCCGGGCGGCCAGCGGAGCGGCGTCTGAGGGTTCGTCGAGCGAAAAGTCCAGATCCAGGTCGAGATCGCCCAGGCCGGACGGCGGGGCTTGCTTGCCGGGCTCGTTCAGCGTGCTGGCGCCAAAGGGCATGGTGTTCAGGCCGGCACCCGCGATGCCCGCCGTGGCCGCGACCTTCACGGCCGGGCTGCCGCCGGGTTGGTACAGGGGGTTGGAGGGATCCAGTTCCTTGCCAAGTTCGCAGGCGTGTTCCCATTCCGGGCCCTGGCCTTGCGTGAGGTTGTAGGCCTCCGTGGCCACCACCTCGAACGCGCGCGCATCGCGGCGCTTGGCGTAGATTTCCAGCAGCTTGTTGTGGATGGCCACGCGCGTGGGCGTGCTGCGCATCGCTTCCTTGAGGATTTCCTCGGCCTGCAGATCGCGACCGTAGGCGAGATACACGTCGGCTTCGGCGACCGGATCCACATCACCTGCCGCATCCAGCTGGCTGGGCGAGTACACCATGGACGAGCCGGAGGCCACGGATTCCGCCGTGTCGATGCGCTGACCACCGCTGGAGCCGAAGAACGAATCGGGTTGCAGGCGGCTTTCCAGGAAGGAGCTGTCGACGCTCGAGCCGTGCTTGCGCTGGCGGATGCGGTAGAGGCCCAGGCCGGCCAGCAAAGCCAGCAGGCCGCCCGCCAGAGGCAGGGCCAGCGGGTTGTCGCGCAACTGGTCGAAGAACGAAGGTTCGTCGGGCAGTGGCGTGGGCACCGGCAGCGGGGGCTTGACCGGAGCTGGGGTGGTGGAGGGCGCGGCGGCCGCTGGGGCCTCGGCCGGCGGTGCGGCCGGCGCCGGGGCTTCTGCCGCAGGCGCGGCGGGTGCGGGAGTTGCCTCGGTCGGCGCGGGTGCGGTGGGCACGGTCACCGTGGGGGCCGGTGCCGGAGCGGGCGCAGGGGCCGCCGCTGCAGGCGCTGCCGGTGCCGGCGCGGCAGCAGGAGCCGCCGGTGCGGGCGCAGGGGCGCTGCCGCCACCCAGCTTGGACAATTCCTCGATGTTGCGCGAGAGCTCAGCCACGCGCGAGGAAGCTTCCTTGGCCTGGCGTTCCTTGGCGATCTTGTCTTCGTTGGCGGCCTGGCCTGGTGCGGCTTCCTTGGACAGCGTCAGCTTGTCGGCGGCCGGTGCGGCGGGCTTGGCTTCCTTGACTTCGGTCTGCACCTGGCCGGCGGCCTGCCGATCGGCGGCGGCGACACCTGCCTCGGGCGCGCTGCCCGCGAGGCGGCGGCGGAATTCATTGAAATCGCGGCTCTGGGCCGTGATGGTCTGGCGTGCCTCACTCGGCGCGATGGCGCTGGCTTCCGTTGCGCTGGGCAGGTCAAGCACAACGCCGGCCTTCATGCGGTTGACGTTGCCCGAGATGAAGGCGTTGGGGTTCTGCCGCAGCATGGCCACGAGCATCTGGTCCAGGGACACGTCCGCTGGTTTGTTGGCGGCCGCGATGCCGCCGGCGGTGTCACCGGCTTTGACGCGGACCTGGCCTCCACCCGCGCTGCTGGGAGCGGCCGGCGCAGGCGTGGGCCGCGCCACCGGTGCGGGTGCCGGGGCAGGTGTGGGTGCCGCGGCGGCCGGCGCCGGGGTCGCGGCGCGGGGTGGCTGCACCTGAGGCTGGGCGACGCTGGGCGCGGGTGCCGCAGGGCGTGGCGCTGAGGCGGCCGGGGCGGCAGACACGCCCGGCGCCACGGGCACCGGCTGAGGCGCGGCCGCGCGCAGGTTCGGTGGGTCGAAGAGCAGGGTGTAGTCGCGAACCATGCGGCCGGACGACCAGTTGGCCTCGACGATGAGGTCCACAAAGGGCTCAGTGACCGGGCGCGAACTGGTCAGGCGCAGGTAGGCACGGCCATCGGCGCGCCGTTGCAGGCTGATCTGCAGGGTCGCCAGCGCGGCGTTGACGTCCACGCCCGCCGCCCGGAAGGTATCGCCGGAAGCCAGGCCCACCCGCAGGCTGGCGGCTTCTTCCGCATTGATGTCCGGCACGTCGATCTCGGCCCGCAGCGGTTCGCCCAGGGCTGACTGCACCACCACACGACCGAGTGCCAAGGCCTCGGCATCGCTGTGGTGCACGAGGCCCGCACACAGCACCGCCGCCGCAGCGACCGCATGCAACCGCGCGAGACCTCGTAAACCCGTGCCGGGAGGCACTGGGCGGGTCTGTTGGGATGGGGTGTGGCGGGAGATGGATGGCACTTTGACCTCGACGTAAAAAACCGAGAATTGACCTTAACATCAACGGATTACAGTGACAAGCTGAGAATCCGCTTGAGTTTCTTCGTCGACCCTCTGTCGTCGCGGGGCGGGTTGTTGCGTTGCAGTGGCGCAACGTGAACAACCACACCCTTCATCCATCGATGCCATCCCCGGGTGGGTCAGGCCTCGAGCAGGATGCGCAGCATGCGGCGCAGGGGTTCTGCCGCGCCCCAGAGCAGTTGATCGCCGATGGTGAAGGCGCCCACGTACTCCGGGCCCATGGCCAGCTTGCGAACACGGCCCACCGGGATCGTCATGGTGCCCGTCACGGCCACCGGGGTCAGGTCCTGGATCGTCGCTTCGCGCGTGTTCGGCACCACTTTCACCCAGGCGTTGTCGGCCGCGATCATGGCTTCGATATCGGCCACGGGCACGTCCTTCTTGAGCTTGAAGGTGAGGGCCTGGCTGTGGCAGCGCATGGCGCCCACGCGCACGCAGAAGCCGTCCACCGGGATGGCCGGGATATTGAAGCCTTCCCCCATGCCGAGGATCTTGTTGGTCTCGGCCATGCCCTTCCACTCTTCCTTGGACATGCCATTGCCCAGGTCCTTGTCGATCCAGGGGATGAGCGAGCCGCCCAGTGGCACGCCGAAGTTGGCGGTCTCGGCGCCCGAGAGCGAGCGCTGCTTGGCGATCACCTTGCGATCGATCTCCAGGATGGCGCTCTTGGGGTCGTCCAACAGGGCCTTGACCTCGGCGTTGAGCGTGCCGTACTGCGTGAGCAACTCGCGCATGTGCTGGGCACCACCGCCGGAAGCCGCCTGGTAGGTTTGCGTGCTCATCCACTCCACCAGGCCCGCCTTGTAGAGCGCGCCCACACCCATGAGCATGCAGCTCACGGTGCAGTTGCCACCGATCCAGTCCTTGCCGCCCTGGGCCAGGGCGTTCTGGATGACGGGCAGGTTGACCGGGTCCAGGACGATGACGGCGTTCTTGTCCATGCGCAGCGTGGACGCGGCGTCGATCCAGTGGCCGTTCCAGCCGGCGGCGCGCAGCTTGGGGTAGACCTCGCTGGTGTAGTCGCCGCCCTGGGCGGTGATGACGATGTCGCAGCGCTTGAGGGCCGCGATGTCGTGCGCGTCCTGCAGCTGGGTTTCGTTTTTCGCCATCGCAGGGGCTTTGCCGCCCGCGTTGGAGGTGGAGAAAAACAGCGGTTCGATCAGGTCAAAGTCGCTCTCCGCGACCATGCGGTCCATCAGCACGGAACCGACCATGCCGCGCCAGCCAACGAGTCCTACGAGTTTCATGTCAACGCCCTTCAGTTAAAAAACCGTTTTGCCCCGGCTCGTCTGGCCGGGGAGGGGCGTGACGAACCGGAGCTGTATCAGCCCTTGGTAATGGTTTTGGTGATGGCGGCCACGACGGCATCGCCCATGCCGCGGGTGCTCACCTTGGTCGTGCCCTCCGACCAGATGTCCGTGGTGCGCAGGCCGGACGCGAGCACGCTGCTGACCGCAGTTTCAATGCGGTCGGCGGCTTCGGTCTGGTTGAACGTGAATCTGAGCATCATGGCAGCGGACAGTATTGTAGCCAGAGGATTGGCCAGGTTCTTGCCGGCGATGTCCGGCGCGCTGCCGTGGCTGGGTTCGTACAGGCCCTGGTTCTTCGTGTTGAGCGAGGCCGAGGGCAGCATGCCGATGGATCCGGTGAGCATGGACGCCTCGTCGGACAGGATGTCACCGAACATGTTGCCGGTGACGACCACGTCGAACTTCTTGGGCGCGCGCACCAGCTGCATGGCGGCGTTGTCCACGTACATGTGCTCCAGCTCCACGTCGGGGTACTGGGCGTGCACCTCGGTCACCACGTCCTTCCAGAACTGAAAGGTTTCGAGCACGTTGGCCTTGTCGACGCTGGTCACCTTCTTGTTGCGCTTGCGTGCGGCCTGGAAGGCCACGTGGGCGATGCGCTCGATCTCGGGCTTGCTGTAGCGCATGGTGTCGAAGGCTTCCTCCGCGCCGGGGAAGTGCCCGTCGGTGGCGGTGCGCCGGCCGCGGGGCTGGCCGAAGTAGATGTCGCCGGTCAGCTCGCGGATGATGAGGATGTCCAGGCCGGAGATCAGTTCGGGCTTGAGGCTGGAGGCGCCCACCAGCTCGGGATAGCAGATGGCCGGGCGGAAGTTGGCAAACAGGCCAAGGTGCTTGCGCAGGCCCAGGATGGCTTGTTCCGGGCGCAGCGGGCGGTCCAGCTTGTCGTACTTCCAGTCGCCCACGGCACCGAAGAGCACCGCGTCGGCGTCCATCGCCAGTTTCAGGGTGGACTCGGGCAGCGGGTGGCCGTGGGCCTCGTAGGCCGCGCCACCCACCAGGGCGGACTCCATTTCGATCGGCAGCTCGAGTGCCTGAAGGACCCTGACCGCTTCGGCCACGATTTCGGTGCCGATGCCGTCACCCGGAAGAACTGCGATTTTCATGTGATGTGAAGTTGGAGTCGAGAGAAATGCTCAGGCCGCCATCGTGTGCGCGAGCCAGGGCTTGGTCGCCAGGCGCTCGGCTTCGAAGGCCGCGATCTTGTCCTTGTAGCGCAGCGTGAGGCCGATGTCGTCCAGCCCGTTGAGCAGGCAGTACTTGCGGAACGCCTGCACGTCGAAGGGGATTTCCTCGCCCTGCGGCTTGACGATCACCTGGCGCTCCAGGTCGATGGTGAGCTGGTAGCCGGGGAAGGCCGCGACTTCATCGAACAGCTGGGCCACCTGCGCCTCGGGCAACTGGATGGGCAGCAGGCCGTTCTTGAAGCAGTTGTTGAAGAAGATGTCGGCGTAGCTGGGCGCGATGATGGCGCGAAAACCGTACTGGTCGATGGCCCAGGGCGCGTGCTCGCGGCTGGAGCCGCAGCCGAAGTTCTTGCGCGCCAGCAGCACGGACGCACCGGCGTAGCGCGGCTGGTTGAGCACGAAGTCGGGGTTGGGCTTGCGGCTGGCCGGGTCCTGGCCCGGTTCGCCCTTGTCGAGGTAGCGCCACTCGTCGAACAGGTTCTCGCCGAAGCCGGTCTTGCGGATCGACTTCAGGAACTGCTTGGGGATGATGGCGTCGGTGTCGACGTTCTCGCGGTCCATCGGGGCCACGAGGCCCTTGTGGAGGGTGAATTTCTGCATGGTGATGTGTGCCTGTTATTTGGCGATGTCCTGGACCTTCTCGCCGGCTTTTTCAATGCCCTTGCCGGCCGCCTGGCCGGCTTGCTTGGCGTCCTGCTTGACGCCGGTCCAGGTGTTGCACGCGGCCAGCGTCAGCGAGAGGGCGAAGGCGGCTGCGATCCATGCAATGCGTTTCATGTGAATCTCCTGAGGGTGGTTGCAGGGGAAGGAGGAAGGGTCAAGCGAAGGTGCGCACGTCCACGAAGTGGCCGTGCACCGCGGCCGCGGCGGCCATGGCGGGGGACACCAGGTGGGTGCGGCCACCAGCGCCCTGGCGGCCTTCGAAGTTGCGGTTGCTGGTGGAGGCGCAGCGCTCGCCCGGCTCCAGCCGGTCGGCGTTCATGGCCAGGCACATCGAGCAACCGGGCTCGCGCCACTCGAAGCCCGCCGCCTTGAAGATCTCGTGCAGGCCTTCGCGCTCGGCCTGGGCCTTCACCAGGCCGGAGCCCGGCACGACCAGCGCCAGCTTGACGTTCTTGGCCACCTTCTGGCCGAGCTTCTTCACCACGGCGGCGGCTTCGCGCATGTCTTCGATGCGGCTGTTGGTGCAGGAACCGATGAAGACCTTGTCGACGAAGATGTCGTTGAGCGGCTTGCCGGGCGACAGGTCCATGTAGGTCAGCGCGCGTTCGATGGCGCCGCGCTTGTTGGCGTCCTTTTCGCGGTCGGGGTCGGGCACCGAGCCGTCGATGCCGAGCACCATCTCGGGCGAGGTGCCCCAGGTGACCTGCGGCACGATCTGCGAGGCGTCGAGTTCGACCACGGCGTCGAACGTCGCGTCGGTGTCGGACTGCAGGGTCTTCCAGTAGGCCACGGCCTGGTCCCATTCCACGCCGGTGGGCGAGAGCGGGCGGCCCTTGACGTATTCGATGGTCTTGTCGTCCACCGCCACGAGGCCGGCGCGCGCGCCGCCTTCGATGGCCATGTTGCACACCGTCATGCGGCCTTCCATGCTCAGCGCGCGGATCGCCGCGCCGCCGAACTCGATGGTGTAGCCCGTGCCGCCGGCCGTGCCGATCTTGCCGATGATGGCCAGCACGATGTCCTTGGCGGTGCAGCCCTTGGCGAGCTGGCCGTCCACGCGCACCAGCATGTTCTTGGCTTTCTTGGCCAGCAGGGTCTGCGTGGCCAGCACGTGCTCGACCTCGCTGGTGCCGATGCCGTGGGCCAGGGCGCCGAACGCCCCGTGGGTGGAGGTGTGGCTGTCGCCGCAGACCACGGTCATGCCCGGCAGGGTCGCGCCGTTTTCCGGGCCGATCACGTGCACGATGCCCTGGCGCTTGGACATGAAGGGGAAGAAGGCGGCCGCGCCGAATTCGGCGATGTTGCTGTCCAGCGTGGTGATCTGTTCCTTGCTGACCGGGTCGGTGATGCCGTCGTAGCCGAGTTCCCAGCCGTTGGTGGGCGTGTTGTGGTCGGCGGTGGCCACCACCGAACTCACGCGCCAGACCTTGCGGCCAGCCTGGCGCAGGCCTTCATAGGCCTGGGGGCTGGTGACTTCGTGCACCAGGTGCCGGTCGATGTAGAGCACGGACGTGCCGTCCTCTTCGGTGTGGACAACGTGTTCGTCCCAGATCTTGTCGTAGAGCGTGCGTGGCATGGCGTGGGTCTTGTCGTGGAGGAAGGATTTTAGGCCGCCTGACGGACTTCGGCGGCACTGAGGTGATCCACCAGCAGGCGTGCGCTGGCGGGCAGGCTGGAGAAATCGCGAGCCACCAGCACCAGCTGGCGCTGGGCCCAGGGATCGGTCAGGGGCACAGCCTGCAGCGCATCGCCGGTGCTCAGCAAATGGAAGGCGCGCTCGGGCATCACGCCCACGCCCAGGCCGTTGGCGATCATGCGGCACATGGCGTCCAGCCCGGTCACGCGGATGCGCACGCGCACGGTGGTGCCGGCCTGGGTGGCGGCCTGGTGCGTGGCCAGGTGGATGGAGCTGTTGGCGTGCAGGCCCACATGATCGAAGGGCAGGGTGGCTTCGAAGGGCACGGGTCCGCCGCTGGCCAGCGGGTGCCCGCGCGGCACCACCAGCGCCAGGCTGTCGCGCCGGTAGGGCAGGCTTTGCAGGCCAACGGTGCCCATGGCGCCGTTGCACAGGCCGAGGTCGGTGGCGCCTTCCTTCACCGCGCGCAACACCTCGGGGCTGAGGTGCTCCTCCAGATCGATCTTGATCTGGGGGTGTTGGCGCGCGAAGGCGCCCAGGTCTTCGGGCAGGAACTGCACGATGGCCGAGATGCTGGCGTGCACGCGCACATGCCCGCGCACGCCATCGGCGTACTCGGCCAGTTCGATCTGCATCTTCTCCAGGCCGAACAGCACGGTGCGCGCGTGGTGCAGCAGGCCTTCGCCCGCGGGCGTGAGCCGCACGCCCCGCGCATGGCGGTGCAGCAGTGTGGTGCCCAGCGCGCTTTCCAGGTCCGACAGGCGCTTGCTGATCGCCGAGGCGGCGATGAACTCCCGCTCCGCCGCGCGGCCGATGCTGCCCAGCTCGCACACGGCCACGAAGAGCTGCAGCGAGGTGAGGTCGATCTGGCGGGCGAAATTGCGTTCGGAGAGCATGGGGCGTTGGCTTCTCGTTTGGAGAGGTCGAAAAATGATTCTCTCTCAGATAAGGAGTCCATGACATCGTCAAGGACGATGGCTGGCTTGCTGCTCTGCGCAGGCCGGAGGCGAAAAAAAGCCCGCCGGGTGGCGGGCTTTCAGGGAGGCGGACGCCGATCAGCGGCTGGCCAGCGGCTTGACGTCGCGGCGCACCGAGCCGGTGAACAGCTGGCGCGGACGGCCGATCTTGTACTCGGGGTCGCTGATCATCTCGTTGAGCTGGGCGATCCAGCCGACGGTGCGCGCCAGCGCGAAGATGCCGGTGAACAGGTTGACCGGGATGCCGATGGCGCGCTGCACGATGCCGGAGTAGAAGTCCACGTTCGGGTAGAGCTTGCGCGAGACGAAGTACTCGTCTTCCAGCGCGATCTTCTCGAGTTCCTTGGCCAGCTTGAACAGGGGGTCGTTTTCCAGGCCCAGTTCCTGCAGCACTTCGTTGCAGGTTTCCTGCATCAGCTTGGCGCGCGGGTCGTAGTTCTTGTACACGCGGTGACCGAAGCCCATGAGCTTGACGCCGGAGTTCTTGTCCTTGACCTTCTCCATGAACTCGCCGACCTTGGAGACGCCGCCGTTGCGCTGGATGTCTTCCAGCATGTTCAGGCAGGCCTCGTTGGCGCCACCGTGGGCCGGGCCCCACAGGCAGGCCACGCCGGCCGCGATGGCGGCGAACGGGTTGGTGCCCGACGAGCCGCACAGGCGCACGGTGGAGGTGGAGGCGTTCTGCTCGTGGTCGGCGTGCAGGATGAAGATGCGGTCCAGCGCGCGCTCGAGCACCGGGTTGACCTGGTACTCCTCGCAGGGCGTGCCGAACATCATGCGCAGGAAGTTGCCCGAGTAGCTCAGGTCGTTCTTCGGTTACATTTAGTGCTGGCCGATGCCGTACTTGTAGGCCATGGCCACCAGCGTGGGCATCTTGGCGATCAGGCGGATCGCGGCGATCTCACGGTGCTTCGGGTTGTTGATGTCCGTGCTGTCGTGATAGAAGGCCGACAGGCCGCCGACCAGGCCGGTGAGCACGGCCATGGGGTGGGCGTCACGGCGGAAGCCGCGCAGGAAGAACTGCATCTGCTCGTTGACCATGGTGTGGTTGGTCACGAGCTTGTGGAAGTCGCCCCGCTGCGATTCGTTCGGCAGCTCGCCGTTGAGCAGCAGGTAGCAGGTGTCGAGGTAGTCGCACTGCGTGGCCAGCTGTTCGATGGGGTAGCCGCGGTACAGCAGCTCGCCCTTGTCGCCATCGATGTAGGTGATGGCCGACTGGCACGAGGCCGTGGACAGGAAGCCCGGGTCGTAGGTGAACATGCCGGTCTGCGCGTAGAGCTTTCGGATGTCGATCACGTCCGGACCGATGTTGCCGGCGTAGACCGGCAGGTCGACGCTGGGGCTGCCGTTGGAGAACGACAGGGTGGCTTTGTTGTCTACGAGTTTCATGCAGGTTCCTCGGATGATGAGAGAGGTCGCAGGCCGCGCAGCAGTGCAAGCACTTGCGTCACGTCCGCGCGTTCGAGATCGCCTTGGAGGGGCTTTCGACCGAGCAGCAGATCCAGCAGGTCGTTGTCGGACAAGTCCATCAAGAGCCCGAGTGCATCGGCTTGGCGCACGGTTAAGCCAGATTCGTGCCTGGCGAAGAATCGCTCGATGAACAGATCGTTCTCGAGCAGGCCACGACGACACCGCCAGCGCAGCTTGCTCAGCGCGCGCTCGTCCAGCAAGGCATCCTGCAGGGGGGTGTCGGTCATGGGGTTCGGGGGTGGGCGCTCAGACCGAGCGCAGCACCATCATTTCCTTGATCTTGCCGATGGCCTTCGTGGGGTTCAGGCCCTTGGGGCAGACGTCCACGCAGTTCATGATGGTGTGGCAGCGGAACAGGCGGTACGGGTCTTCCAGGTTGTCCAGGCGCTCACTGGTGGCTTGGTCGCGGCTGTCGGCGATGAAGCGGTAGGCCTGCAGCAGGCCTGCGGGGCCGACGAACTTGTCCGGGTTCCACCAGAAGCTCGGGCAGCTGGTGGAGCAGCTGGCGCACAGGATGCACTCGTACAGGCCGTTGAGCTCTTCGCGTTCTTCGGGGCTCTGCAGGCGTTCCTTCTCGGGCGCCACGGTTTCGTTGATCAGGTAGGGCTTGATGCTGTTGTACTGCTTGAAGAACAGCGTCATGTCCACGATCAGGTCGCGCACCACCGGCAGGCCGGGCAGCGGCTTGAGCACGATGTCGCCCTTGAGCGTGTTCATGTTGGTCAGGCAGGCCAGACCGTTCTTGCCGTTGATGTTCATGGCGTCCGAGCCGCACACGCCTTCACGGCACGAGCGGCGGAACGAGATGGAGGGATCCACCGCCTTGAGCTTCATCAGGGCGTCGAGCAGCATGCGCTCATGGCCATCGAGTTCGACTTCGATGCTCTGCATGTAGGGCTTGGCGTCCTTGTCCGGGTCGTAGCGGTAGATCTTGAAGGTGCGTTTTGCCATGGTTTGTTCTCCGTGCGTCGTGGGTGCTGGGTGAAGGGGCTCAGAAGGTGCGGACCTTCGGGGGCACCGACTCCACGGTCAGGGGCTTGAGGTTGACAGGCTTGTAAGTCAGGCTGTTGTCGGCGCTGTGCCACAGCGTGTGCTTCATCCACTCCGCGTCGTTGCGGCCCAGGGGGAACTGCGCGTCGTCGGCCGGGCGCTCGTAGTCGTTCACCGTATGGGCACCGCGGCACTCGCGGCGCGCGGCGGCCGAGGTCATGGTGGCCTGGGCGCATTCGATCAGGTTCTCCACTTCCAGCGCTTCGATGCGCGCGGTGTTGAACACCTTGGACTTGTCCTTGAGCGTGATGGCGGCGACGCGAGCGCGCATCGCGTTGATCTTGACCACGCCTTCGTCCATGCTGGCCTGGGTGCGGAACACGCCGGCGTGCTGCTGCATGGCGGTGCGCAGGTCGTTGGCCACGTCCTGCGAATACTCGCCATCGGTGGCGTTGTCCAGGCGGGCCAGGCGGGCCAGCGTCTTGTCCGCCGCGTCGGCAGGCAGGGGCTTGTGGATCTTGTTCTTGTTGTTGTACTGGACGATGTGGTCACCAGCCGCCTTGCCGAACACGAGCAGGTCGAGCAGCGAGTTGGTGCCCAGGCGGTTGGCGCCGTGCACGCTCACGCAGGAGCATTCGCCCACGGCGTAGAGGCCGTTGACCACCTTCTGGTTGCCCTGGCCGTCCGGAGTCACCACCTGACCGTGGATGTTGGTCGGGATGCCGCCCATCTGGTAGTGGATGGTGGGCACCACGGGGATGGGGTCCTTGGTGATGTCGACGTTGGCGAAGTTGTGCCCGATCTCGTAGACCGAGGGCAGGCGCTTCATGATGTCGTTGACGCCGATGTGCGTCATGTCGAGGTGGATGTAGTCCTTGTTCGGACCGCAGCCGCGTCCTTCCTTGATTTCCTGGTCCATGCAGCGCGAGACGAAGTCGCGCGGTGCCAGGTCCTTCAGCGTGGGCGCGTAACGCTCCATGAAACGATCGCCGTTGACGTTGCGCAGGATGGCGCCTTCGCCGCGGCAGCCTTCGGTCAGCAGCACGCCCGCGCCGGCCACGCCGGTGGGGTGGAACTGCCAGAACTCCATGTCCTGCAGCGGGATGCCGGCGCGCGCCGCCATGCCCAGGCCGTCACCGGTGTTGATGAAGGCGTTGGTGGAGGCCGCGAAGATGCGGCCGGCGCCGCCGGTGGCCAGCAGCGTGGTCTTGGCTTCGAGGATGTAGGTCTCGCCAGTTTCCATTTCCAGCGCGGTCACACCGACGACGTCGCCGCTGGCGTCGCGGATCAGGTCCAGCGCCATCCATTCGACGAAGAAGGTGGTGCGGGCCTGCACGTTCTGCTGGTACAGGGTGTGCAGCATGGCGTGGCCGGTGCGGTCGGCCGCGGCGCAGGCGCGCTGCACCGGCTTCTCACCGTAGTTGGCGGTGTGGCCGCCGAACGGGCGCTGGTAGATCGTGCCGTCGGGGTTGCGGTCGAACGGCATGCCGAAGTGTTCGAGCTCGTAGACGACCTTGGGGGCTTCACGGCACATGAACTCGATGGCGTCCTGGTCGCCCAGCCAGTCGGAGCCCTTGATGGTGTCGTAGAAGTGGTAGTGCCAGTTGTCCTCGTTCATGTTGCCGA
>QFCS01002001.1_pt1 | contig 62946 bp, 56 predicted proteins | sample 3576561 | NCBI WGS metagenome assembly QFCS01 | reverse complement strand
GCATTCGTCGAGCGAGGCCAGACCCAGCAGGAACTCATAGGTTCCGGGTGACCGCTCACTTCGGCTCACACCCAGGCCCGTTGAAGCGTTGCCTTGTGGGTCGAGGTCAATGAGAAGCACGGTCTCCCCAACGGCGGCGAGCGCCGTGGCGAGGTTAATGGCCGTCGTCGTCTTGCCCACGCCGCCCTTTTGGTTGGCGACCGCGAAGATCTGCTGCAGGGGAGAGGGAGCCGATTCGGAGGATGACGGCGTCACGATCTGTCACACTGGTAAAGGGCTGATACTCAATGTCCCAAGCCTTTGTGGCGTCGGTCAATTCACCCTGCCAGCCTTTGCCCTTGTGGAAAAGGCAAATAGAAGAATCCTTGCCATGGCGCGCCCCCCAAGCCAGCAGTTGGCCAAGTGGCGCCAGGGCGCGCGCAGTCACCACATCGGCACCGACGGGTTGCGCCTCTTCTATTCGACCCACGCGGAGCCGGAGGGGCTTCGGCAAGCCCATGCGGCGCGCCGTATCCCCCAGAAACGCAGCCTTCCGGGCATCGGATTCGACCAGTGTCACCTCAAGTTCGGGACATAGGGCCGCCACGACCAGGCCAGGAAACCCGCCGCCAGAGCCGAGATCGACCAAAGTTCGCGCCGCCAGGGGGATCAACGGCTTGAGCTGCGCGGAATCCAGGACATGGCGCTCCCACACATCGTCGAGTGTGGTTCGGCCGACCAGATTTATGGCCTTCTGCCAGCGACGCAGGTTTTCAACGAAGACCTCCAGACGATCCGCTGTTTCACGTGAAACATCGACGTCCAGTTGCTTCATCTCTCCAAGAAAGCGGTCCCGTCCGCTCGCGGCCATTTCAGGCAGCCCGTCGCCGAACGTACTTCAGCAGCCAGACAAGGGCGGCGGGTGTCACGCCGGAAATGCGCGCAGCCTGACCCAGCGTCGCGGGGCGATGATCCGCCAGCTTCTGCCGGACCTCGTTGGAGAGGCCGCCGACGTGGCCATAGTCCAGGTCGGACGGAATCTCCAGATTCTCGTCCCGCCGATAAGCCGCAATATCCTGGGTCTGACGCGCCAGATATCCATCGTAGCGCGCGTCGATGGCCAGCTGCTCGGCAACATCCGGGCGCACGGCTGCCAGATCCGGCCACACGAAGGCCAAACGCTCCCAGGTCATTTCAGGATAGGCCAGCAATTCCAGGGCGGACCGGAGAACACCATCCTGGTTGATCGCGATGCCGTGCTTGGCCAACATCGAAGGACTCAGCTTCGAGGACGACGCCACCACTCGAACACGATCCAGTTCGGCTTGTTTCACGTGAAACATCCTGGCTCTTTCTGGCCCGATGCACCCGATTTCCACGCCTCGAGGGGTCAGGCGGCGATCGGCGTTGTCGGCCCGAAGCCAAAGACGATACTCCGCACGCGAAGTGAACATTCGATAGGGCTCGGTCACACCGAGCGTCACCAGGTCGTCGATAAGAACGCCGACATAGCCCTCCGCCCGATCAATCGTAAACGGCTTGTCCAGCGCGGCGTTCAATCCGGCGATCAGGCCCTGGGCAGCCGCCTCTTCATATCCCGTCGTGCCGTTGATCTGGCCGGCCATATAGAGACCGGGAACGCGATGAGTCTCGAGCGTGGGTTTGAGTTCCCTCGGATCGATATGGTCGTACTCGATGGCGTAGCCGGGCCGTATCATCACCGCCCGTTCCAGGCCGGGAATGGTGCGCAGCATCTCCAGCTGCACCTCCCGCGGCAGGGAGGTCGAGATGCCATTGGGATAGACGGTGTCGTCGTCCAATCCCTCGGGCTCCAGGAAGATCTGATGCCGGTCGCGGTGGCCAAACCGCACGACCTTGTCCTCGATGGACGGGCAGTAACGCGGACCCACGCTCTCGATCGCCCCCGAATACATCGGCGCCCGATGTAGATTGGCGCGGATGATCGCGTGGGTCGCCGGGGTCGTCGACGTTATGTGGCAGGCGACCTGCCGCGTGGTGATCGCCTCGGTCAGGAACGAAAACGGCTGGGGCGGATCATCTCCCTCCTGTCGTTCCAATGCATCGTAATCGATCGTTCGACCGTCGAGGCGCGCCGGCGTGCCTGTCTTGAGCCGCCCCAGAACGAAACCCAACCGTTGCAACGTGCCTGCGAGCGCCACCGAAGGACTTTCGACACCGCTACCTCTCGCGCGCCCCGCCGCTATTCTGGTTTCGCCGCAGTGAATCAATCCCCTAAGGAAAGTACCGGCCGTGAGGATCACTCGTCCGGCGCCAATCTCCTGGCCTTCCTCGGTAACGACGCCGCAGCATCGGCCTGTTTCGTCCAGCAAAATATCTCCGGCGGCGGAGGCGCGGATATGGAGTTTGGCCTGCTCCGCTAGGAGCGCCTGCATCGCCTCACGATAGAGCTTCCGGTCGGCCTGAGCGCGAGGACCCCGCACAGCGGGTCCTTTTGAGAGATTGAGTGTTCGGAACTGAATGCCGGCGCGATCGATCGCCCGTCCCATCACGCCGTCGAGTGCGTCAATCTCGCGCACGAGATGGCCTTTCCCCAGCCCCCCGATCGCCGGGTTGCAGGACATTTCGCCGATCGTCTCGACACGATGCGTCAGCAGCAGCGTGCGAGCCCCGAGCCGCGCGGCAGCCGCCGCCGCCTCGCAGCCGGCATGCCCGCCGCCCACCACGATCACGTCATACAGGAAAGCCGCCATGCCGCGCCTTTTACGCTTGCAGCTCAACCCTGGTCCAGATGACTCGTATCGTTGATCCGCTCGATACGAATGACGCCGGAACCAGCAATCTCCACGACGTTCAAAGTGCAGGGATCCTGGATCAAGCGCGCATAGTGCGCCAGCGGCGCGTCCAGCAGCGACAGAAGCAGTACACGATTCACGCTGTCGTGACCGACGAGCACAACCGTCCCATCGCGATGGCGCGCCATCACCTCCCGCAGCATGTCGCCCGTCCGAGCCGCCACATCCTGCAGCGATTCGCCGCCGGGAAATCGCACGAGATGAGGCGCGCTATGCCACTGTCGATAGAGTTCCGGCCACCTTTCTCGCACCGCTTCGTGCGTGAGCATCTGCCAGTCTCCATAGTCGATATCCGTCAACCCATCGCGCACTTCCGCCGCGACGCCACACGCCGCCGCGATCCGTCCCCCCGTGGCAACACATCGCTGCAACGGGCTCGTATAGATCGCGGCGGGTTTCCACTGCCGCGCGACGCGTTGCGCCAATGCTTCCGCCTGGCCAATGCCGCGCTCCGTCAGCGCAAGCTCGGCACGCCCGCGGAACCTCGCGGGCTCGATCCCCTCAACGTGGCCATGTCGTGTCAGCAGCACCCTCGTCATCCGCCGACTGTACCAGTCATGTCGGCGCGCTACACCGTAAGTTGTCGCATCAACTGCTTCAGCACCGCCCCACGGTCGGGATCGCCCTTGGCCAGCGCAGCGAAGAAGTTCCTTGCCTGCTCGAAGGTCGCGTTGGGCGGCAGCGCCACGACATTGGGGTCGGCGCGTACGCCGATCACGACCGGGCGATCCGCCCGCACGGCCTGATCGATAACCGGTACGACGTCCTGCGGCCGCTCGATGCGCAGGCCGACGAAGCCCAGCATCTCGCCGAAGGCCGCGTAGTCGAAATCCGGCAAGTCCTGCGTCGCGGCCACCTTCGGCGAACCACCCAGGCCACGCAATTCCCACGTCACCATGTTCAGATCGCCATTGTTCAGCACGGCGACCACGAAGCGAGGATCCGCCCAGTTTCCCGCGTACTTGGCGACGGTTATCAGGGCATTCAGCCCCAGCATCTGCATGGCGCCATCGCCCACCAGCGCGAAAGCCGGCCGGTGCGGGTAGGCAAGCTTTCCAGCCAATGCATAAGACACCGCCGGCCCCATCGTCGCCAGCGTGCCCGAAATGCCGATCTGCATGCGTCGCCGAACACGAACCGCCCGCGCGAAGAACGTCGTGGACATTCCCGTATCGATACCCACCATCGCGTCGTCCGGCAAACGATCCGACAGCTCCCAGAAGAACAGCTCCGGATTGAGCGGTTCCGCAGGCAGTCGCGCCCGCTGCTCCTCATCGGACCACCACTCGGCCACGCGCTGCTCGATGCTCTCTCGCCATCGACCGCGCCCGCGGGTCCGCAACCGAGGCAGCAGCGCCCGCAACGTCAGGCCGGCGTCGCCCATCAGCGGCACACTCATCGGATAGCGCAGCGACAGCATCGTCGGATCGATATCGATCTGCACCCCGCGCGCCTGGCCTTCCTTGGGCAGATATTCGGCGTAGGGGAAGCTCGATCCCACCATCAGCAGCGTGTCGCATTCCCGCATCAGCTCGTACGATGCCTTCGTTCCGAGCAGCCCGATCTGCCCCGTGACGAAAGGCAGATCGTCCGGGAGCACCGCCTTGCCGAGCAGAGCCTTGGCGACCCCGGCCTGCAGCCGGTCCGCCACGGCCACGACCTCCTGCACCGCATCCGCCGCGCCCGCACCGATCAGCATCGCCACCCGCTCGCCGCGGTTCAGGACATCTGCCGCACGTGCCAGATCCTCCTCCGTCGGCACCATGGCCGGGCGGCTGAAGCCAACGCCGCTATGCACCGTGCCGTGGGCGTGTTCGGGCGCCTCGATCGCGTCCGCCTCCTGGACATCGTTGGGAAAGATCAGGACGGCCACGCCGCGCTGTGCCTGCGCGATCCGCATGGCGCGGTCGACCAGATGGCGGGCCTGCGCAGCTGTCGTGCATATCTCCGAATAGAGGGCCACGTCCTTCACCAGCGCCGCCAGGTCCACCTCCTGCTGGTAGCTGCCCCCCAGCGCCGCTCGCGCGGGCTGGCCGACGATCGCCACCACCGGTTGATGGTCGAGCTTGGCATCGTAGAGGCCGTTGAGGAGATGAATCGCGCCCGGCCCCGACGTAACGAGGCATACCCCGACCTCGCCGGTGAAGCGTGCATGGCCGCAGGCCATGAATGCTGCTTCCTCCTCATGACGCACCTGCACGAAATCGAGCGCCTCGTCGTCGCGCCGGCCGAGTGCCGACACCAGGCCGTTGATCCCGTCGCCGGGGTAGCCGAAGAGACGCCGGACCCCCCATTCGCCGAGGCGATCCAGCACGAAATCTCCTACGGTCTTGGCTGCACACATAGGCACCTCCGAATTGGAATTGCCAACGCCGGCGCCGTTGCAGTCGTTGCCACGGCGAACTCGCCGCCGTCAGGTCCAGTCCGCCACCACATGCGCCGTCGAGGTCGCGAAGACCTGCTGCCCGAATCGCTCGCGATACAGTCGCATCAACGCGTCATGCGTCGGGTCATGGCTGCTGCACAGGGCATCCGTCGGCAGCACGATGCGGAACCCCAGGTCGACCGCTGCCGCGACTGTGGCCATCACGCAGACGTCGGTCTCGCCACCGGTCACGATCAGGGTCTCGATGCCGCGACGCCGCAGGGAAGAGGCGAGACGCGGATGCGAGAACGCCGAGTAGACAGCCTTGTCCAGCACCTTCGCCGGCGGCGCCAGGCGCCGCAGCGGCTCGACCAGCTCGAGCAGTGCCGGATCGATCCTGTCGCGCGCCATGCCGCGCCAGCGGTGAAAGTACTCCTGCCAGGCACCGACCGCCTGCGTCGGGGCTTCCGGTGGGATGAAGCGCGTGAAGATCGCCCGCTCCGGATGGCGGCACGCGATCTCCAGAACGTTGGGCAGGACGCGCGGCAGCCACGGCACGAACCAGTCTGTCTGTTCCGCGAACAGGCACTGCATGTCGACCGCGATATGCATGGCCCGATGATCGAGTCGCGGCAGGCTCATGGTGCGGCCCGCAACTCACGCCGCGCGCTTGCGACGATTCTTTCGCTTGGCCTTCGGCCCCGACTTGCGCGAGCGCGCCTCGAGGAAGCGGTCCGCCTTGTCCCGCGACGGGCCGCCGCCACCTTGCAGGCTCTTGCGCAGCGCGTCCATCAGGTCGACGACCTTCTCCTCCTGTTCGGGCGGCTCTGCGCTGACCGGCTTCTCGCCCTTGGTCTTGCGCGCAATCAGGTCGCGCAGCGCATCGTCGTAGCGATCCTTGAACTCGCTGGGATCGAAGCGCGCTCCCTGCTGCTCGATGATCTTCTCCGCGATCTGCAGCATGCGCGGATCCGGTTTCCGAATGCTCCCATCGAACACCTCGTCCGTGGCGCGGATCTCGTCATGCGCGCGCAAGGTCGTGAGCAGGATGCCGGCATCGCGCGGTTCCAGCGCGCACATGCGCTCGCGTTGATGGAGCACGAGACGGCCAAGCGCCACCTTGTTCTGTTTCTCCATCGCCGCCCGTATCACCGAGAACGCCTCGATGCCCGTCTTGCCGGCCGGTGCGAGGTAGTAGGGCTCGTCCCAGTAGATGCGGTCGATGGAATCGGCATCGACGAACTCCTCGATATCGACGATCCGCGTCGATTCGAGTTTCACGGAATCGAGCTCTTCCTGATCGAACAGCACGTACTTGTTCCGCGACACCGCGAAACCCTTCACGAGATCGCCGCGATCGACCACCTCGCCGGTGCCGGCATCGACCGTCTGCATGCGGATGCGATTGTTGGTCTTGGGATTGATCAGGTTGAAATGCACGTCCGCCGCTCGCTCGGTCGCCGTGTACAGCGCGACGGGGCAGGTCACCAGGGACAGCCGCAGATGGCCCTCCCAGGTCGGACGCATCGCCTTCGGCCGCCGCGGCTTCCGAGTGTTCGACTTCCTTCGCTTTGCCATTCGATCCTCATGCGCTCGACTTGATCAGCCGCTCGATCGCTGTCCGCAGCGGCGTCGCGGCCTTCTCGTAGTCCGCCCATGCCTTGCTCCGGCGAAGCAGGGCTGGCGCCGTGCGCAACGTGTACTTCCGGGGATCGAGGCCGGCCTTCACCTGCCGCCAGTTGAGCGGCATGGATACAGTCGCTCCTGCCCGGGCGCGGGGCGACAGCGGCGCGACCGCGGTGGCCGTACGATCGTTGCGCAGATAGTCGAGGAAGATGCGACCCACACGTTCCTTCTTGGACATGTTGACTACGAAGCGATCCGGCGATTCCTCCGCCAGCCGCCGGCAGATCTCGCGGGTGAACATCTTCGCGGCATCCCAGTCGGGGCTTCCGCCGTCGGCAGTCAGCGGCACGACGACATGCAGTCCCTTGCCGCCCGTGGTCTTGCAGAACGGGACAAGGCCCAAGACCTCGAGCCGCTTGCGCAGCTCGATCGCTGCCCTCACGACCTCCTCGAAAGTGACGTCGGGCGCCGGATCGAGATCGAACACCAGCCGGCCCGGCAGGTCGGGTGCGCCAGGCTGGCAGTTCCAGGGATGCAGCTCGGTGGCGCCGAGCTGCGCGACGGCGATCAGGCCTTCGATGCGATCGATCTGCAGATAGGGCTTCCGGTCTCCCGACACCTTGACCTGCTCGAGCAGATGCGACGTACCCGCCGCCGCGTGCCGCTGGAAGAAGTGCTGCTCGCCCGTTATGCCGTCGGGCGTCCGCACGATCGAGCACGGTCGCCCCTTGAGATGCCCGATCATCCAGTCGCCCATCTCCTCGAAGTATCGCGCGAGCTCGAGCTTGGTGATCGGCGGCTCCTCGTCGGGCCACAGGGGTTTCGACGGATTGGAGATCGAGACGCCCATGACGACCGCGCTTCCATTTCCCGCGGCCGTCGGAGAGGATGAGCGCTGGCTCGCCGACTTCCGCGTGGCCTGTCGTTTCGTGACCCGACGCGGGCGGAGTGTTGCGATCTTCGCCTTGCCCGGTGTGACTGCCTTCTCGGCTTCGACCTCCTCCGCAGGCTTGTCGGCCCGCAATCCCTTGAAGGCAGCCTGACGGACATTGCCGGCGCCGGTCCATCCAGCAAACTCGATCTCCGCGACGAGCTCTGGTCGAGTCCAATGCATGTTGGCCTCCTTTGGCGGGCTCGCCCCGGCTGCGAACGGGCTGGTCTTACTGGCGACTTCCCTCAGTCGCGGTACGAGCTTGCGCATGACGGCTTCGCCGAAGCCGGTGCCGACCCGGCCGACATAGACCAGCTTGCGGGCCTTGCCTTCGTCGCGATAGACCCCGGCGAGCAATGACCGCAGCCGCCGCCCCTCGCTGGTCCAGCCGCCGATCACCACCTCATGACCGGCCCGGCACTTGGCCTTGATCCAGCTCCCGCTCCGGCCGCCCCGATAGGGGGCATCGAGCTCCTTCGATACGATGCCTTCGAGGTTCATTCGACACGCGGAGTCGAGCACGGCATCGCCCGAGGTCTCGAAATGATCGACGTAGCGGATCGTCGGATGCCGACCCGGCAACGTGTCGAGCATATCCTTCAGGCGGGCCTTGCGTTCCCGCAGCGGCAGGGGACGAAGGTCTTCGCCGCTCGCGAACAGCAGGTCGAAAGCGAAGAAGACCAGCCTGTCGGACTTGCCCTCCGACAGAGCCGCCTGCAGCGCCGCGAAATCGGGCGCACCCTGGGCATCGAGCGCGACGGCCTCGCCGTCGATCAGACAGTCCGGCAGCTTCGACGCGCGCTCGGCGATCGCCGAGAACCTGTCCGTCCAGTCCAGCCCCTTGCGGGTGCGCAGCTGGGCCTTGCCATCCTCTACCCTGAGTTGAAGACGGTAGCCGTCGAACTTCACCTCGTGCCCCCATCCAGGCGCGGAGGGGGCACGGTCGACCAGACGGCAAAGCTGCGGCTCGACGAAACGAGGCATTGCTGAAATCCTGCGGGGCTTGGCCGTCGAGGGCGGCGTTACGGCCCGGTCACCACCGCCCTTCTTCGCACTGTCCCACACCGCCCCGGCGGGCCGTTTGCGATCCGTCATGAACGACTTTGGCGCACGGCCCTTGCCCATGGCGATCTCGGCGAGCGTCCGGCCGGAGGCGATCGACGTCGGATCGTCGAGCAGCTCGCCCAGATCACCTTCCCGTGCCGCAGCGTCGCGATGCTTGATCAGGAGCCAGTTGTTTCGCTTGCCGCCACCGCGGCTGCGGTCCCAGCGCATGCGAACCAGTACCCAGCTGCCATGCAGACGCTCGCCCTCGAGCGTGAACTTGAGATCGCCCTTCTTCAGGCCTTCGTGTGGATCACCTTCGGGCCGCCAGTAGCCGCGATCCCAGAGCTGGACCGTCCCGCCGCCGTACTGACCTTGCGGGATCGTGCCCTCGAAGTCACCGTAGTCCAGCGGATGGTCCTCGACCTCCACCGCCAGTCGCTTGACCTTGGGGTCGAGCGACGGGCCCTTGGTGACAGCCCATGACTTGAAGACGCCATCCAGTTCGAGACGGAAGTCGTAGTGCAGCCGCTTGGCGTCATGCCGCTGAACGACGAAGCGCAGTTCGGCCGCCGCGGCCACCCCCTGTGCACCCGAAGGTTCCTCCGTCACCGAAAAATCGCGCTTGGCGCGGTAGGAGGCGAGACTGTCCTTGCGCATGGCGTTTGGCCGCTGAGCTTCGAGCTGTTGAACTTCAAGCTGTCGCGGGACACGACGGGAATGAACGGGTCCCGGCGCGACTCGTTCCCGCCGCGACGCCGGCCCCTTCGACACTGGCCCCTTCGACACTGGCCCCTTCGACACTGGCCTCGCTGGCATGGACCCTCCAATGGGGCTGTGCGCAGGGCCGTGCCGTCTGGCATGTCCGCTGCGGCGCACCGCTCCTTCCATTGTCGTGACAAGCATCTTCACCGGCAACGCTCCTGGAAGACCGTCGTTGGTCGGACATGACAGCCTCCGGACCAACGATCACCCGCCGTGTCCTGGGCGTTGCCTCCATGGTGACGGCGATGCTCGGCCGCCAAGTGCAGGCCCAGACCGCCCTTTCACCGTCGCAGGGAGGTCCGGGCGGAGTGCCAACGTCCATGGCCGTGCGTCTGAAGGTGAACGGTCAGGCGCGTCAGCTCACGCTCGACACACGCACGAGCCTGCTCGACGCCCTGCGTGACCATCTTGGGCTCGCCGGCACCAAGAAAGGTTGCGACCACGGGCAATGTGGCGCCTGCACCGTGCTGGTGAACGGCACACGGATGAATGCCTGCCTGTCTCTCGCGGTGGCGCGCGACGGTGACGAGATTGTCACGATCGAGGGCCTGGGTTCCGAGGGTGCACTGCATCCCCTGCAGGATGCGTTCGTACGGCATGACGGATTCCAGTGCGGCTACTGCACGCCCGGCCAGATCTGTTCCGCCGTCGGCATGCTGACGGAGATCGCCCAGGGCGTGCCGTCTGCCGCGATGTCGGACATCGCTGCCATGCCGCAGCTCAGCGGCGCCGAGGTGCGTGAACGCATGAGCGGCAACATCTGCCGCTGTTCCGCCTATCCCAACATCGTCGCCGCCATCATTGATGTGCAGGAGGCAAGCCGATGAAGGCCTTCACCTACGAACGGCCGAGGACCGTCGCCGCCGCCATCGAGGCGGCGGGACATCCGGGCGCCGCCTTCATTGCCGGGGGGACCAATCTCGTCGACCTGATGCGACTCGACATCGAGCAGCCGACGCATCTGGTGGACCTCTCTCACTTGCCGCTGCGCGCCATCGACGACACGCCGGAGGGCGGCTTGCGCGTCGGCGCGCTGGTCACGAATACCGGTCTCGCCGCCGACCAACGGATCCGCCAGCGCTACCCGATGCTGGCGCTCGCGCTGCTCAGCGGCGCCTCCGGCCAGTTGCGCAACCAGGCCACGACGGCCGGAAACCTGCTGCAGCGGACGCGCTGCCCGTACTTCTATGACGTGGCCATGCCGTGCAACAAGCGACAGCCCGGAAGCGGTTGCTCCGCCATCGCCGGCTTCAACCGCATGCATGCGATCCTCGGCGCCAGCCAGGCCTGCATCGCCGTGCATCCTTCGGACATGGCCGTGGCCGTCGCGGCCTTGCAAGCCGAAGTGGAAGTGCAGGGCCGCTCCGGCAGCGTGCGGACTCTGTCTGTCGGCGACCTGCATCGGCTGCCCGGCGAGCAGCCGGAACGGGATACGACCCTGGCGCCGGACGAACTCATCACGGCGCTGGTCCTTCCGCCACCGCCTACGGGCCGCCAGACCTACCGCAAGGTGCGCGACCGCGCGTCCTTTGCCTTCGCACTCGTGTCGATCGCGGCGATCGTCGACGCGCGCGGCGGCAAGGTGGAAAAGGCCCGGCTGGCACTCGGCGGCGTCGCGCACAAACCCTGGGTGCCTGCGGAAGCCCTGGGCGTTCTCGCGGGCGCCGTGGTTCAGCCCTCGACATTCGAGGCTGGCGGCCGCGCGGTAGTCAGCGAGGCCCACGTCTATCCTCACAACGAATTCAAGGTTCCCCTGACCCAGCGGCTGGTGGCGCAGACCCTCGGCGAGCTGGCGGGAGGTTGAACCATGGTTGAGCTCATCGGACAGGCCATCGATCGCATCGACGCTCGCGCAAAGGTCACCGGCACTGCGCCTTACGCAGCCGATAGACGGCCAGAGCACATGGCCCATGGTTGGGTGGTGACGGCGACGATCGGAGCTGGCCGCATCGCCAGCATCGACAGTGCGGCGGCGCTGACCATGCCGGGCGTTCTACTGGTGATGACTCATGAAAACGCTCCCAGACAGGCGCCCTTCAAACCAAAGGCCGAAGACCGGCATGCCCGTCCCAAGCCGCAGCTCGACAGCGACAAGGTGCGCTACTGGGGCCAGCCCGTCGCCCTGGTGGTCGCCGAAACCGCGGAAGGCGCGCGCGCCGCAGCCGAGAGAATCCTGGTCCATTACGAGCGGAGCGACGGGGCCTTCGCCCTGGACTCGGCCAGTGGCGACGCCTACGACCCCGGTGCTGGCGAAGGCGGATCGTCGGACAGCAGGGTCGGCACTTTCGGAACCGCGTTCGCGGCGTCTCCTGTAAAGGTCGACGCCGTCTACAAGACCCCCTACCAGTCGCATGCCATGATGGAGCCGCATGCGAGCGTGGCGTCCTGGAAGGACGGCAGGCTGACAGTCTACAGCGCCCTCCAGCTCATCGCGAGCGCGCACAAGTCCGTCGCCGACACGCTGATGCTCGAAAAGGACAAGGTCGAGGTCATCTCCGAGTATGTCGGAGGTGGCTTCGGCGGCAAGCTGCCGGTCCATGCCGACACCATCCTCGCCGCTCTCGCCGCGCGCGTGCTCGACCGGCCTGTTTGTGTCGCGCTGACGCGGCAGCAGATGTTCCACGTCACCACTCACCGACCGGCATCGATCCAGCGGGTGCGGCTGGGTGCGGAACGCAACGGCACCCTGACCGCGATCGCACACCAGTCGCTCAGCCAGAGCGCGCGCGCCGACGAGTTCGCAGAGCCGATCGTCTCGTCGACCCGATCGCTTTATGCCGCGCCGAATCGCCTGACCGGCCAGCGTCTTGCCGCCCTCGACCTGCCGATCGCCGATTCCATGCGCGCGCCGGGCGAGGCCATCGGTCTGCTCGCGCTCGAGCAGGCAATGGACGAACTCGCCGTACGCCTCGACATGGATCCGATCGAGCTTCGGCTGAAGAACGAGCCTACCGAGGACCCCGAGAAGAAGGTGCCCTTCTCGACCCGCGCGCTGGTGCCGTGTCTCCAGGAAGGGGCCCGTCGCTTCGGCTGGGACAGGCGCGATCCGCGACCGGGCAGCCGGCGTGACGGTCCATGGCTTGTCGGCCTGGGCGTCGCCGCCGCGATCCGTGGAAACTTCCTGCGCGAGGCCGAGGCGCGGGTCACCATGGAGAGCGGACGCCACGCGGTGGTCGAAATGGACATGACCGACATCGGCACCGGCTCCTACACGGTGTTCGCCCAGATCGCGGCGGAGCTGCTGCGTGTGCCGGTCGAGAACGTCAGAGTGAAGCTTGGCCACAGCTCCTATCCGGACACGCCGGGCTCGGGTGGATCGTTCGGCGCCTCCAGTTGCGGCGCCGCACTCCACGCTGCCTGCACCAGGCTCAGGGCCCGGCTCGATGCCGGCGAGGGCGCCCAGGGCCTGTCCGAGACGGGCAGGGTGAAGCCCGGTGACTCCTACGAAAAGTATTCGCAGTATGCCTATGGGGCGCACTTCGCCGAGGTCGGAGTAAGCTCGATCACCGGTGAGGTCCGACTGCGTCGCATGCTTGGCGTGTTCACTGCCGGCCGCATCCTCAATCCCAAGACCGCCCACTCGCAGCTCATCGGCGGCATGATCTGGGGCGTCGGCGCCGCGCTGCACGAGGAGGCCTTCCTCGACGAGCGCCATGGTGCCTTCATCACGCAGGATCTGGTCCACTATCACGTGCCGGTGCACGCCGACATTCCGGAGATCGAGGCGGTAATGCTCGACGAGTTCGATCCTCACGCCAACGTGCTCGGATCGAAAGGTATCGGTGAGCTGGGCATCAGCGGCGCTGGCGCCGCCATTGCCAACGCGATCTACAACGCCTGCGGAGCGCGCGTACGCGAGTACCCGATCACCTTGGACAAGGTGCTATCTCACCTGTCGCGACGCGAATAGGATCCCGCCACGACGACTGGGCGGCAGCACGACATTGGTCACTTGCCGATGCAGAAGTCGCGGAAGATGACGTCGAGCAGCTCATCGATACGGACGGTGCCCGTGATGCGGCCCAGCGCACGCAGGGCAAGGCGCAGATCCTCGGCAGCCAACGCGATCTCGGGCGCCAGGAGCGCCCGTCCCAGCGCCTCGTGGCACTCGACGAGTGCCTCGCGATGCCGAGCACGCGTGAGGGGCGGCGGACCGCTTTCCTCCATGAGCGACGCGGCAGACCTTTCCAGCCGCGTCAGCAAAGACGCAAGACCGGCAGTCGTGACCGTCGACAACGCCAGGACGGAGGGTTCGTCGACGGCGACAAGGTCGGCCTTGTTCACCACGACGATATCGCGATCGCTGTTCCAGTCCTCGATGCCGGCGGCGAGCGCTTCCCGGTCGCGACGCCAGTCCGTTGTCGCATCGAGCACGAGCAGCCGCAGATCGGCGGCAGCCGCCCGCGCCCGTGCACGGCGCACCCCCTCCTGCTCGATCGCGTCGTTGGTTTCGCGCAAGCCCGCCGTGTCGGCCAGGATCACTGGCCACCCTCCGAGATCGAGATGGACCTCGATCACGTCGCGTGTGGTGCCGGCGGTCGACGACACGATGGCTGCCTCACGGCGCGCCAGGAGGTTCAGCAGGGACGACTTGCCGGCGTTGGGTGGTCCGATGATGGCAATGTGCAGACCATCGCGCAGGCGCTCGCCGCGGCGATCGCCAAGATGGTTCGTGATCTCCGCGCGCAGGCGCTCAATGCCCGTCCGCACCTCGTCGACCAGCCCGCCCGGCAGATCCTCGTCGGGAAAATCGATCGCCGCCTCGAGATGTGCCAAGGCGTGCAGTCCGAGCGTCCGCCAGTCTTCGTACAGCCGGTGCAGCGCCCCTTCCATTTGCAGCAGCGCCTGACGGCGCTGCTGGTCGGTCTCCGCCGCGACCAGATCCGCGATCGCCTCCGCCTCGGTAAGGTCGAGCTTGCCGTGCTCGAAGGCCCGCCGCGTGAATTCGCCAGGTTCGGCCAGTCGGCAGAAGCCCAGCCTTCGGATCGCTTCGAGCGCCGCTCCGACCACGGCGCGCCCTCCGTGCAGATGCAGCTCCGCCATGGTTTCGCCGGTCTCGGTCCGCGGCGCCTCGAACCAGACGGCGAGCCCCCGGTCGATCGCCTCGCCGCTCACGGGATCGAACAGCGTACGCAGCGCCATGCGCCGCGGCGCCGGCAATGCGGGATCGCGCGCCGAACGACCGCGCTCGAAAGCGCCGCGTTCCGTGAGGAAGACGAGCGCTTCTGCCGCCCGCGGACCGCTCAGGCGGATGACCGAGATGGCGCCGGGATGGCTGCGCGACGGTGTCGGCGTCGCCAGCGCATAGATCGTCGCGTCGCCCAAGGGGCTACGAGCGCTTCTGCGGCGGCGGACGAGGTGCCGGCGTTGCCGGGCTGGCCGGGACGGGGCGGGCCATCACCTTGTCGGAGATCTTGTCGTACAGCGATTCAGGAATGAGGCGGCGCTCGACCAGCTCGGTCTTGGCCTTGAAGGGACGCGCCCGGATGATCGCGTCCGCCCGCACTTCGCCGACACCGTCGAGCGTCATGAGTTCGTCGCGGCTGGCGCTGTTGAGGTCGATCAGACCGGCCGCCGGCGCCGGCTGGCGGGTCTGGGCGGCTGCCGCCGCCGCGACGACCATGACCGCAGGCACCAACAGGAGTAGGGCGAGGCGCATATCCGACTGTACACCGGCTTCGGTCAGGACGGCAGGGGTGCTCCCTATGCCCTATTTTACAGCGCCCGGCCCCTGTAGTATCGCGCCCCTCATGGCCAAGCCCTACGATCACATTCCCGACCGCCGCGCGATCGTGCGCCGGCGCGTGCTGGAGCAGGCCTTGGCCGGATTGGTCGAGGACCTGCCGACCGGCGGCGAGCCGCCGCGCGCCGAGATTCTGGCACTGCTGCGCGACGCTCTGGCCAGCGGCCGGGCCGAGATCCGCCGCCGCTTCGAGGAGCCGGGTCCGCTGCGCAATGACGGCCCTGTCGTCCTGACCTCGACCTCGTTCCTGATGGACCAGCTGATCCGAGTGGTCTTCGACTTCGCCGACCAGCGCCTCTATCCCGCCGCCAATCCCAGCACGGCCGAGCGGCTGGGCGTCGTCGCGACCGGCGGCTACGGCCGTGGCGAGCTGGCGCCGCTGTCCGACATTGACCTCCTGTTCCTGCGTCCCTACAAGCAGACGCCGCGCGGCGAGCAGATCGTCGAATTCATGCTCTACCTGCTCTGGGACATGGGTCTCAAGGTCGGCCACGCCACACGCACGGTCGAGGAGAGTCTGCGCTATGCCGACCGCGACCAAACGATTCGCACCGCCCTCCTGGAGGCGCGCTACGTCTGGGGCGATCGCGAACTGTTCGACGAGCTGGTCAGCGGCTTTGCTCAGAAGTTCCTGACCGGCGACGGCCGCGACTTCGTCGAGGCGAAGCTCGCCGAGCGCGACCAGCGCCATCATCGCATGGGCGATTCGCGCTACGTGGTCGAGCCGAACGTCAAGGAGGGCAAGGGCGGCCTGCGCGACCTGCACCTGCTGTTCTGGATCGCCGAGTATCTCTATCGCGTCCATGAGGCCAGCGACCTGGTCGCCAAGGGTGTGCTTACGCGCGAGGAGGCACGCCATTTCGAGCGGGCCGAACGCTTCTTCAGCACGGTGCGCTGCCATATTCATTACCTGACCGGCCGTGCCGACGATCGCCTGTCGTTCGAGCTGCAGCGCGAGATCGCCGCGCGGCTTGGCTACCAGGACAGGCCCGGCAGCCGCGGCGTCGAGCGCTTCACCAAGCACTACTACCTGCACGCCAAGACAGTCGGTGACCTGACGCGCATCTTCGTCGCCGCACTGGAGGACAGCCGGCGCCGCAAGCCGCGGCTGGCAGCGTTGTGGCAGAGCCTGCGCCCGCGCGAGCTGGACGGCTTCCGGCTTGACGGCGAACGACTGGCCGTCACGACGCCGGACCAGTTCGCCAAGGATCCGGTGGCCATCCTTCGCCTGTTCCATGTCGCGCAGGAGAACGATCTCGACATCCATCCTGCGACGCTGCGTCTGGTGACGCAGAACATCCGCCTCGTCGACCGGCTGCGCACCGACCCCGAGCCAAATCGTCTGTTCATGCAGATGATGACGTCGCGCCACGACCCGGAGACGACATTGCGACGGCTGAACGAAGCCGGCGTGTTCGGCCGCTTCATCCCGGACTTCGGTCGAGTCGTGGCCCAGACCCAGCACGACATGTATCACACCTACACGGTCGACGAGCATACGATCCGCGCCATCGGGATAATTGCGCGCATCGAGGACGGCAGCCTCAAGGAGGATCATCCGCTGGCCTCGAACGTCGTGCACAAGATCCTGTCGCGGCCGGTGCTCTACCTCGCCGTGCTGCTGCACGACATCGCCAAAGGCCGCGGCGGCGATCATTCCATCCTGGGCGCCGACGTGGCGCTGCAGCTCGGACCGAGGCTCGGTCTGAGCGCCGCGGAAACCGAGACCGTTTCGTGGCTGGTCCGCTATCACCTCGCCATGTCGGCCACGGCCTTCCAGCGCGACCTGATGGATCCCAAGACCATCGATACTTTCGCCGCCCTGGTGCAGTCGCCGGAGCGCCTGCGGCTGCTCCTGGTGCTGACCGTCTGCGACATCCGGGCCGTCGGTCCCAATGTCTGGAACGGCTGGAAGGCAGCGCTGCTGCGCCAGCTCTTCTATGCCACCGAGCAGGTGCTCTCCGGAGGCACGTTGTCGGGCGGCCGCGCCGAGCGCATCAAGCAGATCCAGGCCGAGGTCGCGAACCGGCTTGTCGGCTGGAGCGACGCCGACAAGGAGGAGCATTTCGCGCGCGGCTACGCGCCTTACTGGCTGTCATTCAGTCCTGACACGCTGGCGCGACAGGCCGAGCTCGTCCGCCGCGCCGAGCGCGATCACCAGCCGCTCGCCATCGAGCACAGGATCGACAACGAACGTTCGGTGACCGAGGTCACGATCTATACGCTCGACACGCATGGCCTGTTCGCGCGGCTCGCCGGCGCCATGGCGATCAGCGGCGCCAATATCGTCGATGCCAAGATCTTCACGCTGGCCAACGGCATGGCGCTCGACACGTTCTGGATCCAGGACCTCGAAGGCAAGCCGTTCGACGGTCCGCAGCGTCTGGCGCGTCTCGCCGCGCGGGTCGAGCTGTCGCTGTCCAACCGCCTCGACATCCAGAAGGAACTCGACGGCCAGCGCGCTTCCTGGCCCAAGCGCGACCGCGTCTTCACGGTCGAGCCGCGGGTCCTGATCGACAACAACGCCTCCGACACCTTCACGGTGATCGAGGTCAATGGCCGCGACCGGCCGGGCTTCCTGCACATCGTCACGCGCGCCCTGACGCGCCTCAACCTCCAGATCACCTCGGCCCACATCACGACATACGGTGAGCGTGCAGTCGACGTGTTCTACGTGAAGGACCTGTTCGGCCTGAAGGTCGTCAACCAGGACAAGCTCAGGCAGATCGCCGAATCGGTCGAGAATGCCATCCGCACCTTCGACGCCCGCTTCGAGCCGCTGCCGAAAGCGGCGGAATAGCGAAAGCATCTCGCCGCGACGAAGCCTCGGATCCCCCCAGTTGAATCCGGGTAACCCTGCGCAGCGCCGCTGGTGCCAGCAGCAGGGTACCGGCAGTGGCGGTGCAGGCCCTGCGGCGGATCATGGTCGGACTGAAACCGACGAGGCGCAGGACTTTCCGCCCTCTGCTTCGCAGATGGTCCGCACGACGCGACGGGCCTTCAGGTCGCCGCAGGCGACGCCGACGGCCTTCGAGGTATCGAGGTGCTGCTTCAAGATCGCCTTCCCTCCCGGACCGATCGGATGGAGCACCCCCTCCCGATACGCCGACTTGAGCTCGACGGTCTGCTCCTGCCCGTCGGGCATCGCCACCGCAACGTCGACCTGCAGATAGTCGATCGTTGCCGCCGTCTTGTTCTCGACCACGAGGCTCGGCACGCAGTTGCCGTAGACCATCGAATCGGCTCCGCGCGTGACATCGATGCCATTTGCGGCAAGCACGGGAGACGCAACAAGAATCATGCCGATGACGACTATCGGCTGTCGGCGACGGAAGATCTTCCCCACCATGTCCACCTCCAGGGTTCGAGCCGAAAGAGGAACTACTGGGCCTGCAGCCTTTGCTCCCGGCGCGTCGCCAGCATCTGCAGGATGGCCGCCGCCGTCTCCTCGATCGAGCGGCGGGTGACGTCGATGGTCGCCCATTTGCGCCGGGCATAGAGCCTGCGCGCCTCCTGGATCTCGCGCTGCACGCGCTCCATGTCGGTATAGTCCGATTCGGTATCCTGCTGCAGCAGGCGCAGACGATTGACGCGTATCTGTACCAGCCGCTCCGGATCGGTGATCAGGCCGACAACCAGCGGCCGCTTCGCCTGCTCCAGTTCCGGCGGCGGCTCGACCGATGGCACCAGGGGCACGTTGGCGGCGCGCACGCCCCGATTGGCGAGATAGACGCAGGTCGGTGTCTTGGAGGTCCGCGATGGCCCGACCAGGATCACGTCGGCATCCTCCAGGTCGTGCGTCGACTGGCCATCGTCGTGCGCCAGCGTGTAGTGCATGGCATCGATGCGATCGAAATAGCCTTCGTCGAGCTGATGCTGGCGGCCGGGCCACTGCTCGCTCTTGGAATGGAAATGCACCGCGAGCACGCTCATCGCCTGGTCGAGCACGCCGACGCACGGAAGCTGCAGGCGCCGACAATGATCGCGCACCTGATCGCGCAGGTCCGGGTCGACCAGCGTATACAGGACCGGACCGCGGTTGCGCTCGACCGCCAGCATCACCTTCTCCATCTGGCCGCGTGTGCGGACCAGTGACCAGACATGTTCCTGCACGAACACGCCCTCGTATTGCACGAGACAGGCCCGGGCCACGCTCGATACCGTCTCGCCCGTCGAGTCAGAGACGAGGTGAAGGTGGAAATTGCGGTTCGCCACGATTGCAACTTACCCCACAGGCGCTGCGGGAGAAACGCGGGATTGTTTGCGGCATTCCGGGGACAGCTTGGGGCGAGCCGCCGATGACGCCGATTCGGACCCTGACTTGCGCAATCGGTGCCCGACCGCATCCCCTGCGGACAGTCCGGGACGAATGATCTGCGAATCGGGAATCCGCCGCTGGAAGCGCGTGGAATCGATGATCGACCATCCACAACAGGTTGGGGATGGCTCAGTAAAAGGGCGCATCCCCATGTGCCACACCCCCTACGACTCCTACTACCTTCCATGAAAGGGTAAGAGAACAGCATGAGGGAAGACGCTTGAAGCCCGGCAAGTTCCTGGGAACTCTGAATGGCACACGGTTCTCGACGCCGCCGATCTGGCTGATGCGCCAGGCCGGACGTTATCTGCCGGAGTACCGGGCGGTGCGGGCGACGACGCGTTCGTTCCTGGAATTCTGCTATACGCCGGAAAAGGCCGTCGAGGTCACCCTGCAGCCGATCCGGCGCTTTGGATTGGATGCCGCCATCATCTTTTCGGATATCCTGGTTGTACCGGATGCGCTCGGCCAGAAGGTGTGGTTCGAGACCGGCGAGGGTCCCAAGCTCGAGGCATTGACCGATCCGGCCCAGTTTGGCGCGCTGTCGCGGGCGCGGCTGCCTGATCATCTGGCACCGGTCTATCAGGCCATCCGCGAAGCCCGGGCCGCATTGCCGCCGGAGACGGCGTTGCTGGGCTTTGCCGGCGCGCCCTTCACCCTGGCCTGCTACATGATCGAAGGCAGCGGCAGCCGCGACTTCGCCAAGGTGAAAGGCTGGGCCTACCGCCATCCCGAATCCTTCGGGATTCTGATCGATCTGCTGGTCGATTCCGTGATCGACCATCTCACCCTGCAGGTCGAGGCCGGCGCCGACGCCGTCCAGCTCTTCGATTCCTGGGCTGGCGTGCTGCCGGAAGAACAGCTCTTCGGCTGGTCGCTGGAGCCCATGATCCGAATCGCCCACGGCGTGCGCGCCCGCCACCCAAAGGTGCCGATCATCGCCTTTCCGCGCGCCGTCGGGCCGGCCGCCCTGATGTACCGCCGCAACGACGTCTTTTCCGCATTGTCGATCGACACCGGGATCGGCGCTCATTGGGCGGCGCGCGAGCTGCAGCCGCACATCTGCATCCAGGGCAATCTCGATCCGATCATGCTGGTCGCCGGCGGGGTGGCGTTGGAGCGCGAGGCCACGCGCATCCTCGACAAGCTCGGCCATGGGCCGTTCATCTTCAATCTCGGCCATGGCGTGGTGCCGCAGACGCCGCCGGAGAACGTCGCGCAGCTCGTCGAGATCGTGCGCAACTGGAAACCCTCCGTCACATGAGCCGTAGCCCGTGAAGATCGCCATCATCCTGTTCAATCTCGGCGGCCCTGATTCGCTGGAAGCGGTTCAGCCGTTCCTGCGCAACCTGTTCAGCGATCCGGCGATCCTGCGCCTGCCGTCGCTGCTCCGCCGTCCGCTCGCGAGCTTCATCGCATCGCGGCGCACGCCCAAGGCGCAGGCCATCTACGACAAGATCGGCGGCGCCTCGCCCATCCTGGGCCAGACCGAGGCGCAGGCTCGCGCGCTCGAGGAAGCGCTGAGGGCAGGGGGCGGCGAAGAGCACGAATGGCGCGGCTATGTCTGCATGCGCTACTGGCACCCCATGACCGAGGCCGTGGTGCGCTCGGTCGAGCGCTTCAAGCCCGATCGCATCGTGCTGCTGCCGCTCTATCCGCAATACTCGACGACGACCACGGCCTCCTCCTTCAAGGCCTGGAACGACGTCGCCCGCTTCAAGGCGCCGACCAGTGCGGTGAAGGAATATCCGACCGAGCCGGGCTTCATCGCCGCTTCCGCCGCCCTGGTGAAGGACGGACTCGCCATGGCCGGCGAGGGCCCTCGCCGTGTGCTGTTCTCGGCGCACGGCCTGCCCGAGCGGGTGATCAAGGCGGGCGATCCGTATCAGCAGCAGGTCGAGCGTACGGCACGGGCGATCGTGGAGGCGCTTGGCATCGGCGACTGGTCGGTGTGCTATCAGAGCCGCGTCGGTCCGCTGAAATGGATCGGCCCGTCGACTGACGCCGAGATCGAGCGCGCCGGTCGCGACAGGGTCGGTGTCGTGCTCTATCCGCTGTCCTTCGTCTCGGAGCACTCGGAGACCCTGGTCGAGCTCGACATCGACTATCGCCATCTGGCGAAACGTGCCGGCGTGCCGACCTACATTCGCGTGCCCACGGTCGGCACCCATCCGCTGTTCATCGAAGGTCTCGCGCGGCTGGTACGCGATGCTCTATGAAAGTCTGAAGGCCCTGCACATCGTCTCGGTCATCGCCTGGATGGCGGGCCTGCTCTACCTGCCGCGCCTGTTCGTCTATCACGCCGATGCAGAGCCGGGCTCGCAGCAGAGCGAGACCTTCAAGGTGATGGAGCGCCGGCTGCTGCGTGGCATCATGAACCCGGCAATGATCCTGGTCTGGATCCTTGGGCTGCTGCTGGCCTGGCAGGGCGACTGGTGGCATGCTGGCTGGCTGCACGCGAAGTTAACCCTGGTCGCGCTCCTCACCGTCGTGCATCACCTGTACGGCCGCTGGCGCAAGGATTTCGCGGCAGACCGGAATGCGAAACCAGCCAACTATTATCGCTGGTGGAACGAGGTGCCGACCCTGCTGATGGTCGCTATTGTCTTCCTCGTGGTCCTGAAACCCATTTGACGGAAGAGCGATGAACGCGGCGACAGGTACGGATTGGCGCGACCAGATCTTCGAGGTCCTTCAGACCCATGACATCAGGCAGGTGTATCACGTGCCGGATGCCGGTCATTCTCGGCTGATCGAGCACTGCCAGCGGTCCAACTCGATGCGCACCGTTCCGCTTACCACGGAAGAGGAAGGCATCGGCCTGGCGGCCGGCGCCTGGCTGGGCGGGCAGCGATCGGCCCTTCTGATGCAGAGTTCCGGCGTGGGCAACACCATCAACCTGATCGGTCTTACCAAGACGCTGCGTTTTCCGTTCCTGACGCTGATCACGATGCGCGGTGACTGGGGCGAGTTCAATTCCTGGCAGTATCCGATGGGCCAGGGCACGCCCAAGGTGCTCGAGGCGATGGGCGTGCTGCTCTATTCCATCGAGAAGGCCGAGGATGTGAAGTCCACGGTCGATGCCGCGGCGCGGTCGGCCTTCAACGGCGGCCAGTCGGTGGCTGTGCTGCTGCGCCAGAAGCTGATCGGCATCAAGGATTTCGGAAAGAAGACTGCACGATGAGCAAGCCCACCCTGCAGCGCCGCCCGCTGGTGAAGAAGATCCTCGACGGCGCAGACGACAATCTGCTGGTGATCGCCGGCCTTGGTTCGGCGAACTGGGACGTCACCGAGGCGGGCGACCGTCCGCTGAACATGCCGTTGTGGGGCGCCATGGGCGCACCGGTCAGCATGGGCCTGGGCCTCGCCCTCGCGCAGCCCACCAAGCGTGTGCTGGTGATCACGGGCGATGCCGACATGATGATGAGCCTGGGCTCGCTCGCCACGGTGGCGACGCAACAGCCGGAAAATCTCGCCATTGTCGTGCTCGACAACGAAAAGTACGGCGAAACCGGCAACCAGGCCTCGCACACCAGCCCGCGCAACAACGGGCCGACCGAGTCCGGTGCCGGCTCGGACCTTGCGCTGATCGCCAGGGGGTGCGGCATCGCCGATGTCGGCACGGTCCGCGAGGCGGGCGAGGTGGCGCAGCTCGTCGAGGATGCGCGGCGCAGCAAAGGACCCGTGTTCCGGCTGGTCAAGGTGATGGTCGAGAAGCTCGACTTCGTGATGCCGCCGCAGGACGGCGCGCATCTCAAGGATCGCTTCCGCCAGGCATTGTTGGGACATCCCTAGAGGGCGTCGATGAGTGAGTATGTACCTTTTCCGTTGATCGAACTGTCGGGCGGACCTCGCGAACGCGGCCGCCTGCATGGCCGGGCCGCCGCTGATCGCCTGCGCCGCGGCGCGAAGATGTACGCCGAATCGCTGCTGAAGAGCGGCGTCGACTGGAAGTCGCTGGAGCGGCGCGCCGAGGCGTTGGTGCCGTCGATCGAGAAGTTCGATCCGGCCTATGTCGAGGAGATGCGGGGCATCGCCGAAGGCGCGAACGAGCCGTTCGCGGCGGTCGTGCTGATGAACGCGCGCACCGAGATGGTTGCTGCGGCACGGCATCAGCAGGAGCACAAGCACTTTCCCGACGGCTGCACTGCTGCCCTGGCGCTGCCCGAAGCCAGCGCCGATGGCACGCTGCTGCATGGCCAGAACTGGGACTGGCGTGCCGAATGCGCCGAGACGGGCGTGGTGCTGCGCATCCGCCGCGACGACGGTCCGGACATTCTGACTTTCACCGAGGCCGGCGGGCTCGCCCGGTCGGGCCTGAACTCGGCCGGCATCGGGCTCACGGCCAACGCCCTCGAGTGCGACCGCGACTACCAGCGTGGGGCCGGCGTGCCGCTGCCCTTCGTGCGCCGCAAGGTGCTGGAGAGCGCCCAGCTTGCCCAGGCGGTGCAGACGATCGTCGCCACGCCCAAGCTCGGCTCCAACCACATGGCGGTGAGCCACGCCACGGAGCGGGGCGCCGAGGCCTTCGGCTTCGAATGCGCGCCCGACGAGACCTTCTGGGTGGCGCCGGATCGCGGCGTCTACGTGCACGCCAACCACTGGATCGCCGATTCGGCGCGCGCCAGGGTGAAGGATACCGGCCTGGCCGAGACGCCGTGCTCGATCTACCGCGACAAGCGGGTGCGCGATCACCTGCAGCCGAAGCGCGGCAAGCTTACGCTCGATTCCTTCCGCGAGGCATTCTTCGACGATTGGGGCTCGCCCTGGTCGGTCTGTCGGCCGCCTCGGCCCAATACGCGTGGCGTCATGACCGCCACCGCGGCCATGATCCTGATGCGGCCGGGCGAGGGCCATCTCGAAGCCTGCCCGATGCCGGCGCTCAACCGGCAATTCACGACCTACACGCTGACGCCCGATCGAACCGCCCAGAGGCAGGCGGCGGAGTAGGGACGGTTCGCCCCGGGTGGTTTCGCATTGGCACGATGCGGCGCATAATCGCCGCTTCGGGCCGCTTCGCCCCGTTTGCTGAACGACGTATAGGGAGCAGATGACCCAGCCGACCTCCTCCGCTTCGTTTCGCGGCCGCATCTACGGCGACATCACCGAGACCATGGGGGCGACGCCGTTGGTGCGCCTGAACCGGCTGCCCCAGCGCGACGGCGTCACGGCCGAGATCCTGGCCAAGCTCGAATTCTTCAATCCGATGTCCTCGGTGAAGGATCGCATCGGCGTCGCCATGATCGAGGCGGCCGAGAAGGATGGCCGCCTGAAACCTGGCGTCAGCACGATCATCGAGCCCACCTCCGGCAACACCGGCATCGGGCTCGCCTTCGTCGCTGCGGCGCGTGGCTACAAGGTGATCTTCACCATGCCCGAGTCGATGTCGATCGAGCGCCGCAAGATGCTGCGCTTCCTCGGCGCGCGCCTGGAACTCACGCCGCGCGAGAAGGGCATGAAGGGCGCCATCGCCCGTGCGGAGGAACTGCTCGGGGAAGTGCCCGACAGCTTCATGCCGCAGCAGTTCCAGAATGCCGCCAACCCGGCCGTTCACGTGCGCACGACGGCGGAGGAGATCTGGAACGACACTGGCGGCAAACTCGATTTCTTCGTCGCCGGTGTCGGCACCGGCGGGACCGTCACCGGTGTCGGTCGTGCGCTGAAGCCGCGGCTGCCGAGCCTGAAGGTTGTGGCCGTCGAGCCGGCTGCGAGTCCAGTGCTCTCGGGCGGACAGCACACGCCGCATCCCATCCAGGGCATCGGCGCGGGCTTCGTGCCCGACATCCTTGACCGCTCGGTGATCGACGAGATCGAGAAGGTTGCCAACGATGCGGCGATGAAGACGGCGCGTGACATGGCGGCGCTCGAAGGCATCCCCATCGGCATCTCGGGCGGGGCGGCGATCAGCGCAGCGCTCGCGGTCGGCAAGCGTAACCCGGACAGGCGGATCGTCGTCATCGTTCCCGATTTCGCCGAGCGCTATCTGTCTACGCCGCTGTTCGAAGGCCTCGACTGACAACGGTGGCCGCTGTTCCCACCGACAGCATTGTCGGTCTGGCGTCGCGGCTGGTCGCGACGCCATCCTGTGCCGGCATCGATCCGCCGCGCGCCGTGCTCGATGCGATTCAGACGTGGCTGGAAGAGCATGGTCTGCGGCCGCGCCGCCTCGGTGATGCCGCCGTAGTGGTCGAGATCGCCGGTGCAACGACCGGCCCCGTCCTCTGTCTCGACGCGTGCATCGACACGGCGCCCGTCGGCGATCCCGAGCAATGGAGCGAACCGCCTTTCTCGGGAACCGTACGTGATCGCCGGCTGCTGGGACGCGGCGCCGCCGATTCCAAGACGGGCGTCGCGATCCTGGCGCATGTCGCGCGCCATCTCGCCTCGACCGGCCTGCGCTACGGGACGGTGCATGTGCTGTTCGATGCCGACGAACATACCGGCCGCTTCGGCGGCGTGCGTGCCTATCTGGACGCAATCGACCACCTGCCCGATGCCGCCTCGCTGGGCTATCCGGGAAACGACTGCATCGTGACCGGCAGTCGTGGCTTCCTGCGCGCCAGGCTGCACTTCCAGGGAAAGGCGGCACATTCCGGCGCAGCGGAGCGGACCGGCATCAATGCGCTGACCAAGGCCGCACGCTTCGCGATCGCGATCGAGTCCGCCACGTTTCCCTACGCCCGGGACGACGCCTTTCCCTTCGGACCTGCTGCCACGGTGACGCATCTTTCCGGTGGCGAAGGCTTCAGCGTCGTGCCCGACCGGGCGACCTGCCATATCGACGTCCGGTTGACCCGCACCTTCGACGGCGAGCGCGCCACGGCGTGGCTGACGGAGATCGTGCGCTCGATCGATGTCGATGCCCGCATCGAGATCGTCGATCACTGGCCAGCCTATCTCGTCTCGCAGGACCATGTGCTGGTGAAGAGCTTCGCACGGGCGGCCGGCGCGGCCTTTGCGCGGCCCGTGCCGGGCGACGTCTGCGGACCGTCGAACATCGGCAATCTCCTCGCGGCGCGAGGCGTGCCGACCATCTGCGCGCCGGGCGTTACCTTCGGCAACATGCATGCAGCGGACGAATGGTGCGATATCGACTCCATCGCACCCGTCTACGCCATGTATTGCGACGCCGTGCGCCGCTTCCTCGACGCGCACGGGTGATCGCGGTTCCACGGGGGCTGAGTCCGGCTGGTTCCAGCCGGACTCAGCAGACCCTAGGTCGGGTACCAGGACGGCTTGCGCTTCTCGCGGAAGCTCGCAAGCCCTTCGCGTGCCTCGTCCTGCTGGCGCGTGCGGGCATGTTCGTCGATCAGGTCGCGCAGCGTGCCGTCGTCGACGAAGGCCTGCGCCGAGGCGAGCGAGCGCAGCTTGGTCGCGGTCGTCGCGCGAGGGGCGTTCATCAGGACCGCCTCGATGATCTTCTCTGCGGCTTCTTCGAGGCCACCGGTCGGGCACACCTCGTGCACCAGCCCGATGCGGCGCGCCTCCTCGGCGCCGAAGCGCTCGCCGGTCAGCGCGTAGCGGCGGGTCTGCCGCAGGCCGATTGCCTGGCAGAGCTGCGGCAGGATGATTCCGGCCATCAGGCCCCAGCGTGTCTCGCTGATGGAGAACAGCGCATCCTCGGCAGCCACGACGACGTCGCACGCCGCGGCGACGCCGGTGCCGCCGCCGAAGCAGCCGCCCTGGATCAGCGCCAGCGTCGGCACGGCACAGGTATCGAGTCGGCGGATCACCTCGGCGGTGACACGGCTGGCGCGTTCGTTCTCCGCCGGCGACTGCCCGGCCACGCCACTGATCCACGACAGGTCGGCGCCGGCCTGGAAGTGACGGCCATTGCCGCGTATCACGACGATACGCAGATGCGGTTCGCGGCCGAAGGCATCCATTGCGTCGTGCAGGCCCTGCAGGAGGTCGCCGTTGTAGGCGTTGTTGACCTGCGGGCGATTGAGCGTGACGGTCGCCACGCCGCGGCGGTCGACCTCCCAGAGCACCGTGTCGTTTGTCATCAGTCGGCTTTCAGGTAGCTGTCCTTGAGCGCGATCTTGCCGTCCTTGATCTCATAGAGATCGATCCCGTAACGATCGAACGGCTTGCCGGCATGGTCGATACCGGTAACGCGGAAGGTGCCGAAGATCTTGTCGCCGGCGCGATGGATGCGGGCCTCCGAGTAGCGCGCTTCGCGATGCGCCGTGCTCTTGTCGCCGAAATAGGCGCGCAGCGCGTCCTTGCCCTTCAGCACCCGGCCGCCGGGTGAGCCGCCGGCATTCAGGCGCCACTCGAAATCGTCGGTGACGCACGCGGCGATCTCCTCGACGTCGGCCTTGTTGAAGGCCTTGCCGAGGCGGCGGAACAGGTCGTCTATGGCGTCGGGCATCGATCTTCCTCCTTGGTTACCGTGAAGGCTGGGGTTACCGTGAATGCTGGCCCAACAGGGCGGCCAGCCAGTCATCGATATCGCGCTTCACTGCCTCGTCGTCGAGTGCCGCCAGCTCGTAGCGGCGGGGTTCGCCGCCCGACGGCAGCACCTCGACGCTGCGCGTCGCCGTATCGCCGCGAAACTGGAGCGAACGATCCTGATGGGAGCCTTTGGGATGGACATGCAGCGTGATCATCGGACCGGTGTCGGGCAGCGCGTCGGCCACGTCGGCATATTCCTGCGTCGACACGTTCGCCGTGTGGCCGTCGGCCCTCAGCACATCGATCAGCCTGTCGAGTTCCGGTCGCACGGCTTCGCGGCACTTGACCCAAAAGGCCTGCACGAAGAGGTTCGTGTCGCGGTCCATGTTCCCCCCCCCCTTTCGGATCGATCCTAAAGCACATCCCGGCCCGCCGGAATCGGCTCCGGCTCAAATCTCCCACGGCGGCGGCGTGAACTTCTCGATGAGGAAATTGACGAAAGCTGGCACCTTGGGCGCCAGGTGCCGGCGATGCGGATAGACGGCATGGATGGCGACCGGCTCGTCGGCTGAATAGGCGCCGAGCAGCGGCACCAGGCGGCCCTCGCGAATGGCCTGCGCCATGGTGAGCCGGGTGAGGCGCACGATGCCAATGCCCTGCAGCGCGAGCTGCATCTGCGTCTCGCCTTCGTTGACGCCGACCCGTCCGGCGACCTCGACCTCCACGACCTTGCCGTCGATCTTGAAGGGCCAGCGGTTCAGATAGGCGCGCTCGCGTGACACGATGCAGTTGTGCCGGGCGAGGTCGTCGGGTCGCTGCGGCGTGCCGTGCCGTGCCAGATATGCCGGCGCGGCGCAGATCAGCCGCCGGTCCTCGCCGATCTTGCGCGCCATGAAGCTGGTGTCGGCCAGGCGGCCGATGCGGATCGCGACGTCGACGCCCTCCTCGACCATGTCGACGACGCGATCGGTCGGCAGCAGCTCGACCTGGACCAGGGGATGGCGCGCCAGGAACTCCGACAGCACCGGTGCCAGCTGATGGGTTGAGAAGGCCAGCGAGGTCGTGACGCGCAGCAGGCCGCTTGGCGTGGCGCTCTGGCCGACGAGCTGGCTTTCCAGGGCCTCGATGTCGCTGACGATGCGCCGGGCGGCGGCATAGAAGACCTCGCCTTCCTGCGTGAGGTGCAGCGACCGCGTGGTCCGCTGCAACAGCCTTACGCCGAGCCGCGATTCGAGTCGGGTGATGAGCTTGCTGACCGCAGAGGGCGACAACCCCAGGGCCGGCGCGGCGGCCGAGAAGCCGTTGGAATCGACGACCCGCACGAAGGCCGCCATTTCACTGGCATGGTCGATCATTGCGCTATTATTGAATATAGGGAATGAGTGATTGTCAAATAGACCCTATTAATCGTATCGCACTGATCAATTAGGTAACAGCCGAACCTTGGAGTTACCCATGTCTTCGTCTGTCCACCTGCTGCCGATTGATCGCCCTGCCTACGAACGCCGTGCCCGTGAGCTGCGCAGCGCCGCCGTTGCAAGCCTGTTCCGTGGCTTCGCCCGCTGGGTCTCGAGCGCCACCCGGCTTGATCGGCGTCAGTTGCCGAGGCCGGTTCTCGACACCAGGACGGGCGTCGTCCGGTAGACCTCCGGGAACAGCCGTTTCAGGTCGGCCAATTTCGGCAGGTCGTGAATGACGATGTAGGGATGACGCGGATTGAGCGTCATGAAGTCCTGGTGATACGCCTCCGCCGGATAGAACGTCCGGCCGGCTTCGATCGTGGTGACAACCTTGCCCGGGAAGACCTTCTCCCGGTCGAGCTGGTCGATATAGGCCTTGGCCACGCGGGACTGCTCCTCGTTCACCACGAAGACCGTCGAACGGTACTGCGTGCCGATGTCGGGACCCTGCCGGTTGAGCTGCGTCGGATCGTGTGCCACCGAGAAGTAGATCTGCAGCAGCCGGCCGAAGCTCACCTTGCTTGGATCGTAGGTGATGCGTACGGCTTCGGCGTGGCCCGTGCGGCCGGTCGTGACCCTGCCGTAGTCGGCGGTCCCCTGCGCGCCACCGGCATAGCCCGACACCGCGCTGGTGACGCCCTCGACATGCTGGAAGACACCCTGCACGCCCCAGAAGCAGCCACCGGCCAGCACGGCCACCTGCGTCGCCTCGCCAGCCGGCACCTGGCCAGCCGCCATCCGACCTGCGGGTGCGTCGAGCAGCGGCGGCGGCACGAGCCGCGCGCTGTCGGCCAGCGCCGGCGTCGCCGACAGGCCGAGGGCCAGCGTGAGCAGAATGGTGCTTCTTCGGCGAAGGGTCGGGCGCATCGTCACGTCTCCTTCTTCAGGAAGGCCTCGAATGCATCCTTGTAGCCGGCGTGCCAGCGCGACAGCGGCGGCCGGTTCTCGATGATGTCCTGCGCTGCCCACAGGATGCGACGATTGTCGATGTCGCGCGTCACCTCGTTGTCGGGGCAGAGGATGTAGAAGTCGCCGCGACCCATGCCCTCGATCAGCATGTCGATCACCTGGTCAGGAGTCCAGGCGCCCGGCGGCTTTTCCGTGCGGCCGCGCGACGTCATGCCGGTGAAGGTCGAGCCCGGGATCAGCAGGTGGGCCGAGATGCGCGCGCCCTCCTCGTTGCGCAGGCTGTGCGCCAGCCCTTCCGTCAGCACCTTCACCCCGGCCTTGCTGACATTGTAGGCCGTGTCGCCTGGCGGGCAGGTGATGCCCTGCTTGGAGCCGGTATTGACGATGGCGCAGGCGGTCTTCTGTTCGAGCATCGCCGGCGTGAAGGTCTGCACGCCGTTGATCACGCCCCAGAGATTGACGTCGAGCACGCGCCGCCAGCGCTCGACATGGTCCCACGGACCGCCGCCGGGCGCCGTGCCGGCGTTGTTCATGAGGATGGCGACCTCACCGAACCGCTCGTAGACCGTCGCCTTCAGCGCCTGGATGCTGTCGAGGCTGCTGACGTCGGTCGGCACGGTGAGGACCGACGACGGTCCAGACGCGACGGCCGCCACGGCGTCGGCGGCCCGATCGAGCGCTTCGGGGGAGAGATCGGCCAGGCAGACCTTGAGTCCCAGGGAGGCGAAACGGCGCGCCGCGGCAAGGCCGATACCGCTCGCCGCGCCGGTCACCACGGCGACACGACCGGCGGCGAGGGCGGGGTGGTTGGTCATGATCGGGCTCCTCAGCTGTGGTCGGGCTTGAACTCGGCCGTCACCTCGGGCTTGCGCCAGCGGAAGCGCAGCTCGGCCAGGCCGACGCTGACGACGTAGAACACCGGTGTGAAGATCAGGCCGAAGAAGGTGACGCCGAGCATGCCCGAGAACACCGCCGTGCCCAGCGACTGGCGCATCTCAGCGCCGGCGCCGAAGCTCACCACCAGGGGCACCACGCCCAGGATGAAGGCCAGCGACGTCATGAGGATGGGCCGCAGGCGGGTCTTGGCGGCGCTCACCGCGGCGTCGAAGCGGCTCATGCCGGCCTCGTGCGCCTGCTTGGCGAACTCCACGATCAGGATGGCGTTCTTGGCCGCGAGGCCGACCAGCACGACCAGGCCGATCTCGACCAGGACGTTGCGGTCGAGCCCGCGGATATTGACGCCGATCATCGCGGCCAGGACGCACATCGGCACGATCAGGATGACGGCCAGTGGCAACAGCCAGCTCTCGTAGAGCGCCGCCAGCAGCAGGAAGACGAAGATGACGGCCAGGCCGAAGGCCAGGATCGCAGTATTGCCCGCAAGCTTCTCCTGCAGCGCGATCTCGGTCCACTCGAAGCCGAAGCCGGACGGCAGCACCTTCTCCGCCAGGCCCTCCATCGCGGCGATGCCCTGTCCTGACGAGAAGCCGCGCTGCAGGGCGACCTGCACCTCGGCGGCCGGATAGAGATTGTAGCGGGCCACGCGATACGCACCGGTCGTGTCGGAGAAGGTGGCGACCGACCCGATCGGCACCATCTCGCCGCTCGAGCTGCGCGTCTTGAGGTTGGCGACGTCGCGCACGGTGAGGCGATAAGGATCGTCGGCCTGCGCCGTGACCCGGTAGGTGCGGCCCAGGAGGTTGAAGTCGTTGACGTAGCCCGAGCCCATGTAGACCGACAGTGTCTCGAACACGCGCGCGATGGGAACGCCGAGCTGCTCCGCCTTGGTGCGGTCGATCTCGGCCCAGATCTGCGGCGTGCGCGTGCTGAACAGCGTGAAGGCCTGCGTCAGGCCTGGCGTCTGGCCGGCGGCGCCGGCCAGCGCCCAGGTCGCACCCTCGAGCGCCGGCAGGCCGCGCGCCGCCCGGTCCTGCACGTAGCCCTTGAGGCCGCCACCCGTGCCGATGCCGGGGACCGACGGCGGCTCCAGCACGAAGACGAAGGCCTCGCGCAGCGAGAACATCTTGGCGCGCAGCTCGGCCAGGATCGTTGCCACCGGGAGGTCACGGCGCTGTTCGAAGGGCTTCAGGGTCACGAAGATCACGCCAGTATTGGGCGCGTTGGTGAAGGTGGCGCCGTCGAAGCCGACGAATGACACGGCGTGCTCGACGCCTGGCGTCGCCATGATCATCTCCGACGCCTGCCGCACCAGCTTGTCGGAGCGCTCCAGCGTGGCGCCCTGAGGAAGCTGCATGGCGGCGATCAGGTAGGAACGGTCGAGCTGCGGTACCAGGCCGGTCGGCGTCTCCACCAGGCGGTTGCCGGTCAGCACCAGCAGGCCGGCATAGATCACCAGCACGACGGTCGCCATGCGGATCAGGCGTGCCGTGGCCCGGCCGTAGAAATCGGACAGTCGCTCGAAGCCGCGATTGAACATGCGGAAGAACCAGTTGACCGGCCACATGAGGCGATCCACCAGACCGGGCTTCGGCTTCTCGATATGCGACAGGGCGTGGGTCTTGAGCAGCAGCGCCGCCATGGCCGGCGACAGGGTCAGCGATACGAAGGCCGAGATCGCCGTCGAGGCCGCGATGGTGATGGCGAACTGCCGATAGAACGTGCCCTGCAGCCCGGAGATGAAGGCGGTCGGCAGGAACACCGCGATCAACACCAGCGAGATCGCGATGAGGGCGCTGCCCACCTCGTCCATCGTCTTGTGCGCGGCCTCCTTGGGCGACATGCCCTGCGTGAGATAGCGTTCGACGTTCTCGACCACGACGATGGCGTCATCGACCACGATGCCGATCGCCAGCACCAGGCCGAACAGCGACAGCGTGTTGAACGAGATGCCGACCGCGGCCATCACGGCGAAGGTGCCGATCAGCGACACCGGGATGGCGAGCAGCGGGATGATCGCCGCCCGCCAGGTCTGCAGGAAGAGGATGACGACGATCACGACCAGGATGATCGCTTCGAACAGCGTCGCGATGACCGCGTCGACCGAGGCCTGGATGAATTCCGTGGGATTGTAGACGATGGAGTAGTCGAGACCGGGCGGGAACGACTTCTTGAGCTGCTCCATCGTCGTCTTGATGGCGTCCGACGTGGCGAGCGCGTTGGAGCCGGGCCGCTGGAAGATGCCGAGCGCGGTGGCGTTCTTGTTGTCGAGGTAGGCGTTCAGCGTGTAGTCCTGCGCGCCCAGCTCGATGCGCGCCACGTCGCGCAGCCGCACGACGGCGCCGTCGGGTTCCGCGCGCAGGACGATGTTGCCGAATTCCTCCGGCGCGGTCAGCCGGCCCAGCGTCTGGACCGACAGCGTGAAGCCGCCGGGCGACACGGCGGGCGCCTGGTTGATGGCGCCGGCGGCAACCTGGAGGTTGGCCGCGCGCATCGCCAGCATGACCTCGCCGGCCGTCAGGTTGTGGGCGGCGACCCGCGCCGGGTCGAGCCAGACGCGCATCGAGTAGTCGCGGGCGCCGAACACCAGCACGTTGCCGACGCCGTCGATGCGGCTCAGCACGTCCTTCACGTAGAGCGTGGCGTAGTTCGAGATGTACTGCTGGTCGCGGCTGCCGTCGGGCGAGGTCATGTGCACGACCATCATCAGGTCGGGCGAGGCCTTGCGCACGACGATGCCGAGACGCTGCACGTCCTCGGGCAGACGGGGCTGCGCGACGGAGACGCGGTTCTGCACGTTGACCTGCGCCTGGTCGATGTTGACGCCCGGCTTGAACACCACGTTGATCGACAGCCGGCCGTCGCCGGTCGACTGCGAATCGATGTAGAGCATGTCGTCGACGCCGTTGATCTCGAGCTCGAGCGGCGTGGCGACGGTCTCGGCGATGACCTGGGCCGAGGCGCCAGGATAGGTCGCGGTGACGTTGACGGTGGGCGGCGCGATCTCGGGATATTCGGCAACCGGCAGGCTGCGCTGGGCGATCGCGCCCACGATGACGATGATGATCGACAGGACCGACGCGAAGATCGGCCGGTCGATGAAGAAATGGGAAAAGCGCATGGCTGTGGTTCGGTCCGTCGTTGCCGTCAGCCGGCCTTGGCCGTCTTGATCTCGCCCTTCTGAGGCACGACCTTGCCGCCCGGCCGCACCATCGGGTTGGCGAGTCCGTCGAGCACGACGTTGTCGGTGGGCGCGAGCCCGCTTCGCACGACGCGCAGCCCGTCGACGATCGGTCCCAGCGTCACCGGCCTTGCCTGCACGATATTGTCCGGTCCGACGACGAATACGATCTTGCGCGACTGGTCGGAAATGATGGCACTGTCGGGAATCAGCAGCGCCTCGTATTCGCCGCCATAGAGCTGCACACGACCGAAGATGCCCGGCGTCAGGAGCTGGGTCTTGTTCTCGACGATGGCGCGCGTCCGGATCGTGCCCGAGCGCGTGCTCAGGATGTTGTCGACGAAGTCGACCTTGCCGGTGCGCTTCCAATTGGTCTCGTCGGCCAGGCGGATGCGCACCGGGTTCTGCTCACGCGATGACTCCAGCGCACCCGACAGGAAGAGGCGGGTGTAGCGCAGGTAGTCTGCTTCCGAGACGTCGAACACGAAGCGGATCGGATCGAGGGTGACGATCGTCGCCAGCAGCGTGGCGCCCTGCTGGCCGCCCTGGATCAGGTTGCCAGCATCGACCTTGCGGTCGGAAATGCGGCCGGCCAGCGGCGCCCGCACATCCGTCCAGTCGAGGTTCAGCTGCGCCTGCCGCATGGCCGCCTCGGCTGCCTTGAGCTGGGCGCGCGCCACGTTGAGGTTGGCCTTGCGTTGATCGTAGTCGGCATCGGTGATGGTCTTGGACTTGATCAGCGAGGCGCCGCGGTCGACCTGCAGCGCTGCCAGATCGACCTGTGCCTTGTTGCGCGCGACCTCCGCTTCGGCGCTTTCGACGGCGATCTCGAAGGGGCGCTTGTCGATCGTGAACAGCGGATCGCCGACATTGACGATCTGGCCGTCACGGAAATGGATCTTGTCGATGAAGCCCGAAACGCGGGCATGCACCTCGACGGATGCAACGGCCTCGAAGCGGCCGGAGAATTCGTCCCACTGTGTCACCCGCTGGGAAATCGGTGTCGCGACGGTGACAGGCATCGCAGGCGGTCCGCCTTGCGCGTAACCTGCTCCCGGCAAAGTGACTAGAAGGGCGGCGATGGCAAGCAGGTGACGAAAGGACAAAAGCAACTCCCTGCGATCTCGCATCGCGTCGCGGACATGTGGTTGCGTTGCGCATCAGTGTCAATTACCGGCGCCGTCATGCGCCGGATTTAGACGCGTCCTGGGCACGTCGCCGGCAGCGCTGCTGAGTGAATACCCGTTTTCCGCGTCGTGTCAGGCCGCCATCAACTGCGTCGCTGGCAACGCCATGAACATCGCCTCCGCGATGAGAGCCATGTCGCCGCTGTCGATTTCGACGAGCCCCTGGCGCAGCCGGTATCCCCAGTTGGCTTCCTGCGTGAAGGCCAGCCTTTCCCGCAGTTGCTGGAGGGCCACGGCCGCGGCCTCGTGCCAGGCGACGTCGCGACGGAAGGGGCGGAATCCGAACCCCATGCCGGCAATCGCGTCGGCCTGGTAGGGTTTGCCGTCCTTCACCGTCCCGATCGCCGTGAAGGCCTGCAGCCGGTCGCGGCTGCGCGAGGCATGGCTTGGCGAGTAGTAACGATTGGGTGAATAGCACACGACGCGGTCGCCGGGCTGCAGGCGGCGCAGCGGCGTCGCCTTGCCGTGACCGACCTGGATGAAGCCTCCTGTGCGACCGGTCTCGACATGATCGGCGGACGCCACCACCAGCCAGTTCCTGCTCATGGGATCTCCTTCGCGAAGGGCCCCATCCTACGACTGGCAGCTGTCAGAATATGGCAGCAGACTCTATGCCTCGGTCGTGAGCCGGTTCTCGCGCCACTCCTTCAGCATTGCCTGACGGCGGCGTGGGTAGCGCTTCTCCGAGACGGTGAGCGTCACGATGCGGTCGGTGCGGAAATGGCGGAAATCCTGACGCAGCTCGCACCAGGCGGCGACCACGCGCACCTTGTCGAAGAAGCCGACGGCGAACGGCCAGACGATGCGCCGGCTCGCGATGCCGTCCTTGTCGCGATAGCTGAGGGCGATCTTGCGCTCGCTGCGGATGGCCTGCCGGATCTTGGGGAGCTGCGCGTCTCCCGCCGCCACCGGCTCGCCCGGCGCGATGAGAAGGCCCGAATCGTCGAGGGCGTCACGCAGGTCGGGCGGCAGCACGGCGCCGATCTTGGCCAGGACGTTGGCTGCGGCGTCGGCCAGCGCGCGATCGCCGCGCTGGTGCACCCAGCGCGAGCCCAGCACCAGAGCCTCGATCTCCTCCTCGCTGAACATCAGCGGGGGCAGCATGAAACCGGGCCGCAGCACGAAGCCTACGCCGGCCTCGCCGTCAATGCGGGCGCCCTGTGCCTTCAACGTATCGATATCGCGATAGAGGGTGCGCAAGGACACGCCGGTCGCCTCGGCAAGTGCCGCCCCGCTCACCGGATGACGATGCCGGCGGAGCACTTGAATGAGATCGAGGAGACGTTCCGCGCGCGACACGGTAGGCTTTTTACCACAGGCAGCTGCCAGTTTCTGACAGCAGAGGAGGGGTCATGGACTCACCGGCCGTCGCGGTGATCGTCAATCCGGCCGCCAACAAGGGGGGTGCCGCCCGCCGCTGGCCGGCCATCCGGGCCGAGCTGACGCAGCGCCTGGGTCCGTTCGAGCCGAAACTCACCAGGGCGCCCGGCCATGCCACGTTGCTGGCGCGTGAGGCCCTGGCGCGCGGCACCCGCCGCATCGTCGCGGTGGGCGGTGACGGCACGGTGAACGAAACGCTCAACGGTCTCATCGAGCCGTCGGGGCTTCTCAGCCGTCCCGACGTCGTGCTCTGCCCCGTTCCGGCCGGTACCGCCAACGAACTCTGCCGCGCCCTGGGCCACCTTGCCGAACCGGCCCGGGCATACGATGCGGCCGCCGGCATCGCGGCGCGCACGATCGACCTGATGCGCGTGCGCTGCGCCGGCCTCGACGGCCGGCCGGTCGATCGCTTCGGCTATCTCATCGTCGCGCTGGGCGCGGCGGCCACGATCAGCCACCGCACCTCGCGGTCGCGCTGGCTGAAGAGGCTGGGCGGGATCGCCTATCTCCTGATGACGCCCGTGGTGACGCTGGGGTACCGGCATCGCGATATCGCCGTCTCGGTCGACGGCGTGCCGCGCGGGACGAGGCCGATGTTCACGGCGCTGGTGGGCAATACCGAGAATGGCGGTGGCGGCATGAAGCTCGTGCCGGGCGCACGTTTCGACGACGGTGTGCTCGACCTGATCGAGATGGGCGACATCTCGCGGCTCGGTATGCTGCTCGACGTGATGCCGGGCCTCTATAGCGGCGCCCATGCCCATCATCCCAAGGTACGCGCCTATCGAGGCACGTCGTTCCGCTTCGACTCATCGGAGGAGACGCTGGTCGATCTCGACGGCGAGACGGTAGGCCGCCTGCCGCTCGACGTGTCCGTGCTGCCGGGCGTGCTGCCGGTCGGAGTGACGGAAAAATCGCTCGTCAGTGGCGGAAGTGGCGCATCCCGGTGAAGACCATCGCCAGGCCCTTCTCGTCGGCCGCCTCGATGACTTCCTTGTCGCGCATCGAGCCGCCGGGCTGGATGATGGCGGTGGCGCCCGCCTCGGCGGCGGCCAGCAGCCCGTCGGCGAAGGGGAAGAAGGCGTCCGAGGCCACCACGCTGCCGATCGCCGGGCTTTCCTTCAGCCCGGCCAGCTCGCCCGATTCGGCGGCGCGGATGGCGGCGATGCGCGAGCTGTCGCGCCGGTTCATCTGGCCCGCGCCGACACCGACCGTCGCGCCGTCCCTGGCGTAGACGATGGCGTTGGACTTCACGTGCTTGCAGACCGTGAAGGCGAACAGCAGGTCGTCCAGCTCCTTCGCCGTCGGCGCGCGTTGCGTCACCACCTTGAGGTCGCTCCGCCCGACATGGCCGTTGTCGCGGGTCTGCAGCAGATAGCCACCGGCCACGCTGCGCATGGTCATGCCGGGCGTCGTCGGGTCGGGCAGGCTGCCGGCCAGCAGCACGCGCACGTTCTTCCTGCGGGCGAAGATCTCCAGCGCCTCCGGCGTGGCGTCGGGCGCGATCACCACTTCGAGGAACAGCTTCGACAGGTCCTCGGCGGTCCTCGCCTCGAGCGTGGTGTTGACCGCGACGATGCCGCCGAAGATCGACACCGGATCGCAGGCATAGGCCTTGAGGTAGGCGCTGTACTGGTCCTGCGCGACGGCCACGCCGCAGGGATTGGCGTGCTTCACCACGACGACCGCCGGCTCCTTGAACTCGGCCACGCACTCGTAGGCGGCCTCGGTATCGCCGATGTTGTTGTAGGACAACTCCTTGCCCTGGACGATGCGCGCCGTGGCGATGCCCGGCCGCCTGCTGCCGTCGGAATAGAAGGCGGCCCGCTGGTGCGGATTCTCGCCGTAGCGCAGCACCTGCACACGCTCCGCCGCCACCGTCAGGCGCTCCGGGAACGTTTCTCCCGCCTGCTTGGCGAACCATGCCGCAATGGCGGCGTCGTAGGCGGCCGTGCGTGCATAGGCCTTGGCGGCGAGCCGGCGGCGCAGCGCCAGGGTCGTGGCGCCCTTGTTGGCGCCAAGCTCGGCGGTCACCGCGGCGTAGTCCGCCGGGTCGACGATGACGGTGACGAAGTCGTGGTTCTTGGCCGAGGCGCGGATCAGCGCCGGGCCGCCGATGTCGATGTTCTCCACGCAGGTCGGAAAATCGGCGCCGCGCGCCACCGTCGCCTCGAACGGGTAGAGGTTCACCACCACCAGGTCGATGCCGGCGATCTTGTGGTCGGCCATCGCCTTGCGGTGACCGTCGTCGGTGCGGCGCGCCAGGATGCCGCCGTGGATCGACGGCTGCAGCGTCTTCACGCGGCCGTCCATGATCTCGGGGAAGCCGGTGTGGTCGCTCACCTCGATGACCTCGAGGCCGGCGTCGCGCAACGCCTTGGCCGAGCCGCCCGTCGACAGGATCTCGATCCCGTGCCCGGCCAGCGCCTTGCCCAGCTCGATCAGGCCGGCCTTGTCCGAGACCGAGATCAGCGCCCGCTCGATGCGGGCGAGGTCGGGGGTGGGCGAAGGGATGTACTGGGTGGCGGCGGACATGGCGGGTCTATAACCCCATCCGGCGTACGTTGTAAGCGGCCTGTTTCTAGAATACGCTGCGACATTCTAGAATTGGTATCGGGGCCATGGGTGTCAGCATCAAGAGTGCGGAAGCCGAGCGCAAACTGCGTCGCGTTTCCAAGCTGCTTGGCAAGAGCATGACAGCGACGGTCATCGACCTCGCGGACGCAAAGCTGAAGGAACTCGACGCCAGGAAGGAACGCGAGCGTCGACTGAAGGAGATCGACGCCATCGTGCGCCGCGCGAAGGCGCGGCCGGTCCTCTCTACCGCCACCGAGGACGAGATTCTGGGTTACAACGACAAGGGCTGTTTCGATTGATCGTCGTCGACAGCTCGGCGCTGATTGCGATCTACTTCGACGAGCCGGAAAGGGCATCGTTCGCCGATCTCATCGTGTCGCAGGACGAACCGATCGTAGGCGCGCCCAATCTGGTCGAAGCATCGATGGTCGTAGAGGCGCGGCATGGCGAGGCGGGGTGTCGCGACCTGGACAGGATCGTCGCGAGTCTGGGCCTCACGGTCGCGTCGTTCGGTCCTTCCCATGTCCAGGCGGCGCGAGAGGCGTCCCGCCGCTACGGCAAGGGCCGGCATCGTGCCGGCCTCAACTTCGGCGACTGCTGCGCCTACGCCCTGGCGAAGACGCTCGGCCTGCCCTTGCTGTTCAAGGGCAACGATTTCGGCTTCACCGATCTCAGAAGCGCCCTGTAGCCGGGCCCGACTCAGAAAAGGCAGCTCGCCCGTGCGTCGGCCGAAATCGGGTCGGCCAGCATGTCGAGGCGGCAGTGGTAGTCGAACGCGGCGCGGTACGGATCGGCGATGCGGGCCTTGGCCTGCACGGGAAGGACGAAGCGGCCGCCGCGCCGGTCGATCTGCTGGCGGCCGTAGCCGACATCGGTCCCGTCCGGGAAATAGGCCTGGAAGAAGGAATGGCCCGCCGTCGAGGTGAATTCGACGACCAGGACGGCGCCCCCGATGCACTGGAAGCGTGGGCCGCTGCGCAGGACGCCGCTTTCCGTGGTCTTGCCGGACGGTCCGGAGATCGTCCACTGGATCGCCGCTGCCGTGCCGGTTCGCGTGCTCTCGGCCTTCAGCGCCCCGCATGTCAGGACGCTGGGGGATGGCGCGCCCCCGGTTTTGCCGGCGCCGCTCTGGGTCTGGCCATGCGCCGGGTTCGCGACGATCGCCGCCAGCAGCACGAGACCGATCCGCTGCCGGCGGCCCCCTGCCGTCCTCATGCGTCCGCGCCCTCCAGCACGCGCACCTTGAAGCCGGCCGCCGTCAGCGCGGCCACCAGCTCGCGCATGTGGTCGCGGCCGCGGGTCTCGACCGTGACGTCGAGCTCGGTCGACTTGGCGACGACGCTGCCGAACAGGCGCTGGTGCTGCACTTCGACGATGTTGCCGCCGGCGCCGCCGATCAGCCCCGCGACGCGGGCGAGCTGGCCGGGCAGGTCGCTGATCATCAGGCGCAGCCGGACGATGCGGCCGTCGCGCACCAGGCCGCGCAGCAGCACGGAGGCGAGCAGCCTTGTGTCGATGTTGCCGCCGCACAGCACCAGCCCGACCTTGCGCCCCGTGAAATGCTGCGGAAAGGCCAGCAGGGCGGCGAGGCCGGCGGCGCCGGCGCCTTCCGCCACCGTCTTCTCGACCTCGATGAACAGCGCGATCGCGCGCTCGATCGCGACCTCGTCGACGCTCAGCACGCGATCGACCAGGGCGCGCGCGATGGTGAGCGGCATCTTGCCGATGTCGCGCACGGCAATGCCCTCGGCGATGGTGTCGCCACCCACGGCCACCGCTTCTCCCGCCAGCAGTTGGCGCATGGCCGAATAGCTGGTGGTCTCGACGCCGATCACCCTGGTGTCGGGTTTGAGGCCGCGTGCCGCGACGGCGCAGCCGGCGATCATGCCGCCGCCGCCGACCGGCACCACCAGCGTGTCGAGCTGCGGCACGTCCTGCAGCATCTCCAGGCCGATCGTGCCCTGGCCGGCGATGATGCGCGGATCGTCGTAGGGGTGCACGAACACCAGCTTGCCGGCGGCCGCCAGGCGATGCGCCTCGTCGGCTGCCTCGGAGAGCGAGTCGCCGTGCAGCACGACGTGCGCGCCGTGGCCGCGCGTGTGCTCGACCTTCACGTTCGGCGTGAAGGACGGCATGACGATGGTGGCGGGAATGCCCAGCCGACCCGCGTGGTAGGCGACGCCCTGCGCATGGTTGCCGGCCGACATGGCGATGACGCCGCGTCGGCGTTCGTCGGGCGTGAGCTGCAGCAGCGTGTTCAGGGCGCCCCGTTCCTTGAACGATGCGGTGAACTGCAGGTTCTCGAACTTCACCCAGACATCGGCCTTGGCGATGCGTGACAGGGTCTCGCTGCGCAGGCAGGGCGTATGCACGACCGCGCCGGCGATGCGCGCAGCGGCGTGCTGCACGTCTTCTAGAGTAACGGGGAGCTCGGTCATGTCTGTCAGGCGGCGAAGCGCCGGTCGATCCAGTCTCGCGTGCGGTACCACATGCCGATCATCGGCAGGAACCAGGGGGTGCCGTTATAGAGCGCATGATCGGGGAAGTCGCGGCCGTCCAGCGCGTTGACTGGCTCGTTGCGGCCGCCGGCGATCTTCCGGGCGGTCTGCGTCCCGAGGTAGGTCATCATGGCGACGCCGTTGCCATTGCAGGCCAGGAGATAGTGCAGGCCCTGGTCGATTCCCATGTGCGGCATGTAGTCGAGGGCGAAGGCGACGTTGCCCGTCCAGACATGGGTGATGCGGATACCCTTGAGCTGCGGAAAACGGTCGATCATGTACCGGTAGAGCACCGGCGCGCTCACCTCCGGCGGCGCCGCGGTGAAGCGTGCACGGCCGCCGAAGATCATGTGCCGGCCGTCCGGCGAGGGCCGGTAATAGGTCAGGACGCGCTTGGTGTCGGCGACCGACCGCAGCTCGGGGATCAGCGTGCTGGCGTGTTCGGGCAGTTGCTCGGTGGCGATGATGTGGCTGGCGACCGGCACGACGCGCCGCTTCAACCGCGGCGTCAGGTCGCCCGTATAGCCGTTGGTCGCGATCACGACCTCGCGGCACTCGATCGGTCCCTTGGCGGTCAGCACGCGCCAGCCGCCGCTCTTCTTTTCGATGCGTTCGGCCTCGACATTGGCGCACAGCGTCGCGCCGGCGCGATGCGCCGCCTCCAGCAGGCCCTTGTAGTAGAGCGCCGGATGGAGGTGCCCCGACCGCCGGGCGTACATGCCGCCGAAATAGTAGTCCGACGCGATCATCTCGCGCTGGCGCTCGGGCGGGATCATCTGGGCGCCGGCATCGGCGTACTTGTTGAACATCTCGACCTTGGCGGCCTGCTCGGCGTAATGCCGCGGCGTCCAGGCGCCGACGAAGCGGCCCTTCCTGATGACGCCGCACTCGATCTTCTCGCGGTCGATGATGTCCTCGAGCACGCTGAGCGAATCGGCGCCGGCCGCCAGGAAGGCGGCCTTCCTCGCCTCGAACTCCTGCGCCGCCTGGCTCTTGCCGCCCAGCCCCTTGCCGAGATTGACGCCGCCCGAGATCATGCCGCCGTTGCGCGTGCTGGCGCCGATGCCGAAGTCGCCGCGCTCCAGCACGACGGCGCTGACGCCGTTGCGCTGCAGCTCCAGCGCCGTCGACAGGCCGCCATAGCCGGCGCCCACGACGACCACGTCGGTGCGGGCCGGCGGGTCCTGCGACAGCGCGTTGTTCGGGGTCCACGCCTCCCACCACCAGGGCGCCGCCTTGAAGTCCGGGTGGAAGATGCCTTTTCCGGGAGTCATGTCGGGCCTCGCGCGCACGCCGTCGGACTAGAAGTCGGTCACCTTGCCATTGAACTGCCAGTCGCCGTAGCGGGTCGGCTCGGGGCCGGGTGGGCCGCCGATCTCCTGCACTTTCTTCGGCTGCGGCGGCGCAACGGGCTCGGACGCGTGGGGGTGGGCCAGATCGGGTTGAGGTACGCCGTCGGCGGCAGGAATTTTATCATCGGTCATGGCCGCATGATGCCGTCCCGAGCCTTGATTCGCCACAGTTCTACGCCATCTTCACCGGCTATGAACTACTTTCGTACAGCCCTTCTTCTGGCAGCCCTGACCGGCTTCTTTCTGGTCGGCGGCTACCTCCTGGGTGGCCAGTCCGGCCTCATGCTGGCGCTCGTCGTGGCGCTGGGCATGAATTTCTTCGCCTACTGGAACAGCGACAAGATGGTCCTGCGCATGAGCAACGCGCACGAGGTCGGGCCCAACGAGGCGCCCGAGCTCTACGGCATCGTGCAGCAGCTCGCCCAGCGCGGCGGCCTGCCGATGCCGCGCGTCTACATCATCGACGAGGACCAGCCCAACGCCTTCGCCACCGGACGCAATCCGGAGAATGCCGCCGTGGCCGCGACGACCGGCCTGCTGCGCTATCTCAGCCGCGAGGAGATCGCCGGCGTCATGGCGCACGAGCTGGGCCACGTCCGCCATCGCGACACGCTGATCATGACCATCGCCGCGACGCTGTCCGGCGCCATCGGCATGCTGGCCTCGTTCGGCGGCCTGATGGGCGGCGGCCGCGACGAGAACGGCCGGCCGTTGATGAATCCCATCCTGGCCATCGCCATGATGATCCTGGCGCCGCTCGCCGCCTCTCTGGTGCAGATGGCGATCAGCCGCAGCCGCGAGTACGAGGCCGACCGGATGGGCGCGGAGCTGACCGGCCAGCCGCTGTGGCTTGCCGGGGCGCTGGCCAAGCTGCAGGCCGGCACGCAGCAGATCCCCAACCAGGTGGCCGAGGCCAACCCGGCGACGGCGCACCTCTATATCGCCAACCCGCTGTCGGGCGGCGGGCTCGCCAGCCTGTTCTCGACCCATCCGCCGATGGAGGAGCGCATCGCGCGGCTGCAGGCGATGGCCGGCGGCACGCGCGCCCGGCCCCAGATGTCGCCGACCGGCCCTGCGCCCGGGCCCTGGGCGCAGCCCGCGCCGCAGGCTCCGCGCCGCGGCCCCTGGGGCTGATCTTCGCCGGGGGCGGCGTCAACCCTTCGGCAGCACCGCCGGCTCCTCGTCGAGATCGACATCGAGGATGCGCTGGCCGCGTCTGGTGATGCGGTCGGCGGAAATGTCGATGTCGCGCAGGTCCTTCTCGGTCGCGGCGAAGTGGGTCTTGAGCTTGTCCACGCGGTCGCCCAGCCGGCGCACGTCGTCGACCAGCAGACCCACCGTCTTCTGGATCTCGCCCGCCTGCTCGCGCATGCGCACGTCCTTCAGCACGGCACGCACCGTGTTGAGCGTCGCCATCAGGGTGGTCGGCGACACGATCCAGACGCGGGCGCGATAGGATTCCTCGACCAGCCCCGTGAAATTGGCGTGCAGCTCGGCATAGACCGCCTCGGACGGCAGGAACATCAGTGCCGATTCGGCGGTCTCGCCGGCCACGATGTACTTGTCGCGGATATCGGCGATGTGCTTGCGGATGGCCTGCTGGAAGGCGCGCTGTGCCGCCTGCAGCGCGACCGTGTCGCCGGCCGTGACGGCGCGCAGGGCGCTGTAGCTCTCCAGCGGGAACTTGGCGTCGATGGCGATCGGCCCCGGCGGATTGGGCAGGTTCAGCAGGCAGTCGACCCGCGCGCCCGAGGCCAGGGTGCACTGGAATTCATAGGCCTGCGGCGGCAGGGTGTTCTGCACGAGGTCGTTGAGCTGCACCTCGCCGAAGGCGCCGCGCGCCTGCTTGTTGCTCAGCACCTCCTGCAGGCTGACGACCTGGGTGCTGAGCTCGCCGATCTTGCGCTGCGCCTCGTCGATGCGTACCAGCCGCTCGCGCAGATCCGTGACGATCTGTCCGGTCGCCTTCTCGCTCTGGTCCAGCCGCTCGGCCACGACCTTGGCCAGCGCCTGCTCCTGCTCGCGCAGCGAACGCTCGACGCGCTGCACGGTGTCCGCCTGCTGGCCGAGCGCCAGCGCAAGCTGCTGGCGCATGGTCTCGGCGTCGCGGCTGCTGCCCGACCGCAGCAGCATGACGGCGGCCAGCACGGCCAGAAGCGCCACCACCGCGGCCGCCAGGATGATCGTCAGCATGTCCATCGCCGACCTTATAGTCCGCCCCCTCGGAGCACGCTAAGGTCCCGGCAGATGACGCGGGGGAAGAAATGCGCGACAGGCTGGCATGGCTGTCGGTTCTGGTCGCGGCGGCGGCCATGACCATGTCCGCCCCGGCGCCGGCCGGCGCACAGGGACAGCCCGGCGCGGCGTCGACGCAAGGTCCGGCGGCGGGCTCCTATGAAGCCGGTCTCGACAGCCTGCTCGCGGCGCGCGACTACACCGGCCTCAGCCGGGCGGTTCTGGACGACGCCAAGGACGGTGCCACGGCCGTTCGCGCCCTGGACTGGCTGCAGGCCAGGGCTCTCGCCGACGGCGGCAGCCTGATCTCGTTGCTCTATTCCGCCGCGCTCTGGCGGCTCAGCGAAAGTGTGCCTGAGCCCGATCGCGCACAGCTGCAGGTCGCCGCGGCGGCGCAGTACATCGTGGCGCGCTGGCTCATTCTGACCGAAGGCTTCCAGTGCGCCGACAGCACGGCGCCTGGCGCGCGCCTGGCGGTGCTCGACGACCGGCTCGCCCCCGTGGCCCGCTACTTCTCGAAGCTGGGACCGGCCCAGCGCAAGCAGGTCCTGAACGTGGGCCGGGTCGTGATGCTGCGGGGCTTCAAGGCGCGCGTGAACGACGTCTGGATGTGCTCGGGCGGCGCCGGGCACTTCCTGAAGTACTTCGAGAAGCATCCCGACGCGAAAGGCAAGGAGACGATGGCGCCGGGGCAGGTCGGAACGACGATCGAGCTGCCGGCCGACCCGTCGATCGTGCCGGATTTCGTCCCCTACGGCGACTGGCAGGCCAGGCGGCGCGCCGCGATCGACAAGCTCGTTCGGGAATTCGGCCTCGAGCCCGTTACGGACTATGCCGATGCCAGCCATCGAATGAGATGACAAGCCGGTGGTCGGCGGCTAATCAATCGGCATGCCGCCGCTTCACGATCCTGACGTCTGGCTGTTCGATCTCGACAACACGCTCTATCCGGCGCGCTGCAATCTGTTCGCCCAGATCGACGTGCGCATCGGACGCTACATCGCCGACTGGCTGAAGGTCGATGCCGAGGAGGCGCGGCGCGTCCAGAAACAGTACTGGCGCGACCACGGTACGTCGATGCGCGGCATGATGAGCCTGCACGGCGTCGATCCGAAGCACTACCTCGACTATGTCCACGACATCGACTATTCGCCGGTTGCGGCCAATCCTGCGCTCGATGCGTCGCTCGGGGCGCTGCCCGGTCGCAAGCTGATCTTCACCGCCGGCGACGTGCCGCATGCGGAACGCGTGCTGGAGCGGCTGGGCGTGGCGCATCACTTCGAGGCGATCTTCGACATCGTCGCCGGCGAGTACTGGCCCAAGCCGCACAAGCAGATCTACGAGAAGCTGGTGCAGAAGCACGGCGTCGACCCGGCGCGGGCCTGCATGGCCGACGACATCGTGGTCAATCTCAAGCCCGCCTGCGACATGGGCATGCGCACCGTGTGGATCCGCACCGACGAAAGCGTGCAGCGCGCCGAGGGCCTGGATCTCGGCCATATCCACCACCAGACCGACGATCTCGCGACCTGGCTCGCCGAGTGGCTGGCGGAAAGAAGCAGACCCGAGACCAGCGAGGGACACGGCTCTTGAAGATTCTGATCCTGGGGGCCGGCGCGGTCGGCGGCTATTGGGGCGCGCGCCTGCATCAGGCTGGCGTCGACGTCACCTTCCTGCTGCGCGAGGCGCGCGCCGCCAAGGTCCGCCAGGAAGGGCTGGTGGTGAAGAGCCCCAAGGGCGACGCCGTCGTGCCGGTCAAGGTCGTGACCAACGGCGGCGAGGGCGGGCCCTACGACGTCATCGTCCTGGCCTGCAAGGCCTACGACCTCGACTCCGCCATGGACTCGATCGCGCCGGCGGTCGGTCCCGATACGACCATCGTGCCCATGCTGAACGGCCATGCACACTTCGCCAGGCTCGACACGCGCTTCGGCGCGGCGCGGGTCGCCGGCGGCCTGGCGCGCATTTCCGGCATGCTGGGTCCGAACGGCGAGATCCTGCACAGCGGCGCCTCCGGCGTGTCGTTCGGCGAGCGCGACGGCAAGCCGGCGCGCGACTCGCTGAAGGCACTCGATGCTGCCTGCAGCAAGGCCGGCATCGACGGTGGCCTCAACGCCGACATCAGCCAGGATCTCTGGGACAAGTGGGTGATGCTGGGCACCATCGCGTCGATGTGCGCCGCCCTGCGCGGCACGGTCGGCGACATCGTCGCGGCCGAAGACGGTGCGGCGCTGATGCGCGAGACTCTGGACGAATGCTGCCGCGTCGCGGCCGCGGACGGCCATGCGCCCAGCGCCAAGGTGCGGGCCGGCATCGAGGGCATGCTGACCCAGCCGGGATCGAAGGCGGTGGCGTCGATCCTCGGCGACATCGAGAAGAGCGGCGCCGTCGAAGCCTTCCAGATCGTGGGCGACATGCTGGCGCGTGCCCGCAAGGCCGGGGTGCCGGCGCCCAACCTGCGTTTCGCCTTCGCTCATCTGCAGGCCTACGAGGCGCGCCGGGCGCGCGGCGGGCTGAAGTGATGGGAGCGTGACATGAAGATCCTTGTTCTCGGCGCCGGCGCGGTCGGCGGCTATTTCGGAGGGCGTCTGCACCAGGGTGGAGCCGACGTGACCTTCCTGCTGCGCGCCGCCCGCGCCGCCAAGGTCGGCAAGGAAGGTCTGGTCATCAAGAGCGCCAAGGGCGACGCCGTGCTCCCCGTGAAGGTGGTCACCACCGGCGGCGACGGCGGCCCCTACGACGTGATCCTGCTGACCTGCAAGGCCTACGATCTCGACTCGGCGATGGAGGCCATCGCGCCGGCCGTCGGGCCGCAGACGACGATCGTGCCGATGCTGAACGGTCTCGCCCATCTCGAGGTGCTCGACCGCAGGTTCGGCGCGGAGAAGGTGGTGGGCGGGCTGGCGCGCATCGGCGCCGCGCTCGGCCCCGACGGCGAGGTCCGGCATACCAGCCCATTCGCCGCCATGTCGTTCGGCGAGCGTGCGGGCAAGCCGGCGCGTCCATCGCTGACCGCGCTCGACGCCGCTTGCCGGAAGGCCGGCATCGACGGCGGCCTCAATGACAAGATCGACCAGGATCTGTGGGACAAGTGGATCATGCTCGCGTCGCTCGCCGCCATGTGCTGCACGCTGCGCGGCACGACCGGCGACATCATGGCGGCCGACGACGGCGAGGCGCTGATGCTGGAGACGGTCGAGGAGTGCCGCAAGGTCGCGGCGGCCGAGGGCTTCGATCCCGGCGACAAGGGCATCGCCAATCTCAAGACCTATCTGACGCAGCGCGGCTCGGGCTTCGCGGCCTCCATGCTCGGCGACCTCGAGAAGGGCGGCTCGATCGAAGGTCGGCACGTGATCGGCGACATGCTGGGTCGTGCGCGCCGGCACGGTATTGCCGCACCCAACCTGCGGGTGGCCTATGCCGTCGTGCAGGCCTACGAGGCGCGCCACGCGCGGGGCGGCCTGGGCAAGCCCGCCAGATAGGCGGCCACGGAATAGCCTTGAATTCTCCGCCGTGAGAGGCCATCTCAGGCGGATGACGACCATGGCCGTACAGATGGGAGCGCGACGGAACTTTCCGATCGTGCACGCGTAGACCCTCATCCGGCCTTTGTCGCGCCCGGATGGGGGGCGACCGCTTCGTCCGAGGACGGAGCCCATTACCCGACTTTCCAATCCAATCAGACTCATTGCTTCCCTTGGAGGAGATCGCATGCGCGAGCCCAACCGGAGCCGTTCGGTTCCCCAGATCGTCGTCAGCAGCGCCGACCATGAGCGTCTGACCGACCTAGCCACGGCTGCCCTCGAGCGGCTGCCCGACGTGGCCGAAGAGCTGCTGTCGGAGATGGATCGTGCGCGCGTCGTCGAGCCTCGCGAACTGCCGGCGAACGTGGTGCGCATGGGCTCGATCGTGACCTTCCGTTCCGATGACGGCCAGGAGCGGAAGCTCACGCTCGTCTATCCCGCCGACGAGAGCGTCGACGACCATCGACTCTCCGTCATGACGCCGGTCGGTGCGGCGCTGATCGGCCTCGCGGAAGGTCAGGCGATCAGCTGGACGGCGCGCGACGGCCGGCAGCACCGGCTGACCGTCGTGAAGGTGAAGAACTGATCGAACGCCCTCCCCACGCGGTCAGCGTGGGGAGGTGCCGCCGACGATGGTGGCGCTGCGGGTGACGAGATCGGTCGTCGTCACTTCCCGGCGTTCTTGAGGGCTCCGTAGGCGGCCAGCGCGGCGTGGTTCACCAGGTCGCTGACGGTGACGCCCATCTGCACGATCTGCACCGGCTTTTGCAGGCCGTCGATCACCGGGCCGATCACCGTGACGCCGCCCAGCCGCTGCATCAGGCGCGACGAGATGTGCGCCGAATGGAGGCCGGGCATGACCAGCACGTTGGCCGGTCCGGTGAGGCGGCAGAACGGATAGGTCTCGTGCAGCAGCTCGTAGTCGAGCGCCATGTCCGCCTGCATCTCGCCGTCATACTCGAAGTCGACCTTCTCGGCGTCGAGCAGCCGTATCGCCTTGCGGATGCGGTCGATGCGCTCGATCTCGCGGCTGCCGAAGTTCGAGAAGCTGAGGAACGCCACGCGCGGTTCGTGGCCCATGGTGCGGGCATTACGCACCATCTGCTTGGCGATGATGGCGAGCGCCTCGGGCGTCGGCGTCTCGTTGATCGAGGTGTCGGCCAGGAACACCGTACCGTGGCGCGCCACCACGATCGAGTAGCCGATCGCCACCTTGCCGGGCTCCTCGTCGATGACGCGCTTGATGTCGCCATAGCATTCGGGGAAGCGGCGCGTCAGGCCGGTCACCATGCCGTCCGCGTCGCCCATCGCCACCATGCACGCGCCGAACACGTTGCGGCCCTGGTTGACCATGCGCTGCACGTCGCGCCGCAGGTAGCCGTCGCGCTGCAGGCGCTTGTAGACCAGGTCGGTGTAGGGGCCGTTGCGCGTGCTGAGGCGCGCATTGTGGATTTCGAGACCCGTCGCGTCGGTGATGCCGAGCGAGGCCATGGTCTCGCGCACCAGCTCCTCGCGGCCGATCAGGATCGGCGTGCCGTAGCCGTTGTCGCGGAAGACCACGGCGGCGCGGATGGTGCGCTCCTCCTCGCCCTCGGCGAAGACGATGCGCTGCGGGTTGGCCTTGACCTGCTCGAATAGCGATTGCAACCAGTGATTGGTCGGGTCGAGGCGGCCGGCGAGCTGGCTGCGATACTCCACCATGTCGGCGATCTTGCGCCGCGCCACGCCCGAATCCATCGCCGCCTGGGCGACGGCCGACGACACCGTCGAGATCAGCCGGGGATCGAACGGCACCGGCACGATGTACTCCGGCCCGTAGCGCAGGCGCCGGCCGGAATAGGCGCGGTCGACCTCGTCGGGCACGTCCTCGCGCGCCAGCCTGGCCAGCGCGTGCGCGGCGGCGACCTTCATCTCCTCGTTGATGGTGCGGGCGCGCACGTCCAGCGCGCCGCGGAAGATGTAGGGGAAGCCCAGCACGTTGTTGATCTGGTTGGCATAGTCGCTGCGGCCGGTGGCGATGATGGCGTCGGCGCGCGCTGCCCGCACCTCCTCCGGCGTGATCTCCGGATCGGGGTTGGCCATCGCGAAGATGATCGGCTTGGCGTTCATCGAACGCACCATGTCCCGGGTGACGGCGTCCTTGACCGACAGGCCCAAGAACACGTCGGCGCCCTCCATGGCGTCCTTGAGCGAGCGCGCCTTGGTGCGCACCGCATGGGCGCTCTTCCACTGGTTCATGCCCTCGGTGCGGCCCTGCCAGATCACGCCCTTGGTGTCGCACAGGATCGCGTTCTCGTGCGGCAAGCCCATCGCCTTCACCAGCTCGATGCAGGCGATCGAGGCGGCGCCGGCCCCGTTCACCACCATCTTGACGTCCTTGATGTCGCGGCCGGTGAGGTGCAGCGCGTTGATCAGGCCGGCCGCCGAGACGATGGCGGTGCCGTGCTGGTCGTCATGGAAGATCGGGATGTCCATCAGCTCGCGCAGGCGCTGCTCGATGATGAAGCACTCCGGCGCCTTGATGTCCTCGAGGTTGATGCCGCCAAAGGTCGGCCCCAGGTAACGCACGCAGTTGATGAATTCGTCGACATCCTTGGTGCCGACCTCGATGTCCATGCAGTCGACGTCGGCGAAGCGCTTGAACAGGACGGCCTTGCCCTCCATGACCGGCTTGCTGGCCAGCGCACCAATGTCGCCCAGGCCCAGCACGGCCGTGCCGTTGGAGATCACCGCCACAAGATTGCCGCGGGCGGTGTAGTCGTAGGCGGTGTCGGGGTCCCTGGCGATCTCGAGGCAGGGAGCGGCGACGCCGGGGGAATAGGCCAGCGCCAGGTCACGCTGGGTGACCAGGGGCTTGGTTGCGATGATTTCGATCTTTCCCGGACGTCCGGAGCGATGCATGACCAGCGAATCGCCGTCGAGATCGCCCATTTCATTGCTGACCATTGCTTCCGAGCCGCTGCTCGCCATTGCCTTACTCTCCCGATTGGAAAGCTATTCTGGCGGCAATCGCGCGGCAGGGCCAGACTATGGTACCGCGCTGCAACGCAACCCGTCGGGCTCCCGCGGTCATCCTCCACAGTCCCTCCACACCCCGTCCACACGGCACTGTGCTAGACCGGTTGCCAGAGCGATTTCCGCCCTGATCGAATCGCCAGCTTCGATCAGGGCGGAATGCGCGCTCGAATGTTTGTTGTTTCAGCAGGCACGATCTGCCCGGCTGATTCCAGCCGAGCGGATTGTGCTCCAGGGAATTTCACGTGCCGGACAGCGCCCCCCCTACGGCCACGCCCGCCTTGGCCATACCCGCCGAAGCGACCCCGATGATGCGCCAGTACCTGGCCATCAAGGCGGCGCATCCCGGCCATCTGGTGTTCTATCGGATGGGCGATTTCTACGAGCTGTTCTTCGACGATGCGGTCAAGGCCGCGGCGGCGCTGGACATCGCGCTGACCAAGCGCGGCCAGCACCTGGGCGAGGACATCAGGATGTGCGGCGTGCCCGTGCACAGCCACGAAGCCTACCTGTCGCGGCTGATCCGCCAGGGCTTCAAGGTCGCCGTCTGCGAGCAGGTCGAGGATCCGGCCGAGGCCAGGAAGCGCGGCGCCAAGTCGGTCGTCGAGCGCGCGGTGGTGCGCGTCATCACGCCGGGCACGCTGACCGAGGATTCCCTGCTCGATGCGCGCAGCCACAACTATCTTGCCGCCCTGGCCGAGGCCCAGGGTGAGCTGGCGCTGGCCTGGCTCGACCTGTCGACCGCTGATTTCGCCGCTCAGCCCCTGGCGGCCGGCCAGCTTGCGGCCGCCCTGGCGCGGCTGATGCCCGGCGAGCTGCTGGTTCCCGACCGGCTGCTGGCGCGCGAGCCGCTCAAGGCGGCGCTGGACGAGTGGAACGCCGCGCTGACGCCGCTGCCCTCGGCGCGATTCGACAGTGACAATGCCCGCAAGCGCCTGCAGGCGGCCTTCAACGTCGCCGCGCTCGACAGTTTCGGCGCCTTCTCGCGCGCCGAAGTCGCGGCCTGCGGTGCGCTGCTCGACTATGTCGAGCTGACCCAGGCCGGCAAGCGCCCGGCACTGGTGCCGCCGCGCCGCGAGCGCGCCGACGGCACGATGGAGATCGACCCCGCGACGCGGCGCAACCTCGAGCTGGTGCGTGGGCTCGACGGCCGCCGCGACGGCAGCCTGCTCGCCACCATCGATCGCACGCTGACCGGCCCGGGTGCCCGCCTCCTGGCCGAGCGCATCGCCGCGCCGCTGACCGACCGGGCCGAGATCGAGCGCCGGCTCGACCTCGTGCAGCTCTTCGTCGAGCGGCCCGCCGTGCGCGACCGCGTCCGCGAGGCGTTGCGCCGTACGCCCGACATCGAGCGCGCGCTGCAGCGCCTGTCGGTCGGCCGCGGCGGTCCGCGCGACCTCGCCGCGCTGCGTGACGGCCTCGCCTCCGGCGAAGCGCTCGCGGCCTCGCTCGCCGCCGAGCCCGAGGCGCTGACGCATCCGCCGGCGCCGCTGGCGGAGATCGTCGCGGCCTGCACCGGCCATCGGCCGCTGATCGATGCCCTGGGCGAGGCGCTGGTCGACGAGCCCCCGCTGCTGGCGCGCGACGGCGGCTTCGTTCGGCTGGGCTATCGCGGCGAGCTCGACGAGCAGCGCACGCTGCGCGACGACAGCCGCAAGACGGTGGCGGCACTGGAAGCGAAGTACCGGGATGCGACGGGCGTGGCCTCGCTCAAGATCCGCCACAACAACATGATCGGCTACCACATCGAGGTGACGGCCACGCATGCCGACAGGCTCGACCTGCCGGCGCTCGGCTTCACGCGCCGGCAGTCGATGGCCAACGCGACGCGCTTCAGCACCGCCGAGCTGGCCGATCTCGAGACCCGCATCGGCCGCGCCGCCGATCAGGCGCTGGCGCTCGAGCTCGCGATCTTCGACGCTCTGGCGGCGCGCGCGATGGACCTGTCGGAGGCGGTGTTCGCCGCGGGCCGCGCGCTCGCCGCGCTCGATGTCGCCGCGGCGCTGGCCGAACTCGCCGCGACCGGCAACTACGTTCGGCCCGTGCTGAGCGACGAGCCGGCCTTCGCCGTCGAGGCCGGCCGCCATCCGGTCGTCGAGGCGGCACTGGCCCGCCAGGGCGGGCCGGCCTTCGTGCCCAACGACTGCGACATCGGCCCGGCGCGCCGCCTGTGGCTGCTGACCGGGCCCAACATGGCCGGCAAGTCGACCTTCCTGCGCCAGAACGCCCTGATCGCGGTGTTGGCGCAGGCGGGTTCCTTCGTGCCGGCGCGCAGCGCGACCATCGGCATCGTCGACCGGCTGTTCAGCCGCGTCGGTGCCGCCGACGACCTCGCGCGCGGCCGCTCGACCTTCATGGTCGAGATGGTCGAAACCGCCGCCATCCTGAACCAGGCGACGGCGCGCAGCCTGGTGATCCTCGACGAGATCGGCCGCGGCACCGCGACCTTCGACGGCCTGTCGATCGCCTGGGCGACGCTCGAGCACCTGCACGACGTCAACCGTTGCCGTGCGCTGTTCGCCACCCACTTCCACGAACTGGGCGCGCTCAAGGAGCGGCTGGCGGCCCTCGCGCCCTATACGATGCGCGTCAAGGAATGGCAGAACGAGGTGGTGTTCCTGCACGAGGTCGCGCCGGGCGCCGCCGACCGTTCGTATGGCATCCATGTTGCGCAGCTCGCCGGACTCCCCGCCGCCGTCGTCGCGCGTGCCGAGGAGGTGCTGGCCGCCTTGGAGAAGGGCGAGCAGTCGGGCGCCGTGACGCGGCTCGCGGACGACCTGCCGCTGTTCGCCGCCGCCCCGCCGCGCCCCGCGGCCGGAATCACCAGATCACAAGAATCAGAAGTCGAAAAAGCACTGTCGGCAATCAATCCCGACGAGCTGTCGCCGCGCGAGGCGCTCGACCTGCTCTACGCGCTGCGCGAGCGCCTCACTTAGACGCCGATGCTCCTGCGAGTTCGACTCGTCGCTTTGCCATACCTCCAAACTCGAAACGGGCGGGGCCGATTGATTTCGTGAACAGCGGAGCATATACGAATGAGAGCTATTCGCATTTGTATCAGTCCGCTTCTGGATAGTTTCCTTGGCTCCCGCGAATCTGTCCCTGGCCATCTATCTGGCGCATCGGGATGAGCTGCTGAACTACGCTCATCGTCTGCTGCGTGACCGCGCGACGGCCGAAGACCTCGTGCAGGAGGCGTGGCTCCGTTTCTCCAAGGGCCCGGAGGCTGCCGATCTTGCGCAGCCCGCGAAGTATCTCTTCGCGATCGTTCGCCATCTCGCGCTGGATTGGGCGCGTCGCCGTTCGATCCATGCTCCCGATGCCATCACCCCGGAATTGCTCGAAACCGTCCCGAGCGATGCGCCGACGGCCGAGCGGGTTCTCTACTACCGCGATCGGCTGCGTGCGCTGGAGCGCGCCCTGGCGGACCTGCCGGAGCGAACACAGGTGGCCTTCATCATGTACCGTGCCGAGCGGCGGACGCTGCAGGAGATCGCGACGCATCTCGGCGTGTCGGTTCCGCGGGTGCACAGAATGATCAAGGACGCGATGCTTCACTGCACGTTGAACATGCCCGGGGCGGAGGGGCTCATCTTCGGATAGGGTGACGTGAAACACGCCGCCGTTAAGTCTGTGCGCCGCCGTTCGTCTGAAGAGGGGGCGGTCGCCGTAGTCCCGCTGATTGAGGAGCCGAGACAAGGTGGACCCAGCGCCAGGCACGGAAGAATCCCTTCAAGGCCAGGCAATCGAATGGCTCATGCGCATGGAGCAAGCGCCCGACGACCAGGCCGCGCGTGCCGAGTTCGAGAGGTGGCTTTCCCGAAGCGATAGCCATCGGAGGGCCTATGCGGCCGTCGAGCTGGTATGGGGCAGCTCGAGCCAGCTCGCACCGCTTCCACGGGAACGGCGCGAGGCGGTTCGCGCCGCCAGCCCGTGGCGGCGCCTTCGCCATCGCGGTGCCGTGCTGGCCGTCACCGGCGCCGCGGCGTGCCTGGCCTTCTTCGCCGTCCCGGCGCTGCAGCTCCGCCTTTCGGCAGATCACATCACGGGGACGGCGGAGCTGCGCGACTACGTCCTGGAGGATGGCAGCCGCATCGCGCTCGATGCGGCGAGCGCCGTGGCCGTCGACTACGCGGCGTCGCGGCGGAGCGTCAGGCTGCTGGCGGGTCAGGCCTATTTCGAGGTGACACCATCCAAGGAACGCCCCTTCGTGGTGTCGGCGGGTCCCGTCGACGTCATGGTGACGGGAACCGCCTTCAATGTGGCCACGACTCATGCAGGCGTGGATGTTGCAGTTCAATCCGGCACGGTGAGGGTGACGCGGAAGGGCGGCGAAAGGCTGGCGGCCCTGACGGCCGGTCAGCGGTTGAAGGTTGGTGATGGCGGCGGATCGAGCGAGGGCGTCATCGATCCGCTGGATATTGGCGCCTGGCGAGACCGCCGCATCGTGGTCTATGACACATCCATCCGCGACATCGTGGAACAGGTCGGGCGGTACATGCCCGGCATCATCGTCTTCGGTGATTCGAGGATCGCCGACTCCCGGGCCTCCGGCATCATCGACCTCAGGCACCCCGCCGCCGCCCTCCGAGCGCTGGTCGATCTGCAGCAGGGGCGGGTGCTGCAGGTGACCCCCTTCCTGACAGTGATCTCCTCGCGCTGAGGACCACGCGCCCGCCGCCATTCCGGCCGCCTTCTGGCGGGTGATGATGCCGTTAAGTTTCGGGCCACCGGTTCGTTCTCTCGTTGAAAGCTCTGCGCATCGCGCGCGGATGAATCCCGTGACCCCGCCGGCACGGTCTTCATGGGGGGACGATTTGGCTTCTAAAGTGAAGGCAGCGCGGTGGCCCGGCGTCGTCGTTGCTGCCCGTACGTCCGCTTGCCTGCTGGGCGCCGCATCGATCCTGTCCCTGGCGGCGGGCGGCAAGGCCGTTGCGCAGGTTCCGACGGACGCATTGCAGGCTCAGACGGCGGCGACCGCCACCTACGACATCCCGGCACAATCGCTCGCTTCAGCGCTGACGGCCTTGGGGCGGCAATCGGGCCTGCAGGTCGTCTTCGACCCGAGGGCGACGGCCGGAAAATCGACCGGCGGCGTGATAGGGACATTGACCGCTATGCAGGCGCTTCAGCAGCTTCTGGCGGGGACGGGTGTCTCCTATCGCTTCACCTCGCCCGGTTCCGTCACTGTGACGGGGAGCCCGGCTGAGAGTGGGGCCCTGCAGCTCGATCCCGTGAGGGTGCAGGGTGAAGACCGCTCGAATCCAACCCTCACCGAAGGCACCGGATCCTACATACCCCGGGCCGTGACTGTTGGCGCTGGAATTCCAACGCCGATGCGGGAGATTCCCCAAACCGTCAGCGTCATGACGCAACAACAGATCCAGGAGCAGAATCTTGTCTCATTGCCCGAAGTGCTTCAGCAGACGCCTGGCATCACGGTGCTCAATCCCAGTACCAACAACTTCACGTTCTACTCGCGAGGCTTTCAGCTGACGACGGCACAGCAGGATGGCGTCGCCCTCGAATACACCAACAATCAATCCTACGCACCGCTCGACATGGCGATGTACGACCATGTCGAAGTGTTGCGTGGGCCAAGCGGACTTTTCACCGGCGCGGGGCAGCCGAGTGGAACGGTCAATCTGGTTCGCAAGCGGCCCCAGAACCAATTCACGCTGATCGGCGAGGCAAGCGTGGGTTCGTTCAATTTCTACAGGGGAGTGGTGGATGTCGGAGGTCCGGTGAATGCGTCTGGAACGATACGCGGCCGTGTCGTCGCTTCCGTCCAGGACAACAACTACTTCTATGACGTCGCCCACAACCGGAACGCCCTCATCTACGGCACCGTCGAAGCGGACGTCACGCCCGACACGTTGCTGCGCTTCGGAATGAGCTATCAGAAGAACGATTCGATTCCGTTCGTTGGTCTGCCTGCATACACCAATGGGCAAACTTTGAACGTTCCGAGGTCTTCGGCCCTGGGAGCCGTTTCGTGGGGGAGTCGGTCGAACGAGACCCTGAATCCCTTTGTCGAGCTCACTCATCGTCTCGACAACGGATGGAATCTGCGTCTGGCAGGGACCTATTTTAACTCGACCACGAACTGGACGCGTACAGCCGCATCAGCCGGCGTCGATCCCAATACGAATACCGTTCCGTCGCTCTTGGCGACTTACACCTTCTATGGAGAAGACCAATTCAGCATCGATGGTTCGGCAAGCGGGTCGATATCGCTTTTCGGGCGTACACATGAGGTGATCGTCGGGGTCAACTGGCGAAATGAACTCTACAACTATTGGCCTGGCGCATCGGTAACGATCCCCGGCCCGTTCAATGTCTATGCTCCCGTGTACAACGTTTCCCAGCCGTCCACTCTTTCGCCAAGGGCAAATACCGTAACAAACACCACACAATATGGTCTGTATCTGTCGGGCAGGTTCAGCTTGGCGGATCCGCTGAAGCTCATCCTGGGCGGCCGGCTGAACTGGTACAACGCATCGACACAACAGCTGTACCCGACCGTACAGTCGCCGCTGCTCTTCGGCGATGCGGCAGAATTCACGCCGTACGCAGCGCTCGTATACGACGTGGCCGGGAACATTTCCGCGTATGCCAGCTATACGAGCATCTATCAGCCGCAGAGCTATCTGACGTACAATGGCGCCCTGCTCAATCCCGTCACCGGGATCCAGTACGAAGCGGGCCTCAAAGGGTCATTCTTCGGAGGACAACTCGATGGATCGCTCGCATTCTTCCTCATAAACCAGAGAAACACGGCGCAGGCGGACGCACTACATCCCGGATACTATCTGCCGTCGGGAGGTGAAGTCGAAAGCAGGGGCGTCGACGTCCAGCTGGTCGGGCGCCTTGTCCCTGGATGGAATCTAACCGCGGGCTACACCTACAACCCCACATCGTACGTCCAGGATGCGACGTATCAGGGACAGCCTTACAGCACATTCACCCCGCAGCACATGTTCAAGCTGTGGACGGACTACGAGTTTCTGGATGGTCCACTGAAGAGCTGGAGCATCGGCGGTGGTGTGTTTGCCGTAAGTACGTTCAGCAGCAGCAATATATATCAATACGGCTATGGTACGTTGAGTGCCCGCGTCGGCTACAAGATCAACGAGCATCTCGAAGCGGCTCTCAACCTCAACAACATAACCGACGCCGTCTACTATCAAACTGTTACCAGTCCCCTCTACAACAACATGTATGGGGCACCTTTCAACGCCATGTTCACGCTCCGCGGACGCCTTTGACGAGGCGATACCGGGGGCGCGATCCATGCAGTTTCCAGAGTGTCAGCTCCTGGAATTATGGGTGGACGATGCAGCGTCATTCCCTTGTCCTGTTCATTCTCGCGCTGACACAAATTGGTGGCTGGGGCATGGTTGGCGTCCTGCCTGTCATCGCGCGGCCGGTGGCGGCGGAATTCGGAAGCTCCCTGCCGTCGGCCTTTCTCGGCACCTCGGGGCTGTACGTCGCAATGGGGCTTGCCGCCCCTTGGGCGGGCCGCGCATTCCGCCGGTTCGGCACGCGACCGGTGATGGCGGCGGGCGCGTGCATGATCGGTCTGGGACTGTGCCTGATCGGGGTCGCGCCGACCCTGCCGGCATTCTGGGTTGCCTGGGCCTTGACCGGACTAGGCGGGGCAATGTTCCTGACGACCTCGGCCTATGCCTATATTGCTGAATATGCGAACGACCGGGCGCGCAGCCTGATCGGAACGTTGATGTTGGTGACCGGCCTCGCCGGTAGCATCTTCTGGCCGATAACCGCCTACCTCGAAAACCTGGTTGGGTGGCGCGGCGCCGTCCTTGTCTATGCGGGAATCATGGCAGTGGGTGTCTGCCCACTGGTCTGGTTCGGCTTGCCCGCGACCCGAGGCGCGGCCGCCACGACCAGCAGTGAGCGGCCGGCGCGCGAGGGGCGTATCTTCATCCTGCTCGTGGCCGCCATCGCCTTGAACAGCTTCGTGACGTTCGGCATCGACGCGGTGGGCATTCAGCTCTTGCAGGCGATGGGTATGGATCTCGCCGGTGCCGTCGCGATTGCGTCACTCCTGGGGATCTTCAAGGTTGGCGGGCGTGTGGTCGATCTTTTGGGTGGGCGGAGATGGGACGGACTGTCCACCGCGGTCGTCTCCGGCGCGATGATCCCCCTGGGGCTGATTGCGATCTGGACCGGTGGTGCGGGTATCCTGTCGGTGGTCGGATATCTCGTGTTCTTCGGCATAGGGAGTGGCGCCTTCGCCGTAGCACGGGCCACGATGCCGCTCGTCTTCTTTGAGAAGGCCCACTACGCGGCGGCGATGGCGACTATCGCGCTGCCAATGAACCTCATCAACGCATTGGCTCCGCCGGTTCTGGCTGCACTGATGGCCGGTATCGGGGCGCAGGGGACCTTTGCGCTTCTCGGCGGGTTGAGCGTGGCCGCCTTCACGGTTGTGCTGCAATTGAACCGCCTGAGGAACGTACGAGTCCGGTGAACTTCACCAGACGCGTACGAACCAAGCCATCGCTGGAGCGGCTCGACGGTCGGCACGCGATGCTGGGCAGATAGCCGGGTTGCGGGCGTGCTCCGATCGCGGGAATCGAAGCGTCAGCCGGATCGACGTGCTACAGGCCCTTCCGCGCGAGTGCCGCGCCCTCGGCCAGCGCGCGCAGCTTGCCGTAGGCGGTCGCCAGGGTCATCGGCGCCATGCCGCAATTGGTGCAGGCCTGGATGCGCTCGGGATCGACGTACCGGGTCGCGAGCTTCAGTGTCGCCGCCACTTCCTCGGGCGTCTCGATCTTGTCCGAGGCGACGTCGATTGCGCCGACCAGCACCGTCTTGTTGGGCAGCAGCTTCATGAGCTCGGGCGGCACGTGGCTCTGCCGGCATTCCAGCGAGACCTGCTGGATGCTGCTGCGGTCGAGCGCCGGGAAGGTCTGCTCGTACTGCCGCCAGCTCTCGCCCAGCGTCTCCTTCCACCTGATGTTGGCCTCGATGCCGTAGCCGTAGCAGATATGTACGGCGGTCGTGCATTTCAGACCTTCGGCCGCCTTCTCCAGGGCCGGCACGCCCCACTCGACCGTCTCGTTGAGATAGACGTTGAAGGCCGGTTCGTCGAACTGCACGACGTCGACGCCCAGCCGCTCGAGATCCCGGGCCTCCTGGTTCAGCAGTTCGGCGAAGGCGAAGGCCATCTTCACGCGGTCGCCGTAATAGCCGTCGGCCAGCGTGTCGATCAGGGTCATCGGCCCGGGCAGCGTGAACTTGAGCTTGCGGGCCGTTGCCGCGCGGGCGACCCGCGCCTCGCGCTCGTGCACGAACTTGCGCCGCTTCAAGGCCGATGTCACGGTCGGGCAGTCGGCCTCGTAGCGGTTGTTGCGGATGCCCATGCGCACCTTGTTGTCGAAGTCGACACCGTCGACCTCGGCCAGGAAGCCGTGCACGAAATGCTGTCGAGCCTGCTCGCCGTCGCTCACGATGTCGAGGCCGGCCTCCTCCTGGCGGCGGATGGCGAGCGTCGTCGCATCGTCCTTGGCTTCCAGCAGCGGCGTGCCGCTCAACGTCCATGGCGCCCACAATACGTTGGGCGTCGCCAGCCATGATGGCTTGGGCAGGCTGCCCGCCAGCGTCGTCTCGAACATCCCGGCCCCCTTTTCCGCCTGCTTTTGCCCGCAGGCTTCGTTACTTGTTCGTCGTCGTGCTCATGAACTCCAGCGCCGCCCGTTCCTCCGGCGGCAGGATCTGGCCGAACGTGCCCGGCGCGCGCCATTGCAGCGTGCCGAAGGCACCGCAGCTCTCACACACCGGCCGCCACGCCTCGTGCTGCGTGTTGCAGGACGTGCAGCGCCAGGCGCGGTCGGCCGGCGCATGCGTCGCCCGCGCCAGCCAGTCATGGACCTTGGCTTGGTCGGCGTGCTCGCGCTCCTCGAGATCGGCCATCAGGCGGCAGACGCGCACCGTCGGGCTGGTGCCGCCGGCCGTTTCGAGGTGGCGTCGCGCCTCGCCCCACAGGCCGGCCTGCAGCGAGGCCTGCGCCAGCGCGAGGCGGCTCTCGATGTCGTCCGGGTTCTGCGCCGCCAGCCGACGGACCAGCGCGAGGCGCTTCATGGGATCGGTCTCGCCCGACGCCTCGATATAGAGCCGCGCCAGGTCGGGATGCGGCGCCACCGCCCAGCCGCGCTCCAGCGACTTCATCGCGCGCTTTCCGTCGCCTGCCTTGATCTGCAGCTCGGCCAGCCGTTGGGTGACGGCGACGCGTTCGGGTGCCAGGCTGAAGGCCTCGCGCGCCAGCGCCAGCGCGTCCGCACCATTGCCGTCACGTTCGGCGGCGCGGCTGCGCTCGACCTCGAGCAGCGCCTTCAGCGTACGTCCCTTGTCGGCGGCCACCACCTTGCGACGCACGCCAGTATCGAGCGTTTCCTGTGCCGCCTTCCAGTGGCCGTGCTGCGCCTGCATGTCGAACAGCGAATGCACCACCCATGGCGTCTGCGGCCTGAGCTTGAAGGCGCGCTCGGCGTAGGTCAGTGCCTGGTCCTGGTCGCCGTCGCGCAAGGCCTGGCCGATCAGGCCGCGCAGGCCGAGAAAGGCCATCTGGTCGTCCTCGAGCATGGCGGTGAAGGCGCGCCGCGCCCCGTCACGGTCGCCCGCGAGCTGCGCGGCCTGCGCCGACAGCAGCAGCGTCAGTGGCGGCTCGCCCAGCAGCTGCTCGGCCTTGCGCGCATGCTTC
>QFCS01000702.1_pt1 | contig 63354 bp, 71 predicted proteins | sample 3576561 | NCBI WGS metagenome assembly QFCS01 | reverse complement strand
TTCGCGCGCAAGAAGCTGTTCGGCTACGCCTCCATGGTGTACGCCACCGGCTCCATCGCCATCCTGTCCTTCGTCGTGTGGGCGCACCACATGTTCACCACCGGCATGCCGGTGACGGGCCAGCTCTTCTTCATGTACTCCACGATGCTGATCGCCGTGCCCACGGGCGTGAAGATCTTCAACTGGGTCGCGACCATGTGGAAAGGCTCGATGACCTTCGAGACCCCGATGCTGTGGGCCGTGGGCTTCATCTTCGTGTTCACCGTGGGCGGCTTCACCGGCCTGATCCTGTCGGTCGCGCCGATTGACATCCAGATGCAGGACACCTACTACGTGGTGGCGCACTTCCACTATGTGCTGGTGGCCGGTTCGCTGTTCGCCATGTTCTCCGGCCTCTACTACTGGCTGCCCAAGTGGACGGGCGTGATGTACAGCGAGACCCGCGGCAAGATCCACTTCTGGTGGTCGATGATCTCGTTCAACATCACCTTCTTCCCGATGCACTTCCTGGGTCTGGCCGGCATGCCCCGCCGCTACGCCGACTACCCCATGCAGTTCGCCGACTTCAACATGATTGCGTCCATCGGCGCTTTCGGCTTCGGTTTCGCGCAGGTGTACTTCTTCCTCGCCGTGGTGCTGCCTGCCATGCGCGGCCAGGGCGAGAAGGCCCCTCAGAAGCCCTGGGACGCGGCCGAAGGCCTGGAATGGGAAGTGCCCTCGCCGGCGCCTTTCCACACCTTCGAGAACCCGCCCAAGCTCGATGCCACCGCCACCAAGGTGATCGGCTGAACGCCTCGCACGCCACGCCATGACGCCTGAACAGAAAAAGAGCAACGCGCGCCTGGGCCTGATCCTGGCCTCGGTGGCCGTGGTCTTCTTCCTCGGCTTCGTGGCCAAGATGGTGCTGCTGGGCGGCTGAGCGGAGCGTGTCGATGGGTCTGCGCCAGGAAAACCTCAAGATCGTGGGCAAGCTCTGCGTGATCGCGCTGGGCATGTTCGCGTTCGGCTACGCGCTGGTGCCGATCTACCGCCACATCTGCGAGGCCCTGGGCATCAACGTGCTGGCGGTGTCGGAGACGCGCATTCCCGGCGCGGCCCAGTTGCCCGCCAATACGCAGGTGGATCGCAGCCGCACCATCACCGTCGAGTTCGACACCAATGTGCGCGGCCCCTGGAATTTCAAACCCGCCGTGCGTTCGCTTCAGGTCCACCCGGGTGAACTCACCACGGTGCTGTACGAGTTCCAGAACATCCAGAACCGCACCATGGCCGCGCAGGCCATCCCGAGTTACGCGCCCAAGCAGGCGGCTGCCTTTTTCAACAAGCTCGAGTGCTTCTGCTTCACGCAGTACACGCTTGCGCCTGGCGAGAAGAAGGAGTGGCCCGTGGCCTTCGTGATCGACCCGCGCCTGTCCAAGGACGTCACCACCATCACGTTGTCGTACACCTTCTTCGAGGTGGGCGGCAAGACACCACCGGCGCCCGATGCGGCCGCCCTGGCGCCCGACGCCAAGGCGCAGCAGGGGGGCGCGTGAACCGCATGGCCACGCCGCCGCGGTCCGGGTCCCTGATGAGCACTGTCAAGGCGGTGCTCTGGGGTTTCCTGGGCCTGCGCCAGCGCGGCGAGTACGAGAAGGACATCAAGCGCCTCAACCCGCTGCACCTGGTGGCGGTGGGCCTGGTGATGGCCTTCATCTTCGTCGGCGCGCTCATCGCGCTGGTGAATTGGGTCGCCGGATGAGGGCGGCGACCCGCGCAGACTATTCATTGACATCGACACAGCGATAGCACAACAGGAGTGAGCAGCATGTCCGCAGCATCCCATGGCTCGACGCCGTACTACTTCGTCCCCGGACCGTCGCGTCATCCGGTCATGGCCGCCATCGGCCTTTTCTTCGTGATCCTGGGCGCTGCCCAATGGGTCAACGGCCACGGCTGGGGTGCGTATGCGCTCGCCTTCGGCCTGGCCTTCTGGCTGTTCGTGCTGTTCCAGTGGTTCCGCGACGCCGTGCACGAGAGCGAGACCGGCATGTACGGCCGCAAGATCGACCTCTCGTTCCGCTGGAGCATGAGCTGGTTCATCTTCTCCGAGGTGATGTTCTTCGGTGCCTTCTTCACCGCTCTGTGGTGGGCGCGCGCGCACTCGGTGCCCAACCTCGGCAGCATCGAGAACGCGCTGATCTGGCCCGACTTCTCGGCCGTGTGGCCCAGCCTGCAGGCCGGCGCCACCGCGTCGCCGGGCAACATCGTCGAGCCCTTCCAGACCGTGGGCCCGTTCTGGCTGCCCACCATCAACACGGCCCTGCTGCTCACCTCGGGTGTCACGCTGACCATCGCCCACCACGCGCTGCAGGCCGGCCAACGCGCCAAGACCATCGGCTTCATGTGGATCACCGTGCTGCTGGGCTTCGTCTTCCTCCTCGTGCAGGGCTACGAATACGCGCACGCCTACGCCGACCTGAACCTCAAGCTCAGCTCGGGCATCTTCGGCTCCACCTTCTTCATGCTCACCGGTTTCCACGGTTTCCACGTGTTCGTGGGCATGCTCATGCTGCTGTTCATCACGCTGCGTCTGCACAAGGGCCACTTCACCGCCGAGCGCCACTTCGGCTTCGAAGGTGCGGCCTGGTACTGGCACTTCGTGGACGTGGTCTGGCTGGGCCTGTACATCCTCGTCTACTGGATGTAATGCCCGCCCCGGGACGATCGCCCCATGAAAAAAGCGCCGCGAGGCGCTTTTTTCTTTCGGTGCCGGCGCGCCGGGCTCAGCGTTGCACGGGCAGGCCGGTCGGTTGGATCCAGCCCATGAAATACGCCACCAGCACCAGCACGAACAGCAGCACGGAAAAGCCCACGCGAAAGGCCAGGGCGCGCGCCATCTGTCGCTTGCGCGGGGCCTCGCCCTCGCTGCCGTCGTGCACGCCGCCGCGCATCATGAACACCAGCGCCGCGGCCAGGCTGCCGATGATGGCCACGAAAGCCACGATCACCACGTATTTCATGGCCCGCATTATCCGGGGCCGGCCGCGCGCCGCTGTCGGACAAGGCCGCGCGGAGGACGGGCGATGAGCCGCGCGCGATTCCTGGTCGTCACCGTGGCCACGGCGCTCACCATGGCCGCGACCGCGTCGCTGGGTCTCTGGCAGCTCGACCGCGCGCGGCAGAAGACCGCGCTGCAGGCCGCCATCCTGTCGCGCGCCGAGCTGCCCGCCTGGGACAACGCCGCGCTGCTGGCGCAGACCGACCCCTCCGCCGGCCTGTACCGGCCGGTGCGCCTGCGAGGCCAATGGATCGCGCGCCACAACGTGTTCCTGGACAACCGCCAGATGGACGGCCGCGTGGGCTTCTTCCTGGTCACGCCGCTGCGCCTGAGCGGCAGCGAGCGCGTGGTGCTGGTGCAGCGCGGCTGGGTGCCGCGCGACTTCCACGACCGCGCGCGCGTGCCCGACGTCGACACCCCCGCGGGCGAGGTGACCGTGCAGGGCCGCTTGGCCCCGCCGCCCGGGCGCCTTTACCAGTTCGGCGAGGCCGGCACCGGGGCCATCCGGCAAAATATCGACCCCGCTGCCTACCGCCTGGAAACCGGGCTGGCGCTGCTGGACCCCTCGGTTCAGCAAACGGGCGACGACGAGGGCCCGCTGCGCCGCCAATGGCCGCTGCCGGCCGTCGACGTGAGCAAACACCACGGCTACGCCTTCCAGTGGTTCGCCCTGTGCACCCTGGTCGCTGGCCTTTACCTCTGGTTCCAGATCATTCAACCCCGCCGCCAACGCGCCCGCCTCCATGGCCCAGACGCCCGATGAACCCCTGACGCTGACGGTGCACAGCCTGCCCACGCCCGACCGCGGCGACGCCGAGCGCGCCGCCGCCACACGCACCGGCCGCTGGAAGATGCTGGCCATCCTGCTGGTCTGCGCCTCGCCCGTCATCGCTTCGTACCTCACCTACTACGTGATCCGGCCGGAGGGCCGCCGCAACTACGGCGAACTCATCGCGGCGCAGCCCTTGCTGCCGGCGATCAGCGGCACCGACGCCCAGGGCCGCTCCGTGCCCCTGAGCGCGCTGGAAGGCCAGTGGCTGCTGGTCAGCGTGGCCGACAGCGCCTGCGACGCCGCCTGCGAGAAGCACCTGTACCTGCAGCGCCAGCTGCGTGAGACCCTGGGCCGCGAGAAAGACCGCCTCGACTGGGTCTGGCTGCGCACCGGCGCCAGCGAGCTGCGCGAGCCGCTGAAAGCCGCGACGGCCGCTGCCACCGTGCTGCACGTCGACGCCGCTGCGCTGGCGCAGTGGCTGCAGCCCGCGCCCGGCCATCGCCTGGAAGACCACCTCTACGTGGTCGACCCGCTGGGCCACTGGATGCTGCGCTTCCCGGCCGACATCGACCCCACACGCGCCAAGCGCGACCTCGACCGCCTGCTGCGCGCCTCCTCGGCCTGGGACCAGCCCGGCCGCGGCGCCAACGGCGAACACCACGGCGGCTGATCGCATGGACGCCCCGTCTTCCCTGGTGGACCTCGCGCCGCTCACGCGCATGATGCTGCTGGGCATCGCGATCGCGTTCGGCCCGCTGGTCTGGATCGGCCTCAAGCACCGCCAGGCCAGCCCCGCGCAGCGCCTGCGCGTGCTGACCCTGGTCACGCTCTTCCTCACCTTCGACCTGGTGCTGTTCGGCGCCTTCACGCGCCTCACCGATTCCGGCCTGGGCTGTCCCGACTGGCCCGGCTGCTACGGCGCGGCCAGCCCGCTCGGCGCGCACGCCGACATCTCGGCCGCGCAGTCGGCCATGCCCACCGGCCCGGTCACCTTCTCCAAGGCCTGGATCGAGATGGTCCACCGCTACCTCGCCACCGGCGTGGGCGTGCTGATCATCGTGCTGGCCGTGGGCAGCTGGATCGAGCGCCGGCGCATCCACGTGCACTGGGTCTGGCCGGTGGTCACGCTGGCCTGGGTCTGTCTGCAGGGTGCCTTCGGCGCGTTCACGGTGACCATGAAGCTCTTCCCCGCCATCGTCACCCTGCACCTGCTGGGCGGCCTGGTGCTGCTGGCGCTGCTGCGCGCGCAGGCGGTGGCCTACCGCCTGGGCGAGCCGGGCAGCGCCGGCCCCGCGCCCATCGGCGCGGCGCAGCGCGGCTGGCTGCTGGCCGCCTTCGCGCTGGTGTGGCTGCAGATCGCGCTGGGTGGCTGGGTCAGCACCAACTACGCCGTGCTCGCCTGCCGCGATTTCCCCACCTGCCAGGGCAGCTGGTGGCCCGCCATGAACCTGCGCGAGGGCTTCACGCTCTGGCGCGAGCTGGGGGCCAACCACGCGGGCGAGGCCATCACCTTCCCGGCGCTCACCGCCATCCACTACGTGCACCGCCTCATGGCCTACGCCGTGTTCGCGCTGTTGCTGGCGCTGGCCTGGGCGCTGTGGCGCGTGCCGGGACTCCAGCGCTTCGCGCGCGTGCTCGTGGCCCTGTGCGCCTGGCAGTTCCTCACCGGTCTCAGCAACGTCGTGCTCGGCTGGCCGCTGCTGGCCGCCGTGGGGCACACCGGCGGCGCCGCTGCGCTGGTGATCGCGTTCACGGGCGCCGTGGCCGCCACGCGCCGCGCGGAGGTTGTCCAGTGAACACAGAAGTGCATCCCTTGCCCCTGCCGTCGACCTGGCGCCAGTTCCACGCGCTGACCAAGCCGCGCGTGATCCAGCTGATCGTGTTCTGCGCGCTCATCGGCATGGTGCTCGCCGTGCCCGGCCTGCCGAGCTGGCCGCAGGTGCGTCTCGCGGCCATCGCCTGTTTGGGCATCTGGCTGGTGGCCGGCGCGGCGGCGGCCTTCAACTGCGTGGTCGAGCAGCACATCGACGCGAAGATGAAGCGCACCGCCTGGCGCCCCACGGCCAAGGGCGAGCTCACCAACTGGCAGACGCTCACGTTCTCGGCCGCGCTGTGTGCGGTCGGCTCGGCCATCCTCTGGTTCTGGGTCAACCCGCTCACCATGTGGCTGACCTTCGCCACCTTCGTGGGCTACGCGGTGATCTACACCGTCATCCTCAAGCCACTCACGCCGCAGAACATCGTGATCGGCGGGGCATCGGGCGCCATGCCGCCGGTGCTGGGCTGGGCGGCCATGACGGGCACCGTCGCGCCGGAGGCGCTGGTGCTCTTTCTCATCATCTTCCTCTGGACGCCGCCGCACTTCTGGGCGCTGGCGCTCTACCGCGTGGAGGACTACCGCAAGTCCGGCCTGCCGATGCTGCCGGTGACGCACGGTTCCGAGTTCACGCGCCTGCAGATCCTGCTCTACACCTTCGTGCTGCTGGCGGCCACGCTGCTGCCCTTCATGCTGCGCATGAGCGGCTGGTTCTACCTGGCGAGTGCGCTCGCGCTCGGCCTGGGCTTTTGCGGCTACGCCTTCGCTCTGTGGCGGAACTATTCCGACGCCCTGGCTCGAAAGACTTTCCGCTTCTCGCTCATCCACCTGTCGCTGCTCTTCGCGGCGCTGCTCATCGACCACTACCTGCCATGGTGAAGACCACCGTCTCCCGCCGCCGCCTGATGGCCGCTGGCGCCGCTTCCCTGCTGCTGGCCGCGTGCTCCGAGTCGCCGCCGGCGTTCAAAGGGATCGACATCACCGGCGCCGACTACGCCACCGGCTTCTCGCTCACCGACCACAATGGCCAGAAGCGCACGCTGGCCGATTTCAAGGGCAAGGTGGTGGTGATCTTCTTCGGCTTCACGCAATGCCCCGACGTGTGCCCCACCTCGATGACCGAGATGGCCGAGGCCAAGCGCCTGCTGGGGGCCGACGGCGATCGCTTCCAGGGTCTGTTCATCAGCGTGGACCCCGAGCGCGACACGCCCGAGGTGATGAGGCAGTACGTGACCCAGTTCGACCCGAGCTTCCTCGCGCTGTACGCAGCGCCCGGCGAGCTGGAGGCCGTGGCCAAGAGCTTCAAGGTCTACTACAAGAAGGTCGAGGGCAAGACGCCCACGAGCTACACCATGGACCACTCGGCGGGCAGCTACGTGTACGACACGACGGGACGCATCCGCCTCTACAACCGCTACAACAGCGGCGCGCAGTCGCTGGCCGACGATGTGAAGCTGCTGCTCAAGGGCTGAGCAAGCACCGGCCACGCAAAAAAACAGGGCGCCCTCGGGCGCCCTTGTCGCGTGTGGCGTTCGAATTCAGTCCACCTTGGCCCCGCTGAGCTTGACCAAGCGCTCGTACTTGGCGCGCTCGCGGGCCATGAACTCGCCGAAGGCCTGGGGCGTGCTGGGCGCCGGCTCGGCCATCAGCGCCGCGAACTTGCCTTTCACGTCCGGCGACTGCAGGGCCTTGGTGAAGGCGGCGTTGAGCTGCGACACCACGTCGGCCGGCGTGCCGGCCGGGGCCACCAGGCCCCACCAGGTGTCGATCTCGAAGCCGGGCAGGGTCTCGGCCACGGTGGGCACCTCGGGCATCACGCCGCTGCGCTGCGCGGTGGTGACGGCCAGGGCCTTGAGCTTGCCCGCGCGGATGTTGGCCGCCGCGGTGGCGAGGTTGTCGAAGTTGAAGTCGACCTGGCCCGACAGCAGCCCCAGCTGCGCCGGGTTGCCGCCGTTGTAGGGAATGTGCACCGCGAACACACCGGCCTGGTTCTTGAACAGCTCGCCCGCCAGGTGGCCGGCGCTGCCGTTGCCGCCCGAGCCATAGTTGAGCTTGCCCGGGTTGGCCTTGCCGTAGCGGATGAGGTCGCGCACGCTCTGGATGTTCAGGCGCTGCGCGGTCTCGGCGTTCATGACCAGCACGTTGGGCACGCGCAGCATCTGCGTGACGGGCGCGAAATCCTTCGCCGGGTCGTAGGGCAGCTGCTTGAACAGCCAGGGGTTGATGCCGTGCGAGGCCGTGGTGGCGATGCCCAGGGTCAGGCCGTCGGGTGCGGCCTTGGCGACCTGGCTCACGCCGATGTTGCCGCCGGCGCCGGGGCGGTTCTCGATGATCACCGTGCCCAGCGAGTCCTTCACCGCGTCGGCCAGGACACGCGCCGTCACGTCGATCGGCCCACCGGCCGCGAAGGGCACCACGATGCGCGTGGTGCGGGCCTGTGCCCAGGCGGGCAGCGCGAGCGCGGTGGCGGTGAGGGCGATGGCGTGGCGGCGGGAAATCATGCGGTGTCTCCTAAGGGGTGGGGGTGTTCAGACCTTGTCCGCGGCGGAAGTGAAGGCGTCGGCGTAGAAGCACTCCTCGGGCAGGCCGGCCTGCGCCACGTAGTCGCGCTTGGCCGATTCGACCACGATGGGCGCGCCGCAGGCGTAGACCTCGAAGCCGCTGAGGTCGGCGTGGTCTTCCAGCACGGCGCGGTGCACGAAGCCCGTGCGGCCGGTCCAGCCGTCCTCGGGCTGGGCGTCGGACACCACGGGCACGTACTTGAGGTTCGGCATGGCGGCCAGCTGTTCTTCGATCCAGGCGCTCTGGTACAGGTCGGCCGGGCGGCGGCCGCCCCAGTACAGGGTGACGGGGCGCTGGATGCCCTTGAAGCGCATGTGCTCGACGATGGCCTTGATGGGGGCGAAGCCCGTGCCGGAGGCGAGCAGCACCATGGGCTTGTCGCTGTCCTCGCGCAGGAAGAAGCTGCCGAAGGGGCCTTCGATGCGCAGGATGTCCTTCTCCTTCATGGTGGAGAAGACCTGGTCGGTGAACTTGCCGCCGGGCATGTGGCGCAGGTGCAGCTCCAGCCCGGGCGCCTCGGCCTGCGTGTGCGGCGCGTTGGCCATGGAGTAGCTGCGGCGGTCGCCGTCGCGCAGGATGAACTCCACGTACTGGCCCGCGCGGTACTGGAAGGTGTCGCTGGCGGGCAGCTGCAGGCGCACCACCATCACGTCGTGCGAGGCGCGCGTGAGGCTGTTGACGCGCGCGGGCATCTTCTTGATGGGGAAGGCGCCGAGTTCGGTGACCTGGCGCGACTCCAGCACCACGTCGCTGTGGGCCACGCCGCAGCAGGTGAGCACGTAGCCCGCGGCCTCCTCGTCGGCCGACAGGGCCTTGGCCTGGTGCGGCCCGTGCACCACAGTGCCCGACACGAGCTTGCACTTGCAGGAGCCGCAGGCGCCGTCCTTGCAGCCATAGGGCAGGCCGATGCCCTGGCGGATGCCGGCGGCCAGCATGGCTTCGTCGGGGTTGGCGGTGAAGGCGCGCCCGCTGGGCTGCACCGTGATCGTGAATGTCATACTCGCCGTCTTCTTTCTGTCGAGGGGCGCGCTCCGGTGGCGCGCTCCGTTCCAAGCAACCGCGCATTGTCGCAAAAACCCGTTTTGCATGAGTTTCCTTGGGGCCTTGCCCGCGCGCTTCCGGCGTGAACGGGTACTGATCGTGGGCTGTGGCGACGTCGGTCTGCGAGCGGCCGGCGCCTTGGGCGCCGGTCGGCGCGCGCGCCTGCTGGCGCTCACCTCCAGCCCGGAGCGCGTGCCCCGCCTGCGCGCGGCGGGCCTGGTGCCTTTGCGGGGCGACCTGGACGATGCGCGCAGCCTGCGCCGCCTGGCCGGCCTGGCCACGCGCGTGCTGCACCTGGCGCCGCCGCCTTCGCAGGACATGGCCGACTGGCGCATCGACCCGCGCACGCGCGCCCTGGTGCACGCGCTCGCGCAGCGCACGCCGCCGCTGGCGCTGGTCTACGGCTCCACCACCGGCGTCTATGGCGACCGCGGTGGCGCCTGGACCAGCGAGTCGCAGCCTGCGCGGCCGCGCACCCCGCGCGCGGCGCGCCGTGTGGACGCGGAGGACCGCGTGCGCTGGCTGGGCCGCGCCCTGGGCGTGCGCGCCAGCGTGCTGCGCATCCCGGGCATCTACGCCAACGACCGCGAGGGCGGCACGCCGCGCGAGCGGCTGCAGCGCGGCACGCCCGTGCTGCGCGCCGAGGACGACGTCTACACGAGCCACATCCACGCCGACGACCTGGCGCGGGCCTGCGCGCTGGCGCTGTGGCGCGGCCGCGCGCAGCGCGTGGTCAACGTGGTGGACGACAGCGAACTCAAGATGGGCGACTACTTCGACCTCGCGGCCGATCTCTATGGCCTGCCACGCCCGCCCCGCGTGCCGCGCGACACGGCGCAGGACCAGTTGCCGCTGATGCTGCTGAGCTTCATGAGCGAATCGCGCCGCCTGCGCAACCAGCGCCTAAAGTTCGAGCTGGGGCTGCGGCTGCGCTACCCCACCGTGGCCGACGGCCTGCGCGGCTGAGGCCGGCGAGCGGCCAACAAAAAGCCCGCATGGAGCGGGCTGGTTGCAGGGCTTGCTCTGGTGGTGCCGAAGGCCGGACTCGAACCGGCACGCCTTGCGGCGGCGGATTTTGAATCCGCTGCGTCTACCGATTTCGCCACTTCGGCCCGAGCAAGGGCGCGGATTATGGCACAGTGGCGCCATGCAATACCCCACCATCGAAGACGCCGTCGGCCGCACGCCGCTGGTGGCGCTGCAGCGCATCGGCGCGGCGGACAACGGCCCGCGCGGCAACGTCATCCTGGCCAAACTGGAAGGCAACAACCCGGCCGGTTCGGTGAAGGACCGGCCCGCGCTGTCCATGATCCGGCGCGCCGAGGAGCGCGGCGACATCAAGCCCGGCGACACCCTGATCGAGGCCACGTCCGGCAACACCGGCATCGCGCTGGCCATGGCGGCGGCCATCAAGGGTTACCGCATGGTGCTCATCATGCCGGAGGACTTGTCCATCGAACGCGCCCAGACCATGAAGGCCTTCGGCGCCGAGCTGATCCTCACGCCCAAGAGCGGCGGCATGGAGTCCGCGCGCGACCTGGCCGACAAGATGCAGGCCGATGGCAAGGGCCGGGTGCTCGACCAGTTCGCCAACCCCGACAACCCGCGCATCCACTACGAGACCACCGGCCCCGAGCTGTGGGAGCAGACGGGCGGGCGCATCACCCACTTCGTGAGTGCCATGGGCACCACCGGCACCATCACCGGCGTCTCGCGCTTTCTCAAGGAAAAGAACCCGGCCGTGCGCATCGTCGGCGCCCAGCCCAGCGAGGGCTCACGCATTCCCGGCATCCGCAAATGGCCGCAGGAATACCTGCCGAAGATCTACGACCCCAAGGCGGTCGACGAGATGATCTACGTCTCGCAGGCCGACGCCGAGGACATGGCCCGGCGCATGGCGCGCGAGGAAGGCATCTTCGGCGGCATCTCCGCCGCCGGCGCGCTCTGGACGGCCCTGCAGGTGTCGCGCCAGGTCGAGAACGCCACCATCGTGTTCGTGGTCTGCGACCGTGGCGACCGCTACCTGTCCACCGGCGTCTTTCCCGCCTGACATGAAACACCCCCGCCGCGTTTCGCACGACCCCCTCGAGGGGGCCATGCCTGAGGTCCGGCAAGACCGGTTCCGCGGCATGCCTGGATCAGGCGCCTGATGGGCCACATGGCTGGCGAGTTTCGGTTCTGTCCGCAATGCGCGGCCGAATTGCAGTTCATCGTCCAGGCCGAGGACGGCGGCGACAAGCGGCGCCTGCGTTGCCCGGCCTGCGGCTACACCCACTGGAACAACCCCACGCCGGTGCTGGCGGCCATCGTCGAGCTTGACGGGCGGGTCCTGCTGGCGCGCAACGCCGCCTGGCCGGGCCGCTTTTTCGGGCTGATCACCGGGTTCATGGAAGCCGGCGAGACGCCGGAGGAGGGCATCCGCCGGGAGATCGCCGAAGAAACCTCGCTGGACACCGAGGCCCTGAGCCTGGTGGCCGTGCACGATTTCCAGCGCATGAACCAGGTCATCATCACCTACCACGCCCGCTGCCGGGGCGAGGTGCGCCTGTCGCCCGAGCTGTCGGAGTACCTGCTGCTGGAGCCGGCGGCGGTGCGCTGTTGGCGCGCGGGTACGGGGCTGGCCCTGGCCCAGTGGCTTATGTCACGGGGCTTCCAGCCGCAATTCCTGGACGACACACCAAAGGCCGACGCGGCCTAAAATGCGCCGTTACCCAGACGGAGCCCTGCCTTCATGATCGCTGCTGACCGAGAACTCGACGCCCGGGGCCTGAACTGCCCGCTGCCCATCCTGAAGGCCAAGAAAGCCCTGGCCGAGATGCACAGCGGCCAGACCCTGAAGGTGGTGGCCACCGACGCCGGCTCGGTGCGCGATTTCCAGGCCTTCGCCAAGCAGACCGGCAACCTGCTCGTCCACCAGGAAACGCTGGGCGGCGATTTCGTGTCGGTGCTGAAACGGCGCTGATGGCCACTCCCATGGACGTCCTGCTCGTCGACCCGCTGGTGCCCGAAGCCCTGGCGTGGCTGCAGGAGCGCCATGACGTGGTCTACCTTCCCGAGTTGGCGGACGACCCCGCCGAACTGCGCCGCGCGCTGGCCGAGGCGCGCGCCGTGGTGCTGCCGCCGCATGTGGTGGTCTCCCAGGAATTCCTCGACCATGCGCCCCACCTCATGATGGTCGCGCGCATGCAGATCTCCAGCGACAACACCGACCTCAACGCTTGCGCGCAGCGCGGCGTGCGGGTGCTGCAGGCGCGCAGCGCCACCGTGCGCTCCAACGCCGAGTACCTGCTGTATGGCCTGCTGATGCTGTACCGGCGGGGCATGGTGAGCGCGCTGCTGGGCCGCAAGCTGGGCCAGGTGCGCATGGGCCGTGAACTGGCGGGCAGCACCGTGGGCCTGCTGGGCCTGGCGCCGGTGGCGCACACCCTGGCGCCCATGCTGCGCAGCCTGGGCGTGCGCGTGCTGGGCTACGACCCGGCCGTGCACCACGCCGCCGAGCTCTGGGGCAAGCTGCACGTGGAGCCCGTGCCCCTGCACGAGCTGCTGGAGCGCGCCGACGCGATCTCGCTGCAAATGGTCTATGCCTCGCGCTTCAAGGGCTGGATCAACGAGCGCCTGCTCAACCACTGCAAGCCCGGCCAGCTCTGGGTGGGCGTGAGCCGCAGCGCGCTGTTCGACCCCGAGGCCCTGGCCCTGGCCCTGTGCGACGGTCGCATCGACGCCTGCCTGCTGGACGGCGCCAACGCCCAGTTCGCCGCGCCCGGTTCGCCGCTCTACGGCATCCCCAACCTGCACCTCACGCCGCGCCTGGGTTCGCACACGCGCGAGGCCAAGCTGCGGGCGAGCTGGTACCTGGCCCACCGCATCCACGAAACCCTGTCGCCCGACGACGCGCGCCGCGAGCCGGGCAGCAGCGATTTCTCCATGCTCGACAGCCTGGGCTTCCCCGAGTCGGGCGACCCGCCGCAGTCCGCCTCACCCTCGCAATGGGCCTCGCTCGCGGCGCTGTCCAGGGACTGACCCCCGCCGTGCGGCGCGCGCGCCCCTGAGAGGGGGCGGTGCCAGCGGCCCCGGCCCAGCCGGTTCCGCGGCACCCCAGGCTCAGCCCAGGCGCGCCAACTGGGCCTTCACCTTCTCCAGCGTGGCGCCGAAGTCGGCCAGGCGCTGTTTTTCCTGCTCGATCACCGCCGCTGGCGCGCGCGCCACGAAGCCTTCGTTGCCCAGCTTGCCCTGGGCCTTGGCGATCTCACCCTGCAGGCGGGCGGCTTCCTTGCCCAGGCGGACCTTCTCGGCCGCGACGTCGATGGCCATGAACAGGCACAGGCGGGCGTCGCCCACCACCGCCACGGGCGCGGCGCCCGCGGCCTGGGCCCAGGCGGCCTCGTCGTCGAACACGCGCACCTCGGCCAGCTTGGCCAGCGACTGCAGCACCGGCGCGGCACCGCGCAGGAAGGCGGCGTCGCCCACGGCGTAGAGCGGCAGGCGCTGGGCCGGTGACACGCCCATCTCGCCGCGCAGCGTGCGGCAGGCGTCCACCAGCTTCTTCAGGCGCGCCACGTGGGCTTCGGCGGCCTCGTCGATGCGCTCGGGCTGGCTCACCGGGTAGGCGGCCAGCGCCACCGATTCGCCGGCCCGCCCGGCCACCGGCGCCACCTTCTGCCACAGCTCTTCGGTGATGAAGGGAATGATGGGGTGGGCCAGGCGCTGGATCGCCTCCAGCGTGCGGATCAGGGTGCGGCGCGTGGCGCGCTGCTGCGCGGCGTCGCCGGTCTGGATCTGCACCTTGGCGATCTCCAGGTACCAGTCGCAGAACTCGTTCCAGACGAAGTCGTAGATGGCGTTGGCGACGTTGTCCAGGCGGTACTCGGCGAAGCCCTGGGCCACGGTGGCCTCGGTGCGCTGCAGCGTCGAGCTGATCCAGCGGTCGGCCTGGCTGAAGCTGAGGTAGCCGTGGAAGGGCTGCCCGACGGCGCATTCGGCCTTGGTGTGCTCTTCGAGGCCGCAGTCCTGGCCCTCGCAATTCATCAGCACGAAGCGCGTGGCGTTCCAGAGCTTGTTGCAGAAGTTGCGGTAGCCCTCGCAGCGCTTGCTGTCGAAGTTGATGCTGCGGCCCAGCGAGGCCAGGGCCGCGAAGGTGAAGCGCAGCGCGTCGGCGCCGTAGGCGGGAATGCCCTCGGGGAACTCCTTCTCGGTGTCCTTGCGCACGCGCGGCGCGGTCTCGGGCTTGCGCAGGCCGGTGGTGCGCTTGTCCAGCAGCGGCGCCAGGGCGATGCCGTCGATCAGGTCCACCGGGTCGAGCACGTTGCCTTCGCTCTTGCTCATCTTGCGGCCCTGGGCGTCGCGCACCAGGCCGTGGATGTAGACGTGGCGGAACGGCACGCGACCCGTGAAGTGGGTCGTCATCATGATCATGCGCGCGACCCAGAAGAAGATGATGTCGTAGCCCGTCACCAGCACGCTGCTGGGCAGGTAGACGTCGTAGTCTTCGGTGGGGCCGCTCTTCTGGTTCGGCCAGCCCATGGTGCTGAAGGGCACCAGCGCGGACGAGTACCAGGTGTCCAGCACGTCGGGGTCGCGCGTGAGGGTCTTGCCCGGGGCCTGGGCCTGGGCATCGGCCTCGCTGCGCGCCACGTAGACGCGACCGTCCTCGTCGTACCAGGCGGGGATCTGGTGGCCCCACCAGAGCTGGCGGCTGATGCACCAGTCCTGGATGTTCTTCATCCACTGGTCGTAGGTGTTGACCCAGTTCTCGGGCACGAACTTCACCTCGCCCGAGTCGACGGCGTCGATCGCCTTCTGCGCGATGCTCTTGCCGCTGGGGTCCTGCTCGCTGACCTTGGTCATGGCCACGAACCACTGGTCGGTGAGCATGGGCTCCACCACCTGGCCGGTGCGCGCGCAGCGCGGCACCATGAGCTTGTGCCTCTTGGTCTCGACCAGCAGGCCCAGGGCCTCGAGGTCGGCCACCACGGCCTTGCGGGCCTCGAAGCGGTCGAGGCCGCGGTACTTCTCGGGGGCGTTCTGATTGATGGCCGCGTCCAGGGTGAGCACGCCGATCTGAGGCAGGCCGTGGCGCTGGCCGACGGCGTAGTCGTTGTGGTCGTGCGCAGGGGTGACCTTCACCACCCCGGTGCCGAAGGCGGCGTCCACGTAGTCGTCGGCGATCACGGGGATCTCGCGATCGGACAGCGGCAGCCGGACCTTCTTGCCGACGAGGGCGGCGTAGCGCTCATCGCCGGGGTGCACCATGACGGCGCTGTCGCCCAGCATGGTTTCGGGGCGCGTGGTGGCCACCACCACCGAACCGCTGCCGTCGGCCAGGGGGTAGCGGATGTGCCAGAGGAAGCCGTCTTCCTCCTCGCTCTCCACCTCCAGGTCGCTCACCGCCGACTTGAGCACCGGGTCCCAGTTGACCAGGCGCTTGCCGCGGTAGATGAGGCCCTGCTCGTACAGGCGCACGAAGGTCTCGGTCACCACGGCCGAGAGCTCGGGGTCCATGGTGAAGTACTCGCGCGACCAGTCCACGGTGTCGCCCATGCGGCGCATCTGCGTGGTGATGGTGTCGCCGCTCTTTTCCTTCCACTGCCAGACCTTCTGCGTGAAGGCCTCGCGGCCGAGGTCGTGGCGCTTGACGCCCTGTTCCTGCAGCTGGCGCTCGACCACGATCTGGGTGGCGATGCCCGCGTGGTCGGTGCCCGGCACCCACAGCGTGTTCGCGCCCATCATGCGGTGGTAGCGCGTGAGGCTGTCCATGATGGTCTGGTTGAACGCGTGGCCCATGTGCAGGGTGCCGGTCACGTTCGGCGGCGGCAGCTGGATGGAGAAGGCCGGCGCGCCGGCCTGGGCCTCGCCGGTGCCGCGGAACCCGGCCTTTCCTACGCCGCGCTGCTCCCACCAGGGGCCCCAGCGGGCTTCGATGGGGGCGGGTTCGAAGGACTTGGCCAGCGAGGCCAGGCCGGGTTGCTGCACGGTGTCGGTCATGGGGGACGCCAGTAATGGCAACGGCATCCCGTGGGATGCCGTTGGAGATGACGGGGGGAAGCGGGCATTTTAGCCCGCCACCCCCCGGGGCATGGGGCCTGGTGCCTCTCTCAGGCGGCCTCTCGGGCCGCCTGGATGCACTCGGCCAGCACCGCCGCGTCGCCGACCTGATTGGCCAGCAGCAGGACCAGGCGCGCGCTGAAGGCCTGGAGCTGATCGGGCGACAGGCCGGCCTGCGCGTCCAGCAACTGCTCGTAGAAGGTGTCGGCGTCCTGCCAGTGGGGGGTGGTGATCATGCGTGCACTCCGGTGAGGCCCAGGGTCAGGCCGATGGCCTGCACCAAGCGGCCGTCGATGGTGCCGCCGCTGGCGGCGAGGTAGCCGTCCGGCCGCACCAGGGCCCAGGCGGGTTCGTCGCCTTCGGCCAGGCCGCAGGCGCCGCGCAGGTGGCCCTGCGGGTCGCGGACGTGTTCGTTGGCTTGGGCCGGGGCACGGCCGGCGGGCACCTGCACCGCGCGCAGCGGCGTGGTGGCCAGCACCTCGCGCAGGCGGCGCAGCGCGGGCGCGTCCAGCGCACCGAAGCACAGCAGCAGCAGTTCGCCGCCGGCCCAGTCCAGCAGCTGGTTCATGCGGCCCGCCTGGCCATTGGCCCAGCGGAACGCCACGTTCTGGACCGACTGGCCCGCGGCGCTGCCAGGGGCGTACTGCACGATGCGCGATTGCGTGTAGGGGTTCGCCACGGCCATGCGGCCGGTGTTGACGAGGGCGCGCGCGAAGGGATGGCGCTTGGCCAGGGCGATGGCCGCGTCGCGGTAGACCCGCTCGATGCCCTCGGCCGGGCGCAGGAAGCGCGCGGTGCGGTTGGTCACGCGCACGTTCTCGCGCGCGGCCTCCAGGCGCTCGTCCTCGTAGCTGTCCAGCAGGCCGGGCGCGGCCTGACCGCGCAGCACGGCGGCCAGCTTCCAGGCCAGGTTGTCGGCGTCGGCCACGCCGGTGTTGCCGCCGCGCGCGCCGAAGGGGCTGACCACCTTGGCCGAGTCGCCCATGAAGTACACGCGCCCGTGGCGCATGTGGTGCACGCACTCGCTGCGGTAGGCGTAGGGGCCCACCCAGACGATCTCGACCTCCACCTCGGGGCCGAACTGGCGCGCCAGGCGCTCGCGCACCACGTCCTCGCGGCTCACGTGGGCGGGGTCGGCGTTGGGCGCCATCTGGTAGTCGATGCGCCAGACGTCGTCGGCCATCAGGTGCTGCCAGACCGCGCGGTTCTCGTTGAAGGGCGCCTCGATCCAGGTGTGGCGCTCCGTCGGCGGGCGGGTGCTGAAGCGCACGTCGGCGATGCACCAGCGGTCGTCGCCGCGCTTGCTGTCGAACGGCACCTGCAGCCACTTGCGCAGCGGGCTGTTGCTGCCGGTGGCGTCGATGACGTGCTCGGCCTCGATGCGGTAGCTGCCCGCGGGCGTTTCCACCGTGAGCGTGGCCAGCCGCTCGTTCTGCTCGAAGGCGGTGAGGCGGTTGCGCCAGCGCAGCTCGACGTGGCCGAGTTGCTGGATGCGGTCGACCAGGAAAGCCTCGATATAGAACTGCTGGATATTGATGAAGGGCGGCTGCTGGCTGAGGTTGAAGCTGCCCTGCTGGCGCAGGTCGAAGCTGTAGACCTCGTCGTCGCCGGCGAAGGTGCGGCCCACGCTCCATTGCGTGCCCTTGGCGGCGATGGGTTCGTAGACGCCCAGGCGCTCGAAGATCTCCAGCGACTTCTGCGTGTAGCAGATGCCGCGCGAGGAGGCGCCCTTGACGCCGACGGTGTCGTCCTCGTCGATCAGGATGGCCTTGACGCCCAGCCGCGCGAGCGAGCAGGCCAGGGTGAGGCCGGTGATGCCGCCGCCGACGATGACGATGGGGTGCCGGGCCGGCGCCTTGCCGTGAAGTTCCGGGGGCGGCACGAAGGGGTAGGTGGGCAGCTCGTAGCCGCCGCCCTGGGTGAACTCATAGCCATTGGTGTGGGCGACGTCCCGGTAGGTGTTCAGCGACATGGGTGCCGTCCTTCAACCCTTGGCCCGCTCGGCCACCTCGGGCCGGTCGTTCTGCTGCGGCTTGAGCGGCGCGGCGCTCTTGCCCGCGGCGCGTTCCTTGCGCCACTGCTCCTTGCGGGCGTTCCATTCGCCCAGGCGGGCGTGCGCGGTCTTGCTTTCCTGCAGCATCTGGAACTCGTCGGCCAGCTGGGCCGTCAGCTCCAGCCGGATGCCGTTCGGGTCGAAGAAATAGATGCTCTTGAAGATGTGGTGGTCGGTCACCCCCAGCACCTCGATCCCGCTCGCCTCCAGGCGCGCCTTGGTGTTCTCCAGCTCGCCGACGGTGTTCACCCGGAAGCTGATGTGGTTCACCCACTTCGGCGTGTTCGGGCTCGGCAGCGCCGCCTCGTCGTCGCCCAGATCGAAGAAGGCGATGAAGGAGCCGTCCTGCAGCCGGAAGAAGAAGTGCGTGTACGGGCAGTACTCGCCCGTGCTGGGCACGTAGTCGCTCTGGATGATGTGGTAGAGCGGCAGGCCCAGGATGTCCTCGTAGAAATGCCGCGTTTCCTCCGCGTCGCGCGCGCGGTAGGCGTAGTGGTGCAGTTGCTGGATCGGGGCCGGCGCGGGCAGGTCGGCACGGGGCATGGCAGGCGTCATGGCGGTCTCCTTGAACGGTGCTGGCAATTTACCATAGTGAAATGCATTTCGCAAAACGTAATTCTCTGGGCGGCGGACATGGCCCTGGGGCGGGGGCCGGCGGCGGGGCTTCGCGATAATCGAGGTTCCCGTCGGCCCGTCTGGTTCCACCGTTCATCCATGCTATTCCTGATCTCGCCCGCCAAGGCCCTCGATTACGAGACGCCCCCCCATGTGAAGGCGCACACCCAGCCGCTGTTCGTCGAGCAGTCGGCCGAGCTGATCGAGGTGCTCAAGCGCAAGACGCCGCAGCAGATCGCCACGCTCATGGACCTGTCGGACAAGCTGGCCGCGCTCAATGCCGCGCGCTACGAGGCCTGGGTGCCGAAGTTCACCGCCAAGAACGCCAAGCAGGCCGTGCTGGCCTTCGATGGCGACGTCTACGGCGGCCTGGACGCCAAGAACCTCTCCGAAACCGAGCTGGAGTGGCTGCAGCAGCACCTGTGCATCCTCAGCGGCCTGTACGGCGTGCTGCGCCCGCTCGACTGGATGCAGCCCTACCGGCTGGAGATGGGCACGCGCCTGAAGACGCCGCGCGGCGCCAACCTCTACGCCTTCTGGGGCAGCCGCATCGCCGACTACCTGAATCAGCGCGCCCTGGCCGACAAGAGCCCGGTGGTGATCAACCTGGCCAGCGAGGAGTACTTCAAGGCCGTGGACCTGAAGGTGCTGCGCCCGCGCGTGGTCAGCTGCGTGTTCGAGGAGCGCAAGCCCGCTGGCTACAAGGTCATCAGCTTCATGGCCAAGCGCGCGCGTGGGCTCATGGTGCGCTGGGCCGTGCGGCACCAGGCCAGCACGCCCGAGCAACTCAAGGCCTTCGACCTCGAGGGCTACCGCTTCACGCCCGACGCGTCCGGGCCCGACCGGATGGTGTTCCGGCGCGAGGCCACCTCCTGAGAGCGACACCGGAGACCGCCATGTCCCAGTCCGTCACGCCCGAACTGCGCCGCTGGATCATCGAGCAGGCCAGCGCCGGCTGCACGCCCGAGTCCGTGCTCAAGGCCATGCTCGACGCCGGCTGGAACGCCGGCGTGGCCGAGGCCGCGCTGGAGCGCACGCTGCTGGAGCACCTGTCCACCGTCTCGCCCGGCGCGCTGGCCCAGGCCGCCCCCGAGGTGCGGGAGGCCGTGCAGGGCGTGGTGGGCCAGGGCTTGGCGGTGCCGGTCATCGACACCTCGGCATCGCCGCGCCGCATCGACGCCGGCGACCGCTGGGTGGACATCATCACCCACATGAACCACCCGCGCGTGGTGGTGCTCGGCAACCTGCTCAGCGCCGAGGAGTGCGAGGCCATCATCGAGTCGGCCAAGCCCCGGCTGGCGCGCTCGCTCACGGTGCAGACCGCCACCGGCGGCGAGGAGCTCAACCCCGACCGCACCAGCAGCGGCATGTTCTTCGCGCGCGGCCAGACGCCCGAGGTCACGGCCGTGGAGCAGCGCATCGCGCGCCTGGTGGGCTGGCCGATGGAAAACGGCGAGGGTCTGCAGGTGCTGCACTACCGCCCGGGCGCCGAGTACAAGCCGCACTACGACTACTTCGACCCCAACGAGGCCGGCACGCCCACCATCCTCAAGCGCGGCGGCCAGCGCGTGGCCACGCTGGTGATGTACCTCAACGAACCGGCGCGCGGCGGTGGCACCACCTTCCCCGACGTCGGCCTGGAGGTCGCGCCCGTGCGCGGCCACGCCGTCTTCTTCAGCTACGACCGGCCGCACCCGAGCACGCGCACCCTGCACGGCGGCGCGCCGGTGCTCGAGGGCGAAAAGTGGGTCGCCACCAAGTGGCTGCGCGAGCGAGAGTTCAGTTAAAGCCGAGATGAGCCAGAACACCCCCGAACAATCGCAGCTGGGCAAGGCCTCGGCCTACGTCGACCGCTACGACCCCTCGCTGATCTTCCCGCTGCCGCGCGAGACCAAGCGGCGCGAGATCGGCATCGCCGGCGGCGTACCCTTCGTGGGCTGCGACCTGTGGACGGCCTACGAGCTGTCCTGGCTCAACCCGCGCGGCAAGCCGCAGGTGGCCATCGCGCACATCACCGTGCCGGCCGAGAGCACGCACATCGTGGAGAGCAAGTCCTTCAAGCTCTACCTCAACAGCTTCAACAACACGCCCTTCGACAGCGCCGACGCCGTGCGCGATCGCCTGCGCGCCGACCTGAGCGCGGCCGTCTGGCACGGCGGGCCCATGCAGGCCGGCGTGGGCGTGAAGCTGCTGGCGCCCGATCGCTTCGACGCCGAGCCCATCCACGAACTCGACGGCCTGAGCCTGGACCGGCTCGACGTGGAGTGCACGCGCTACGAGCCCGCGCCCGAGTTGCTCACGGCGGCCTTCGACGAACAGCCCGTGAGCGAAACCCTGGTCAGCCACCTGCTCAAGAGCAACTGCCTGGTGACCGGCCAGCCCGACTGGGGCAGCGTGCAGATCGCCTACAGCGGCCCGCAGATCGATCAGGCCGGCCTGCTGCAGTACCTGGTGAGCTTTCGCAACCACAACGAATTCCATGAGCAGTGCGTGGAGCGCATCTACATGGACCTGTGGACGCGCTGCAAGCCCGCCAAGCTGAGCGTCTACGCGCGCTACACGCGCCGCGGCGGGCTGGACATCAACCCCTGGCGCAGCAGCCACCCGCAGCAGCCACCGGCCAATGTGCGCACGGCGCGGCAATGAGGGAGGGGCCTGACCGTTGGTCAGGCCAATCGCGGAATGGCCGAAATCCTTAGGTGAATCCCGCCTTCGCGCGTAGGATCGCGGGCTTCGCCGTCTCGAACGGCCGATCACTGACCGCCCGGCCCTTCCCGGGTCGGCGGTCGTCTCAGGTGGCCCGCTATCACGCGGTAACCACCTTCTCTCGCGGCGTCCGTGCCATTGCAGGCCGGCCCGCTTCTCTGAAAGGCTCAGTCATGAGCAGCAAACTGTACGTGGGCAACCTGCCCTACTCCGTCAATGACGACTCGCTTCGTCACAACTTCTCCGAATACGGCGCTGTGGCCTCGGCCAAGGTCATGACCGACCGCGACAGCGGCCGCTCCAAGGGTTTCGGTTTCGTCGAGATGTCCTCCGAGGCAGAGGCCCAAGCCGCCATCAACGGCCTCAACGGCCAGTCGGTGGACGGTCGCCAGATCGTGGTCAACATCTCGCGCCCCAAAGAGGGCGGCGGCGGTGGCTACCGCAGCAACGGTCCGCGCTACTAAGCCCTGACCCTCTCGTCAAAAAGCCGGCGCTCGCGCCGGCTTTTTTCTTTGGCCGCCTCAGATCTGCTTGTGGATCAGCGGCCCGTGGAACAGCACCGGCCCGGTGGGGCCGCGCTCGCTGGGCACGCCGCCCAGGGGTTCCAGGCTGATGGCCAGCGCGGGCACCTCGCGCACCGCGCTTTCGCTGGCCGCCAGCTGCAGCAGGCGCTCGGGCGTGAGCACGCCCAGCGAGCGGGGCGCCGCGCCCGGCGGCAGCGCCCAGAGCTGCAGCGAGCGGTCGGCCGCTTCCTGGTAGCCGCCCACGCGCTGCAGGCTCAGGCGGTTGTGCTTGGGGTCGAAGGTGATCAGCACCGCCGGCCGGGCCTGGTCGTCGTTGAGCACGGACACGTAGCGCACGTCGGGGGTGGCCAGCAGCTGGCGCTGCAGCGCGGCCACTTCGGCACCGCGCCGCTCCAGTTCGCCGCGCAGCGCGGGCAGCAGCGCCAGCGCCAGCGCCACCGCGCACAGTCCGGCCAATCCGGCGCCGCGCCACAGCGCCAGGCTGTGCCACCAACCCGTGGACGGCGCCACCGCCGCCCCTTGGCGCTGCCGCGCGAGGGCGGCGCCCTCGGCGTCGGCGCGCACCAGGTTCTGGATGCGTGTCCACACCTGTGGCCCGGGCTCGGCGCCCGCCTGCAGCTCGTTGAGGCTGGCCACGCGGGTCTGCCATTCGATGGCGGCCGCGCGCACCGCGGGGTGTTCGCGCGCGATGGCCTCGAAGCGGCGCCGCGCGCCGCCGCGCAGCGTGCCCAGGGCGTGCGCGGCCGCCAGGCGCTGCAGCAGTTCGGGGTGGCGGTGCAGTTGCATGGCGCGGGCCTCAGGCGAAACGGGCCATGCAGTCGCGCAGCTTGTCCAGGCCGCGGCGGATCCAGGTCTTGACGGTGCCCAGCGGCAGCGCCAGGCGCTCGGCCAGCTCGCCGTGGCTCAGGTCGCGCAGGTAGGCCAGGCTGATCACTTCGCGCTGCTTGTTCTCCAGTTGTCCCAGGCACTGGTGCATGGCCCAGGCCTGCTGGCTCGCCAGGCTGGTGTCCATGGGGTTGGGCGCGTTGCCCGGCAGCGTGTCGGCCAGGGTCTCGTCCAGCTCCTGTGTGAGGTGGGCGCGATCAGCCGCGCGGCGGCGCAGCAGGTCCAGCGAGCGGCTGCGCACGATCAGGCCCAGCCAGGCCATGGGCGGGCTCAGTGTGGCGCGGTAGTCGCCCGCGCTGCGCCAGACCTGCAGGTAGGCCTCCTGCAGCGCGTCCTCCGCCGCCTCGGCCGAGCCCAGCACGCGCAGCGACAGCCCATAGAGCTTGCGCGCGGTGAGGTCGTAGAGCGCTTTCAGCGCGGCCTCGTCGCGCCGGGCGATGCGGTCGATCAGGTCCATGAGGGGTTCATCGGGGTCGGCGCTCATGCGGCGCATTGTGGGGGCGTTTCCATCCACCACTACGCCGGTGTTTCCCGTGTGGATTCAACGCGACCGTGCGGAGGCGCACAACCCAGCAAAACAGTCGGGTTCGCTGAATCCGGTGCGGGGCCGGCCTGCGTATTGGTGTCGACGGCCGCCGCTCACCCTCCTCAAACCCACTGCAAGAGACAAGACCATGAGCACCTCCCTCGACCCGCGCCGCGCCTTCCTGCGCACCGGCGCCACCCTGTCCGCTGTCGGCCTGGCGATGCTCGCCGGGCGGCCCGCCCTGGCCCAGGGCATGAAGGCCGACGTCGCCAAGGACGTCGACATCCTCAACATCGCGCTCGGTCTGGAGCACGAGGCCATCAACGCCTACCAGCTCGGCGCGGGCAGCGGCCTGCTGCAAAAGCCCGTGCTCGACGTGGCGGTGCAGTTCCAGGGCCACCACAAGGCGCACCGCGACGCCCTGGCCGCCACCATCCGCCAGCTCGGCGGCCAGCCCGTGGCGGAGAAGAAGCTCGACGAGTACGCCAGGAACCTCAAGGCCGATTCGCTGAAGAGCCAGGCCGACGTGCTGTCGCTGGCCGCGCGCCTGGAGCTGGGCGCGACCAATGCCTACCTGAGCGTGATCCCGCCGCTGAGCGACCGCGCGCTGGCCCAGGTGGCCGCGCGGCTGGCCGCCGACGAAACCATGCACTTCACCGTGCTCAGCAGCGCGTTGGGCCGGCCCTTGCCCGCGAACGCCCTCTCGTTCGGCGCCTGAGACCCATTCCAACACGGGTGGGCCATGCACCCGCCCGGCTTTCCCTTCCCCAACCTTTGACCGGAGTATGTCCATGATCCTCAAGACCACCCTGGCCGCCTCGGCCGTTCTCGCCATGACCGCCTGCGCCTCTTCGATGGGGGGCCAGCCCATGATGTTCTCGCAGGCGGGCCTGCCCGACGCGGTGAAGGTGCCGGCGGGCCACCGCGTGGCCATGGAGACCGTGGGCGCGGGCGACATCACCTACGAATGCCGCGCCAAGCAGGGCATGGCGGGCCAGTTCGAATGGGTCTTCGCTGGCCCCGACGCCCGCCTGATGGACCGCGGCGGCAAGCAGGTCGGCAAGTACTACGGCCCGCCCGCCACATGGGAGTCCATGGACGGCTCGAAGATCACCGGCACGCAGGTGGCCGTGGCCCCCGGCGGCAGCGGCAACATCCCGCTGCAGCTGGTCAAGGCCAACCCGGCCATGGGCATGGGTGCCATGCAAGGCGTGACCTACGTCCAGCGTGTGGCCACCATGGGCGGCGTGGCGCCGGCCATGGCCTGTGGCGCGGCCAACCTGGGCGCGAAGCAGGTGGTCCAGTACCGCGCCGACTACATCTTCTACAAGGCCGCCTGAGCCCCGCCGCCCCGAGGTCTCCTCAGGGGCGCGGCCCGCGGGCGGGCGCCCCTTTTGCCCTGCGGACGGTGGATCGCCGCAGGGCGCTTTTTCCCGCGCGGCCTCAGGCCGCGCGCTCGAAGCCTTCGAGCAGGTTCACCGCATTGACGCCCACTTCGGCCACCGCATAGCCGCCTTCGAAGGTGAAGAGCGTGGGCAATCCCGGCGATGCCAGCGCCGCGCCAATGCCCGCGTAGTCGGCCGAGCGCAGCCGAAAGCCCGAGATCGGGTCGCCCTCGAAGGTGTCCAGGCCGAGCGGCACCACGAGCGCGGTGGCGCCAAAGTCCGACACGGCCTGCAGGGCCTGGTCGAGCGCGGCGCGCCAGGTCGCCAGCCCCGTGCCGCGCGGCAGCGGCCAGTTGCGGTTGAAGCCTTCGCCCGCGCCGGCGCCGCGCTCGTCGGCGTGGCCCAGGAAGAAGGGGTATTCGGTGCGCGGGTCGCCGTGCAGGGAGAGCGTGAGCACGTCGGCCCGTTCGTAGAACACGGTTTGCGTGCCGTTGCCGTGGTGGTAGTCCACGTCCAGCACGGCCACGCGGGCGTGGCCGCCGTCGCGCAGCGCCTGCGCGGCGATGGCGGCGTTGTTGAGGAAGCAGTAGCCGCCGCAGAAGCCCGGGCCCGCGTGGTGGCCCGGCGGGCGCGTGAGCGCGAAGGCGCCGCGCTCGCCAGCCAGCACGGCCTGGGCGGCGGCCAAGGCGCAGGCGGCACCGCCCAGCGCGGCGCGCCAACTGCCGGCGGTGAGCGGTGTGCCCGAATCGAAGGCGAACTGACCCAGGCGCGCGGCAATGTTGTCGGGCCAGCCGTCCTGCCGGAAGCCGTGCCGGTTGGGCAGCGGCCAGACCGAGGGCAGGGCGTCGAGGTCTGCGTTGGCCGGGTCCAGCGCCACCCAGTCGTCCCAGGCGGTGCGCAGGAAGTCGAGGTAGCGCGGCTCGTGCACGGCCCGCACGGAGGGCATCAGCGCGGTCTCGTCCAGGGCGGGTTCGCGCAGTTCGCCCAGCGGGCGGCGGCGCAGCTCCGCCAGGACGTGCTCCAGGCGCGCCGGGCTTTCGTGGCTGGCCACCAGCCGGCCCCTGAACATCTCCTGGCGGCCGGCGTGTTCGGCGTGGCGCGGGTTCAGCAGCGTCAGCACGGCGGGGCGGGCTTCACTCGGCGTCCAGGAAGGACTTGAGGGGCGCCAGTGGCGCGAACCGGCCGGCGCGCCGTTCCTTGGCCGCCACGATGGCCTCGCCCACCTGGGCGTTGCTCCAGATCGCGCCCTGCAGCCAGCCCATCTGGCGCAGGCTGTCGTCCACCGAGTGGTCGCGCGCGTAGTTCACCGCCTGCTTGGTGCCCCAGATGGCCACCGGCGGCTTGCTGGCGATCTCGCGCGCGCACTGCAGCGCGGCCTCCACCGTGGCGGCGTGGCTGTCGAAGACCTCGTTCACCAGGCCCAGGGCCTGGGCGCGGGCGGCTGGCAGGCGCCGCCCGGTGTAGGCCAGCTCCTTCACCAGGCCCAGCGGGATCAGCTTGGGCAGGCGCTGCAGCGTGCCCACGTCGGCCACCATGCCGATGTTGATTTCCTGGATGCAGAAGAAGGCGTCGGCCGAGGCGTAGCGGATGCAGCCGGCGGTGACCATGTCCACCGCGCCGCCCACGCAGCCCCCCTGGATGGCGAAGATGACCGGCGCGCGCAGTGTTTCCAGCCGCGTGAAGGTGGCTTGCATCTGGGCCAGCAGGTCGAAGACCGCGGCGCGGCCCTCGGGGCTGCGGTCGTCCAGGGTGATGGCGCCGCCGAAGGTCTCCAGCGCCATGCCGGCGCTGAAGTGCTTGCCGGTGCTGCTGATGACCAGGGCGCGCGCCCGGCCCTCGTCGTGGATCTCGCGCAGCAGCGCGTCGAGTTCGCGCCAGAACGTGGGCCCCATGGTGTTGAGCGATTCGGGGCGGTTCAGCGCCAGGTGCGCCACGTCGGGCTCAGTCCAGTTCAGGGAAAAGCAGGTCGGTGTGGTCATCGCGGCGGGCCTTGTCTCGGGGCTTGGGGTGGCGGGCATTCTGGTCGGGCGCCGCGGGGCCGTCTGTCCCCGGTTTGACCAGCTTGGACGAGCGCACGCCCAGCAGGCGCAGGCGCCGCGTCAGGTCCACGCGCTTGAGGCACAGGCCGGCCGCGCGGCGGATGGTGGCGGCGTCGGCCGTGGGCTCGTCCAGCGTGAGGTCGCGCGTGACCTTGGTGAAGCCCACGTAGGTGAGCTTGATGCCGATGGTGCGCGCCAGGTAGCCCTTGCGCTGCAGGTCGCCGGCCACCTGCTCGCACAGCTCGGTGAGGATGGCGCCGAGCTCGGCGCGGTCGTGCACGGCGTGCAGGTCGCGCTCGAAGGTGGTCTCGCGGCTCATGCCCACGGGCTCGCTCTCGGTCACCACGGGGCGGTCGTCGCGGCCCCAGGCCACCTCGTGCAGCCAGGCGCCATAGCTCTTGCCGAAGTTCGCGATCAACCACTCGGGCTCGCGCGCGGCCAGCTCGCCGATGGTGTGGATGCCGAAGGACTGCAGCTTGGCGTCGGCCTTGGGGCCCACGCCATTGACCTTGCGGCAGGGCAGGGGCCAAATCAGGCGCTGCAGGTCCCCGGCGTGCACGATGCTGATGCCGTTGGGTTTGTTGAACTCGCTGGCCATCTTGGCCAGCAGCTTGTTGGGCGCCACGCCGATGGAGCAGGTCAGGCCCGTGGCCTCGAAGATGCTTTTCTGGATGAGCCGCGCCAGCACGCGCCCGCCCTCGCGCTGGCCGCCGGGCACCTCGGTGAAGTCGATGTAGACCTCGTCCACGCCGCGGTCCTGCATCACCGGCGCGATCTCGGTGATCACGCGCTTGAAGGTGCGCGACAGGCGCTTGACCTCGTCGAAGTCCACCGGCAGCAGGATGGCCTGCGGACAGAGCTTGGCGGCCTTCATCAGACCCATGGCCGAGCCCACGCCGAACTGGCGCGCCGCGTAGGTGGCGGTGGTGGCCACGCCGCGGCCCGCGTATTCGCTCAGGCGGGGGAAGAACGCCACGGGGATGCGGTCCAGCGTGCCGGGGCCCCAGTCGGTGTCGGGAAAGGCCTCGCGCAGGCGCTCGAACATGGCGGTCTCGCGCCGGCGCCCGCCGCCGATGACCATGGGCAGGCCCTTGAGCTGCGGGTAGCGCAGCAGCTCCACGGACGCGAAGAAGGCGTCCATGTCGAGGTGGGCGATGCGGCGCTCGGGTTTCAAGCCGGCCATCGTAGCCGGCTTACCATGCCCGGGTATGTCGTTTGCACCGGCTGTCCGGTGCGCCACCGTCGGAGGACCCCCATGACCCATCCCTTCACCCGTTTGCTCGCGGCCGCGCTGGTCGGCGCGGGCGTCGCCATCGCCGGCCTGGCCGTCAGCCACGGCCTGGAGCGCTTTCGCCTGGCCGACCGCAGCGTCACCGTCAAGGGCCTCGCCGAGAAGAACGTGGAGAGCGACTTCGCCGTCTGGACACTGGGTTTTCGGCGCGGCGGCAACGCCTTTGGCGATGTCCAGAAGGCGCTGGCCGGCGACCGCGACGCGGTGGTGGCCTTCCTCAAGCAGCGCGGCTTCAAGGACGAGGAGATCGAGGTGCGCCCGCTGGGCGTGCAGGACCTGTTCGCGCGCGAGTACGGCTCTGGCAACCAGCCGCTGCGCTTCAATGGCACGGGGCAGGTGATCGTGCAATCCGCGCGCGTGGCGGACGTGCAGGCGGCGGCGCTGGCGGTGGACCCGCTGATCCAGGCCGGCGTGCAGCTGGGCGGCGAAGGCAACGGGCATGGCGGCCCGCAGTTCCAGCTGCGCGGCTTCAACGATGTGAAGGCCCCGCTGCTGGCCGAGGCCACGCGCAACGCGCGCGAGCAGGCCGAGAAGTTCGCCGCCGAGGCCGGCGCCCAGCTGGGCGCGCTCAAGAGCGCCAACCAGGGCGTGATCCAGATCAGCGGTGCCGCCGGCAGCGACTACGACGACGGCAGCTCGCGCGAGAAGCGCCTGCGCGTGGTCAGCACCTTCGTGTACGAGCTGCGCTGAGCGCGCCGCCGCGGGCGACCGTCAGGCCGTCGGGTAGCTGCCCGGCAGCAGGATGGACTTGTCGACGGACTCGATGTTGGTGTGGCCGCAGAAAGCCATGGTCAGGTCGAGCTCCTTGTGGATGATCTCCAGCGCCTTGCTCACGCCTTCCTCGCCCATGGCGCCCAGGCCGTAGAGCATGGCGCGGCCGATGTAGCAGCCGCGCGCGCCCAGGGCGCGCGCCTTCAGCACGTCCTGCCCGCTGCGCACGCCGCCGTCCATGTGCACCTCGATCTGTCCACCCACGGCCTCCACGATGGCGGGCAGGGCCTCGATGCTGCTTTGCGCGCCGTCGAGCTGGCGCCCGCCGTGGTTGCTCACGATCAGCGCGTCGGCGCCGGTCTGCACCGCCAGGCGGGCGTCTTCCACGTCCTGGATGCCCTTGAGGATGAGCTTGCCTCCCCAGCGCTTCTTGATCCACTCCACGTCGCCCCAATTGAGGCTGGGGTCGAACTGCTGCGAGGTCCAGGCGCCCAGGTTGGCCATGTCGGTCACGCCCTGCACGTGGCCCACGATGTTGCCGAACTGGCGGCGCTTGGTGCCCAGCATGCCCAGGGCCCAGCGCGGCTTGCTGGCGATGTTGATGATGTTGGGCAGCGTCAGGCGCGGCGGCGCGGTCAGGCCGTTCTTCAGGTCCTTGTGGCGCTGACCGATGATCTGCAGGTCCAGCGTGAGCACCAGGGCGCCGCAGTTCGCGGCCTTGGCGCGGTCGATCAGGCGCTCGATGAAGGCGCGGTCCTTCATCACGTAGAGCTGGAACCAGAAGCCCTCGCCCGCGTGCTGCGCCACGTCCTCGATGGAGCAGATGCTCATGGTGGACAGGGTGAACGGGATGCCGAACTTCCTGGCCGCGCGGGCTGCGAGGATCTCGCCGTCGGCGTGCTGCATGCCCGTGAGGCCGGTGGGCGCGATGGCCAGCGGCATGGCGGCGGACTGGCCCACCAGGGTGGTGCGCGTGCTGCGGTTCTCCATGTTCACCGCCACGCGCTGGCGCAGCTTGATCTTCTGGAAGTCCGCCTCGTTGGCGCGGTAGGAGCCCTCGGTCCAGGAGCCGGAATCGGCGTAGTCGTAGAACATGCGCGGCACGCGCTTTTGCGCCAGCACGCGCAGGTCTTCGATGTTGGTGATCACGGTCATGGGCGGGTCTCCTCGTTGTCGGTGGGGGGCGGCGGGCTGGCCGCGATGGTAGCCAGCCGCCTCGCCCGGCGCGCGTGAAAGCGCGCTGGCGCGGATTGAAACATTTTCAGAAGGGCGCCCGGGGCGGATTGACAGGCCCCGGGGAACCGGGCGGATACTGGCCGCTCCCATGCCCATGCGCCGCCTCACGCTCCCCGCCCTCGCGCTGGCCGCCGCCGCGTTGCTGCCCTTGTGCGCCGCAGCAGCGGAGATCTGGCGCTGGGTCGACCGCGACGGCTATGTGCACTACACGCAGTCGGTGGACATCCCCGAGCGCTACCGGGCCAGCGCCGTGCCGGCCGACGCGCCCTTGCCGCCGGGCACCAGTGCCTGCGAGGCGGCCTGGCACCGCTACGCGGCCAGCCAGGCCTGCTTCGACGCCTACCGCCTGGTGGGTGGCGGCCTCAAGCCCGAGGCCTTCCAGCGCTGCCGCGAGCTGCCCGAACCCGAACCCTGCCGTTGAGCCGGGCCCGGCCCAGGCTCACTGGTTGCTGATCTTCTGCTCGCGGATGACCTTGCCCCAGGCGGCGGACTCGCGCGCGATGTCGGCGGCCAGCGGCCCGGCCGGCATGTAGGCCGGCACGGCGCCCTGCGCGGCGGCGGCCTGCGCGATGTCCGGCGAGTCCATGACCTTGCGCAGCGAATCGCTCAACCGCTCCACGATGGGCGCGGGCGTGCCCGCGGGGGCCAGCACGTACAGGCGCGGCACGGCCGAGAAGCCCGGCAGCGCGTCGGACAGCGGCGCGATGTCTTCGCCGCCCTGCAGCTTCACCGGGTTCATGACCGCCAGCGCGCGCAGCTTGCCGGCGCGCGCCTGGGCGATGGCCGAGGCCGCGCTCACCACGCCGATCGGCACCTGGCCGCTCATCACGTCGGGCACGATCTGCGCCGCGCCGCGGTAGGGGATGTGCACCACGTAGGCGCCGGTCTGGCCCTTGAGCATCTCGAAGCCCAGGTGGTGCACCGTGCCCACGCCCGAGGTGGCGAAGGAGTAGCGGCCGGGGTTTTTCTTCAGCAGGGACACGAACTCGGCCGGCGTCTTGGCCGGGAAGTCGTTGGCGGTGACGATCACCAGCGGCAGCGTGAACAGGCTGGCCACGGGCGTGAAGGCCTTGACCGGGTCGAAGCTCATGCGCGGCTGCAGGTACTGGGCGATCAGCAGCGAGCTGTCGCCCAGCATCAGCGTGTAGCCGTCGGGCGCGGCGCGCGCCACGGCGTCGCCGGCGATGAGGCCGGCCGCGCCGGTGCGGTTGTCCACCACCACCGACTGGCCCAGCAGCTCGGCCAGGCGCGGCGCGACCAGGCGCGCCACTGCGTCCACGCCACCGCCGGCCGAGTAGCCCACCACCAGGCGCACGGGGCGCTGGGGCCAGTTCTGCTGCGCCGAGGCGCTGGTGGCCAGGCCGGTGGCGGCGAAGGCGGCCAGCAGCCCCGCGATCAGCGCGCGGCGGCCGGGGCGGTGCGAGGGGGTGTCGTGCTTGTGCATGTCTGTCTCCTGTGTTTGTGTCGCGGGGAAAATCGTTCAGGCCTTGCCGGCGCCGCGCGAGCCGGGCCGCTTGGCGAGTTCCGCCAGGCGATCGGGGTGGGGCTTGAAGCCCAGGCCCGGTGCCTCGGGCAGGCGCAGCACGCCACGCTCGGGCTTGGGCAGGTCGTCGAAGACCAGCTCGCAGCACTGCACGGCCACCGAGTGGTACTCAACCAGCGAGCCGTTGGCCAGGCCCGCGTGCAGGTGCATGTTGTGGTGCGGCCAGGCGCCGCCGTTGGCGAAGCGCGTGTTGAACGCGGCCGCCATGCCGGCGATGCGGCCGCACTGCGTGAAGCCGCCGCTGATGCAGGCGTTGGGCTGCACCACGTCCACGGCCTGCGCCACCAGCAGGTCGCGAAAGCGCGTGGCCAGGCCCTCGTTCTGGCCGGCCGCCAGGGGGATGCTGGTCTTGGCGCGCAGCTTCTGCAGGTTCGGGATGTCGTTGTGCGTCACCGGCTCCTCGAAGAAGCTGATGTCGTAGGGCTCGACCTGCTTGGCCAGCTTCAGGGCGTGGAAGTAGTCCAGGCTGCAGTTGGCGTCGATGTAGATCTGCACGTCGGAGCCCACGGCCTCGCGCACGGCGCGGATGCGTTGCACGTCCTCGGCGATCACCGCGTCCAGCGGGCGCGGCTCGTCGCGGCGCGCCAGCGCGTGGTGGCCCACGGTCATCTTCAGGCGGGTGAAGCCACGCGCCACCCAGTCCTTGGCGGCGGCGGCGAGCTCGTCGCGCTCGAAGAAGGCGAAGCCGAAGGTGGCGTACACGGGCACCTCGGCGCGCGCGCCGCCCAGCAGGCGCCAGCAGGGCTCGCCCAGGGCCTGGCCTTTGATGTCCCAGAGCGCGAGGTCGATGGCGGCGATGGCGTGGCTGGCGTAGCCCGATTGCCCGCGCGGCGTGAGCAGCCAGTACAGGCGCTCCCAGATCTGCTCGTGGCGCATCGGGTCCAGGCCCACCAGGTGGTGGGCAGCGATGTCATTGACGATGCTGCCGATCACCTCTTCTTCGGTGATGGCGGTCATGCCGGTGCCGACCAGGCCGGTATCGGTCTCGATGGACACCAGGCAGACGGACAGGCTGGTGGTCTTGGTGCCGCCGCTGGCCGGCACGGTGACGGGCAGGTTCAGCGGCGTGGCCCAGACGCGGGCGATCTTCATCTTGTCTCCTGTGCCGCCGGGGGGCGGCGGCGTGTGTGGGTTGCGGTTCGCGGGCAGTGTAGGAAGGGGCGCCGGCGTGCGGCAATGGCCTGCGCGTGAGGCCGCTTTCGCGTTTGGCGAAAGCCGAAGGGTCCGTGGAAGCCCGCGCGGGCGCTCAGCGCAGGAGCGCGCGCACCAGCGTGGCCGCCGCCGGGGCCAGCGGCGCGTCGGTGCGGGTGGCGATGCTGTGCGTGCGCCGGGCCCAGGCGTCGCTCAGCGGCACGGCCGCCAGCGGCAGGTGGGCCAGCTGCGGCGCCACGGCTTCCAGCGGCAGCACGCCCACGCCCAGGCCGGCGGCCACCATGCGGCAGACGGCGTCGAAGCCGCGCATGCGCATGCGCACGTTCAGCGGCTGGCCGGCGTCGGTGGCCGAGGCGAGCAGGCGGTTGGACAGGGCGGTGCCGTCGCTCAGGGTGATGAAAGCCTCGTCCAGTGCCTCGGCCAGGCGCAGCTTCTGGCGGCCCGCCAGGCGGTGCGAGCGCGGCGTGAGCAGCACCAGGGTGTCGCTGAAGAAGGGCGTGAAGGCCAGGCCGGCCGGGGGCACCGGCAGGTCGACCACGCCGAAGTCGGCGCGGCCTTCGATCAGGGCCAGCGGGATCTCGGGGCTGCCGCGCTCCTCGATGTCCACGCGGATGAGCGGGTGGCTGGACAGGAAGCGCTGCAGGCGCTGCGGCAGCACCTCCAGCAGGGCCGAGGTGTTGGCCAGCACGCGCACCTGGCCTTGCAGACCCTGGCTGTAGCCTTTGAGGTGCTGGGCCAGCCGGTCGGCGTCGGTCAGCAGGGCGCGGCTGCGCTGCACCAGCATCTGGCCCGCGGGCGTGAGCTGCACGCCGCGCGAGGAGCGCTCGAAGATGCGGAAACCCAGCGAGTCCTCCAGCGCGCTGATGCGCGAGCTGGCGGCGGCCACCGCCAGTTGCAGGCGCTCGCTGGCGGCGCTGATGGAGCCGAGGTCGGCGGCGGCGATGACCACGCGCAGCGTGCCGAGGTCGATGGGCTCGAGCATGCCGTGGCGCCGGGCAGCGGCCTCAGCCCAGTCGGGCGCGGTGGCGCGCGATCTGCGCGCGCACCTGGGCCGGCGCGGTGCCGCCCAGTGTGTGGCGCGCCGAGAGCGAGCCGCGCAGGCTCAGCACCTCGTACACGTCCTTTTCGATGCTGGGGTGAAAGCCCTGCAGCACGGTGAGCGGCAGCTCGGAGAGGTCGCAGTTGTGCGAGGTGGCGGCCTTCACCGCGTGCGCCACGGTCTCGTGCGCGTCGCGGAAGGGCAGGCCCTTCTTGACCAGGTAGTCGGCCAGGTCGGTGGCGGTGGCGTAGCCCTTCTGCGCGGCGGCCTCCATGGCGGGGGCGTTCACCGTGAGGCCGCCTTCCTTGGCGCCCGTGGCCGGGTTCAACTGGCCGCCCACCATCTCCGCGAAGATGCGCAGCGTGTCGGTGAGCGTGTCCACCGTATCGAACAGCGGCTCCTTGTCTTCCTGGTTGTCCTTGTTGTACGCCAGGGGCTGGCCCTTCATGAGGGTGATGAGCCCCATGAGGTGGCCCACCACGCGCCCGGTCTTGCCGCGCGCCAGCTCGGGCACGTCGGGGTTCTTCTTCTGCGGCATGATGGACGAGCCGGTGGTGAAGCGGTCGGCGATCTTCACGAAGCCGAAGTTCTGGCTCATCCACAGGATCAGTTCTTCGCTCAGGCGGCTGATGTGCACCATGCACAGCGAGGCCGCGGCCGTGAACTCGATGGCGAAGTCGCGGTCGCTCACGCCGTCCAGACTGTTCTGGCACACCGCGGGTGCCCCGTGCTCGTCGACCATGCCCAAGGTGCGGGCCACGCGCTCGCGGTCCAGCGGGTAGGTGGTGCCGGCCAGGGCGGCGCTGCCCAGCGGCAGGCGGTTGGTGCGGCGGCGCACGTCGGCGAAGCGCTCGGCGTCGCGCGAGAACATCTCCACGTAGGCCAGCAGGTGGTGCGCGAAGCTCACGGGCTGGGCCACCTGCAGGTGCGTGAAGCCGGGCAGGATCACCTCGACGTTCTTCTCGGCCACTTCCACGAGCGCGCGCTGCAGCTCGGTGAGCAGGCCGCCGATGAGGTCGATCTCGCCGCGCAGCCACAGGCGCACGTCGGTGGCCACCTGGTCGTTGCGGCTGCGGCCGGTGTGCAGTCGCTTGCCCGCGTCGCCCACCAGCTGCGTCAGGCGCGCCTCGATGTTGAGGTGCACGTCCTCCAGGTCGAGCTTCCACTCGAAGGCGCCGCTCTCGATCTCCTGCGTGATCTGCGCCATGCCGCGCTGGATGTCGGCGTGGTCCGACGGGCCGATGATGCCTTGCGCCGCCAGCATCTCGGCGTGTGCGAGACTGCCCGCGATGTCGGCCTGCCACAGTCGCTTGTCGAAGAAAACGCTGGCGGTGTATCGTTTGACCAACTCGCTCATCGGCTCCGAGAATAGGGCGGACCAGGCTTCGGATTTCTTGTCGAGTTGGTTGGATGACATGGTGTTGTCAGCGGCTGGACGGGGGAGTGTGAGAGCGCCTGGGCAACCAAGCGCGGGCCTGGGCGGCCGACCGAATGGAAAACGGCATCGCTTCCCATGAAAGATTCGCGGATTTTATCGACCTTCCAGGAACTGCCCCACGCGGCCGGGGCGCGCCCGCTCACCGAGATGCCCGAGCACGTGCGGGCCCGCGTGCAGGTGTTCGACACCTGCCAGGTCGGCGTGGTGCTGCGCGCGGTGCTGTTCGTGCAGGCCGTGGTGGCCGTGGCGGCGCTGTTCACCGCCACCAGTTTCGTCACCTGGGGCGCCTCGCTGGCCATCTACACCGGCGCCGCGCTGCCCGCCGTGCTGGCCTGGTTGCTGGCCATCTGCGCGCTCAAGCGCCAGCTGGGCCGCCTGGCCTCGCACTGGCAGTGGGCCGTGGGCGTCTCGCTGGGGGCGCTGGCGGGCCTGTACGGCTGCGCATTGGTGGTCTGGCTGGGTGTTCTCACGCAGCAGCTGTGGCTGGCCTCGGCGGCGGCCGGGGCGCTGGTGGCGGCGGTGCTGGTGGCCGGGCTCGTGTGGCGGGCCAAGGCGCGCATGCCGGCGGGCACCACGGCCCGGCTGGCCGAGCTGCAGGCGCGCATCCGTCCGCACTTTCTGTTCAACACGCTCAACAGCGCCATTGCCCTGGTGCGCGAAGAACCGGCCAAGGCCGAGAGCCTGCTGGAGGACCTGAGCGAGCTGTTCCGCCACGCCCTGGCCGATCCGAAGGAGGCCGTGCCGCTGTGGCAGGAGCTGGAGCTGGCCGAGCACTACCTGGCCATCGAGCAGGTGCGCTTCGGCGATCGCCTGCAGGTGGAATGGGCGATCGACGAAGCGGCGTCCAAGGCCCGCCTGCCGCCCCTGATCCTGCAGCCGCTGGTGGAGAATGCCGTCAAGCACGGCGTGGAGCCCAGCCCCACCGGTGCCACGGTGCGCATCAGCACGCAGCGCCGGGGCGGGGTGGTGGTGATCAAGGTCACCAACACCGTGCCGGCGGGCAGCGGCAAGCGCGGCAATGGCCTGGCACTGGACAACGTGCGGCAGCGGCTGACCTTGTTGCATGATGTGCAGGGGCGCTTCCAGAGCGCGCTGGTCAATGGCGTTTTCCAGGTGCGCCTCGAAATCCCGGTATAAGCGCGACATGGCAAAAGACCGACCACGGAGCAAGACATGGCACTGAAGGTTCTGATCGTCGACGATGAAGCCCTGGCGCGATCGCGCATGCGCACCCTGCTGGCCGAGTGCACGGAGCCGCGCACCGACGTGGTGGGCGAGGCCGGCAACGCGGTGCAGGCGATGGACATGATCCAGCGCACCCATTGCGAGCTGGTGCTGCTGGACGTGCACATGCCGGGGGTGGATGGCATCACCCTGGCCAACACCCTGCGCCAGATGGCCGCGCCGCCCTCGATCGTGTTCGTGACGGCCTACCCGGAACACGCGGTGAGCGCCTTCGAGGTGGAGGCGGTGGATTACCTGACCAAGCCGGTGCGCCGCGAGCGGCTGCAGCAGGCGCTGCAGAAGGTGGTGAAGGTGCGCGCGGGCAAGGAGGGCAGTGGCGATTCCGGTCCGCCGGAGGCGCTGATCATCCAGGAGCGCGGGCGCAGCGAGCGCGTGGCGCTGTCGGACATCATCTACCTGAAGGCCGAGCTGAAGTACATCACCGTGCGCACGGCGGAGAAGGAGCACATCTACGACGGCGCGCTGAGCGACCTGGAGGCGCGCTACTCCCACCTCTTCGTGCGCGTGCACCGCAACGCCCTGGTGTCGCGGCGGGCGGTGCGGGCGGTGGAAAAGCACAGCGACCCGGTCGAGGGCGAAGGCTGGACCGTGCGGCTCGACGGGGTCGAGGAGCGGCTGGCGGTGTCGCGCCGCCAACTGGCGGCGGTGCGCGAAGCCCTGATGGGCTGAGGCCCCCCGCGCGGCGCGCGGGTTCAGATGTCGGCGGCTTCCACCAGAAACCGCACCCGACGCTGGCCCTGCCAGTCGTCCAGTTCCAGCCGGAAGGCGAGCTTCACCCGCTCGGGCAGCGGCTCGGTGCGCCCGAACCAGATGCCGTCCACCGCATCGCCCTGGTGCTGCAGCTTGAGCGCCAGGTGCTTCTCGCCGACGATGCGCTGGCTCACCACCCGCAGTTCCTCGCAGAACACCGGTGGCGCGAAGCCCTGGCCCCAGACCTGGCCTTGCAGCACCTCGACCAGGTCGGGCCGACGGTATTGCCGGTCCAGGGCGCCGTCGGCCTCCAGGCGGCGCTGCAGCGTGGCGGCGTCCAGCCACTCGTGCGCCACCTGCTGCAGGGCCTGCTCGAACACGTCCAGGTGCTCTTCGGCGACGGTGCAGCCCGCGGCCATGGCGTGGCCGCCAAAGCGCAGCAGCACGCCCGGGTGGCGCTTGGCCACCAGGTCCAGCGCGTCGCGCAGGTGAAAGCCGGGGATCGAGCGGCCCGAACCCTTGAGCTCGTGTTCCTTGCCCGGCGCCGCGCTCGCGGCGAAGACGAAGGTCGGCCGGTGCAGCTTGTCCTTCAGGCGCGAGGCCACGATGCCCACCACACCCTCGTGGAAGTCCGGGTCGAACAGCACCAGGGCCGGTGGCGGCTCCTCGCCCTCGTCGAACAGGGCCTCGGCCATCTCCAGCGCCTGCTCGCGCATCTCGCCCTCGATGGCCTTGCGCTCGCGGTTGATGCCGTCCAGGGTGCGCGCGAGTTCCTCGGCGCGGGCCTTGTCGTCGGTCAGCAGGCATTCGATGCCCAGCGTCATGTCGGACAGGCGGCCGGCCGCGTTCAGGCGCGGGCCGAGCGCGAAGCCGAAGTCGAAGCTGCTCGCGGTGTCGAGGCGCCGGCCCGCTGCCGCGAACAGCGCGTCCATGCCGGCCGGCAGGGCGCCCGCGCGCACGCGTTTGAGTCCCTGGCCGACGAGGCGGCGGTTGTTGCCGTCGAGCTTCACCACGTCGGCCACGGTGCCCAGGGCCACCAGGGGCAGCAGGGCGTCGATGCGCGGCTGGTTCTTGGCATCAAACACCCCGCGTTCGCGCAGTTCGGCGCGCAGCGCGAGCAGCACGTAGAACATCACGCCCACGCCGGCGATGCTCTTGCTGTCGAAGGCGCAGCCGGGCTGGTTGGGGTTGACGATCACGCAGTCGGCCGGCAGCTGCGGGCCCGGCAGGTGGTGGTCGGTCACGATCACCTGCAGGCCCAGTTCGCGCGCGACACGCACGCCGTCGACGCTGGCGATGCCGTTGTCCACGGTGATCAGCAGCTCGGCACCGCTGTCCTTGACGCGCCGCGCGATGGCGGGGGTGAGTCCGTAGCCGTCGACCACGCGGTCGGGCACCAGGTAGTGCACGCTGTCGAAGCCCAAGGGCGCGCCCAGCAGCCTGAGGCCGCGCACGCCCACCGCGCAGGCGGTGGCGCCGTCGCAGTCGTAGTCGGCCACGATGCACAGGCGCCGCTTCGCCGCCATGGCGTCGGCGAGCTGGCGGGCGGCCTCGCGCGCGCCCAGCAGGGTGTCGGGGGGGAGCAGGCGCGCGAGCCCGTCGTCGAGTTCGTCGGAGGTGGTGACGCCGCGCGCGGCGAACAGGCGCGCCAGCAGCGGGTGCAGGCCGGCCTGTTCGAGCGCCCAGGCGGCGCGCGGCGGTACGTCGCGGGTGATGATCTTCATAGGGTCTTGAGCAGGTCTTGGGCGCTGGCGCGCGGGCGCAGGCCGACGGCGCGGGCGAGCCGCCGCGCGAGGCCGGGCCGTTCGGCCAGCAGCGTGACGGCCGCGCGCTCGCCGCACAGGGTGAGGGCCAGCGGCTCGCCGCGCCGCGCGCGGTCGAGCAGGGGAGCGAAGAGGCTGTGGTCGAGTGCCGTGGCGGCGCGGCGCCAGGCCTCGAGGTCGCCGCCGAGCGCGGCGGCGCGCAGGCTGTCGTCGACCTGGGGCGGTGGGCGCAGGCGGGTGTGTGCGTCCAGCGCGCCGGGCGCGCTGAACCACAGGCCGTTGATGGGCAGGCGGCGGGCGGCCTCGCGGGCGTCGTTCACCCGGTGCGTGTAGAAGAGCATCTGCGCCTCGCTCTGCAGGCGCTGCAGCCAGCGCGCCGGTTCGCCGCGTGGCAGCCAGGCGGCCAGCGAGCGGCCGCTGACGCGGTCCAGGCTGGCGCAGGCCAGGTCGCGCAGGCGCTCGCCGCGCGCTCGCCAGCGGGTGGGTTCGTCGAACAGCAGTTCCACGCCGTCTTCGGCGCACAGCGGTTCAAAGGCCGCGAACAGTGCGCGCGATTCGTCGGCGCCCAGGCCACCGGCCTGTTCGGCGCGCTGCAGCATCACCTGGTCCATGCCCACCTGCAGGTGCACGGGGTGCACCCAGGCCTGCGGCGCATGCGGTGTGTCGCTGGCCAGCGCGGCCCAGGGCAGGGCGCCGTCGCGCGGCGGCAGACCACGGGCGCGCGCCAGCGCGCGCTCGTGGGGCGGGCTCAGGCTGAGGCCGTCGTCGCCGTCGCGCGCGGCCTCGCGCAGGTGGGCGAGCAGGGCGTCGAGCGCGGGCAGGGCGGGGGGCTCAATGGCCGCGCCCAGGGCGGCGAAGGGAACCAGCCAGTGGTGCGCGGGATCCAGGACCAGGGGCTCGTCGGGCATGGTGCGATTGTCGGCGATGCCACAATCGCCCTCAGAAATGCAAACCCCCTACGAACTCCTGCTGGGCTGGCGCTACACGCGCGCCGGCCGCGCCACGCGGCGCAACGGTTTCATCTCCTTCATCTCGGGTGTGTCCATGCTGGGCATCGCGCTCGGCGTGGCGGCGCTGATCATCGTGCTGTCGGTCATGAACGGCTTCCAGAAGGAAGTGCGCGACCGCATGCTGGGCGTGCTCTCGCACATCGAGGTGTTCGAGGCCAATGGCCAGGCCATTGCCAACCTGCCCCAGGTGCTGTCCACCATCGAGGCGCGGCCCGAGGTGCTGGGCGCCGCGCCCTTCGTGGGGGCGCAGGCCCTGATCGCCCGCGGCGAGGACATGAAGGGCGCGCTGGTGCGCGGCATCGACCCCACGCTGGAGCCCAAGGTGACCGACCTCGCGGCCGAACTGGCCGACACCGTGCTGCCGCGCCTGGCGTCTGGCGGCTACGGCATCGTGCTGGGTGGCGAGCTGGCGCGCAGCCTGGGCGTGGTGGTGGGCGACACGGTGACCCTGATCGCGCCGAGCGGGCAGGTGACGCCGGCCGGCGTGGTGCCGCGCGTGCGCAGCATGACGGTGGTGGGCACCTTCGATTCGGGCCACTACGAATACGACTCGGCCCTGGCCATGCTGCACCAGGACGACGCCGCGCGCATCTTCCGCGTCGAGGGCCCCACGGGCGTGCGCGTGAAGATCCGCGACCTGCACGCCGCGCGCGAGGTGGCGGTGAAGATGGCGGCCGATCTGCCGCCGGGCCTGGTGGTGCGCGACTGGACGCGCCAGAACCGCACCTGGTTCGCGGCCGTGCAGCTCGAAAAACGCATGATGTTCATCATCCTCACGCTGATCGTGGCGGTGGCCGCGTTCAACCTGGTGTCCACCCTGGTGATGACCGTGACCGACAAGCGCGCGGACATCGCCATCCTGCGCACCCTGGGCGCGAGCCCGCGCAGCATCATGGGCATCTTCGTGGTGCAGGGCGCGGCGGTCGGCCTCATCGGCACCGGCCTGGGCCTGCTGCTGGGCCTGGGCGTGGCCTTCAACATCGACACCCTGGTGCCCGCGCTGGAGCACCTGCTGGGCGCGCGCTTCCTGCCGCAGGACATCTACCTCATCAGCCGCATGCCCAGCGACCCGCAGCGCGGCGACATCGTGCCCGTGGCGGTGATCTCGCTGGTGCTGGCCTTCCTGGCCACGCTGTACCCGAGCTGGCGCGCCAGCCGCGTGAACCCTGCCGAGGCCCTGCGTTATGAGTGAAGTCGTCCTTCAGGCGCGCGGCCTGAGCAAGCGCTTTGTCGAAGGCCGTCTCGACGTCACCGTGCTGCAGGGCGTGGACCTGGAGGTGCGTGCGGGCGAAACCGTGGCCATCGTCGGCGCCTCCGGTTCCGGCAAGAGCACGCTGTTGCACCTGTTGGGCGGGCTGGATGCGCCCAGCGCCGGCACGGTGGCCCTCAAGGGCCAGCAGCTCTCGGCCCTGGGCCCGGCGCGCCAGGGCGAGCTGCGCAACCAGCACCTGGGCTTCGTGTACCAGTTCCACCACCTGCTGCCCGAGTTCAGCGCGCACGACAACGTGGCCATGCCGCTGTGGATCCGCCGCCTGCCGCGCGCCGAGGCGGCCGAGCGCGCCAGCGCGACGCTCGCGCGCGTGGGCCTGAGCGAGCGCCTGGCGCACCGGCCGGCCGAGCTGTCGGGCGGCGAGCGCCAGCGGGTGGCCATCGCGCGCGCCCTGGTCACGCAGCCGGCCTGCGTGCTGGCCGACGAGCCCACCGGCAACCTGGACCGCGCCACCGCCGACGGCGTCTTCGCGCTGATGATGGACCTGGCGCGCGACCAGGGCACGGCCTTCGTGGTGGTCACGCACGACGAAGGCCTGGCCGCGCGCTGCGGCCGCGTGCTGCGCCTCAGCGCCGGCCGATTGGGCTGAGCCCGTTCACGGCCTGGTGCGCACGAAGCGCAGGGGCTTGTCCATGCCCTCGACGCTCAGCGTGAGCGTCGAGCCTTGCACCTGCACGCGCTGGGCCTTCTGCAGCGCTGCCATGTAGCGGTTCTCCTGCTCGCCCACCGCGCCCGCGCAGGCCATGCGCGTCATGCCCATCTGGCCGAAGGCGATGCGGTCCTGCACCAGGGTGTAGCTGCCGAAGAAGCGGTTGCAGGAGCCCTGGCCCGCCACACGACCCGCCTCGGGAAAGGCCAGCGTGGCCGGTACGCGGTCGAGCACGCCGCTGCCGCCCAGGTCCTCCAGCCGCCACTCCGTGCCCACCAGGGGCGGCGCGCCGCCGGGACCGGCGGGCATGGCGCAGGCGCCCAGGCCGGCGATGAAGGGCAGGGCGAGCGTGGCGATCCAGCGGGGTGTCATGGGGGTCCTCCTGGGGGCTTGGGGTGTTGCGGTCACAATGACCTGCCCGAGCTTATACGCGCAACGATGACGCCCTTGTGGATCGACACGCACGCCCACCTCGACGCGCCCGAGTTCGCGGCCGCCGAGGTCGCTGCCCTGCGCAGCGAGGCGCGCGGGCGCGGCGTCGCGCGCTGCGTGATCCCTGCCGTGGCGCGCTCGAACTGGGACACGGTGCGCGAGCTCGCGCACCGGCTCGGTGACGCCTACGCGCTGGGCATCCACCCGATGGGCGTGCCGGCCGCGGACGAGGCCGACCTGGACGCCTTGGATGAGGCCCTGCGCGCCCACCGCGACGACCCGCGCCTGGTGGCGGTGGGCGAGATCGGCCTGGACTTTTTCGTGCCCGAACTCACCGAGCCCGCGATGCGCGAGCGCCAGATCCGCTTCTACCGCGCGCAGCTGCGCCTGGCGCGCCGCCATGGCCTGCCGGTGATCCTGCACGTGCGGCGCAGCGCCGACGCCCTGCTCAAGGGCCTGCGCGAGCTGCCGGTGGACGGCGGCATCGGCCACGCCTTCAACGGCAGCCTGGCGCAGGCGCAGGCCTTCACCGAACGCGGCTTCGCGCTGGGCTTCGGTGGTGCGTCCACCTTCGACACCGCGCGGCAGATTCGCCGCCTGGCCGGCGAGCTGCCCCTCGAGACCCTGGTGCTGGAGACCGACGCGCCCGACATCCCCCCGCAGTGGCTGTACGCCACGGCCGCCGAGCGCGCGGCCGGCCGGCCCCAGGGCGTGAACCACCCACGCGAACTGCCGCGCATTGGCGCGGTGATCGCGGGCCTGCGCGGCGTGCCGGTGGACGAGCTCGCGCAGGCCACGAGCGCGAACGCGCGGCGCGTGCTGCCGCGACTGGCGGCCCTGGCATGACGCGCCTGCTCGGCCTGCCTCCCATTGCCGATGCGCGCACGCGGCTGGTGGTGCTGGGCAGCTTTCCGGGCGTGGCCTCGCTGCGCGCGCAGCAGTACTACGGGCACCCGCAGAACGCCTTCTGGAAGATCCTGGGCGCGCTGTGGGGCCTGCCGCTGGCCCAGGCCGGCTACGACCTGCGCGTGGCGGCCGTGCTCGAGCGCGGCCTGGGCGTGTGGGACGTGTACGCCAGCTGCGAGCGCGAGGGCAGCCTGGACACCGCCATCCGCGCGGCCGAACTGAACGACTTCGCGCAGCTGCGCCACCGCTGCCCCGAACTGCGCGCCATCGCGCACAACGGTGGCGAGAGTTTCCGCCACGCGCGGCTCACGCGCGCCTTTGGCCTGCCGGTGCACCGGCTGCCGTCCACCAGCCCGGCGAACGCCAGCTGGCCGTTCGAGCGCAAGCTCGCGGCCTGGGGGGCGTTGCTGCGCCAGTACGGCGTGGCCTGATCGCCGAACGCAGAAGGAGCGTTTCCATGTCCCAGGTGTCCATCCTCGTCTTCGACATCTTCGGCACCGTCGTCGACTGGCACGGCAGCATCGTGCGCGAGCTGTCGGCCGCTCACCCGCAGGTGGACGCCGACGCCTTCGCGCGCGCCTGGCGCGAGGGCTACCAGCCTGCCATGCAGCGCGTGCGCAGCGGCGAGCGGGCCTGGACGCGCATCGACGAGCTGCACCGCGGCATCCTCGACGAGATCCTGCCGCGCTTCGGGCTCGATCACCTGGACGAGGACCAGCGCGCCCGGCTCAACCGCGTGTGGCACCGGCTGGACCCCTGGCCCGACAGCGTGCCCGGCCTCACGCGGCTCAAGGCGCGCTTCACCCTCTGCTCGCTCTCCAACGGCAACATCGGTCTGCTCACCAACATGGCCAAGCGCGCGGGCCTGCCCTGGGACTGCGTGCTCTCGGCCGAGGTGTTCCGCGCCTACAAGCCCGATCCGCGCGTCTACCTGGGCGCGGCCGAGGTGTTCGACCTGCCGCCCGCCGAGGTCATGATGGTGGCCGCGCACCAGGACGACCTGGCCGCCGCGCGCGCCTGCGGCCTGGCCACGGCCTACATCGAGCGCCCGCTGGAGTTCGGCGCCGCGCACGTGAAGGACGTGTCGCCCGACCCCGCCAATACGCGTCACGCGCGCGACCTGCTGGACCTGGCGGAGCAGCTCGGCTGCTGAACCCGCCGTCCGGTCTGGCCTCAGCGCACCTCGATACGCGCCGCCGCGGCCTCGGCCAGCGGTTGGGCGGCGCCGAGGTTGTCGAGCATTTCGAGCTTGAGTTGGTAGGCGCCCGCGGGCGGCGCCAGCCAGACCTCGGTCTGCCCGTCGCGGAAGTCCATCACGGCGGGCGCGCCACCGCCGGCGGGGGCCACGGTGAGCTTGAAGTGGCCGGTGTCGGGGATCTTCTGCGACATCTGCGCCACGTTGAGCAGCGAGGCGTGAAAGCGCACCAGGAAGGGCGGGCGCGGACTGGCGCCGTCCGGCAGGTCGAGGGCCAGGCCCTTCTTCTGCAGGGTGGCCGGGTCGGCGCCGGTCTTGCGCGTGACGGTGATCCTGGCGGGCTTGCTGAAGACGAAGTGCGGCAGGTGCTTCTGGTCGGCCAGCAGCATGCGCAGCGTGTACTCGCCCGGCGCGAGGTTCAGCACGGTCTCCATCTGGCCCTTGCCGAAGTGGATGTACTGGTCGTTGAAGGGCAGGGCTTGCTTGAAGTTGAGCGGCAGGTCGCGGTTGACCAGCAGGTGGTGGTGGCCGCTCTTGCCGTGCCCGCTCTGCGCAATGGGCGCCAGGCCCCAGCCGCCCGAGAGTCCGAACTTCAGCACGTAGGGCGTCTCGATGCGGTCGCCGTCCTTGAGGTTGGTGAAATAGGCCTCGGCCGACAGCCGCGGGGGCGCGGCCTGCCAGGGGTGCACGGTGCGCACCGGTTCGGGGGCCGCCTGCGCGAGCGCGGCGCTGGCGCCCAGGGCGGCCACCAGGGCGATGGTGGATCGAAGAACAGGGGTAGGGCGCTGGCGCATGGTCGGTCGGTGTGGGTACCGGTAGGGGGCAGTGATCCCTCAGTTTACGGGCCGACCGTGGCGGCGGCGCTACCTCGTGGAGGCCGTTTCGCCCGCCGGTGGGGGTGGCGCCGCGGTCTCGCGGCGCTCGGCGCGGTCCTTCCAGCGCGCCACCCAGGCGCCTTGCGCGCGCAGCGGCCCCCAGGCGGCGATGGCGCGTTCCGTGCCGCAGGACAGCCGCGTGAGAGGTCGCTGCGCCGGCCAGTGCGGTTTCAGGGGCTGGCCCTCGAACGCGGCCAGCAGGTTGTGCGCCAGTGTGGCGCCGGCGCGCGCCGAGGTGGTGGCGGCGTCGGGGTAGGCGTGGTCGTCGCGGCGCGCGGCGGGGCCCACGGCGAAGACCTGCGCGTGGCTCGTGCTCTGTTGGAAGCGGTTCACCCGCACCTGCCCGCCCTCGGCCAGCGCGAGCGGCGTGCCGCGCAGCCAGGCGGGCGCCTGCGCGTCACCGGCCACCAGGGGCACGTCGCAGCGCAGCAGCGCGCCATTGGCCAGGCGCACGCCCTCGACCGTGATGCCCGTGCAGCGCTCGTTGAGCACGTGGATGCGCTGGCGCTTGAGCTCGCGCCGCACGCGCGAGGCCACGTCGGGCGGCAGCTCGCCGGCCAGCGCGCCGCCGTCGGTGAGCAGGGTGAGGATGCTGCCGGGCAGGCCCTCGGCGCGCAGGCGCTGGGCGGCGGCGAAGACCAGTTCGATGGCGGCCGCGCCCGAGCCGATGACGGCGATGGACAGCGGCCGCTCGCGCGCCATGTCGACCACGCGCGGCCACAGGCCCAGGAAGGCTTCGCTGGGGTAGCGCGCCAGCGCCTGCTCGCGCGAGCCGGGCAGGCGCTGCTCCAGCGCCTCGCGGTCGGTGCTGGCCGGGGTGTCCAGCGACAGCAGGTCGAAGGGCAGTTCGAGGGCGGCGCCACCGTCGGCCGGCGCGGCATGCACGCGCCGGCCCTCCAGGTCGAGCGCGAGGCAGCGCCCGGGCACCCAGCGGGCATGGGCCAGGGTGAGCAGGCCCGACAGGCCCACGCGGCAGGCGTCGGCCGTGTACCGTCCCGCGACCACGGCCGGCACCAGGGGTTCGTGCACGGGCGCGGGGGGCGGTGCCAGCAGGGTGACCTGCAGGTCGGCCGGGTGGTGCCGCGTCAGCCCGGCCAGCACCTCGCGGTGGGCCGGGCCGGCGCCGATGAGAACGAGTCGGGTGATGCCGCTGCGCATGGGCCGCGATGGTACGGCCCCCGCGCCGGCGGGCTCAGCAACGCCCGTGACGCCCCAGCCAGTGGTCCAGCGACCAGCGCCCCGGCCCGAACAGCGCCAGCGCCGCCAGCAGCGCGCCCCAGGTGAGGTGCTGCTGGAAGGCCGCCGGCGCGATCTCGCTCAGGCTGAGCACCGCCACCACGTTGACGACCGACAGCCCCAGCGCGGAGAAGCGCCCGGCCAGGCCCAGGGCCAGCAGCACCGGCAGTGCCAGCTCGCCGGCCGTGCCCAGGGGCGCGGCCAGGGCCGGTGGCAGCAGGGGCACGTGGTATTCCTCGGTGAACAGCAGCAGGGTGGTGTCCCAGTCGCGCACCTTGGTCAGGCCCGAGAGGAAGAAGACCTGGGCGATGTAGAGCCGCGCCAGCAGCGCGCCCAGGGGCTGGGCGGCGTCGAGCAGACGGGCCAGGGGCCGCCAGCCGGCGGCGATGCGGTGGCTGAAGGTGTTCGTGCTCATGGGTGGGCTCCGTCGGTGGTGTTGGGGCTGGGATCGGACGCGGGCGCCACGCCCACGCACAGGCCGCTGCGCACGGCCTCGCTCAGCCAGCCGAGGGCGTCGAGAGGGGCAACCTCCAGGGCCTGCGCCAGCGTGTGGCCGGCCAGCAGCGCGGCCTCGAAACGCGCGCTGGCGGGGTCCAGGGGGGTGAGCCGCACGGCCTGGCCCTGGCGCCAGACGCGCACGTTCTCGGCCACGCCGTCGCGCAGGCGGCGGGCGGCGGTGGCGAGGTCGGGCTCGCCGTGCAGGTGGGCGTCGAGCAGGCTGAGCACGGGCCAGCGGCTCAGAACCACGGCGGTGGCGGGCGCGAACCGCAGGCGCAGGCGCTCCGGCGGTTCGCGTTCGAGCCAGGCGAAGCTGGCGGCGTCGGCGCGGGCGCCCTCGGCGCGGGTGGCGCCATGCAAGGCCCATTCGAGGCGGGCCACGTCGGGCAGGTAGGGCAGGTGGGCGAGGCCGGTCTGCCCGGCGATGAACCCGGCCAGCGTGCCACCCCATTCGCCGAGGTCGCCGCGCGTGGGCGGGTGGTGGTGCCACAGGGCGCGCGCGAGCGTGGCGAAGGCCTCTTCGCCCAGCAGCGCGGCGACCACGGGGTAGGCGTCGAGCAGGGCGCGTTCGGCGTGGGCGTGCGCGTTGGCGCGGTAGGCGCCGAGGCCGGGGCCGTACCAGGGGGATGCGGGCCCGGGTGGGCGGGCCTGCAGCAGGGCGTCGAGCAGGCCGCGCTGCTGACGGGCGAGCCGGGCGTTCATGCGCAGGGCTCCGGGACGCGCGTGTTCAGCGCGTCGATGGCCAGGGCCCGCGCGTGGTCGGCTTCGTCCAGCAGCACCGCCAGCGCGGGCAGGTCGGTGTCCCACTCGATCAGTGTCGGCACGGCGCCGAAGCGCGCGACGGCGTGCCGGTACGCCTGCCACACCAGCGGGGACACGCGGCTGCCGTGGTCGTCGATCACCAGATCACCGCGGTCTTGGTGGCCGGCGAGGTGCAGCTCGGCCACGCAGGCGGGCGGTATCGCGTCGAGCCAGGCGCGCACGGCGGGCAGCGCGGCCTCGACGCGGCCGGCGCGCCGCCCGTTGAGTGCGTTGACGACCAGGTTGTTGACGTCCACCAGCAGCCGGCAGCCCGTGCGCCGGCTCAGGGCCGCGAGAAAGTCGGCCTCGGTCATGTCGGCCTCGGGCCAGTGCACATAGGCCGAGAGGTTCTCCACCGCGATCGGGCGGCGCAGCCGGTCCTGCACGCGCTGCACGTTGGCGCACAGCACGGCGAGCGCGGCGTGCGTGAAGGGCAGGGGCAGCAGGTCGGCGGCGTGCACGGCCCGGCCCCTCCAGGTGCCGCGCGCGAAGCTGGCGTGCTCGCTCACGAAGCGCGGTTCGGTGGCGGCCACGAGTTCGGCCAGCCGGTCCAGGTGCCAGGGATCGATGCCCTCGGCCGAGCCCAGCGACAGGCCTACGCCGTGCAGGCTCAGGCCGTAGGACTCGCGGGCCTTGAGAAGAGGGGCCCGCAGGGCCGCGTGGGGCGCGAAGAAGTTCTCCGCGTGCACCTCGATGAAATCGAGCGCGGGCCGCTGCTCGAGCAGCGCGCGCTGGTGCGGCGCGCGCCAGCCGATGCCCAGCGCTGGCGCGGCGGCCTCGTGTGTCGGGACGGTCGGCATGGCGTGCGGCGGCCTGGCGCGATCAGCTCTTCATCGAGGCCTTCTTGGCCTCGTCGGCCGACAGGCCGCCCATCTGCTTGCAGGTGCCCGCGGGCACGTACTTCCAGTCGCCCTTGTCCATGTCCATCTTGGCCTGGCCCGCGCAGGAGTGCGTGCCCGCGAGATTGGCGCAGTCGTTCTGCCCGGCCTTGGCGATGCCGTAGCACTTCTCCTTGCCGCTGTTCTGCGCCAGCGCGGGGGTGGAGAGCAGGGCCAGCGACATCAGGGAGCCGGCGGCGGCGGCGAGGAATTGGCGTTGGTTCATGGGAGGGACTCCTCAAACCCAGTGCCCACCGCGCGATGGCTCGGTGCAGGCGATCTGGTGCGTGTGTGTCGCGGCGGCGCGTGGGTTCTTACACCGCCTGTCGTGGCGCGCCGCCATCGGCTTGACCTACACTGCCGCGCCATGCCGTCCCCAACGTTCGAACAGGAAGTGGCCGCGTCGCGCGGCTACCTCATGAAGTTCGCGCGCCTGCAGCTGCGCAATGAGGCCTGGGCCGAAGACGCGGTGTCCGAGACCGTGCTCGCGGCCATCGCCAAGCCGCAGGCCTTCGAGCGCCGCGCGCAGCTGCGGACCTGGCTCGTGGGCATCCTCAAGCACAAGATCGTCGACGCGCTGCGCCACCAGGGGCGCGAGGTGGCGCTGGGCCAGGGCGAGGACGACCAGGCCGACCCGCTGGACCATCTGCCCTTCGACGCCGGTGGCCACTTCGCCGAGCGCCCGGCCGACTGGGGCAACCCCGAGCAGGACCTGGGCAGCCGCCAGTTCCTGAGCGTGCTGGAGGCCTGCACCGAAAAGCTGCCCGCCGCGCAGGGGCGCCTGTTCCTGATGCGCGAGTGGCTGGAGATGAGCAGCGAGGAGATCTGTAAGGAGCTGTCGCTCACGCCGACCAACCTGTACGTCCAGTTGCACCGGGCCCGCCTGCGCCTGCGCGAGTGCCTCGAACTCAACTGGTTCGCCCGCCGAGACGCCGCATGAAGCCCCTCTACCCGTTGCGCCGCACCTGCAAGCAAGCCGTCGCGCTCATGATCGCGCGCGAGGACCGCGAGCTGCCGCGCCTGGAACGCTGGGCCCTGCGGCTGCATCTGGCCGTGTGCAAGGCCTGCCCGAACTTCGAGCGTCAGCTGCTGACCATGCGCCAGGCCATGGGCGCCTGGCGCCACTACAGCGACGACGAGCCCCGCTGAGCCGAGCCTGCGCGCTCGCGCGTTGACGCATCAACAGTTCGCCTCTCGGGCAAGCCACCCATGGCCGCCAGGTGCGCAGCAAGTTTGCGCTGCGACAAACACGCCCGCCCTCTTGCGCACGACATTGCCCTCGCATGGGATCGACCCATGAGCGCTTCAACAACCACTGAAGAGGATGCGTGATGAAGAAACGTTCGATGGCAGCGATGTTGGCTGCGGCCTTGCTGGGCGTGGGTGCTCAGGCCCAGGATCAGACCCGAGACCAGACCCGAGACCAGACCCGAGACCAGACCCGAGACCAGACGCAGGACCAGACGCGCGAGCTCTTGCGTGATCAAAACATCTACGGTTATCAGTTGATGACGCCCGCCGAGCGGGAGCAGTACCGCGCCCGGATGCGCGCCGCGCAAACCAATGAGGAGCGGGAACGCATTCGCGCGGAGAACCATGAGCGCATGGAAGCGCGGGCCCGCGAAAAAGGCGTCAATTTGCCCGATGCGCCGCCGCCCGGCCGCGGTCCGGGATCGGGTGCCGGCCCCGGCGGCGGCTCCGGTCCGGGCAGCGGAGGGGCCGGCCCCGGTGGCGGTGGATCCGGTCGCGGCCGCTGAAGCCGGCTGGCGGGCCTAGCTCAGCAGGGCCTGCGCGTACTCGCGGGCGTCGAAGGTTTCCAGGTCCTCGAGCTTCTCGCCCACGCCGATGAAGTACACCGGCACCGGCCGCTCGCGCGCGATGGCGCAGAGCACGCCGCCTTTGGCCGTGCCATCCAGCTTGGTGATGACCAGGCCGGTGAGTTGCAGCGCCTCGTCGAAGGCCTTGACCTGCGCGAGCGCGTTCTGGCCGGTGTTGCCGTCGATGACCAGCAGCACTTCATGGGGCCCCGTGGGGTCGGCCTTGTTCACCACGCGCTTGATCTTGCGCAGCTCCTCCATCAGGTGAAGCTGCGTGGGCAGGCGGCCGGCGGTGTCGACCAGCACCACGTCCTTGCCGCGCGCCCGGCCGGCGCTCACCGCGTCGAAGCACACGGCGGCCGGGTCGCCACCTTCCTGGGTGACGATGTCGACGGTGTTGCGGTCGGCCCAGACCGCCAGCTGTTCGCGCGCCGCCGCGCGGAAGGTGTCGGCGGCGGCCAGCAGCACGCTCGCGCCTTCGTCGGCCAGGTGGCGCGTGAGCTTGCCGATGGAGGTGGTCTTGCCCGCGCCGTTCACGCCCGCGACCATGATCACCGTGGGCTTGTGTTCGCCGATGACCAGGGGCTTCTGCAAGGGCTTCAGCAGGTCGGCGATGGCTTCGGCCAGCAAGGCCTTCACGGCGGCGGGCTCAGTGGCCTTGGCTTCTTTCACGCGGCGGCGCAGGTCGTTCAGCAGGTGCTGCGTGGCCGACACGCCGCTGTCGGCCATGAGCAGGGCGGCCTCGAGTTCCTCGTACAGGTCCTCGTCGATGCGCGTGCCCGTGAACACCGTGGCGATGCCGCTGCCGGTGCGCCGCAGGCCGGACTTGAGGCGGTCGAGCCAGCCCTGGCGCGGGGCCGCCGGCGCGGCCACCGGGGCGGGCAGGGGAGCGGCGACGGGCGCTGGCACCGCCACGGGCGCCGGCGCCGATGGGGGGGCCGATGCCGCTGCGGGACCGCCGACGGGGGCCTGGACGGCCGGCGCCTCCGGCGGGGGCGCGGGATTTTTTTTGCGAAAGAACGAGAACATTTCAGAATCTCTGGAATCCTTGGGATTCTATGAAACGCCTCCCGATGCTCCTGGGGCTGGTGCTGGCCGCGTCCATCGCGCGCGCGGCACCCCCACCCAACGCCGCCCCGGCGGTCCAGCAATTCACCCTCGCCAACGGCATGTCGCTGATCGTGCGGCCCGACCACCGCGCGCCCACGGCCGTGCACATGCTGTGGGTGCGCGTGGGCGCCATGGACGAGGTCGACGGCACCTCGGGCGTGGCGCATGCGCTCGAGCACATGATGTTCAAGGGCAGCGCCACGCTCAAGCCGGGCGAGTTCTCCGAGCGCGTGGCCGCGCTGGGCGGCCAGCAGAACGCCTTCACCAGCCGCGACGCCACGGCCTACCACGAGCAGGTGCCGGCCGAGCGGCTGGAGGCGGTGATGGCGCTCAATGCCGAGCGCTTCGCCAGCAACCAGTGGCCCGACATCGAGTTCACGCGCGAGATCGAGGTGGTCAAGGAAGAGCGGCGCCAGCGCACCGAGGAGTCGCCGCGCGCGCGCCTGTTCGAGGCCTTCAATGCGATGGTCTGGCAGGCCAGTCCCTACCGCCGACCCATCATCGGCTGGATGAGCGACATCGACGCCATGACGCCGCAGGACGTGCGCGACTTCCACCAGCGCTGGTACGTGCCGGCCAACGCGGCCGTGGTGGTGGCCGGCGACGTGGACCCGCAGCGCGTGCGCGAGATCGCCGAGCGGACCTACGGGCGCATCCCGGCGCGCGCCGTGCCCGCGCGCAAGCCGCGCACGGAACCGGCGCAGCAGGGCCCGCGCCGGCTGGAGTACCGCGCCGTGGCCGACCAGGCCCTGGTGGTGCTGGCCTGGCACGCGCCGCGCTACAGCGGCAACGACGACGCGGCCAGCCGCGATGCGCTGGCGCTGGCGGTGCTGTCGGGCGTGCTCGACGGCTACAGCGGGGCGCGGCTGGAGCGCGCGCTGGTGCAGGGACAGGGCACGGGGGGGCAGCGCATCGCCGACAGCGCCAGCTCGGGCTACGGCCTGATGGGGCGCGGGCCGCAGGTGTTCACGGCCTCGGCCGTGCCGGCGCGCGGCGTCACGCCCGAGGCCGCCATGGCCGCGCTCAAGGCCGAGATTCAGCGGATCGCGCGCGAGGGCGTGAGCGAGGAAGAGCTGCAGCGCGTGAAGACGCAATGGACCGCCTCCGAGGTTTACAAGCTCGACTCGGTCTTCAGCCAGGCGCAGGAGCAGGGCAGCTACTGGGTCAACGGCCTGCCCACGGACGCGGGCGAGCGCCTGATGGCGGGCCTGCGGGCCGTGACGGCCGAGCAGGTGCGCGCGGTGGCGGGCCGCTACTTCACGGACCGCACGCTCAACACTGGCGTGCTGGTGCCCGAGGCGCGGGCGGCGGAGGGCCGGCCATGAGCACGGTGCGAGCCATTCGCCAAACGCTGGCCGCGCTGGGCCTGGCGCTGGGCCTGGGCGCGGCCTCGGCGGCCATCCCCATCGAGCATTGGGTGCACCCGAGCGGCACCCGGGTCTATCTGGTCAACAGCCCCGCGATCCCGATGGTCGACGTGCAGATGGACTTCGACGGCGGCAGCCGGCGAGAGCCGACCGAGCGCGCCGGCCTCGCCAACGCCACGGCCGGCCAGCTGTCGGGAGGCGTGGCCGCCTACGAGGGCCAGCCCGCGCGCGACGAAAACGCGCTGGCGGCGGCCTGGGTGGACCTGGGCGCGCAGTTCGACGCCAGCGCGGGCAGCGACCGCTTCTCGGTGCAGCTGCGCAGCCTGAGCGACCCGGCGATCCTGCCGCGCGCCGTGGCCCTGGCGGCGCAGCAGCTGGCGCGGCCCACCTGGCCCGAGGCCGTGTGGCGGCGCGACCGCGAGCGATCGGTGGCGGCGCTGCGCGAGGCGCTGAACCGGCCGTCCACCGTGGCCAGCCAGGCCTTCGGCCGCGCGGTCTACGGTGACCATCCTTATGGCCGCTTCGCCACGCCCGACACCCTGGGCGCGATCGGCGTGGACGACATGCGCAGCTTCTACCGCCGCCACGTCACCGCCTGCCGCGCGCAGGTCGTCATGGTGGGCGCAGTGGACCGCGCGGGCGCCGAGCGCATCGTCGACGCCCTGGTGCGCGCCATCGCGCCGAACGGCTGCGCCGAGCTGCCGCCGGTGGCCGAGGTGAAGCCCCTGGCCGCGCCCACGGAACAGCGCCTCCCCATGGCCGCCGCGCAGGCGCAGGTGCTCATGGGCCAGCCGGGCATCAAGCGCGACGACCCCGACTTCTTCCCCCTGCTTGTGGGCAATCACATCCTGGGGGGCAGCGGCTTCACCTCGCGCCTGACGCAGGAGGTGCGCGAGAAGCGTGGCCTGACCTATGGCGTGTACAGCTACTTTTCGCCCGGCCGCCATGCGGGCGCCTTCCAGATCGGCCTCAGCACCCGGCCCGATCAGGCCGACGAGGCCGTGCGCGTGGTGCGCGAGACCCTGGCGCGCTACGTGAGCGACGGTCCCAGCGAGGCCGAGCTGCAGGCCGCCAAGGACTACCTCGTCAACGGCTTCGCGCTGCGCTTTGACAGCAACCGCAAGCTGCTCGACAACGTGGTCAACATCGCCTGGAACGGCCTGCCGCTGGACTACCTGGACACCTGGACGCAGCGCGTGCGCGCGCTGAGCGTGGATGAGGTGCGCCGTGCCATGCAGCGGGTGGTGCATCCCGATCGCCTGGCCACGGTCATCGTCGGCGGGAAATAGGGGCCGCCCCTGCCGCGCTTCGCGCGACCCCCTCGAGGGGCGACACCGGCCGTCCGGCGAAGCCGGTCCGGCCGCGTCCCACGCCGGGGGCGGGCGCTCCCCGGTAAGCTCGCAGGCATGACAAGACATTCGGGCGCGCCGCCGCAGGAAGTCCGCCTGCTCGGCGGGCAGTGGAAACGCAGCAAGCTGCCCGTGGCCGACCGGCCCGGGTTGCGGCCCACGCCGTCGCGCGTGCGCGAGACCCTGTTCAACTGGCTGGGCCAGGACCTGAGCGGCTGGCGCGGCCTGGACGCCTTCGCGGGCACGGGCGCGCTGGGCTTCGAGGCCGCCTCGCGCGGGGCGCGCGAGCTGCTGATGGTGGAGCAGGAGCCCGCACTGGTGGCGCAGCTGCAGGCCGTGCGCGCGCGCCTGAAGGCCGAGGCCGTGCGCGTGCAGCGCGGCGACGGCCTGGCGGCCCTGCGCGCGGCGGCGGGGCAGGGCCTGGACGTGGTCTTCCTCGACCCCCCTTTCGACGCCAGCGGCCTGTTCGAGCCGGCGCTGCGCGCGGCGCGCGAGGCCGTGTCGGCCGAGGGGTTCGTCTACCTGGAGTCCCCGCGCCCCTGGACCGACGCCGAGCTGGCGCCCCTGGGCCTGGTCCTGCACCGGCACGGCCGCGCGGGCGCCGTGGCCTTTCACCTGCTGCGCCCGGTCGCGCCCTGAGCCCACGGGATAATCCCCCCATGCCCGAGACCACCGCCCGCATCGCCGTCTACAGCGGCACCTTCGACCCCATCACCCTCGGCCACGAAGACGTGGTGCGCCGCGCCGCCGGGCTGTTCGACGAGGTGATCGTGGCCGTGGCCGTGGCCCACCACAAGAAGACACAGTTCGGCGTGAATGAGCGCCTGGCGATGGTGGCGCAGGCCGCGCAGCGCCTGCCGGGCCGCGTGCGCGCGCTGCCCTTCGATGGCCTGATCATGGACTTCTGCCGCGAGCATGGCGCCCAGGCCGTGGTGCGCGGCATCCGCAACCTCACCGACTTCGACTACGAGGCGCAGATGGCGGCCATGAACCGCAAGCTGCATCCGGGGGTGGAGACGGTCTTCCTGCTGCCGCAGGCCGACCTGCAGTGCATCAGCAGCACCCTGGTGCGCGAGATCTCCAAGCTCGGCGGCGACGTATCGACCATGGTGCATCCCTCGGTGGCCGCGCGGCTCGTGCCGCCGCCGCTGCAGGCCTGAGGGGAGGACCGCCATGGCGCTGATGATCACCGACGAGTGCATCAACTGCGACGTCTGCGAGCCCGAGTGCCCGAACCAGGCGATCTCCATGGGCGAGGAGTTCTACGTGATCGAGCCCTCGCGCTGCACCGAGTGCGTGGGCCACTTCGAGGAGCCTCAGTGCGTCCAGGTCTGCCCCGTGTCCTGCATCCCGGTCAACCCGGCGCACGTGGAGTCCAGGGAGACGCTGTGGCAGAAGTACCAGCGCCTGCAGAAGGCCGGTCAGGGCTTGTCGTCGGCCTCGGGTGAGGTTCCGCCCGCCTGAGGCGGCGCGGCGGGTCGTGGCGGCTTCGGCCGTGGCGGCTTGCTGGTGTGGATCAGGGCGGTGGCCTTGTCCATTTCGCCCGCGATGAGCTGGGGCAGGGCCTTGAGGCAGCGGTCCAGCGCCTGCGCGATGGCGATGCGGTCGTCGGGCGAGGGCTTCTTGAGCACCCAGTTCGCCACCTCGTTCTTGTTGCCCGGGTGGCCGATGCCGATGCGCAGGCGCCAGTAGTCGGCGCTGCCCAGTTGCGCGTGGATGTCGCGCAGGCCGTTGTGGCCCGCGTGGCCGCCGCCCTTCTTGAGTTTGGCCTCGCCCGGGGGCAGGTCCAGCTCGTCGTGGACCACCAGCACCTCCTCGGGCGCGATCTTGTAGAAGCGCGCGAGCGAGCCCACCGACTTGCCCGAAAGGTTCATGAAGGTCTGCGGCTCGACCAGCCAGACCGGCTGGCCGCCCACGTTGGCGCGCGCCACCAGGCCGAAGTGCGAGCGCTCCATCTGCAGCGAGACCTTGAGCAGGCGCGCGGCCTCGTCCACCCACCAGAAGCCGGCGTTGTGCCGCGTCTGTTCGTACTCGGGGCCCGGGTTGCCCAGGCCGGCGATGAGCTTGATCATGGGGCGGGATTGTCCCAAAAGAAAAGGCCCGCGCGGGGCGGGCCTTCGGGAGGGCAGAAGAGGGTTCCGGCGCCGGGCCGCCCCAAGCCGGCACGCGCCCCCTTGGGGGGGCAGCGACCCGCGAAGCGGTGGGGCGTAGGGGCCCTGCTTACTTCTTGCCCTTGCCCTTTTTCTTGTCGTCGGCGGGAGCGGCGGCGACCGGCGCGGCCACCACTTCTTCCACCGGCTCCACCACGGTGGCAACGGTGATGTCCTTGCGGCCGTGGGTGACGATCTTCACGCCCTTGGGCAGCTTGATGTCGCCGGCGTGCACGGTGGCGCCCTTGGTGACCTGGCTCAGGTCCACGGTGATGTGCTCGGGCAGCTGGGTGGCCAGGCACTCGATCTCGATGTCGTTGATCACGTGGTTGACCAGGCACTTGTCGAGCTTGACGGCCGGCGACTCTTCGGCGCCGGTGAAGTGCAGCGGCACCTTCTTGCGCAGGCGGGTCTTGTCGTCCACGCGCTGGAAGTCGACGTGCAGCACCTGCGGCTTGAACGGGTGGTATTGCACATCGCGCAGCAGGACTTTCTCGACCTTGCCGTTGAGCTCCATGTCGAGGATGGAGGCGTGGAAGGCTTCCTTCTTGAGGGCGTGCCACAGCGCGTTGTGATCGAGTTCGATCGAGACGGGGGCGGTGGTACCACCAAAGACGATGCCGGGCGCGCGACCGGTGATGCGCAGGCGGCGGCTCGCACCCGTGCCCTGCTTGGCGCGCTCGAAAGCGACGAATTGCATGACTGACTCCAGTTGAGGGGTTCCGCGACCAGAACGCCTCGGGTTGACGAAGGCCGCCTCGCGGCGGCCGGGGCTATCGTCCGACGATCAGAACAGGTTGTCCTGGTCGGCGAACAGACTCATGACCGACTCGCCCGAGGCAATGCGCGCGATCGACTCGGCGATCAGCGGCGCCACGGAGAGCTGGCGGATCTTGCCGCAGGCCTGGGCGGATTGCGACAGGGGAATGGTGTTGGTGACGACCACCTCGTCGAGCGCGCTGCCCTTGGCGATGCGCTCGATGGCGGGGCCAGAGAAGATGGGGTGCGTGCAGTAGGCGTAGACCTTCTTGGCGCCGCGCTCCTTGAGCACCTCGGCCGCCTTCACCAGCGTGCCGGCGGTGTCGATCATGTCGTCCATGATCACGCAGTTGCGGCCTTCGATGTCGCCGATCACGTGCATCACCTCGGACACATTGGCCTTGGGGCGGCGCTTGTCGATGATGGCCATGTCGCAGTTGAGCTGCTTGGCCAGCGCGCGCGCGCGCACCACGCCGCCCACATCGGGCGAGACCACCAGCAGGTCTTCGTAGTTCTTGGTGCGCAGGTCGCCCAGCAGCACGGGCGAGGCGTAGATGTTGTCGACCGGGATGTCGAAGAAGCCTTGGATCTGGTCGGCGTGCAGGTCCATGGTCAGCACGCGCTGGACGCCCACGGTCTGCAGCATATTGGCCACGACCTTGGCGCTGATGGGCACGCGGCTGGAGCGCGGGCGACGGTCCTGACGGGCGTAGCCGTAGTAGGGGATGACGGCGGAGATGCGCTCGGCCGAGGCGCGCTTGAGCGCGTCGACCATGATGAGCAGCTCCATCAGGTTCTCGTTCGTGGGCGCGCAGGTGGACTGCACCACGAACACATGGCGGGCGCGCACGTTCTGGGTGATCTCGACGGTGACCTCGCCGTCCGAGAAGCGGCCCACGGTGGCCGCACCGAGCTGCGTGCCCAGGTGCTGGGCGATCTCGGCCGCCAGCACGGGATTCGCGTTGCCGGTGAAGATCATGTAATCCGGGGGCTGAACTTGCATGGCATTCCCAGCGGTCTGGCGGCCACCGGCGGGGCCGCGATCAAAAAACAACGGCCATCAACGATGGCCAGTGTGAGTGATGTCAGAAAAACGGTGGCAGGGGAGGAAGGACTCGAACCCTCGCATGCCGGAATCAAAATCCGGTGCCTTTACCAACTTGGCGACTCCCCTACGCTGGAGATCCGTGGCGAAACCACGAACCACCGAATTGTCGCAGGTTGCTCAACCGCTGCGCCGTCTGATGGGCCGGCCGTTCAGCCGTCGCACCAATCGAGCAATGGATGGGCATCCATGTTGCCGCAAACCCGCACCTGCCAGGACGCTGGCGCCGGACCGAGAACCGGGTTCGCGCCGCACGGTGCGAACACCGCCGTTCCCGAACCGGTCATGCGCCCCGACAGACCTTGGTCTGCCAGCCAGTGAAGGCATTCACCGACCTCGGGGCACAGGGCCCGTGCCACCGGCTCCAGATCGTTGTGGCCGAAGGCCATCAGCGATTCGAGGTTGCCGTTTGCAGCAAAGCCTTGGATTGTAGCAGTTTTCGAATCGCGTTTGAGCGCCGGGTCGGCAAAGATCTGCGGCGTCGACGCTCCCCCCGGCGGTTTGACCAGCACCAGGTGGCCGCGCGGCAGCGCGATCGGCGTCAGGCGCTCGCCGATGCCCTCGACCCAGGCGTGGCGTCCGCCGATGAAGAAGGGCACGTCGGCGCCCAGCGCGAGGCCGATGTGCGCGAGCGCCTCGCGCCGCAGGTTCAGGTTCCACAGCCGGTTGAGCGCCAGCAGCGTGCTGGCGGCGTCGGACGAGCCACCGCCCAGGCCGGCCTGGGCGGGCAGGCGCTTGTCCAGGGTGATGCGCACGCCTTGCGTGCAGCCCGTGGCCTGGCGCAGGGCGCGGGCGGCGCGCACGCACAGGTCGTCCTCGGGCAGCGCGCCGGGCGTGCTGTCCACGCGCTCGATGGCGCCGCTGTCCAGGCGCTCGAAATGCAGGTGGTCGCACCAGTCGATGAGCATGAACACCGACTGCAGCTCGTGGTAGCCGTCCGGGCGGCGGCCCACGATGTGCAGGAACAGGTTGACCTTGGCCGGCGCGGGAACGTCGTACAGGCGCTTCATGGCTGCTCGAACACGAGGCGCAGCTCCGCCGAGGGCTGGGGCTGTTCGCGCCGGGCCACCAGGCGGCCGCTGGCGTGCTGCGAAAGGTCGACGCGCCAGCCGCCGGCCGGGGCGTCGCGACCCGCCAGCCAGTCGAACATGGCCAGCACGGGCAGCGGGGCGCCGCTGAGTTCGGTGGTGAGCGCATCCAGGCTGTCGCGGCGGGTGGTGTGATTGCCGCGCTGCAGTTCGGCGCCCTGGGCGGACCAGCGCACCGTGGCCAGGGTCTGGCCGAGCGCCGATGTGAGCTGCAGTTCGCCGGTATCGGCACTGCCGCGCAGGTCGAACAGCGCCGAGAAGGCCTGGGGCGGCGCGCTGTCCACGCGCAGCGCGAGCCGGCCGGCCCAGGCGGTTTCGCCGGGCGCGCGCGGGAGGCGTGGCGTGGCGCAGCCGGCCAGGCCGACGGCCAGGGCGAACATGGCCGAACGCCGGGTGAAGGGGGAAGCCGTCGTCACGGCTCGACGTTGAGGCGCTTGAGCGTGCTCTTCAGCGTCTCGTTGTCGCTGGCGAGCGCCAGGCCCTCGCGCCAGACGCGGCGGGCGTCGTCGTGCTGCCCCTTCACCCAGAGCACCTCGCCCAGGTGGGCGGCGATCTCGGGGTCGGGGCGCTTGCCATAGGCCTCGCGCAGGATGCCAAGCGCGCGCTCGGTGTTGCCCAGGCGGAACTCGACCCAGCCCAGGCTGTCCTGGATGTAGGCGTCGTTGGGCGCCATGGACACGGCCTTCTCGATGAGCTGCTTGGCCTCGGGCAGGCGCTCGTTGCGGTCGGCCAGGGAGTAGCCCAGCGCGTTGTAGGCGTGGTGGTGGTTGGGATCGATGGCGATGAGCTGGCGCAGCAGGCGCTCCATGTCGGCGGGCTGACCGGCCTTGTCGCCCATCATGGCCTGCTCGTAGAGCAGTTCGGTGTCCTGCGGGAAGCGCTGCACGGCTTCGCCGTAGACCTGGTAGGCCTCGCGCCAGGCCTTGAATTCGCGCAGCAGCTGGGCTTCGCTGATCAGCTTGAGGCGCGCATCGTCGGGCCGGCGCTCGGGCTGGCTGCGCAGCAGGGCGCGGGCCTCGTCGAGACGGCCCTGGCGCGCCAGCACCGAGGCGCGGCGCATCTGCGCGGCCATGATTTCCTCGGGGTTGTCGATGCGGTCGATCCAGGCGTTGGCGGCGACGTAGTCTTGCTGCTTCTCGGCGATCTCGGCCTTGAGCAGATAGGCCTGCGTGAGCGCGCGGCGCGTGCGCTCGTCGTTGGCGTCGCGCACCAGTTGCAGGTAGGTGTCGAGCGACACGTTGGCGGCGGGCAGGGCGTTGTCGCGCACCTGGAGCATGCCCAGCAGCAGCCAGGGGTCGGGCTGCTGCGGCGCGCGGGTGGTGAGCCGCTCCAGCTGCACGCGCGCGTCGCGCAGGCGGCCCAGGTCCAGCAGCACGCGGGCGTAGGCGGTGGAGATGGCGGTGTTGGCGGGGTCCTTGGCGCGGGCGGCGTCGATGTGTTCGCGCACCACCGGCTCGGCATCGGCCTGGCCGCGCTCCAGCAGCTCCAGCGCCAGCAGCGCGGGGTAGGGCGAGGCCGGGTCCGCCGCGTGCCCGCGCCGCGCGGCGTCGGTGGCGGCGACCGGGCGGTCGAGGTCGAGTTCGAGCCGGCCGATGGTGGACCAGGCCGCGCCCGCGTGGGCCGGCTGGGTCAGGAAGGGGGCCAGGGCCTCGCGCGTGGCGGCCAGCACCTGGGCCTTGTCGCTCACCCGGGCGTACATCTGGGGAATGGCCGCGATGCCGCCGTTGCGGTCGTCGGCCGGCGTCGCCATCAGCACGGCGCGCAGGGGAGCCGCGGTTTCGCTCACCCGGCCCAGGGACAGCAGCGCGAGCAGCGTGAAGCGGCTGGCGTCGGCGTCGCTGGGGATGTCGCGGGCCCAGGCGCGCGCGGCGGCCAGCGCGGCGTCGACCTGGCGCGACTGCAGCGCGACCTCCACGGCCCGCCGGTAGAGCTCGGGGTTCTTCTGCTGCTGGGCGGCTTCGAGGAAGAGGGAGTAGCCCGCGCCGGGGTCGCCGCCGCGCACGTTGAGCTCGCCCAGCAGCAGCTGATAGAACAAGGGCGCGTCGAGCGAGGAACTGCTCGCGGCCGGGTTGAGCGGGCTTTGTGCCAGGGCCGCCGGGCCGGCCAATGCGCCGGCGCAGGTCAGCACGATCAGCGGGAGGCGAAGACGTCTGTGCAGCGGCGCAGGTTTGGAGGGTAGGGACATAGTGTTTCCACTATATCCCCCCCTGAGAACCGTACGTGCGCCTTTCAACGCATACGGCTCATGCACGACCTCTAACTCCGCAGGATCACAGGACTGCATTGGTCCTTACCTGTTTCTGTCAGATTAAAGTCCCCGTGCTGGGACCGGCTTGGTGACCTCCAAACCTAGGGCGTGGATACGCCGGTGACACCATGGGTGTAGCAACACACGATTCTGCAGACTGTCCGTGCCACCCCACCGTACTGGGACGATGTGGTGGTTGTCGAGCCCGCTATCTTCGTGGTCCATCTCTGTTCCACAGTGCGCACATTTGCCGTTCTGGTTCATCCACAGTTCCAGCCTCTGTCCACTCCAGATGGCTTGCACCATTCTGTCGCGTTTGAGGCGTTCTCCATAGGCTTCCCATGCAGGGTCAAAGGGGTTGTATTCCCCCTTGACCTTCTTGTGGCGGACAATTTTCGTGTCCGCCAGCGTGTACAGCCGCAGCCGCATCTCCTCTTTCCATCGGTTGAGCACTGTGGCCTCAAACTCCCAACGGCCCGAGTCGTGATTCCAGTAGTGCCGGAATACTTTGCCTCGGGTCCATCGTGGGTGTCGGCGCATCCCCCATCGCCACAACCGCCAGACAATCAGGTGGTTGAGCTTGGTGAACGTCGCCTTGGCCACAACGCCTTGATGGTATCGAGTCCAACCCCGCAGGATTGGGTTCAGCTTCGCGATCAATACCGCCTTCTTTTTCGAGAGATGTCTTGCGATGACTTCCCTGACCTTGCCATAGAACGCTTTCACGTTCTTCTGACTTGGCTTGATGAGCAGTTTTTCCGAGTATTTCCGGAAATTCCACCCTAGGAAATCAAACCCTTCGTCGATATGCACGATGCGCGTCTTCCCCGCGTGCAGTTGCAATCCTCGCTCGCGTAAGAATGCTTCCACCCACGGTCTGACCACGGTTTCAAGCACCTCTTTCGAGTCGCCTGTCACCACGAAGTCATCGGCATACCGCACCAGATGCACCTTGGCTTTCTTGACTCTGACGGTTCCCATTTGGTCGTGTAAGAACCGCGTGAGACCCGCTTCAAGTCCGTCCAGCGTCAGGTTCGCCAGCAGCGGCGAGATGATCCCCCCTTGGGGCGTCCCCGCTTCCGTTTTCTGAAGCTGCTGTTTGTCCACCACTCCGCAACGCAACCACTGCCCCAGCACCCGTTTGTTCATACGAACATTGGCGAGCAGCCAGTCGTGGTTGATGTTGTCGAAGAACCCCGTGATGTCCGCATCCAACACCCAGCGCGCCGAGGCTCGCTTGGCAAGGGACACGAACAACTGTTGCCGTGCATCGTGCGTCGACCGACCCTTTCTGAACCCATACGAGTTCGGGTCGGCGTGGCATTCCGCGGCCGGCTCCAGCGCCAGCAGGAACAAGGTCCCCGGCGGCCACTCAAAGTGCTCCACTTATGGCCACCCAAACTGCTCCACCCTGGCCGCGGTGATCTGACGCATTGAGTCCATTGCGTCGGGCGCCGTGAGGCCCGACAGGCAGGACGTTACTTTTGCTCCCTTATTC
>QFCS01004876.1_pt1 | contig 64232 bp, 59 predicted proteins | sample 3576561 | NCBI WGS metagenome assembly QFCS01 | reverse complement strand
CCAGGAAAACTAAAAATAGGATAGCAAACCCTACGGTCGCCACCAACCAGCCTTTGCGCATTGTTTCCTCCCAACATCACTGGACTCAAGTTGTTTTTTGAGCCGAATATGCCCCCGCGTATTCGCCATTCCGAATCGAGGCAATGATCTCGGCCTCCCGCCGGACCTGCGCCTGTACATTAGGCAGGATCTCATGAGCGACCTCGGGCGAAACGGCCAGAATGCCGTCCTCGTCTCCGATGATAATATCGCCGGGATTTACTGGCATGCCGCCAATGGAAACCGGGACTTGCTGCTCGCCGGGGCCGAACTTGTAAGGCCCGCGGTGAATGACCGATCTCGCGAAACACGGAAACTCGGCGGCGGCAAAGGCCGCGACGTCACGGATTGCCCCGTCGATCACGAACCCGGCAACGCCTTTGGTCGCTGCGATCTCCATGATTATCTCGCCTATCAGCGCTCTGCTTTCGTCCGCACCGCCATCGACGACAAGAACCTCTCCAGGACGAACGTCCTCCAGTGCCTTGTGGATGGCCAAATTGTCGCCAGACCTAGTCCGAACTGTGTGGGCAACACCGAGAAGTGCTTTCGGGCCATGGAGCGGCTTGATACCAACCGCGCCCGGATACCGGTCAAGGTTATCGCTGACCAACGGGGTTGGAATACCGCGATAGGCGCTGATGAGTTGCTCGAGCTCAGGAAAGCTGGAAGGTGTGTCTGACATGTTGTCCTCCTGTGCCGAATTGATAGAACTTTGACAAACATTCACTCAAGCGATTTAATTTCATCAAACTTAATTCACCAATGGAATGAAGATGATTTCGTTGAAGCAGATTGAAGCGTTGGTCTGGGCGGCAAAAATGGGCACGTTCGAAAAAGCGGCCAACAGGCTCAACGTCACCCAATCGACTGTATCCAAACGAATAAACGAGCTTGAACAAACCGTGGGGGTAACGCTCTTCGACCGCGACGGCCATTCCAATAGGCTTACCGCCGAGGGCGAGAGGTTGGTGGCACTGGGTGAGAATATGCTTACGCTCCAGGCACAAGCGCTCGATCTTAAAGCGCTCGAAGACATGCCTGTGAGGAAGTTCCGTCTGGGTGTGACGGAACTGACAGCAATGACTTGGCTGCCACGACTGATTTTCGCTCTGAAAACACGGTTCCCCAAGGTAAATTTCGAGCCCACGGTCGAAATGACGCGCGATCTTCAGCAAGGACTGGCCGATGGATCCTTTGATCTCGTTATCGCGCCTGAATCGTTTAGCGTACCCCAAGCCACGGTTGTACGCCTCGCCGACGTGAAAAACGCTTGGGTGGCCAGTCCCTCCCTCGTGCCAAGCGGAAGAAAACTCACGTATGCGGAACTGGCAGGCCTCACGATCATTACCCAAGGCAAGACATCCGGCTCCGGCTTCCTTGTCTCCAGTTGGCTGCGTTCGCAGGCAATCCATCTTCCAAACCAGATGACCTGCGATAGCTTGATTGCGCTGCTTGGCCTAACTGTAGGCGGCGTAGGGGCATCATATATCCCCGTCGATTGCCAACGGCCGTTGATAAGGAGTGGCAAGCTCAAGGAGATCGCCATTGATCCGCCTCTGCCTTCCCTGCCCTATTCCGCCTTTTTCCTCTCCGATCAGCCAACCGTTTTCATTTCTGAGGTCGTGACCGTCGCGAAGGGCGTTTGCAATTACAGGAGGTTGTTTGGTTAGGGGCATCCACGCCATCAGTTCACTTTGCGATCTAGGAGCTGCCTCAGCAACAGGATCCCGACTTCGACGAGAGGCTCTTGACGATGACGCAATCCGTGCCGGGGCCGCCTGCGCACACGTCGTTACACCGATCCACAAAGCCCGCGAGGCGCTCCTCCAACGCCCGCAGTTCGTGAAGCCTCTGCCTCACCTCGTCCAGATGCGCCTGGGCGATGTCGCGCGTCTCCGTGCAGTCTCGTTGCCTGCTGATCGAAAGATCGAGCAGCACGCGAACCTGCTCGATCCCGAACCCGAAATCCCGGCACTGCTTGATGAACGTAAGGCGCGAAAGGTCCGAATCCTCGTAGTAGCGCTGCCCCGACTGGGAGCGCCGTGCTTTCGGAATCAGACCGATCTGCTCGTAGTACCGTATGGTCGGGGTGGTTACACCGGACGCCTTGGCGAGGGCTCCGATGGTGAACACGGGGATGTGAACGTTCATGGCGGCTTTGCTCCTTGCCCTTCAAGTTACTTGAAGGAGTAGGGCTCGAATATTGACGATTCAAGGAGGTCGAAGAAATGAACAGCTCGACCAAGCTCGCGGGCGTCGGCCTCGTTGCCTGCGCCGCCTGTTGTGCGGCTTCGCTGCTTATTGTTGCCACCGGAGCGGGCGTCGCGGCCGGGGCCGCTGGGTCTTACTGGGGGCCTTTGGCGCTCATGATTGCCTTGCCAGTGGGAAGTATCTTCCTCTTGTCTCGCCGCAAGGCTGCCGCGGGCGAAAGCACCTTTGCGATGTCTGCCAGCGATTGCGGTTGCGGTTCGTGCACAACGGATCCGAAGAAGAATACGCTTATCGTCTGCACGCTGGACGCGGGTGACTCCAAGTTCCGCACGGCGCAGATCGAGGACCTCGCATCGCGCCATCTGCGCAGCGTGTCGCGCAAGCCGCTCTCAGTCGAACTCACCTATGCCACCGAGGCCTCGTCCGAGCTACGCGACATTGTCCGCAAGGAGGCGCAATGCTGCCCGTTCCTCAACTTTGATCTCGCCGAGAGCCCCGACGGGATACGTCTGAAGATTACAGCGCCTGGGCCGCCCGCGACGCTGCCGACACGCTCTTCGGCCACTTCGCACCGCCTTCCGTAATCCTCTTAATCGCATGAATGATGTTTTACTTCTTCTCGACATGAAAGCGTTCCATTGACTAGCATCCGCGACACCCTCGAGGAACACCAGATCGGCATCTACTTCTGCGCAGTCGTTATCGCGGCGGTGGCAGCTCTCGTCATTCCCGGCACTTCGGCGTTGGAGTTCGGGATCAATCCGGCACTTGCGCTAATGTTGTTCGTGACCTTTCTCCAGGTCCCGCTCGCGGAGCTGCGGCAGGCCTTCTCTCGCGTCAGGTTCCTGGCGGCGTTGATGGCCACCAACTTCGTAGTCCTTCCCGTCCTGGTGGCAGCGCTCGTCGAGTTCCTTCCACCCGAACCAATGGTCAGGCTCGGGGTGCTGCTGGTGCTGCTCGCCCCGTGCATCGACTATGTCGTCACCTTTTCCCATCTCGGGCGCGCCGACGCCCGGCTTCTGCTTGCCGCAACCCCTGCGCTCCTCATCGTCCAGATGTTGCTCCTGCCAGCCTATCTTGCGTTGTTCCTTGGCTCGGATGCCGCTAACCTGGTGCAGGTCGGGCCGTTTGTCCACGCGTTCATCTGGTTGATCACGGTTCCGCTGACCCTTGCCGTTCTCGCACAAATCCTGACGGGAAAAAGCCAGACTGTTGCGCGTATCTCTACAGGACTGGGGCTGTTGCCAGTCCCGGCGACGGCGCTCGTACTATTTGTTGTCGTTGCGGCAGTGGTCCCTCAGCTTGGCCCGGCTCTTGACGCCGCCCTCCGGGTACTGCCGATCTACGTGGCTTTCGCAGTTATCGCTCCGCTCGTCGGTTGGGGCGTGGCCAGGCTGTGCAAGCTAGGGGCTCCCGCTGGTCGGGCAGTTGCGTTCAGCGCGGCCACACGCAACTCGTTAGTGGTTTTGCCGTTGGCGCTGGCCGTTCCCGGAGCTGTCCCGATCCTTCCGGCGATCATCGTTACCCAGACGCTGGTCGAGCTTGTTAGCGAGCTGGTATATGTCCGTCTGGCCCCAAAGTTTGGGGCCAGTCCTGGTAGATCATTGATTTAACGTCGAAAGGTGGAATCGAAGCAACGCTTACGCTGAACACCCCTATTTCTTGAACGATCGCATTGTCTGAACAGCAATTTGCCGGGCGTAGTGTCTGTGCCCGGCAAACGAAATGCGGCGATTTGGCCGAACGTCAGTCAACGACGTAGAGCTTGGGCTGGTGCGGCACCAGGTTTCGCGTTCCGGTTTCGGTCATCACAACCGACATCGAGCAGCAGACGCCACCCAGCCCGAGCTTGTACATCGATGGAACGATATGGAAGCACATACCTGGCTGGAGAATACGTTGATCGTGCTCTCTGACCTTCATGATGTGGTCTTCGTCCCAGCTGGGCATGTAACCAATCCCGATGCTGTACGCGGCACGGCACAAAGAGTACTGAGCGTAGCCTGTACGCTCCAGTTCCGCACGCAAGACACGGTCGGCGTCATGGGAAGTCATGCCTGGAGCGAAACCCGACAATGCCGCGTTCAGAGCCGCTAGGGAGGCGTCGTGGAAGTCGCGTATCTCGTTTGACGGCTGCCCTAGAACGGCACCTCTGAATACAGGTGTGCAGTACCGCTCGACGACGGAAGAAAACTCGAAATTCACGATCTCGCCCGGAAGGATCCGCTCGTTGACGCTCGTGCTATGTGCCAGCGCGCTTCGCAATCCCGCCGTTACGAACGGAGTTTGCGTGAGGGTGTCGCTGCCTCGGCTCAGCAAGCTGTAAGACGCCTGGGCTGCCAGTTGTGAGTCCGTGACGCCGTCCTTCAATGCCGCGATGGTGTCATTCATTGCAGCGGCGGTCATCTCGCCCGACCTGGCGAGATACTCGATTTCCTTCGGGGTCTTTACCATCCGCAGGGACTCGATCATCGGGGTAACGTCCCAGATTTCGATCGAGCTATCACGCGCTACGGCTTGAATATTCGAGAAGGAGACAGACCTTGAAGACAGTTCGAAGCCCACACGTGCCTTTTCACCGACCACCCTGGTGATGGCGCGGCTGAACTCCTCCTCGGAATTCTCTTCGTCGCCGACCGCCTTCGCGACCTCCGACCACCCTGCGGCCTCGACGAACTCTTCGAGGTTCGTGATTTCGATCTTGCGGATAACCCAATACCCCTGACCGTCCTTTCGAATAATAAGCGCGAAGGTCCCAAGTGGAACCGATAGGGCGAGCCCGCATAGGTAATAGTAATTTGCCGCACTGGTCACAACGACGGCGTCGATGTTCTCCGTTCTCATGCGCGCGAGAAGTTTTTCGCGTCTATCGGCGAATTCGTCCTTGGAAAAGGCCAGCGAGAAAAGCGGCTTTCTATCTTCGGTATTCAACATGTCAGTTATCCTGCGAGGTTCGGGATCGTACGATTGCGTTTTCCAGCCACCCGACGCTCATCTCGGGGACGGATGCCAGCAGCTTTTGCGTGTACCCATCGAATGGGGGGCTTAGGACGGTTTTCTTTGGTCCTTCACGGACGACCCTGCCCTGGTGGAACACCGCGACCGAATCGGAGATTGCCTCCACCGTCGCCAGATCGTGCGTGATGAACATGTAGGCGACGTTCTCGATCTTCTGGAGTTCGAGAAGCAGTTTCAGAATGCCCTCGGCTACAAGCGGATCGAGGGCACTCGTGACTTCGTCGCAAATTATGAGTTTGGGCTTGGCCGCGAGCGCGCGGGCTATGCAAACCCGCTGCTTCTGGCCGCCGGAGAGCTCGGCTGGGAGGCGGTTGACAAAATCCCGCGGCAGCTCGATCTCCTCGAGGAGTTCAGCGATCCGGGCGTCACGTTCCTGTCCCCTTAATCCGAAATAGAACTCGAGTGGCCGACCGATGATCGTTCCTATGGTCTGGCGCGGGTTCATGGCGACATCCGCGATCTGGTAGATCATCTGGAGCTCGCGAAGATCTTCCTTTCTGCGGTCGGGGAGCGCCGGAGCCAGGGTTCGCCCTTCGAAGACGATCTTCCCTGCCGCCGGAGGCAGTAGGCCCGTGACGACCCTGGCGAGTGTGGACTTCCCGGACCCGGATTCACCCACCACGGCCAACGTCTCACCTACGGATATGTCCAACGAAATGTCGGTGAGGACCGTGACCTCGCCATATCTGGCGGTGATGCCGTCGATGGAAAGGAGAGTTGGACCACGGGTTTCCTTGCCCTCGTGCTCGATCTTCCGCACGGATACGAGCGCCTTCGTGTACGCCTCACGAGGGTTGTCGATGATCTGCCGGGTGTCTCCGTGTTCGACCATCTTGCCGTGGCGAAGAACCATGATCTCGTCTGCGACTTGCGCCACGACGGCCAGATCGTGGGAGATATAGAGTGCCGATACTCCGCTCTCGCGTATCGCGTCCTTGATGGCTGCCAACACTTCGATCTGCGTGGTCACATCAAGCGCGGTCGTCGGCTCGTCGAAGATTATGAGGTCAGGCCGCGAACATAACGCCATCGCCGTCATTATCCGCTGCAGTTGCCCTCCCGAAACCTGGTGGGGATATCGATCTCCGATGGTCTCGGGCTGCGGCAGGCGCAGCTTCCTGAATAGTTCGACAGCGAAGCGTTCTGCCTCGGCCCTGTTCGCCAAGCCATGCTCGAGCGTGGCTTCGGTGACCTGGTCCATAAGCCGGATGGACGGATTGAATGCTGCGGCGGCGGACTGGGCGACATAACAAACGCGACTGCCCCTCACATTCCTGATAGCGCTAGCGCCTGCCGCCAGGACGTCCGTTCCATCCAGATGAACGGACCCGCCGACGATCCTCAACCCATCCCGGGCGTAACCCATCGCCGCGAGCGCGGCAGTCGACTTTCCCGCACCGGATTCGCCGATGAGGCCGAGAACGCGGCCTCGTCCAAGGGTCAGGGACACGCCATCGACAAGGACGACGCTGGTCGCTGCGTCGTCGTGGCGGCCGATCGCCTCGATGCGTAGGCCATCGATCGTGAGCAGCACGTTGTTGCCCTGTTGAGCGTCATTTCCGACGACTTTTTTCATGCTTTCACCTCCTCTTGAGCGACGTGGTGCGCGAAAGGGCCCAGTCGACGACAAGGTTCACGCATATGGCGAGAAGTGCGATAGCGCTGGCGGGTATCAGTGCGGCCGAGATACCGAAGACAATGCCGTCCTTGTTTTCCTGCACCATGCTGCCCCAATCGGTCTGCGGGGGCTGCACGCCGAGCCCAAGGAATGAGAGGGCCGACAGCATCAGAACCGCGTAGATGAAACGCATTCCGAACTCGGAGACGAGCGGTGACAGGGCGTTGGGAAGGACTTCGCGGAACACTACCCATTGACGACCCTCCCCCCGAAGTTTCGCGGCCTCCACGAAATCCATGGCGTTGAGGTCGGCGGCGATCGCCCGGGAGAGCCGATAGACCCTTGTCGCATCCAGCAAGCCGATGACGATTATAAGCGTGACTATTCCCGGCGGCACGATCGTGAGGATCACGAGAGCGCAGATAAGTGTCGGGATAGACATCATCAGGTCGACGGCGCGCGACATCACCAGATCGAGCCAACCGCCGACGACGGCGGCCGTAAAGCCGAGGATCGAACCGAGAACGAACGACAACAGCGTGGCGAAGGCCGCGATGAGGATCGTCGTTCTAGCCGCGAAAAGCAGGCGGGAAAGCAGATCGCGGCCGAGATTGTCGGTTCCCAGCGGAAACTGGCTCGAGCTCTCCTGCCATGCGCCACCGACGATGTCGGCCATCCCGTAAGGTGCCGTGACGTCGGCCAGTAGCGCCACGGTAATGAAAAGCACCAGGACAACGGATGCCACAAGTGCGCTAATTGGTATGCCCTTGCGACGACCGGTCATTTGGGGTGCCTCAGACGTGGGTTTGCGTAGATGGCCGAGATGTCCGCGACCATGTTGAGGAAGATGTAGACGGCGGCGAAAACCAGACCGACGGCCTGCACCACCGGCATGTCTCGCTTCACGACGTGATCGACGAGGTATTGCCCCATGCCCGGGTAGACGAAGATCACCTCGATGACGACGACACCTACGATCAGGTGGGCGAGGTTGAGCATTATCGCATTGATGATCGGGCCTATCGCGTTAGGCAACGCGTGCCGTCTCACGACTTTGATTGGGCGGATGCCCTTCAGTTCCGCTGTCTCGATGTACGGAGATTGCATGACGCTGAGCACCGCCGCGCGGGTCATGCGCATGATGTGCGCAAGCACCCCGAGTGAAAGCGCTAGCGCGGGTAACGCCACGGCTTCCAGTCGTTCGGAGAACGGCATGCCGCTTGAAACGTTGGAGATACTCGGAAACCACTGGAGGTTCACGGCGAAGACCAGCATCAGAACATAGCCGATGAAAAAGTCCGGCAGCGCAGTGGCGACGAGCACGAAGCCGGATATGGACTTCTCGAACAGACCGCCATGAAACCTGACAGCGAGAATACCGAGCGCGACGGCTATGGGAACCGCTATGGCCGCCGCGCAGGCGGCCAGGAAGATCGTGTTTCCGAGCCGTTCTCCCAATGACGAGGCGATGTCTTGCCCGTTCGAGAGGGCGGTGCCGAGGTCACCCGTGAGGATGCCGCCAAGCCAGTGGAGATAGCGGGTCACCAGTGGCTGGTCGAGGCCGAGCTCGGCACGAAGGTTCGCGAGCGCCTCGGGCGTCGCAGACTGGCCAAGGATGGCCGTTGCGACATCTCCGGGCAGCAGTTGCGTGCCCATGAAGATAACGACCGATACGGCGAGCAAGAGCGTCATGCCCAGCGCCACGCGCTGGGCAATTAGCTTTCCAAGAGGAAATGTCATTGATTCTTACTCTGTGACCCAGCATTCGGACAGGGCGAACCCGTCCATCAGTTCCCCGCCCGGGTGTGGCTCGTACCCCTGCACCCCGGCACTCGTCGCGTCGGTGATGTCGATGAAGGCGAACAGGATGGAGCCACCGTCGTCATGGACGAGTTTTGCTGCGTCGGCGTACATGAGTTTACGCTTGGCGTCGTCGAGCTCCCCCTTCGCTTCGAGAATCAGCTTGTCGAAGGCTTCGTTTTTGAACCGCGAGTCGTTCCAAGGGGCGTCGGACATATATGCCGTAGAATACATCTGGTCCTGTGTCGGGCGTCCGTACCAGCCAGCGGCGTGGAACGGCTTCGCATTCCATACCTCGGACCAGTAGCCATCTGCGGGCTCCCGCACGACATCGATCTGGATTCCGGCTGCGGCTGCGCTTTGCTGGAAGATTTGAGCCGCGGCCGTCGCACCGCTGAAAGCCGCATCGGACACAGAAAGAGGCAACCTTCCTTCAAAGCCGGATTTCTTCAGCAAGAACTTCGCCTGATCGGGATCGTATTTCGTCTGGGGCGACTTCTCGAAATAAAGGTCGTGATCGAACAGGGGATAGGCGGCGTTTATCGGATAGTCGTTGCCGACCTGACCCAGACCCTGGAAGACGTTCTTCAGGATTAGCTCGCGGTCTATCGCGAGTTTCAGCGCCTGTCGCAGGTCACCGTTCTTGAAGACCGCATCGTCGCAGAACATGTTGAATTCGCCGAATGTCCTACTGGTGCCGCTGAAAAGCTTGAGCGCGCTGTCGCCCTTCAGAAGCTGGGCCAGCTGAGCCGGAACCTGGTTGATCAGCTGAACCTGACCGCTTTTCAGCGCGGAGGTGCGGGATGTATTGTCGTTGACGACCAGGATCTCGACAAAGTCCGCGTGGCCCGCCCGGTCCGCATTCCAGTAGTTCGCGAAACGCTTGCCGCTGTGCCGAACGCCCGGCTGGTTCTGCTCCACCTGGTAGGGTCCGGCACTGATCCCGGCGTTTGGATCGTCGTGCCCCCCGTTGGGCTGGATCACCATGTGGTAATCGCTGAGCAGGTAGGCGAAGTCGGCATTGGCCTCCTTGAGAGTGACCTTGACGTCGTTCCCGCTCGCCTTAATCGTGTCGATCGCCTTCAAAAACCCGTATGCGCCAGATTGCGATTTCTCGGATGCATGCCGAGCCAAAGTCTCCTTGACGTCATCGCCCGTAACCGTCTTCCCGTTGTGGAATTCCACACCCTTCCGCACGCGGATTGTCCATTCCTTCGCGTCGGATGACGGAAGCACTTCCTCGGCCAGCCTGTAGTCCAGCGACCCGTCGCGATTGACGCGCACAAGATATTCACCCCACGTCTTGCCGAAAGCGACCGGGATATAGCTGTTGAACGAGGCGGGGTCCAAACGGTCCGTAGAGGCTCCGCCGTTGAGGGCGGCCCGAAGCGTTCCCCCCTTTTTCGGGGTCTGTGCAAACGCCCTACCCGCCTGCAGTGATAGAAACCCCGTCGACAAGCCAATACCCAAACCCGCCTGCAACTGCAGGAATCTTCTTCGAGATATTTCAGACATTTTCGCTCTCCTCTGGCTAATCGCGTGGCCGCCGGGCTTTTTGCTCCCTGGCACAATGGCGCGCGTCCATATCGTAGTCGCAACGATCATATTGTCAACGCTAGTTTTCTGTAATCAAAAAAAATAATGAGATATTTTTATTGATTAAGAAAAAAGTGCGTCTAATATTTCTGTATTCACAATCATCGGCTGACGTCCACCTTCGGGAAGGCGATCCGGCCTTTGTCGACGGGGAGGCTTCATGCCCATATTTTCGGAAAACGAAATGTCGCGCCGCTTAACCCGCTTCAGAACGCGGATGAGAGACGAGCGGATCGACGGCGCGCTGCTCCACACGGCGGACCACGTGTTCTACCTGAGCGGTGTTGCGCTGCTCTCCGGTTGGGGGCGTCCCATGTGGTCGGTTGTGACCGAGACAGCCAGCATCATATGTGGAGCTGCCATCCACGAAGAGAACATAAGGGCCCATGGGTCGGTCGACGAGCTGCTGCTGTATAATGATGACGAAGAACCTACCCGAAAGTGTATCGCGCTCTGTTCGTCCGTGATTGCCCGTAACGGTGGCTTGACGCCCAGAATCGGGATTGAGGAAGCCGGAATGCCCTATGGCATGCGCAAAGCTCTTGAGGAGGGTATCCCGGGTGCTGTTTTCGTCGACGTGAGCCCGTGGCTCGAGGAAATGCGCTTCATCAAGACAGCAGAAGAACTGAGCCTGCTCAAATTCGCTTCAGATCTCGCGAAACTCGGCGCGGACGCATTCATCGAGGCGCTCGATGACAATGTCACTGAACTCGCGGTAGCCGCTCACGCTCTCGCCGCGGTTAACAAGGCGATGGGTGCATTGTCGTCGGACGCCGTAACCAGTTCCGCTGTCTACGCTCAGTTCGGTGGCAATACGATGATACCGCATCAACATCCTACCGGTCGGCGGCTTAAACGAGGAGATGTCGTGACCCTGAATATCTTTCCGGCCGTATGGGGCTATTCGTCGGAATTGATAAGGACGTTCGTGCACGGAGGGCCCTCGGAAAGGCAAAGGCAAATCCTCGAGGTCATTGATCGGTCGCTCGATGTCGGAAAAGGATTACTTGTTCCGGGGGCGATCATGGGTGACGTCAATCGCGGGATGAACGAGGTTATAGCAAGGCATGGCCTTCAAGGCGGCATCAGGTGCGGTAACGGCCACGCCAACGGTATCATGATCGGCGCTGCAGGCCGTGAGGAGCGCGGCGAAGTCCGGGCGTACAACACGAACCGATTCGCTCCTGGAATGGTGAACACCATCGAACCCGGGGTTTACCTCCCGGAGGTCGGCGGCTTTCGCCAATCTGACCTGATGGTCCTGACACCGACGGGTGCTGAATGCCTCACCGACTTCCCTCTGCGCATCGGCTGGTAGTTCGTCGTTCGGTGCCGTGCGGGCCGTCTATTGCGCGGAAGCGTCAGATTTCCTTAGACGTTGCCGATCGGCGTAATAGTATCAGATGGAGTACGATGACGGCGATGGAGATGATCGTGAGCAAGAGCCAAACACCCCCTCTCGGGGCCACTGAGAAAATGATCATCCAGCTGCTGCAGGAAGATGGTCGCATGGCCACTGTCGAAATCGCGCGTCGTCTGGGGATCAGCGAGCCGACTGTAAGAAAGAAGCTCAGTCAACTTCTTTCCGACGGAACGGTAAGCGTTCGCGCATTCGCGAACCCTGCGGATCTTGGATACGAGGTCTCTAGTTTCATCGGCATCGCCACAGAGTGGGCTCTGCTCAGTTCGGTGGCGAAATCACTGCGACGGTTTCCGTTCGTCGAAAGTGTTTCGGTCACCACCGGCACATATCACGTCATGCTGAAAGCAAACTTCGAGACGCTTTCTCACATGAACGACTTTCTGCTCAAGACGTTGCCGGAAATCGAGGGGATCAAGGACACCTATTCATTCATCATCCTGCAGAACGTGAAGAACACGGTCCTTCCATTGCTGGAAAGCGAATTGCCAGGGTCGTCCGGCAAAGAGTGAACGGTCGCTTCGTTGCTTCCGAACGTGTTTCCTCTCGGCTTTGTGGCTCGGTTCTGGGATCGGACGGTGAACGCGTCTGTTTAGGCCGCCAAGCCGAACGAAGCAACGCTATCGCTGTTGTAGACGTGATCGGGTGGTCGCAGGTCACTCGCGTGATCGGCGATGACCAGGACCCCTACGAAGCGTTCGCAGACCGCCTGGTCCACCTCGTAAGCCGATCCTCAAAATTAGCCTTCGACAGCGTTTTGCGTTCCCTTCTTCCACGCACGCTATCCATCCCGATGGACGGAAAGTCCTGCATTGAGGTACCGTGTAGCTATCGGATACTGGAATCCTTGCGTGCCGTGAAGAACGACGTTGGAATCGGTTGTCTGCGAGCGTCGGGCCAAATGAAGGCCGAGATGCCTCGAGCGGGTAGTGGTGACTGTCGAAGGCGTTACGATTCCCCCGTTAGCGCTGCCACGCTGGGTGCCGCAGCGTAAATGGGAGGTGACTACCCCCCCCTCTTGTGCCGCTCGTCACGTCATGACCGCGAAGAGCGGTGAGGCAACCAAATTGCGATAGGTGCCGGTCAGACTTGGAGATTGGTTCGGACGCGAAACGACGTCTGCTGTTGCCGGATCTTACACGCCATATATTCGGATTGCCGTGATCGGAAGGCCAAGCGATGACTGGCAGCGGTTCCATGCTGCATCTGTACTTCACGCGGCCATTAACGATCAAGCCACTGATGAACTCTCAGGCGCGGTCTTGTCACATGGCTTGACGGCTTATAAATTGATTTTCAAAAGGCCTGTAGCTCAGCGGTTAGAGCCGTCGGCTCATAACCGATTGGTCGCCAGTTCGAATCTGGCCGGGCCTACCATTCTATCCATCGCCGATGAATCCGGATGCTCGCCGCAGCGGGGAGAGATCAACGTCAGCATCGCAGGTGTCGTCAGGTGCGACGAAATTGGGCTGATGGCCCGAACGGTGGTCGTCTTCATGAATGACGCAAACCAACGACGGAAACTTGAAAGTCGAGCCGCGGAGGTCGCCACGCTTTCGGACGCGGAACGCAGAGCGCGGGAACAGACGAAATTCTCGGTGACAGGGGACCGAATAAGCGGCATCGCTGCTTGGAGCGCACTGGCGAAGCGAGGGCGGCCAGATACGCCTCTCGTACCGCTTCAAGTATTTAATCTCCCGCTCGATGCTACCCAGCGTTTACCAATTAATACGGTTATCGCGGCACGACTTGATCCGCTAACCCGTGATTTATGATCGGTCTCTAGGTCTTGCACCGGTTCAATGAGCAGGAGCAGAAAATGGCCGAGACCGAAATCGACAGCTGGACCCCGTGCTATGTCTACGAAGCGGCCGCTTGGCGATCTCCTTCGCGAACTCGATAAGCCAGAGGTGGCTTCGGGGCTGCTTGAAAAAACGCTTGGATTTTAGTTCGTCTCCGGCATGCCTGGGAAAACAGGCGGCGATGATGTCGGCCGCTTCACCAGGCTCGGTGTCCGTGCTTCCGATCGTGAAGAACGGTTGATCGCGATCGAAGAGGTTTGTTCCGGTCTGGCCGCTTTCGTCGAAATAGACAGTTTTCATTTCTAATTCCGCTTCAACTCCACGCCAGAGACGTTGCTCGTCTATTGGACGTATTGCAACCCCAAGGTGTCAGAGATATGTCTCCGTAGCTGGACATGGGGTGACTGACCTTGCGATCGGCTTTGACAGTGTGGCTTGAGAAAGCGCGGCGTTGAATTAGGTCGAAACCTGCGCCGGACCAATCGGAGGGAATGGGGCGAAATGATTATTGCGGATATGCTTCAGAAACCCATGAGGCGAATTTTCTGCGGAGTAATTTTCATACTTGCAGGCGTGCTCGTGGGCTACCTTGCGGACAATTCGTCGGCAATCCTCGCTTCGGTATGCGGGAAGACTGACCCGTTGTGGTGCGTGCCACTGAGGATCGCGCTATACGATCTGGGCCTGAGGAGCATTTCTTATACCCTCATCGTCCTCGGAATAGTTATCTCTGTCCTCTACAACTACGTAGCGGAACTCGTAAGCGCCATCCTCTCGTTTGCGTTGAACCACATTGCGAATTCCAGCAGGGTCGTGATCGACGCGATGGAGAAGAACAGGCTCAGCCGCGAAGAATCGAGAAATGTCATTGTGGAGACGACATCGAGGTTTAGCGGCTTTTTCGACGAGAACGCGAAGTCGGTAGGCGAGTTCTTCGTGGACAAGATAATTGACCAGTCCGCGAAGGACGGCGGGTTCTGGCGAAGGGATTACCACTCGATCATCAACGTCGAAAAATTGGACGCGAACCAATACGGCGGCATGGCTTCAGCGTATTTGCGTTGGAACGAGACGCTGACTTTCACTATCGTCAATGTGCAGGCGGGGAAGACATATCCCTACTCGTCTGCGTCGTCCGTCGAGATTCTCGACGATACGCACGTTGTCGACATTATCAGGAACTACAAATACGATATCAAGGTCTCCGGAGCGAAGATATTCAGTTTCGACGATTACCGGGAGCGCATCCTCCAGCATGACTTCGCTGCGAAACCCGAGTTTGTCGATGACGGCCTAACCGTGGCCGTCAAGGGCGGTGATTTCCTGTTCTCTTTTACGAAAAACGTGGCGGTGTCGACGACGGTCGCGGATATCGTCGTAGATGAGGAGAGCTTTATCTCGGTTGACGACCGCCTTTATCAGCTTGCGTTCAACGAGGCTACCAAACGAGTCACCTTTCGGCTTAATCTACCCCACGACTTGGAAATCTATCATTACGGCGTCACTGGAAGAAAGCACGGTACTCAGCTATCCGGGCGCGTGCATCACACCCAGCCCTCACCGAACAGGGTACGGATCGACATTGAGGACTGGACATTACCAGGTCTGGTCACCATTTTGGTATGGAAACCAAAGCAGGTTCAAACGGATCAGGCAGGGAACGTATAGACAGCTGCGGCATTTTATGAGAATGTTGGATAAGCAACGGAGAAAAGCCATGAACCGCAAGACAACCACTATCTAATCAACGTCGTGTGGCGTGCTTATTGGCGAAGCCGGGCAATCTGTCCGGCTTTTTGCATTTGCGACTGATTCTACCCTTTTCAAGGATGGCTCTTACCCTTCGCTCCGCCGCGGAGGCAACCTCTACGCTAAAGCCCTGTTCGCCCGTAGATAACCACCGCCCGGGTCCCGGCATCATCTTCACGAAGCCTCATTTAACTGGGGGTTTGCCGCGGTACGTTCTATACTGGCAGTCGATCCTGCCTATTATGCGGCATGCAAGAACGAAACCCGAAGCCCGAGCCATTTTCCGCGCCGACGTCGCGACCCCGCCCGATATACGCGATCGAGCCGATAGCGGCTTCCTTTTCGAGATTCCCGACGACTCGCTACTACGGAAGCAAGCGAAAGCTTCTCTCCTGGGTTTTCGACTGCGTGAGGCTTCTGGAATTCGATACGGTGCTGGACGCGTTCGGCGGCACGGGCAGCGTGTCGCAGCTCTTCCGCGCGATGCGAAAGCAAGTATCCTATCATGACGCCTTCCACTTCAACACGCACGTGGCCCGTACGCTCCTCACCGAGCACGCCACCATCACGGCGGAGCGACTGGACAACATCCTCGATGCGGTACGCCCGCTAAGGGGAACGGTGGCCGCGAACTTCGAGAACACCTTCTTTCTTCCCTCGGAAGACGAATGGATCGACGGCTTCGCGACGCTGGTTCTCGGGATGGAGATTTCCGAAGCCGACAGGTCCCTGCTGCTTTATCTCCTTTATCAATCCTGTCTCAAGAAGCGGCCGTTCAACCTCTTCCACCGCCCGAACCTCGCGATCAGGACCGCGAGCGGCGTCAGTCGTTCTTTCGGCAACGCGACGACATGGGAAAAAAGCTTCCGGGAACATATGGTTCAGGGTCTCGCCGAACTGTTGGCGTATCGTAGGGATCGGCTGCCTGCCGCCACCGTGCTTCCGGCAGGCGACGTGTCCTGCCTGCGCCCCGGATACGACCTGGTGTACCTGGACCCGCCGTATGTTGCAGCCGATGAGCGACGTAACAGGGACAACTACTGGCGGCGTTACCACTTCCTGGAAGGGTTGTCGAAATACCCGGAGTGGTCCGACCTGATAGATCACGGTTCCAGCATAGGCATGATGCGCGAACCGGCGCACTTCACCGACTGGTCCAGGAAGATGCATTTCAAGGAGAGGCTGTTCGAGCTCATCGACCGCCACCGCGACTCGACGGTGGTTCTCTCCTACGTCAAGGCCGCGTATCCGGACGACGCGAGCATCCGCGAGTTTTTCGAAAGCAGGTTCGCGAGGGTCACGATCCATTCAACGGAGCATAGTCACGCGCTCAGCGGGTCGAAGAGACGGGAATTGCTCTACATCGGAGTTCCGAAATGAAGTCGTTCGAGCAAATGACCGCACGGGTGCCGTGGTGGATGATACTTGTCGTCGTATGCGTGATCCTGACCGTCGGCTCGTGGTATTGGCTGAGCAACACGGACGACCCCCGGATGATGGGCATCGTGAGCGGCCTGTTTTCCGGGCTGGTCCTCTACGTGTTCGGCCTCATCACGCAGGTGACCGTCTTCAACAAGCTCGAGAAATACCGTTCGATGGGCGTCGAGGCCCTTCTCGAGAACAGGCACGACAAGACCTATTACGGCCCGGTGCTTTCCGGGGCGAGTGACACGGTCAAAGTCATGGGTGCCTCGGCGACGAGGTTCATCGACGACTTCATGGATGCGGACGCGGATAACCACGTCCTTCTCGATCGGCTGCACGCCAATAAAAGACTTCATGTCCAGTTGCTGGTTCCGACACACGAATTCATGTCTCCCGACGCAAAGAACCGCTACGATGCCAAGTCGTCGAGGATCGATCAGCTCAAGGCGGAATTCCAAGGGCGGTTTTCGATACGGCGCTTCGCCCACGAAGCACGCCACAGCTTCGTGATGGTGGACGGAGCTTTTATCGGCGGGCCGGTTTTCGACGGCGACAAGAGCAGACATGCACCCGCCGTGCATGTCGTGGCGAACAAGCCGTTCGCAACTAAGTACCGCGACTACTTCAATGAAAGCTGGGACAAGAGTGCCGACGGTTGAAATCGAGATCAGTCCGCGCGTCCATATCGGCCTTATCTCCATGCACGCGGGCGCACCGAGAAAGAACGGGGGTCTTGGATTCGCCCTCGAAGGCCCGACCGCATCGATCAGGGCGACACGGGCGGATGAGCTTCGGGTTCTTGACCTCAGGCCAACGCCCATGGGAGTGCGGGAACTCGCGAGTCTCGACGGTCAGCTCAGACGGATAATGCGGGAACTCGACCTTTCCGGCGCGGCGACGCTGGAAATCGGGGGAGAGCTCCTGACCCACTGCGGAATGGGTTCCGGTACCGCGATGAGGCTAGCGTGCATCGAAAGCCTGCTCGAGATAAACCGCCGCTCGACGGACAGGCGTGAACTGATACGACTTTCCGGTCGCGGCGGAACGTCGGGCGTCGGCATTTCCACGTATTTCGACGGAGGGTTCGCGCTCGATCTCGGTGTAGCGGGAGATACACGTGATCGGTTCATGCCGTCGTCGGTCGGCTCAGGCGGTACCCTGCCCCTTCATCTGCATCGCCAGCGCCTTCCGCACTGGCCACTCGGTCTGTGCCTGCCCCGAAAATGCAAATTCAAGACGCAAGAGGAAGAGGTCGAGTTCTTCCGGCGGTCCACGCCACTGCCTCCGGCCAAATCGTTCGAAGCGGCGTACGTGGCCGTCTTCCATATCCTTGGCTCCCTGATCGAGCGCGACTATGAAACTTTCTGCCGCGGTGTCGACGCGATGCAGGCAACCGAATGGAAAAGGCTGGAGCGCGCCGAATACCTGCCGCACCTCGACCGGACGGACAGGGAGCTGCGCGAACTCGGCGTCGATTGCGTGGGGATGTCGAGCCTCGGCCCCCTGCTCTACTTCTTCGCCGCGCCGGAAACCCTGGAGAGGGTTCGCGCCCATAGCGACAAGCTGGACGCCGACATCGTAGTGACGGCTCCCCGAAACACCGGAAGGCGCTTGACGAGTTACTAGATGCTGGCACTGACCTTCTTCACGTCGAACCCCACGAAACTCGCCCACGGACGCTATCTTGCCGAAAGCGAACCGATCGAGATACACGGCTTCCGCCAGCGTACCTATCATGCGGGCTATGAGGAGCCGCGGCTTCAATCGCGTGAAGACCTGCTCGCCGCCAGCTACGAAAGCGCCGTGCAGCAGGCGAAAAAGGCCCGGATACTTTCACCGCGCCATTTCTTCATCCTCGAAGACACCTCGGTAACGATCGACGCGCTCAGCACGCCGACCGAGGAGGTACCCGGACTTGACGTCAAATATTGGATGAGGGAGGCCACGTTCGATTCCGTCGACGCGTCGATCCACGCGGCCGGAGGTAACCGCAAGGCGACCGTTCGGTCGGATGTTTTGCTCCATATCCCCTCGGCCTACCGGAAGCTCTGGGGGACGGGTGAATACGTCGTTTTCACCGGCGAGCAATCCGGGTCGATCGTCGAGCGGGAAACGGCTTTCTCCACGAACGTGATGTATCCGTGGTTGGACAACCAGACATTCAACAAGTGGTTTCGGCCGGAAGGGGCGTCGGGCGCGCTCGGCAGCCTCCCGATCGACGAGGCGAACACCTACGACTTCAGGCGCAAAGCGTTCGAGAAGCTTTTCCGGTTCCTGAGGGAGCACAAGCTGCTGAGGTCTCCCACTCCCCAGCGTCGTCTTCCGCTGCAACGGGACATCAACTACATTATCTGCGGATACACCTGTGCGGGAAAGACGACGGCCAGCCAGCACCTGGCCAGATCCTTCGACTATCTCCATGTCGAGGCGAGCGACTTCATGCACCTCGCCTATTACATGCGCCACGACGTCCCCGACCGGATCTCGATCGGTGACTTCGCGGAACAGGCGCTCCTGGAAAAACCGGAGATCGCCGCCGAGGCCATCGCGAAGTACGTGCAGGCGGACGTCGAATCCCCATGCGTGATATCGGGCTTCCGATCGGTGCGCGAGATCGACTGGCTTGTCGAAAAGCTCGGTGAATATGGAAAGCGGTTCCGGCTCGTTTTCGTCAGGTCCCCGCAGACGGAAAGATTTACCCGAATGGTGAAGCGTAGCCGCTCGGGCGATGTGAACGATGTCGCGCGGTTCCGGTCCCGTGACGAGCAGCAGGAACGGATGGGGCTGGAGGTCATAGCGGACGACCCGAGGACCGTTGCCTGGGATAACGGCAGCGAACTGTCGGAGTACCTCGACCTGATCGAGCGCGACGTGGATCGCGATCCTCTCGGCGAACCCGATCTCGAGCGATGGCTGGCGGCGGTGAGCCGTAAAAGCCGATTGAAACTCGAAGAGGCGATCTTGATCGCCCTTCTCACACGGTGGGCTGACGACGAGAACCGACCCTCGTTCACGACCTCGGAAATCGCGAAGATCATCAACGAGCTCCTCTCGGAAACCTCGCGGAAACACAAAGACAACGTAAGTCGGTACTTCAACCAGAACTTCTACGCCTACTACGAGGTCGAGATCGACCCCGCCAGGGGTACAAGACGTTACAGGCTGTCCAACACGGGGTATGGAAAGGCACTCAGGATGTTGCGTAAGCATGCCGGGAATTCATAGCCCGCCCGGTGAAGGTCACGCGGCTCAGTCGAAGCATTCACCGGGCGCTCACGTCTAAGCGAGAAGAGCGGCGGCGCACGGTCAGCTCCCTGTGGTGTGGCCGTTCCGCAAACGTCGAAACCACCGTTGAGCTGACGCGAGCGTTACATGTCCCGGTCACCGCGATGACACGCTTGGCTTCGTGCCATTGGCGGACGCCTTCGGCATGGCTAATAACATTTTAGCCGCCTCGATAAGCGCCATGTGGCGATCGACTGCAGGCTATCCGTCATTGATCGACTCACCCCGACCACCTCACTTCGGTGTCGCGGAAAATCATGCCGACAGCGATCGTCGCGCGGGTTCGAGCTGTCCGCTGTGGCGAACGCGGGTTAGCTCTTGCGATCACCCTTGTCGCCCTCGCCCGGCTTGGTCGTTCTTCGCGTCGTGGCGCTTGTCGGCGGACAGAGAGCGGCCGACATCGACGGATTCCTTGAACGTGCCGTCCTCGTCCCGGCGGACGTATCGCTTGTCGGTTCCGGTATCGATGAGTTCGCGCTTGGACATTTTATTTTCTCCCTTGTAACGAAGTCCGAGATCGCGGCGGATGAGTGGGGCGCTCGTCTGCCGCTTCGTTGGCCACGGTGAGAAAGCCGAAAAATCACCGTGTTCACCATCCCCATCGCGTCGGCTTGACACGCCGCGACCTCGTTCGTGGAAACCTATGGCTTACCGGAAAGTTCCTATGGAAACCGGAGGTCGACGTGAGTGATTACCCCGATACGCCTGACGGCAGGTATTTTGTCGTGCGCGGCCGCCTCTGGCGCAAGAGCAACCCCGCGCTCGCCCAAGACGACCGTCAGCGCCTGGTCAACGACCTCATGGCCGCCCGCCGCGCCGTGCGGGACGCCAACGGGAACGAGGACGAGACCGTGCAGGCGCGCAGGCGGGTGGACGACGCGAAAGTCGCTCTGGGCGAGCGCGGACCGGTTTGGTGGAGCGATGGAACCCCTGATCTCAATCGACATATGGTCAGGAACACGCCTTACGCCGATTGGTATTGCCGCCTGAGCGATCCTCGTTGACTTCGCCCGCACAGGTACCCATTTCCTCGCTATGCCGAAAGACCAGACGAGCGACATCGAATTCATGAGGACGTGGACCTTGACCCCTGCCGCGACCCTCGGATCGGCGGTGCGCGCCAAGGGCATCCTGCTGGAACTGCGCGCGCGGCTTCCAATGTCGTCGAGGAAATCGCTCGTTCTCGAAAGCGGCGAGATCGTGATCGCTGTGCCGTCGTCCGCGAAAACGGAGTTTCAGGCAGCCGTCGCCATCGTTTCGAACGCCATGAAGGACATCGAAAGCCTGCCCGTCATTCCCCGAGAAATCCAGGACATCCTTGCGATCAAGCCTGGCGAGAGGCACCGCTGGCTCGCTGACGGTCGTTTACCGAGCGCGGGTACGCGAACGGTTCGACTGGCGGGTCGTGCCAAGAAAATTACCTTCCACGTTTTCGATCCGCGTGTCGTCGAGGAGCTCTTGGACAGTGGCGCGGTCGACGAGTGGCGAGAGGACGACATCGCGGCGGCGGCGGAAAACAGGCGTAGGGCGGCGTATAAGGCGAAGCTGACGCGCTCCCTGAAAAAGCGGTCTGAGAAAGCGGCGGCGAGCGTAACGACGAAAGATGTTTCCCCTTCCCTAGACGACTGGGCCGAGTTCGACAGCGAGGGCCTGTTGCGATAGCAGTGCCTATAAAAATTTGCACTGTAGTGTCGGTTAACGGTCTCCTCGTTCGTCCTTGATCAAGAGCTTAGGAGAGAGATCATGTTGACGATGCCCAAAACGACCGAGTTCGGACCCAAGCCGTACGTAGCCGTCCGCCTTCCCGTGACAATTCCGTTCGCCGAGGAGATGGACCCGGCGTTCGACGAGTTGTTCGGTGCCTTCGAGAAAGCGGGAGTGAAGCCCGACGGTATGGAGTTCGTGAAGTTCAACCTCATCGATATGCCGAGACTGGAAATCGAAGTTGGCATGACGACGGACGCCGCAATTCCTCTCACGGGACGCCTTGTTAGCGGCACACTGCCGCAGGGTCGGTTCGTCAGTATGACCTACACAGGGTCATACGACGGACTCTACGACGCGACCGCAATGCTGATCGGATGGGCCAAGGAGACAGGTGTCCAATGGGACGTCGAACCCACGCCGCAGGGTGATCGTTTCGCCTGCCGCCTCGAAGTCCACGAAAACAACCCTTCGGTAGAAGACGACCCTGCGAAACTTGTGACGACGATCCTTATCAAGGTCGCCTGAGCAGTACGGCCGGCGTAATCAGGCCACCGGTAATCAATGAAAGTTCCGAGACTTCACCCGCAAAGTGTCGATGTGCAAATCCGGAATGTAGATGTCCCGGGCTTGCACCGCAGGCTTCATATTATCCCGCGGGTCAGGCCCGCCACCATGCTTGACCTGGTCACCACGGCCATGAGGCAGCGGGAACTCTCCATCCCGCTCCCCGAGGCCAGATAGGTCACTCGTAAAGTCGAACAGGCGCTGCGCCACCAGATGCACGACCTCGCCCTCCCGCTGAATTTTGCCGTGAACTCCCATCATACTTGCCGTCATCAAAACCCGCCTCTGTTTCTCGAACAGTGACGGCCAGACCACGGCGTTCACGATCCCCGTCTCGTCTTCCAGGGTCAGGAACATAACGCCCTTGGCCGATCCCGGCCGTTGGCGCACGAGAACCAGCCCGGCAGTCCAGAGCCATCGGCCGTCGCGCTCGCCCATCGCTTCCGCACACGTGACAATACGCTTGGCCTTGAGATCGTTGCGCAGGAAGGACATCGGATGCGCACGGAGTGTCAGGCCTGTATGCGAGTAGTCCTCTACGACCTCCCTACCCTCCGTCATCGATTTTAGGATGACCTCGGGTTCCTGTGTTTCCGAGATCGTCCGCGCTTCCCGTTCGGCGGCAGCCGCCCAGAGTTCGAGCGGTTCGTCTCGAAGTGCCTTGATGTCCCAAAGCGCCACACGACGCTCGAGTTTCAGTGATGGCAGGAAGGCATCAGCCTCCGCAAGCTTTACAAGGCTGGCGGTCGGCACGCCCGAACGTCTCCACATGTCATCCGCGCTTTCGAAGGAATGGTCTGCGCGGGCAAGGACGATCCGCGCGGCGTCGTTCTGCGAAAGCCCTTTGACGACCCGCATCCCAAGGCGAACGGCGAACCGGTCCGTCTCCCCAATCCGCTCCATCGTGCAATCCCATCTGGAGGCGTTTACGCAGACGGGCCGGACTTCGACACCGTGCCGTCGGGCATCCGTCACGATCTGCGCGACCGAGTAGAAGCCCATCGGCTGGCTGTTGATCAATGCCGCGCAGAAGACGTCGGGATGCCAGCATTTCATCCATGACGATGCATAGGCGATCAAGGCGAAACTCGCGGCGTGACTCTCGGGAAAGCCATAGCTTCCGAAGCCCTCGAGCTGACTGAACGTGCGCTCGGCGAACTCGGCCGTGTAGCCGTTCTTCACCATCCCGCTGACCAACTTGTCTTTAAATTTGCTGACACCGCCCGTGAACTTGAACGTCGCCATGGCACGCCTCAGCTGGTCAGCCTCGCCCGCCGAGAACCCCGCGCAAACCATCGCGACTTTCATCGCAGACTCTTGAAAAAGCGGGACGCCCAGCGTCTTCCCAAGCACGGCCTCAAGTTCCGGCGTCGGGTATTCGACCTTCTCCTTGCCCTCGCGGCGTCGAAGGTAGGGGTGCACCATATCGCCCTGGATCGGCCCGGGGCGGACGATGGCCACCTGCACGACCAAATCATAAAACGTCCTCGGTTTCAGCCGCGGCAACATTGCCATCTGCGCGCGGGATTCGATCTGGAACGTGCCAAGCGTGTCGGCCTTGCGTATCATCGCGTAGGTCCGCTGGTCTTCCTGCTCTATGTCGGCCAGCCCCATCGAAACGCCCTTGTACTCGGCGAGCAACTCGAACGAGCGCGCCATGCACGAAAGCATGCCGAGCGCCAGGACATCGACCTTCATGAATTTCAGGGCCTCGATATCGTCCTTGTCCCACTCGACCACCTGCCGGTCGTCCATCGCGGCCGGCTCGATCGGCACCAGGTCGTCGAGGCGATCCTGCGTGAGCACGAACCCGCCGGGATGCTGGCCGAGGTGCCGCGGCGCGCCCATTAGCTGGCCCGCGAGATCAAGGGCGAGCTGGAGACGGTAGTCCGACGCGTTCATGTTGTTTTCGCGGAGCTGCTTTTCGCCAACGCCATCCTTCGACCATCCCCAGATGCCCGACGACAGTTGGCCGATGAGGTCCTCGGGCAATCCCAGCGCCTTCCCGACGTCACGCAGCGCGCCCTTCGCCCGGTAGCGGGTGACGGTCGAGCATAGGGCGGACCTCGAGCGGCCGTAGGTCTCGTAAATCCACTGGATGACTTCTTCACGCCTGTTGTGTTCGAAGTCCACATCGATGTCCGGCGGCTCGTCACGCTCCATGGAAACGAAGCGCTCGAAGAGGAGGTCGGAGGTTTCCGGGTTGATGGACGTGATACCCAGGCAATAGCAGACCGCCGAGTTCGCGGCCGATCCACGGCCCTGACACAGGATGTCCTTGGACCGAGCGAACCTGACGATGCTGTAGACGGTCAGGAAATACGGTGCGTACCTCATGACGCGGATCAGTTCGAGTTCGTGCAGGATGGCCTTGCGAACCTTTTCCGGAATGCCTTCCGGATATCGGTCGGCCGCTCCCTCCCACGCGAACTTCGTCAGCGACTGCTGGGCATCCAACCCCGGCACGATGGCTTCATCGGGATACTGATACTGTAGCTCCGACATGTCGAACTTACAGCGATCGACGATCTCGCGTGTCCGCGCCAGCGCTTCCGGGTACTCTGAGAACAGGCGGTGCATTTCCTCAGGCGGCTTGAGAAACCGGTCGGCATGGCGCTCGCGGTCGTAGCCGACGTCGTCGATCGTGGTTCGGTTTCGGATGCACGTGACGATGTCCTGGAGTTGCCGACGGCCGGGGTCGTGGAACAGGACGTCATTGGTAACGACCGTCTTGATCTTGTGGCGGATGGCCATGTTCGAGAGGTTGTGCAAACGCAGTCGGTCGTTCGGTCGGCGGCGAAGACAGAGGCTCACGTACGCCCGATCACCGAATACGGCGGCGATTTTGCGTAACTGTCCCGCGCAGACATCGTCGGCTTCATCTGGAACAAGGACAGCGATCAGGCCCTCGCTGTATGTTTCAATGTCTGCGAGATCGAGGATGCACTTGCCCTTGCCGCCCCTGCTCTTGCCAAGAGACAGCAGACGGGTCAGGCGCGAGTAGGCCGGACGGTCGGTCGGGTACACGAGGATCGACATGCCGTCTGCGAGGTCGAGGCGGCATCCGACAACGAGGCGCACACCGGTCGTCTTCGCGGCTTCCCACGCCCTGACGATGCCAGCGATGGAATTCCGGTCAACGACCCCGAGTGCATCGATGCCAAGTTCGGCGGCCCTCGAAAACAGCTCATCGGCACTCGACGCGCCGCGGAGGAAGCTGAAGTGCGTCGTAACCTGGAGTTCGGCGTACCTCATCCGAAGACCCCGTGAATGAACCAGAGATGCGAACCCGTCTCGAGATCGACACCGTCGCCAGCGCGATAAACCCAGTACCGCTCGCCCTGCTCGTCCTCGACGACGAAATAGTCGCGGACAGCCTGCATCTCGCGCAGGCGCTGCCACCACTCTCCAAATATGCGCTCGGGTCCGTCCGCCCGCTTCACGCGGCGACGCTTGCCACGCCAGTTGAAGACGGCAGGCGGCTGGTCCGGCAGGAGTGCGGTGACCTCGATACGTTCGGGGTGCGCGAACAGGCGCGAGGGCCTCGGCCACTTCACCGCCCAGTCGGCCCCGGTCTCAGGAGCGGTCGGCGCGACACGCATGACGGAACGTTCCGGTACATCGGATGCCACAGGCGACAGGCGATAGAGGCGCTGCCCCCGGTTCGCGAGGACATCGATGACAGGCGTGATGTCGACAACGTCCTCTTCTATCAGCGACGATGCGACCTGTCTTTCTTCGAGGGCCTCGGTCATGACGGCCACGAGGTCCAGTCGCTCGATGCCGAAGCCGGGGTCGATCTTCTCGATTCGGTCACAGAGAAGCTTCGACAGACGGGCGGGATCGCGCACGGGCTTCGCCAACCCGGCCCTCAAACATTGTCTGGTATTGTCGACGCGATGGATCACGAGGTCGGATCGGCGCACACCCAGGCCGCGCTGCTCGAGTTCGGCGGTCAGTTGTCCGACGAGGCGGCGGACATACTTCTCGATCGTCTCCGCCGCCCCGATGGGCTCCTGGAAATTTTTCGAGACCACGACGAGGTCGGGGGTTCGCAGCGGCTCGATCGGTTCCGCCACCCGCCCGAACAACTGGTCCAGCCGCCTCCCCGGCTCGGGACCGAACCGAAGGGTCAATGGAGCGCGAGGCATGGCCGAAAGTTCGCCGACCGTCTCTACGCCAAGGACACGTAGGCCCTGAATCGTGTCGGGCGGCAACCGAAGGCAATGGATCGGCAGGCTGACAACGGCTTTCACCACCCCGCCCACGGGAACGACGGTAGTCTCGGCGGTCGTCAGCCGCGCGATCGCATGTGCCGCGCCCCACGTGTCGGCCACGGCGGCCCTCGCCGTCAGGCCGCGCCCGCGTAGCATGTTCACGAGTCCGGTGATCATCATCTCTTCGCCACCACGCAGGTGGTCAGCGCCCTCGGTGTCCATGACGATGCCATCCGTGCCATCGACAGCGACGACTGGGCTGTATTGGCGGAGAGCCCAGAGGGCCAGCCGCTCGAGAGCGGCGGCGTCCGCTACTGGGTCGGCCTCGATCATTGTCAGGCCAGCGATGACAGCCTGGGCCTTGCTCGCCGACATCCCGACACGCAGGCCGACTTTCCGCGCCGCCGTGTCGGTCGCTGACACCCATCGCTTCGATCCCGACCGCGATATGACGACGATAGGCTGGTCAGCTGGCACGGCTCCCTCTCCATGACGACGTATCCGGTCGGTCGGCAGATAGGGGAAGTAGACAGATACGACCCTTGGCATCGGGGGCTCCTATTTCGAACTCGGCACACTCGCCCGCCTTCACGCGCATCAATTCCGCCAGCCAGCGCGCCCTCCCTACGCCCGCCACTGGCAGCGGCTCCGACGGCAGGACGCTCACGCGCCATCTCGTCGTCGAAGCCGTGGGGTTCCCGTAGTCTGAGGCCTCGTTTTGCCGCCGCCACCTTCTGACGACCAGGCACAAGGTCCCGGTCTTCTCGGCCGCCAGGTGCAGACGACGTGACGCGGTCATCGGCAACCGCACCAGTTCCCCGACGACGGCCGCGAAACCGCCGAACGACAACCCCTCTTCCATGGAGGCCAGGACATCCTCGTCCTTGTCACCCTCGCAATAGACCACGCGGTCAGGGTGCAGTCCCGCCTGCGAGACGGATGGCGCGAAGAGATCGGGACGCGTCAGGCACCAAAGTACTTTTCCCTTGGCCCGCGCGGCTATCCCCGCGGCGAACAGCGCGGCGGCCGCGCCATCCACGGTACCGGAGCCGCCGCCAGCGACTTCGTGGATCGCGCCGCAGACAAGGCCGCCTCCTGGTAGGCGGTCGTCGATATCCGGTACACCGAACGGCAGGACGACCGCCTTGCGTGCCGAGCCTCCCTCCAGGTGGGCTATCCGCTCACGGAGATCGTCAATAAGCCGGGAAGTCCGGGCGTGCGACATCGTTCACGGACCTCCTTCGGTTCGCGTTGAAATGCGGGCTTCATGCCCAAGAATGTTGATGTTCTCTATCTGTTCCTATAGAAAGGCCGAGTCAAGCCGGCTCGAAGCGCCTATTTTGGGGCTAGGGATTATCCAGCGCGCCGAAATGGTATATGAATCAGGACTCTAATCATTTCGCGTAAATCACCGGCGCAATTGAATATTTTTTCGCACCTATCTACGAAACAAAGGTTCATAACTGAGCGAAAACTCGGCTGGGTGGACGGCCCTCGCCGAGTTTGGCAACTTTTAGAATGACGGTTTGGAAACTTCCGGCGCGCTGTCCAGCCCAATTTCCAAGTCGCTGTCGATATCGACATCGGGCGTAGGTGTCAGCATCCGCCCATGGCGGATCAAAAGGACGTCAACCTGGGAGCCATCGTAGATGTAGTCGAGGAGATAATCGCCTGCCACCAGCGTGAGGCTTCCGGCCACCTGAAGACCATGCATGCGGTTTCCTGCCTCAGGAAAGCTCTGAAGCGTCCGCTTGGCGTTCTTCATTGCCAATGAGAACTTCTTTGCCGCTACTGGATTTCGCTGTCGTAAGTACTCTGATTCCGCCCGGACGTAGTTTGCTGCATCTCTCGAAAGCTTGACTGGGGTCATGCCACCTTCCCGGCAATAATCCGATCCATATCCGCGATGACATCATCCATGTCTTCGTACTCGCCAGCAGCAATCTGCTCGCGCCCCTTGAGAGCGGCGAGAATATCGGAGCCTTCATTGAGAAGATACGCTCTCAGTGCACGAACGATGATGTAGCTTCTGGAGCGTTCTGTCGCTTCGGCGATAACCTCGATGTCCGACAATACATCTAGTGGAACCCGCAGGGTGACTGATTCTGACATGTTGGTTTTGGTCATCGGTTGCTCCTTTCATGATGTAAGACAATGTAAGACAGGCCAGCCACTAATGCAAGATTCATGTCGTGGATACCGACGGGGCAGCTTTGAATCCTGGCGCAATCGGCGGCGGCCACTCCATCCCACCCTTTGGGGAGCGTCGGACCTGTCGTCCGACAGCTCTCGGCAACAGGTTCTTCAATTGCTCCTCGAAGCTGAAGTAGCTCAGCTCGAGCGACACGCGCCCGCCTTTGCGATAGGCCCGCCGTTTGATTTCGCGTTGGTTCATGCGGAAGATGGATCTCGTCGATGTAGCGCTGGAGGTGGCGCTGGCTGAGGAAATAAAACACACCGAACTGCGCCCTCTTCAGCACAGACGCCAGGTTTTCGGCGGTGTTGGAGTGAACTTCGCCGTCCGCATATTCATGGTCACGGTGAGTCACCGTTTCATGACCTGAAAACACCTTCGCGGCGCGGCCAATTGCCGTGTCGTCGTCGATTACCTGGGCGGCAACGCGGCCGTCGCGACTGGCCGCAACCGCGATCTGCGATCTCTTGGTTCCCCATCCGCGCTTGTGCTTGATCAGCTTGTTATCTCTTGATTTCGTCTTCCGCGGTGGAGCGCCCATGTAGGTCGTGTCGACCTCGACAATCCGCCCTAATAGGCTTTTCTGCCCATACCTGTCGTCGGTCATTTCCCGGACGGCATGAGCCACCTTCCACGCCGTCGACTGCCGGACACCGAGCTGTTTCCCCAGGATAACCGAAGACACTCCCTTCGAGGACAAAAGAATCCGGTAAATTGCCTTGAGCCACAGCTTCAGCGAACGCTTGGTGGCGTGCATCGGTGTTCTCGTGGTGACGGTGAACTGGCGGCTACAATGTTGGCACTCATACAGTCCAGGTCTGGACTTCCTCCCCTTCTCGCGGAAGCGCCACGCATCCGCCGATCCGCAATGGGGGCAGTGCGGTCCATCCGGCCAAACGAGACTCTCGACGAGTTCACGCGCCGCGTCCTCGGTCGGACATCGCCAGTCCAGCCACGCCAGGCTGTCGCGTCTCGGTTCCCTTGCCTTCGCCATGCCGCCCCTCAACCAAGAAGGCCAGCATGTGGGCGGAAAGTGGATGAGATTCAACGAGCCAGCGGATTTTGAGCCAGCGGATTCTGGATAAAGGATTGGTTAATTTCGGATATCAGGCAAAGCGCCTTTGTCTCGTAGATAGGTGCGAAGTTGTTTCTTACTGCGCAACTCAAACTGACCTGCCTCCCAGTTCGCTCCGATTCGTACACTTCATCGCCTTTCGGAAATCTGCCCTCTACTAGCTGCGCTGATATCTCTCAGATGCTCAAGAGCCTTTCAGTTGGCGTTGGCCGATGCGGTCCGTATCTGTTTCGCTAAGAATGTTCGTATCGATGTGGGTTCAAGCCGCCGACATCGGGCGCGAAATCAGGCCAGATGGGGTCGATTTGATCTTCGCCGACAACACCTTCGCCGATGAATACGATGCGGCGTTTCGTCAATTGACCGTTGCGAGTGTCCGCGCCATCGTTATATTCGACGCTGTCCTTGGCGGCGGCGGGCGCATCCCTACCGATGAAAGCTTGGGAACGACAGCCGACGCAATTCCCTGTACGACATTCACTGATTGACAACTTCCTTCTGCATATTAGATAGAAGCACTCGCAGTGGGTTTGTTTAATGCGATGAATATGGTATAAGCGTTGCATGCTCTGCGCGGAACAACCGGACGTTGGAAAGGAATGCGAATGGAAAACGTGAAACTCGCACTTGCTATCATGTCGGCGCTGATCCCTGTCTTGTACGTAGCTGATTACTACGTTACCAAGGCAAACCGCATTATCTGAGGCCCTTATTATTGGGTTGTGCGCGAACGCCGCACCTTGCGTTGCGATTTAAAATTGCATAGTAGCTCCCAGCATTGATCTTGGGGGGGGCGAATATGAGGAACTACTCAAAGGCCGCGATAGCGGTCTTTTTCACATTATTGGCATTTTTCGTTTCCGCGTACGGAATTGAAGAAAAGCTCGCCTCCCGCTTTCCCTCTTTCAAGCCTTACTCATATATCATCCCGCTTGGTATGTTTGTGGTGACCGGGCTATTTATCTTTTCTCTCCTGTCTCACCTCGTTATCTCGGTAATCGAACGCATACAGCGGCTTAGGGGAACCAGCTTCCGCAACACCGCTGTATCGCGTTGTGCCTTTGACGACCTTCCGGTGATACACAAGCTAGCGTCGGAAAAGGTCGAGGGAGTATCTACCCTCGCTCAGACACAAGCGCTGTACAATCATAACAAGGATTGCTTTCGCAAAATCGTAGACGTCAAAACCCAAGAGATCATTGGGTATTTCTGCGTTATCCCGCTGACGGCCAGGGGTGTCTCGCAGGTTGAATCTCGCAATCTCCTGAGTGGTGAGATCGATTTCAGTCACTTTGCAAAGCGCTTCGGAAAAGGTAGCTCGGTCTACATCGGTAGTATCGCCGGTGCCAACCGGAAAGGGGCCGCAGCCGCGGTCGAGCAATTAAAGCTTTTCCTGCTAAACAAGGACTGCATCAAAGCATTCGCGCGTCCGATGACGTCGCATGGTGTTCGCCTGGTCAAGACCTACGGTTTTGATCCTGTCAGCACGCACGACAGGATCGGCGCGGGCGTGTTCGTTTTCAGGATACGTCAGATTTAGTTAGACTTGGCAAGCACTCCGCTTTCACTCATGTTACAGTCTCTCGCTGTATCCAAAAAGGCCGACTTTCGCTTCCGCTCGATAAGTTGCGCCGTCCTCTGCGCGAGGGGCGGCATCGGCTTTTTGGCAAGCCGAAACCTCACCCCCCATGCCATTCCATAGGACTTCGTATCCGGTATCGGCAAATGCACGCCCGACGATATCACGGGCGCATAAGGGGAAGACGTGTGAGATTGATGATTACGAGGGCATGGACGATGTCAGGCGGGACTGCAAACGCGGTCTCTGAGATGCTGGAATCTTTCGATCCATGTCGAGACACGACATAGAGGTGCTTTCAGGTCCTGTGACCGCGTGACCACTGCGCCATCCTGGCGCAGTTTCGAAAAATCGAAGTCAGCGGAACCATAGGTTTCTTCGGATTTGACAGCAGCGCCAAAGTCAAGTGACGGAAAAAACTGGCATTTTTCGACGATAGCTAAAATTGTAAAGAATTCACCAAGCAAAGCGTAACGTTTACAGTACGTTAGGCAGATTTATTCGTGTTTTCACGCTTGATTTGGACGTCGCCGTGTGCTCAAAAGCTCCTGCAAGGCGATGTGCCGGGGCTTTAGTTAGAAGGCTCAACTCGGAACAACACTAGCCTCGCCAGAGCGACAGCGCGGCCCGGGTGACTAACAGCCTCCGCATGATCAGAGACTGAACGCCGGAATGAAATCCGGCAACCTGGCCAGGTGGGTTAATCGGTCGGGTTTCACCCCTCCCCTTTTTCCGGACGCTCACGGAGACCTCCCATGACTATCACCACCCCCTAGCGCAATCCGTCCCGGGACCATCACGCCAACTCGGCTTTTGGTCTTCGTCGTTGTTTTAAGAATGCACGCAAGCACCATTCAGGTGCGGGAAGGATTATTCATGCGCGCAGATACCCTGACAGGACCCGCTGCGGGAAACCACACGCTTGCAGCCTTCGGCAACGAGCGTCGCCCTTCGGACTTTGTCGTCGCACCGATGTACGTTCGCGATCTCAACAGCGCCTTCGCCGCATATTTCCTGGACTGGTTCGCGACGTTGGCTCCCGATCTCATCCTTGACGTAATGAAGTGCGGCCTTCGCGAAGGCGGCCTCCCTGACGAGGTCGAACATTTCAAGTTCCAGTGCGAGAGCGATATCGAGAGTGAGGACAACGATCTGGGTTACTGGCCCATCGAGGACAATGGACCCTGGATCTACGGCGACGTCGCTGTTGCCGAGGTAGCCGCGGCGGTGTTCGAACACACGGTCGGTTGGTCGATCGATGAGTTCGGCTTCTACGGTTACACGGTGAAGGAGATCAGCGTCATCGATAAGCACCTCGCCTCGCTCTCGGAAACTCTGCCGAAGCGCGGGTAGGAGCGACGGATGTCCGCGACGACACTCGCGCCGCGGACATCCCTTATCTCGTGATGAAACGCAATGCCGGACGCGAAAGAAGAAAACCCATGGCTCACTCCGTTAGTGCTGTTAACCATATCGAAACAAAACGGAACACATCCGATCGCTTTACTGTCGTATTTCGGTACGATTGCAAGTATAACTACCGCGAATATGCCAGTTCCTGGCAGTGCGCCAGTCGTGGAGACCCGTCATGCGAATAGCGAAGATTATAGGCATCGCTTCTCTCTGGTAGAGGTCTCCACAGTGGATACCTCGAGCAGCGATTATCGCGGATATCGAGGGTCATCAAATGCGCAATCCCACCGGACTTCACTCCGACTACTTCCGCGACAAGGAATTCTGTCGCATTCGCGGACACGTGACCGATCTTCACGCAACCTCGCCGTTCGCCGCCTTCAGTTCCAAGCCCGAAATACGCTGACCAGCGTGCCGTGTCCGCCCGCCTGAACGGGGGCTGCACATGGCTGGTTTGTACACCGGGGTTCGGTCGCCTCGGGAGCGCCGATGTGCGCGTGCGAGAGGGCATAGCGAATGGATATCCAATTCATCATCGACACCATCCACGAACGTCGTGCGGACATCGACATGATCGCGATGCCGTTCGTAGAGGACACTTATTACGCCGACTCCGACGCGGTCGAGGGTGCGGAGGGCGACGCCTCGTCAGGAGGCTTTGAAATACCACGGAATCGATGAAGAGGACGAGCCGGAGATGGAGTGGGACAGCAGCTACGCCGAACCCGGTCGCGCGGACCGTAACATCGCATTGCGCAACCGCCCCGATCTCAAGCCCGTCGAGGAGCGCATGAGCATCGTATCCAACCGCGTGATCGACCACGATCCGCACTCGGACACCAACGTGCGGCTGGAGAGCGGCCTCGAGGCCGACGCCATGGCCATTCTCAAGGCGCATCCCGGCATTGCGGCAATCCGTGCGCAGTACAAGGTGCGGATCATGGTCGAGGGTGTCTGGCACGACTACTGGTTCGACCTTTGCTGTGATTTCCAGAGCGGTTGCCGCGTCCTCTACGCTATCCGCAACAAGGAAAATGCCGCCGAGGTCGATGTCATGGTCGAACTGTTCCGTAACCAAGAACTCGCAAAGCACGCTCACTTTGCGGTTGTGTTGACGGAAGAGGAAATTTCGAAACCCGCCGTTTACCGCGCTGAGGAAATTGTCCTCGCGCGCTCGGCTTACAACGAGCGGAACAACGGCCTGGTTCTGGGAGCGCTCCTGGACCTCGGTGGCCGCGCGCGGGTTGCCGATGTGTTGATGGGAATCGAGGGACTTACCTATTCGCGGGGATGGAACGCTCTCTGGTCGCTCATCGATCGCGGTCTCGTTGCCCACGATCACCGCCGCGCGAACAAGACGATGCTCAAGAACCACTCCTGGGTCCGCGTGAAGGAGGATATCGCTGATGAAGAAAACTAAATCGAAGGCAAAGCCCGGGTTCGCCAGATACATCATCGGGCCGGACGATCTCGTTACGATGTCCGGTTACAGGATGCGCCTGGCAAAAACCTTCGACAAGGGAGTGGTCCTGCGTTCCGTCAACGACAACGTGTCGATGACGAAGCCGTATCGATGGGACGAAATCTACGCCCTCCTCCGTGCTGGACGGCTCGAGATCGATAGCGATCATTTCAGCGAACAGAACGAGATCGCGCGGGCGTTGGAGCGCGCGAAGGGTTTCGAGCTCGACCCCGAAAAGGTCTTGCGGGCCCGGATGGTATCCGAGTTCGTCGCCCAGGAATCCGGGGATTTCGACTGGCCTCACGAACGTTGCCATCGCTCTGACGAAGACATCGAGAGGTTCTATGCAATCTTCACGACCGAGAACGAAGAGCTCGTCGAGGAAGCTCGGCTAAGCATCCTCAAGAAGGGAAAGAAATACCTTTTCGTCGGACCCCGTCAATTTCGTCGCCTCGTCGAGCGTTTCGAAGAAAGCAATATGAATCCGGCGTCGATGGCCGATCGTTATCACGGCGGCGGCGTGCCCGGTAGCAGGCTCGAAAAGGAGGATCTGGAATACGTTCTCGGCTTCGTCGCCACGGCCAGGACACCCGATCGCCCGACGGTCAAGTCCGCCTGGCAAGCGATGAAGGACGACGACAGGGATCGCGTGCGGCAGAAGCTGCGGCGCTACATGACGGTGTCGCTCTCCACCTTCCAGCGCATGTACAACGAAGGAAACGACTTCGTAAACGACGTTGGACACTCCGACACCCTTCATGCCGTGGAGCGGAAATACGTGACCAAGGGCCAGGGACTTCGCGTCACCCGGCCGCTGCAGATCGTCGAGATGGACGAGCACAAGGTCCACCTGATGAAGATGTTCGTGAAGAACGATCTTTGGGATCGCCTGCATGAACACGCCCAGGTCCGGATCGAGAAGATGGGCAGGGTCTGGATGTCGGTCGCGCTCGACGCGTTCTCGCGCTCGATCGTAGGGCTGAAAATTCTAAAGGGTGCCCCTGACGCCGACGCCGCGGTGGCGACGCTGGCAATGGTCGCGCAACGCAAGGACAAGCTCTCCGCGCTTCTCGGAGCGCAGTCGAGGTGGCCTCAATGCGGGACGCCCGAGGGAGTACACACGGATGCGGGCGCTGGTTACGTGTCGGCGAAATTCGAGATGGCCACTATGATGTTCACGGGCAAGCATCGTATTCCGCCGTCCAAGCATCCTCATCTCAGGGGGCGTATCGAGCGCTTTTTCAGAACATTGAACCAGCGCTACATCCACCTCTTCTCGGGGCAGACGTTCTCGAATCCCCTCTTCAAAGGCGAATACGACCCCGAAAAATACGCGCACGTGACGGATGAGGAATTCGCCGACCTGATCGCGCGTCTCATCATCGATTGCTACCACAATACCAAGATCCGCAGCCTTGGAATGACGCCGTTGGACGCCTGGGAAAGGGGTTCCCAGCTCGCAAGGGGTGCGATCAAGCCACCGCCGTCTTCGCGCAAATATCGCGAGATTTTCGGGGCGACGGTCAAGCGCTCGATCGGCAACAGCGGCATCGAGATCGCGGGCAACATCTATTCCAGCTCGAAGCTCCTCGATATCCGCAAGAAGTGGTTCCGCGCGAAACTGTGGGTCCGTATCAACGAGGAGGACATTTCCACGATTTCCGTGAAGCACCGCCGCCGCAATGCCTGGATCGACGTTCCGGCCGTCTTTTCGGGTTTGAAGGGGGTCACGCTGGACGAGTGGAAGGAAACGATCCGTTACATTGACCGCCGCCTCGGGACGAAAAAGGTCCATTCGGAAGAGACGGTCGCCAGCGCGTTGACGGCGGTGCGGCAGATCATCACGCTTTCCAAGAAGCGGCCGGGCGTCCTGATCCACCAGAACATCGAGGAAAAGCTTGCGGCGATCGAAGCCAGGATTCCGTTGACGTTCAAGTACAACCAGAAGCAGGAGTACGACTACGGCGTTTACGACGACGGCATCGACCACGAGGATATCGAGGACGATGACGACGAGGCAACGGCAGTGGGACGGCTCAAGGCCCGTATCGACGCCGCCCCGCCGCCGGAGCGCTACCTCCCACCCATCCCCGCGGGCGGCGACGCCTTCAATCCGGGAGCGGGCATGACCTCTTTCGACCGGTCCGGCTTCGAAACCGACAACGAGCGGCAAACACCCAGGCGTGGCAAGGGCGATAAGGCTCTCGCAAGAACCCCTGCGGAAAAGGCTGGAAACAGCCTCGTGCGGACCCATGACGCCCCGGTCGAGGCATACGCGACGACGCCGCTCGAAGAGGGCTCGGGCGCGGTCGAAAGCGGGTCGGTCCGGAAGTCGCGCAAGCCGATCCGCATCGTGACGGGAAATGATGGAGGCGAGAGATGACCGCGGAAGGCAACGCGAACTGGCGGGAGCTCCTGCGCTCGCGCGTGCGACCCGAACTGCTTGATCGGGCCAGCGCACTCAAGGCGCTCTCGGAAGTCTACGTCGAGAGCGAGCGCGACGAGCAGTTGGACATGGAGATCGAGGTGATCCTCTCGTATATGCTGGACGAGAACGTCAAGGCGGGCCACGGGGTGCTCGTGACGGGACCGTCTGGTGCCGGGAAAACGACGCTCGTGAACCGTCGGCTCGACGCGACCCCCGAGTTGCAGCCCTTCGATGACGGGTATGGAAACGAGGTCTGCTACTGCCTTCGGGTGAAAACCCCGTCGGCGTGCAACTCGGCGAAGCTCGGAGCGGAAATCCTGAGGGCGTCGGGATATCCGCTGGCGAAGATGCCCAAGGAAGACGACATCTGGCTTACCGTTCATGAACGGCTCCGGCGGAAGATGCACAAGATCATCTTCCTGGACGAGTTCCAGCACGTCCTGAAGGGACCCATGGCCAAGGGCGCTGCCCATCTCGCCAACAGGATCAAGCTCCTGATGGAGGATACGGAGTGGCCTGTCTGGATCGTCTTCGCCGGAGTGCCGCAGGTAGTCGAATTCATCGAACGCGACGAATGGCTGCAACTGGAGCGGAGGGTCCGGCCGATTTCCATCGATGACCTCGAGGATATGATCGTGCCTGACCAAGCGCGAAGCGCGGAAGCACAGCCCGTGGAAGAGAGCGCCGACATCGAGAACACGCGGGCGATCCTCGAAGCGCTTGCCCGGTCGGCAGGCCTTGCGGTGGCGTTCCCGACGACAACGGATTTCATCCGGCGGTTGATGCACGGCGGAATCTGGCGCTTCGGCATGTCGAACCAGATCATGAAGCTCTCGATCGAGTGTGCCCTGTGGGATGACGATGCCGGGCGGGAACTGCGGTTGGAGCATTTCGTGGACGGCTACCGCCGTATTTCCAACTGCAGCAGGGAAACGAATGTGTTCCTTTCCCCAGACTGGGAACGGATCCAGCGTCAGGTCACGAGGAAGGGCCGTCTCTCCGCTGCTTATACGTTGAGACCGGAGTGAAGATAATGGGTGGTTTGCTGCGCGTTCCGTTCTTCGACGACGAACTCCTACTCAGTTTCCTGACGCGTACGGCCCGTGCGAACGGCCGACGGAGCTTCAGGGGCTTCTGCTCGGATATCGGCCTCGATCACGGGGGGATAGCGCGAGGTGACGAGACCGCGCTCATCGAAGCTGCCAATGCACTCGGCATGCCTGCCGAACGCCTGGTCAACAGCGCCATGAGACTCGATGGAAAACACCTGGTCTACGATGGATCGCGTTACCCGGCGCGTCAGTTAAGGCGCAATCCCGCAAGATACTGCCGTGAATGCCTTCGGGAGGACGACCGCTCCGTGGACCGAATGCCGGGCACGCGGCGGTACATTCGCACGCTGTGGGCGTTCGAATGCGTGTACGCCTGCGCCCTGCACGCATCCCCGCTCGCGAACCTGGAGCCTGGCAGGTTCTCGACGACGCGCTTCGACATCGAAGACATTAATGCGACGATCGACGCCCGGGACGACGCGTTCGGCACGGCGCTGACATCGTTCGAGGCTTTTGTCGCCGAGCGCGTCGCCAGGACCGGGCCAAAGGACGGTTTTCTCGCGGGATCGCCACTCCCGGTCGTTACCATACTCTGCGAACAATTGGGGGCCGCCGCGTTGTGGGGTCGAAGATTCTTCCCCGGTTCAAACCGAATGCGCTCGCGCCGGGAAAAACTCGCAAGAGGCTTCGAAGTCCTCGAAGGTGGCGCAGGCTCGATCGAGGCGCTTCTCGACACCATTGTAGCTGCCGACGGAAAGCGACACCCCACCGGAAACGAACTGTACGGCGACCTCTACACGGCGTTAAGACGTCGCCCGGAGGCCTACGAGGCGGTGGAACCCGTGCTCGCGGCCCACGCGATGCGAACTCGCCCGGACATGTCCCCCTTCACGGGGTTCAGCGCCTCCGACCAGCCGACCGATCCGGTTTCAAGGGTTTCGATTCAGGCGACCGCCGCGGCGGCGGATGTCCCCAAGGATGTCCTTCTGGCGTATCTCGGGAGGCATCTCGTGGAATGTGCCGACCAGCCGGACGGCTACCTGAGAACCGATATCGCCCGCAGATCGATCGCCGCGCTGAGCGGTTCACTTACGTTCGGCCAGGCATGCATCCTGCTCGAGTGCTCGTCTGAAGACCTCGAAGGGCTCGTGTTGGCGGGATCTGTCGTACCGGTGGTCGGAAAAGCCGGGCTCGAAGCCAATTTCGAGCACACTGACCGCTATCTACGCGGCGAGCTTCTTTCATTTCGCCGCTCGCTCGTTGTCCGGGCGAAGCCGGGCAACGGGATTACCTGCCCGGTCCGGCGGGCGGCCGATGCGGTCGGCTGCGAGTTGGCCGAGGCCGTGGGCGCTATCGCGGGAGACCGCGTCACCCGCGTTCACTACAATGGTGGAAGGCCGCTTTTCGACGGCATCGAAGTCGATCCCGGTGAGTTGCGGTTCGCTCTCGGCCTTGGCGAACGGATCGGTTCGGCGACTGTAAGAAAACGGCTATCACTATGCAGAAGGTCACTGCCGTCGCTCGTGGAGGACGGCACTATCCGAGCCTATGTCGACAGTGCGGGAGGTACCACGTTTTCCGAGCGCGATGTCCAGAGTTTCGACAGGAAGTATGCTTCCCTGCGGGCTCTCGCCGCAGAATACTGCGTCACCGTTGAAAGGATGGGATACATGCTCAGCGCCGCCGGGATCACTCCCGAGTTCTCGCAGGATGCTGTCGGGGTAGCGATTTTCCGAAGGTCCTCGGTACGGGCGGCCATCGCGACTGACGCGGAAGGTGACATATGTCGCTCCCGCTTCTTGCGTTACTTTTCCCACCAAGGCGAGCGCGGGCGATCAGAGCGTACCTTCCGGCGATGACCGTGGGCACTCCATCCAGAACGCGGCGCAGGGCATGATTGATGAATAGTCTCATACGGGTGCGATTTTTCGATGACGAGAGCTGGCTAAGCCTCGCGTCGCGTATGGCTTTCGCGAACGGTCGCCGGAGCATGAGGGGATTTCTTAGTGACCTCGGACTAAGCGCTATCGGGATTACGCGGGGAGAACCTTCTCAAGTCGATCGCCTTGCAATCCTTTTCGGAGTTTCTTCCGCGGCCCTTCTAGCCAGAACGGTTACGACGACGGGCCGGGAGTCGACCCTCGCGGGCGATGTTTTCGGAAAGAACGATATTGTCCGCACCGTCTTCAGGGTCTGCCCGCACTGCCTTTCGGAGGACGAGGCGGACCGCAGCAGGGTGCCGGGCACCCGTCGCTATGCCCGTCTGAGGTGGATGGTTTCCAGCCTGTCGGTTTGCTCCCGGCACGATGCGGCTTTGACGCCTATCGGAAAGCAGGCAAGTATACCGGACTTCTGCCGGACGCTTGCCTCGAGCGAGCCTGATCTCGAGCGGGCCCGACAAGCGCCGCCCGTTCACGGAAATCCTTTCGAGACCTTTGTGAGCGAGCGCATGTTGGGTAATCGCCGTCACGGCGACTTCCTGGACGCCACATCGCTTCCGGCGGCGATCGACCTTTGCCAACTCCTTGGAGCGGCCCTCGTCGACGGTGCCGACTTCAAAACCTACAAGCGGGAACGCGGGCGGGTCCGGGAAATACAGGCCACAGGCTTCGAGGCCCTGAGCGGGGGGTCGGAGGGAATTCGGTCGGCCCTCGACAGGGTGGTGAGAACCGATGCCGATTGCACCCGTCGTGGCGGTGCCGCGCTTTACGGCTCGTTGTACGCCGCTCTCAATGATGGACGACAACGGCGCGAATACGACGCGTTCAGGTCGATCGTAAGAGACCACGCAGTGGAAAAGTCCGTTCGACCGGGGGCTGACATCTTCGGCAAGCTCGAAAGCACCGGGTTTTCGACCGTCAACGGGATCGCGAAATCCGCCGGGGCCAATCATGACCTCGTCAGGCGATATCTCGTAGACCGCAGGCTGAAGAGTCCCGCAACGGCCTCGCTTATCGGCAGTGAGGAAGCCGCCCTCGCGTCCAGGGTCTTGGGTGATGCGATCACCTGGCCCCAAGCCGCGGGGATACTGGGCCTCTCGGTTATGGACACCCGGCGGATTTCATCCAGTGGACTCCTGCCCTCGATCCTCGGTGGAGCGGGCTTTAGGTCACGGATCTCGGAAACGAGGGCGAATGAACTGAGGGCGCGGCTCGACGACTGCCGGAACGTCGATGGAGAGGGACTCGTATCCTTGAAATATCTATCGAAGTCGATCGTTTCCGGCCATGCGGATATGCTGCGCGCGGTTTTCGACGGTAGATTGACGCGGGTCTTCTATGACATCCAGAAGCCGTTCCTCCTGGATAGGCTTTTCGTTGACCTCCGGGAACTAATTGAGGCGAAGACGGATATCACGGTGACGCCCAAGTTCATTTTCCGGTTCCTCGGCCTGAATGCAACCACGCTGGCAAGGCTGGTCACCATTGGTGCCTTCCCCAACGCGATCATGCACGGAACGGTCATCCCCGCGAAAGACGTGGCGGCCTTCTCACGAAAATATGTGGCCACTGCTCGTGTTGGCCGCCGTGTGACGCTGCGAGGTCTCGCCGAGTCAGGTATCGATTTCGCGTTCCCGTATCCGGAGACAGGACAGATGATCTTGTGGCGGGAGGATATGGGAAGGCTGCCCTAGTTGTCCGGGTCGTGTTCCCGGTGTCTTGTGTCGTCTGAAAATGAGCTGCATCACGAACCCGGTCGGATCGCTCGCGAGCCGACTTCCGAGCCTGGGGAGCCTGTCGTATCCGTTAGCAGGGCGAACTACTAGGAACGCGCCCATTCGTCATTCGAGGATAAGGACGTCTGGCGTTCGATGAACTCGTTGATGAAAATTCTCTGCGAATCCGCGATGCGGTGGATTTTTTCGAGCGATTGAGGCGGGGCCTCGAAACCCGAGACATCGGCCACTTTGAAATGGTGGATGAGGTTTACATAGAGGATACGCTCGATCGCACCTGTCATCGCGCCGTCGACTCCACGAAGCTCGGCGACCCATATCGGAAGCCAGGGACGATTTCGGTTCGTCCAGAGGCCATCGATCGTCGCTTTTCTACGGTGGGTCTGGAAACGGCTCTTCAGCGTCCCCCTGTTGTTTATACCGGACGCGCCCACCCGGAATACGCGGCTGTCTGCCTGGGACTGGATGACATATACCCCATAGCGGGTGTTGAGCGCTTCGAAATTGTCGCGGTGCACCGTCACGAAGTCGGGTTCATGGGTGTCATCATTGAAGGCGGCGATCGACATGGATTCCCTACGTGTTTCGAAGTGCGCAAACGCTAGGCTGCTGTTTAGGCTTCAACCACACACCGCTTGGTAGCCGGAACGTTCTAAGTGTAGGTTAATGCATTAAAGGCCATTAACTGCATCTCGAAGCTCTCGTCGGCTTGCGCCGCATTCCGATAATCCTCGGATGCGAAGCCCTTGATTCTGCGGTCTTTCGAGCTAGACCGTGTGGTGGCATCGTCTCATGTTGCCCGTTGCCGTGGTAGCGCAGGGAAAGAGCGCATCGAGCCCTTTTTAGCGCCGTCGCACACGACGTAACACCCACCGCTAATTCCCGCCGCTGACGCTGCACCGCGCGCGTTCGACACCCGCCCTTTGCACCGAGAGGAGTGCCCATGCCGGATCATGACTTGAAGTTCAGAGAAATGGTGGAGGAGATTGTGGAGTTCGTGGGTCGTATGGCCGACGCCGAACAGTCGTTCGGGGCCTGCGAGGCGATTGCCCAACATGGGAAGGCGTTCGCTCCCCGTGTTGGTAACCCCGCTTGGCTGCGGATTGGCCAACCGCGCGACTGCTTCAACAACGCAACTCGGTATGCGGTGGTCCGAGACGACGTGCACTACGCTGAAGGATACGCGTTAGAACCCGGCCTTCCTATCCCCGTCCATCACGCATGGCTTGTTGATCGAGACGGCTTCGTAATCGATCCGACTTGGGCCAACACCGCGGGGCATGTCTATTTCGGCATCCCCTTCAGGAGCGGATTCGTCCGCGAACAGCTCACCCGAAACGAAGGCCAGGCGGGTATCCTCGTCAATCTTCATCTGATCCGCCGGCCGCGCCGTAGTGTGGCAGAAGTGAAGGAGGTTATTGTCGCGGGAATCGCCGGATTGGCCTAAGCGGAATATGCAGACGCTGAAGATCTTCGGTCTTGTCGAAGTGGCATTAATCCGTAACGACATCGCGCCGTGGTCTCGATAACCCTGCCTGCGCGAGCGACACAAGCAGTGTATTTGGCTATGCTGAAATCGGCATCTCGAACCGGTTCGACGGATGTCTACGCGGTTATCGCGGGTCCTTCCCCCTCTATGGTTTTGCTGCCAATCAGGCGGCTCAGCGCAAAAGCCGACGGCCTGCCGCTTGACCGGATCGGCCCCTGCCCGACTAGCGCAGGCATGTCGGCGGCCCCGCTTCTCGGTATTCGCGGGAGCACGGATTTTTGTTCTTGTCGGATGCGCAAATCCGCGGAACACTTCTTATAGCCGCCTCAGACCAGCCAACCTTTCGATCAAGCGATCTCGCTTGCCGCGTCCCGCGGCGGGAAGGGTGCCGCCTTGCCAACAGGAAGCCGCATGACACTCCCGGTCGACATCCATCGCCTCTCCCGCTTCAGCAATCCACTTTTCCACGCGGCCACGACCGACAGACCCTCTGCGAACCTGTGCGCGAGGCCGGTCTTCGCGGGTCCCGACGCCGCGATCGAGGTAGAGGGCGATTGCGTTCGCGGTTTCAATTACGGCGAGGCATCGGGCGCGCGTGGCCGACTGGCGCAATTGATCGACGGCAATCGTGATCGGATAGTGGCGGCTGCGGCCGCCTACTGGCGGGACGGTGTGTCCAAGATCGTTTTCTCCGGTACTTGGCATCATATCGATTGGGGCGACGCGCCGCGTTTCGAAGTTTGTCTGGTCCATGTCGTCGGAATGGACGGGCTAGTGACGAGCAGGCTCCAGGGCGAGCCCTTTTTCGAATGGGAAAGCACGCGTCACCGCGCTGGATATGGCTTTACCACATCCGTCTATGGCGCATTGGATGAGATCACCGCGGACCTTGACGGTCTGGCCGACTACGAGATCTGCATGACGCGCGGGCGATACAAGGGTGCGAGCGGGCTCGGCATGGTGGGCGGAATGATGGGTTTCACACGATGACGCCGAGGTTCCGGTCCTGTATTCGGCGGCGGCATGCGTAGCTGAAGTGACCTTCGAGCTCGACGAGGAAGAGGAAGAGTACCTCAGCGGGCAGCCTGTGTTGGGTGACGGCGGTCTGGCCGCCGCGATCGAGCTCCGAGTTCCGCTTTTTCGGAGGTAAGACTGCGTGGGCTGGCGAGGTACTCGAACGAAGGGACGGCGTCGAAAGTGACGACGTTTTCGGAAACCTCTACGCGAGCGATTGGATCTTTGAACCAGCGGCCGGGCATCCAGACAGGGAGATTAGGCTTCTGGCTCTGGGGCCGATACCGGAAATGACGCACGTTCCGCCGTGAGCCACGTGATTGGGCGGGACGCCGTGCACCGGACGGCGTCCGGCGGTTGAACCGGTGCGGATGCGATCGGACATCCACCGTCTCATCGGACGCACAATCAAGGTAGACGCATCGCAACATCGTCACGCGTTTAACGGTCCGCGTGACGCATTTCCTGTGTTCTAGTGAAATCATGGTGTCGCGGTCACTTTTGCCCGAGCCTCTTTTCTGGATATCCATAATGGCCGGGGCGGCTGATAGGTCCGCTCTCTTTTTCGAAGCGGGACCGTCATCGATGAGCGAGAATTCCTGGAAATGGCCGGTTGTCCTGCGCGCGGTCTGCGTGCTCGCGGCGGTCGTCCTTGCATCAGTCCCGGCTCGAGCTGCCGATTTCGCCATGTCGGAAAAGGATATCTGCGTCGTCAAGCTGGAGGGTGCCATCGTCGAAGGCGACCTCGGGCGGCTCGAGGCTATCGGTGCCACGGCCTTCAAGGGCTCGGACGGGGAAAGTACCGCCAAGGATACCATCTGCCTCGACAGTCCCGGCGGCAGTGTGGTGGAAGGTGTCCGGATCGCCGAATTCTTCTATTCGAAAGGCATAGGTACCGTCGTCGACGAGGGGGACGAGTGCTATTCGATCTGCGCGGTCATGTTCATGATGGGTATCGCTCAGGGCCCCGAAGTCAACTTCGTAAACAGGAAGCTCCACCTCTCCGGCAAGCTAGGCTTCCATCGACCCTATCTTGACATCGACTCTGACGAGATGATCAGCGTCCGGGCATTGGCTCTGGCCCATGATGCCGCCATGGAATCCGCGATGAGGATCATGATCCTCGCCAACAACCATGTCCCATGGTCCAACTCCACGATGATGCGGCCAGACCTCGTTCAGCAGATGCTGAAGCACATTGGAAGCGACCTCTTTTACATCGACACCGTCGAGAAGGCGGGGCGCTTCGAGATCGAGATCTTCGGCATTCCCGAGGGCGCGGGATTCACTGAGGAGCAGATATATTACGCCTGCGAGAATTCGTTCCACTGGCAGGTCGGCCTGATGGCCGACTCCGCGGACTTCCCGAAACTCAGGCAGAGCCTTGGCCCGAACAACGGGGGTAACAGCATAGTCAGGCTGCTGAGTGACGACCCCGGTGGCAAGATTTACTCCGTCACCAGCGGCGACGCTGGATATTCCGAAGCCGGGTGTTTGATAGCCGATAAAAAGACGTATCTTTCCGGGTGCGGGTACAACGGCATGTACAATGTCCTTCTCGGTCAGGGGCAGTGCACCCCAGAGAACTTCGACGACCGGAGTCAGACCATTCCGTCACTCGCCACCTTCAAACCCGACACGCGGATCTCGAGGCTCGGGGAACGGGTGTCGGTGCCTCCGAGCGCCGATCGCGGAGTTTCAGGTTCCTCCGCCGTCTGTACGGTACTCTCGCCGACGGAGGTCCTGGACCGCCAGTCCTGCGGCGTCGCGGTAAACGCGGGTTCCGCCGCTGACGGATCGACTTTCGACAAGTTCGAATTCACGTGGCCGTCCGGCAACAAGACGATCATAACGAAGAGAGGGGACACGCTCCAGATCAACGGGAAAGCTGCTCGGCCCATAACTGACGATGCCTATACCTTCTGCGTGTTGAACACCGATACCGGGAACCGGTTCTGCTTCAAGGGCTGACGCAATATACCGCGGTGCCCGGGTGAAGCCTCTCCCATCCATAGCGGGCTCATTGCCCCTGGGAAAGAGAGGCTCGGTTCGGCTTCGAGCGCTCCTCGGTGCCTGTTCTCGCATCGGCGGCTACGCTGCCGACGCCGCTGCAGGATGATACTCCCAGATGAACTTTTCTGTGGCCCAGAAAGTAACGACGATTGCGTCGTCAGCGTTTCCTTCGTCGATGCTTTTCGCGATTGCGAATTGTTTCGCGCGACCTCCTTCGAGTACAAGAGCTGTCAGCCTCCGTGAGACATCGACACTGGTGTTGATCGAAATCCGGTTGTGAAAGACGGCCGGATAATGATCCGCACAGCTCACACGACCGTGAACCAGTATCTTCTGATGTGGCTCGCTATGGTATAGAAAGTCACCATTGAATGATCGCATGTCCTTCGCGGTCTGTTTCTCAATGGGAACCCCGAGGCGTATGCCGCAGTGGGTGAAGCAATAATTTCCCTCGACGACAAACTTCTTGGCGTTACGCAGGAGTTCCCGGTGGGCGGGACGGCTTACAAGGATCGCGTCGCGCTTTTCCTCGAGAGTGTGGTGCCCGGAAAGGCCATAGGATTCAAAGACGCGGGGGCCAGAATTTCGAGCGAATTTCCGGGCCTCGCCTTGCGTCATCTTCCCCTCGAGCAGCCTATGCAACATGTAGTCGCGCTCTCCCATTATGAGGGCGGACCCCGGGTGGGCTTTGATGATTTCATCAACTCTGTCCAGTGCGACATCCGAGAGAGGTCCGCTGCCGATAACGTTCCCGAGGAACACCATTCGCGCCTCCGCGCCGGCGCGCGTCGCATGGCGAACCAGAGATTCGTAAAGGATCTCCAGATGTCTAGCCATGCCAAGGACGTCGCCGATCACGAACGTCATCTTTTCTTGTTCTGTCTTCGTGGCCATTGGAGTCGTCCCTGTTGTCGGAGACATCGCTCTATACGTCCAGGGGTTGAAAAAATGCTATCTTTCATCGTGAACAAGTGGTTGGCAGACGTAGGCGGATAAAGCCCTCCCACCCGAACGCAGACAACAAGCCTCGATGGCTATTCAGCTTAAAATGCTGGGTCATCGCCGCTGGAGCTCAGCAGCGGGAATTCCGTGGCTATGATTTGTGACAGACGACAATGGCGAAGCGCTGCCGATCCCGTCGGCAAGTTGGATGCAGGGCCGAAGGTCGACACGGCGTTCAGATGGTTCGCAGTCGTGCAGCGTGTGGGCGCGACGCGCTACAAGTCATCCTCGCGATCGCATCGTCGTCATCGTCGGAAACGATCTCCCCGTCGTCGTAGGCGTACCCGCTGCCATTGAACGCCAGAGCCATCGCGCGATCGAACGGAATGAGATTGTCGTCGTCGGTCAGAAAGAGGCTGATCCGCTTATGCTTGAGGAAGCTGTTGTCGATGACGTCGCGTACGAGATGCTCGTACGCCATGGCTGGATTTGACTTTCGCTACACTCTCCCAGAATTCCGCATACATGTCGTCCTTGTGGCGCACGTCTATGCCCCGACCCGAATGCGTCACGAGAAAGCGCCACTGGGTCCCTGCAATAGCCTCCACGATCGGGGCCAGTGCCTCGCGCCCTGTATAGAAATCGTGGCATGCGGACACGAAATCCGCTCGTCTTCCGGCGTCGATTGCAAGTTTCCTTAGGTCTGCGGATTGCGATGTGTTCACGTGTCTTACCGGTCGGAATGTGTACGTCTTCAATATAATGCTTGTCCGGATTGCCGTCTTCGGCAACCCCCTTCGTGGTTATTTGATCGAACCTCGAAGTCGGGGAACCCTTCCGCGACCACGCGCGCGCAGGCTACGTGGCGATCTGCGGTGACATGCGGATGCTGAAGGCCGCTTCATCCTCCTGACGAGAGCGGATCGGCTGCGGGCCAAGAGAAGTGCCTGGATGCATCGCAACGCATTACGCGATGTTGTGCCGGCCGCCGGTCGCCGATACGCTTTCCTTCTCTCCTCGACGCTGAGTCAATTTTTCTTCGATCTTTCTCTTCATTACATTGGCCGCCGTCGTCTCTTGGCGGCGCATCAGCGATGCGAACTCGCGTGCTGAGAACCCTGGCAACGCTGGACCTCAACTTGCCGCGAATTTGCAGTTCGTGCGGGCAAGGTAGCTACTTCGCTGCATGGCGTCCACAGAGTGCGGGCGCGGCGAATCTTATATCTCGGAGCCGTTGTCGGAACCACGAACGAGCCCTCGCAGAGGGTCGCTGCATCAACGATCGCTTCCCATCCCGCATCAACGAGGACAGCTGGCAGCGCGGTCACCTGTCAGGCGGCTTGAGGCAGCGCCGTGTCGTAGGTCAAGTCGGCGCTAACCTCGGTATACATCGCCTGGTCGAAATACCCGGCCTCGTCGACCCAGCCCTCGATCTTCCTCGAGAGAGCCTCCGCCGGGCGTGCAAGTCGATCGAAGAGCTCGCTGCTCGTATAATTCGAGATCACATACGCCCCGAGATTGTAGATCAGATAGAAAAATCCCAAATAATTTCCCGTATTGTCGTAGACGTTTAACGTGTCGTAACCGCTAGCGAAAAGCGCTTCCATTACAGCGCTCCGGTCTGCTGTCGGCGCAAGTGCGATTTCGTCTTCGTCACCACCGTTGTCGACTTCGATTAGATATCCCGACTGCAGAATCGTGTCCGCGAGCAACTTGACAATCTGGCGTTCGATAAGATGGACGTAGGGGATGGTTTCTTGGCTCATATCGTCTCCTTGGGCGACCGTTTCGTTCGCGTTCATGGTTGGATGATCGAGCGGAAATACGGCCTGCACAAGCCCCCTTGTGAACGAATGAGGAGCACTTCATCGCTGTTTGCCGCGTGGTCGCACGTCTGGCCGTCGAGCAAACCGGAGAACAAATATTTCCATCGAAACACGGCGATCGATGCGGTGAAATATCGCGTTAATTACAAACAGATAGCGTTTCAGGTCATTTCACATCGACTTTTCGGACTCTTCTGAATAAATTCCTACTCGTAACTCATTGATTTACATAAAGTGCCCGGACATTTCATCTGACTTCCTACACTTTTAAAGGGTGGGTTCCATTTTCAGGTGCGACATATCGACGGTTTCGGCCGAAGCGTAGTAAGATATCCCCGCCCGCCCAGCCGCTTCTCACTCGCCACGATCCCGATGCCCGATATCCCCGTTCTTGAAACCGACCGTCTCGTCTTGCGCGGCTTTCGCGCCGACGATCTCGAAGCCATGACGACGATGTGGGCGATGCCCGAGGTCGTGCGCTATATCGGCGGCGTACCGCTGTCGCGTGAACAGTCGTGGACGCGCCTGCTGCGCCAGATCGGCATGTGGAGCGTCATGAACTTCGGCTTCTGGGCGATCACCGAGAAGACGTCCGGCCAGCTCATCGGCGAAGCCGGGTTCCATGAAATGCGCCGCGAGATGACGCCCCGTATCGAGGACACGCTGGAAGCCGGCTGGGGCCTGCTTCCGGGCTTCCACGGCCGCGGTTATGCCAGCGAAGCGCTGCGCGCCATGCTGCCCTGGGCGCAAGCGAACCATGGCGACCTGCCGGTGACCTGCATCATCGACCCCGCGAACGCGGCCTCCATCCGGCTTGCCGAGCGGCACGGCTTCCGCGAATTCGCCCGCTCGACCTATCTGGGAAGCGATATCGTCCTCTTCCGCAAGGCCCTAGCGTAAGGCATCGGCCTTTTCGTGCGCCCGTGCTATTCTAGCGCCGGCCGAAAGGGAGTGTGCGCCATGAAAACGCTTGCCGCCGTGTTCCTTTGCGTTTCGCTGACCCCGCCCTGTGCCGCCCGGGCGGCAGAACCCGTCGATACGGTGCAGGGCATCATCCAGAACCAGATAACCGCTTTCCTGAACGACGACGCGAAGACTGCCTATTCCTTCGCCTCGCCGACCATCCGCGGAAAATTCCCGACCGAGGACGCTTTCTTCGACATGGTGAAGAAGGGCTATGCGCCGGTCTACAGGCCGGGCAATTTCGCCTTCGGCCGCGCGAAGGTGGCGGACGGCATGGTGGTGCAGGAAGTGCTGATCTCGGGGCCGGACGGCAAGGATTGGACGGCGCTCTACCAGGTCGTGAAGCAGCCGGACGGCAGCTACAAGATCAACGGCGTGCACATGGTGCGCACCGCGCCGGGGCCGGAGATCTGACCACCCCAAGCACGGAAGACGCCCTCAGAGAGGGGCGAGGTCGCCCCTCGCCCAGTTCTCCTGGGTTTCCGCCATGAAATCGGCAAAACGCCCCTCCTCGATCGCCTTGCGGATGCCGGCCATCAGGTCCTGGTAGTAGGACAGGTTGTTCCAGGTGAGCAGCATGCCGCCGAGCGATTCGTTGGCGCGGATGAGGTGGTGCAGGTAGGCGCGCGAATAATCGCGTGCCGCCGGGCACGTCGATTCCTCGTCGAGCGGGCGCATGTCCTCGGCGTGGCGCGCATTGCGCAGGTTGATGCGGCCGCGGCGCGTGAAGGCAAGGCCGTGCCGGCCCGAGCGGGTCGGCATCACGCAGTCGAACATGTCGATGCCGCGGGCGACGGATTTCAGCATGTCGTCCGGCGTGCCGACGCCCATCAGGTAGCGCGGCTTCTCGGTCGGCATATGCGGAATGGTCGTGTCGATCATGTCGAGCATGACCTCCTGCGGCTCGCCGACGGCAAGGCCGCCGATGGCGTAGCCCTTGAGGTTCAGCCCGGCGAGCGCCTCGGCCGAGCGGACGCGCAGATGCGGAATGTCGCCGCCCTGCACGATGCCGAACATCGCCTTGCCAGGCTGGTCGCCGAAAGCCACCTTGCAGCGCTCGGCCCAGCGCAGCGACATTTCCATGGCGCGCTCGATCTCCTTCGGCGAGGCCGGCAGGGCCACGCATTCGTCGAGCTGCATCTGGATATCGCTGTCGAGCAGGCCCTGGATCTCGATCGAGCGCTCCGGCGACATGTGGTGCAGCGCGCCGTCGACATGGCTCTTGAAAGTGACGCCCTGCTCGTCGAGCTTGCGCAGGCCCGACAGCGACATGACCTGGAAGCCGCCCGAATCGGTGAGGATCGGATGCGGCCAGCGGATAAGCTCGTGCAGGCCGCCGAGGCGCGCGACGCGCTCCGGGCCGGGGCGCAGCATCAGGTGATAGGTATTGCCGAGGATGATGTCGGCGCCAAGGTCGCGCACCTGGTCGAGATACATCGCCTTGACCGTGCCGACCGTGCCGACCGGCATGAAGGCCGGCGTGCGGATGACGCCGCGCGGCATGGAAACCTCGCCGCGGCGGGCCTTGCCGTCGGTGGCGAGGAGCTTGAACTGGAAGGTCTCAGTCATCGGTCGTTCCGGAAAAGCAGGCTGGAGTCGCCGTAGGAATAGAAGCGGTAGCCGGCGGCGATCGCATGGGCATAGGCGCCGCGCATCGTCTCGAGGCCCGAAAAGGCGGAGACGAGCATGAAGAGCGTCGATTTCGGCAGGTGGAAATTGGTCATGAGGATATCGGCCGTGCGGAAGCGGTAGCCGGGCGTGATGAAGATGCCCGTCGCGCCGGACCACGGCTTGATCGTGCCGTCCTCGTCGGCGGCGCTTTCGAGGAGGCGCAGCGAGGTGGTGCCGACGGAAACGATGCGCCCGCCCCTCGCCCGGACGGCGTTGAGCGCGGCGGCGGTCTCCGCCGAGACGTAGCCGATCTCCTCGTGCATGACGTGGTCGGTCGTGTCGTCGGCCTTCACCGGCAGGAACGTGCCGGCGCCGACATGCAGCGTCACGAAATGCCGCTCGACGCCGAGCGCGTCGAGCTTTCCGAAGAGCGCGTCGGTGAAATGCAGGCCGGCCGTCGGCGCCGCGACGGCGCCCTCCTCGCGGGCATAGATCGTCTGGTAGTCGCGGCGGTCCGCCTCGTCGTCCTCGCGCTTGGAGGCGATGTAGGGCGGCAGCGGGATATGGCCGACGGTGGCGATGGCACGGTCGAGATCGGGGCCGGAAGCGTCGAAATGCAGGGTGACCTCGCCGCCCTCGCCTTTCTGTTCGACGGTCGCCGAAAGCGCTTCCGCCGCGCCGAAGGTGATGCTGTCACCCAGCTTGATGCGCTTGCCGGGCCGGGCAAAAGCCTTCCAGCGGTCGCCGGCGACACGCATGTGCAGCGTTGCGGAAACCTTCTGGCCGCCCGCGCCCTCACGGTGACGGATGCCCTCGAGCTGGGCCGGAATGACGCGCGTGTCGTTGAAGACCAACGCGTCGCCGGGGCGCAGCAGCGACGGCAGGTCGCCGACGGTGCGATCGTCATAGGGCCCGTCCCTGCCCGGCTGAACGACGAGCAGCCTTGCCGCCTCACGCGGCGTTACCGGGCGCAGCGCGATGTTTTCTTCCGGCAGATCGAAATCGAAGAGGTCGACGCGCATGGGCGGGCTCAGGTGAAGCGGATCATGAGCGCGCCGCCGACGAGCAGCACGGCGCCGGCAATGCGGCCGACGGAGATTTCGCGCACGGCCATGCCGAGGAAGCCGATGCGATCGAGCAGGATGCCGGCAAGAAGCTGCCCGGAGACGGCGAAAGCCATGACGGCGGCAGCGCCGATGCGCGGCGTCAGGTAGATGGCGGTCGTCACATAGACCGTGCCAAGCGCGCCGCCGGCAAAATAGACCCAGGCATCCGGGCCGCGCCAGTCGGGCGCCCTGCCCTCGAAGGCGGCGGTGGCGAAGACAACGAGGGCGAGGATCAGCGCGCCGGCGAAGAAGGAGACGCAGGCGGCCGCGACCGGCATGGCGAGCCCCCGGCCGAGCAGCGCGTTGATGGGGGCCTGGATGGCGATGCACGCGCCCGCCGCAATGCCGAGCAGCGCCCAGAGGAAAGCAGCCATATGACGTCGTCTCTTGAAAAGCGCTCAAAGAAAAACCGCGCCCGCCGGGGCGAGCGCGGTCGAAAACGAAGGTTCTCTATCAGGCGGCCGCGTCGGCGGCAACCTTCATCGAGACGATGGTGTCGGGATCGCGCACGGGCTCGCCGCGCTTGATCTTGTCGATGTTCTCCATGCCTTCGACGACCTGGCCCCAGACCGAATACTGCTTGTTGAGCCAGGGGGCATCGGTGAAGCAGATGAAGAACTGCGAGTTGGCCGAGTTCGGCATCTGGCTGCGGGCCATGGAGCAGGTGCCGCGCACATGGCTCATGTTGGAGAATTCGGCCTTCAGGTCCGGCTTTTCCGAACCGCCCATGCCGGCGCGGGCCGGGTTGAAGTCCTTGCCGCCGGTCTTGCCGTACTGCACGTCGCCCGTCTGGGCCATGAAGTCCTCGATGACGCGGTGGAAGACGACGCCGTCATAGGCGCCTTCGCGCGCCAGTTCCTTGATGCGCGCGACGTGACCCGGTGCGAGATCCGGAAGCAGCTGGATGACCACCTTGCCCTTCGTGGTCTCCATGATGATGGTGTTTTCCGGATCCTTGATCTCGGCCATGGTCTTTCTCCTTCAAAGGCAGTTGCGCGAAAAGGTGTGTCGCCGTTCTGCGATTACAACGGGCGGCACACCGAAAAGTGAATTACTTGCCGACGGTGACCTTGATCATCCGGTCGGGATCGGTGACCGCGCCGTTATTGGCCTCATCGCCGCGCTTGATCTTGTCGACGTTCTCCATGCCGGACACGACCTTGCCCACGACCGTGTACTGGCCGTTCAGGAAGTCGCCCGGGGCGAACATGATGAAGAACTGCGAATTGGCCGAGTTCGGGTCCTGCGAACGGGCCATGCCGACCGTGCCGCGCTCGAAGGGCACGTTGGAGAATTCCTGCGGCAGGTCCGGCTGGCTGGAGCCGCCCGTGCCGGCCGCGTCCGGCTGGAAGCCGTCTTCCATGTCGCCGTACTGCACGTCGCCGGTCTGCGCCATGAAGCCCTCGATGACGCGGTGGAAGGCGACATTGTCATATTCGCCGGCGGCGGCCAGCGCCTTGATGCGCTCGACATGCTTGGGCGCCACCTGGTCGTTCAGTTCGACGACGACGGGGCCGTCCTTGAGCTGGATCGTGATGAATTCGGCCGCCTGGGCAACGACGGCGCTCGTCGTGGCGGCAAGGAACAGGGCTCCTGCAAAGGCGAAACGGAGGATGTTCATGATAGCTCCCTAAGGGGGTTCAGGATGATGGGCTCAGCCCGTCTTGCGGGCTTTCAGCGCCGTGAAGACGGGCGCCGGGACGAAGGCACTGACATCGCCGCCCATGGCCGCGATCTGGCGGACCAATGTGGCGGTAATGGGCCGCGAGGCGACGCCCGCCGGCAGGAAGACGGTCTGCACGTCGCTCGCCATCTGGCGGTTCATGCCGGCCATCTGCATTTCATAATCGAGATCCGTGCCGTCGCGCAGGCCGCGGATGAGCAGGCGCGCGCCGTGCTCGCGCGCGGCATCGACGACGAGATTGGAGAAGGAGACGACGCTGACATCCCCTGCCCGCGCCGGCAGCGCCCCGGCGATCGACTTGCGGATGAGGTCCGCGCGCTCCTCGAAGGAGAAGAGCGGCGTCTTGCCGGGATGGATGCCGATCGCCACGATAACCTTCGGCGCCACGTTCAGCGCCTGCACCAGCACGTCGATATGGCCGTTGGTGATCGGATCGAAAGAGCCAGGATAGAAGGCGACTGTCATCGGCAGGGTCCCGTTTGCCGCCTTTTGTCACGGACGGCCCCTTTCCGCAAGGGCGCGGCCTGTCGCAACCCGCACTGTCCCCTGCCAAGTCCATGAACGCCGCATGAACGGGCCGTTCAAGACCATTTCAGGCGCGGCATGTCTAAATGGCAGCATCGAAGCCGGGAACAAAAGACGCGTCCGCGCATTCTCCCGGTCGAATACAGTGAAACAAGTAATGCGTTTCCTCTGGCTTGAAGGAACACGAAAATGGCTCTGGCTCTACTCTGCATGACGATGTTCATCGCCCTTACCGCAGCAACCATCCATGCGCTGCGCGAAGAGGACCGCCCCGCCGCGCCGAAGATCGCCGGACGCGGCAAGTGGCTGCACTGAGCGGGGATGGCACCATGGCCGCGCTCACCATCGTCTTCACGCTTTTCATCAGCGTCGTCTTCACCTTCGACTTCGCGCGCACGATCCTGGACCTGAAACGTGATCGCGCCGCCCTGAAGGCGGCCAGGCTGAAAACCCAAGCAGGCGGCTTCGGCGTCTGAGAACGCCCCCCTGCGGCAAGCGCCCCTCCGCGCATGGCTGCCGCAGCACGTATGCCGCCGTCAGAGCGGGTAGCCTTTCCTCCGGGCTGCCCGCACAAATGAAAAGCCGGACGGTCGTTCCCTGCCCGTCCGGCTTTTCCGTTTTCAAAGGAAGAGGTCTTATTCCTCGGCGGGAGGCGTTCCCTCGCCGGCCTCGACATCGCCTTCCATGGCGATCCCGTCCGTTTCGTCATCGTCGCCTTCCGGCTCGCTGATGCGCTCGACCGAGACGACCTTCTCGTCCTTTGCCGTGGAGAAGATGGTGACGCCCTTCGTGGCGCGGCTCGCGATGCGGATGCCGTCGACCGGCACGCGGATCAGCTGGCCGCCGTCGGAGACGAGCATGAGCTGGTCCTTCTCCTCGACCGGGAAGGCGGCGACGAGTTCGCCGATCTCGCTGGTCTTCGAGGTGTCGGTGGCGCGGATGCCCTTGCCGCCGCGGCCCGAGGTGCGGAAGTCGTAAGAGGACGACCGCTTGCCAAAGCCCTTCTGCGAGACGGTGAGGACGAACTGTTCGCGCGCCCTCAGTTCCTGGTAGCGCTCGTCCGTGAGATCGCCGACTTCGCCGACCTCCTCGCCGACCAGCGCGATATCCTCCTCGTCGACACCGCTGGCGCGGCGTTCGGCGGCGGAACGCTTCAGGTAGGCGGCGCGCTCCCACGGCTCGGCCGCGACATGGCTGACGATCGTCATCGAGATGATGCGGTCGCCGCTGCCCAGCGAGATGCCGCGCACGCCGACCGAGTTGCGGCCGGCAAAGACGCGCACGTCGTCGACCGGGAAGCGGATGCACTGGCCGAGCGCCGTCGTCATGAGCACATCGTCATGCTCCGTGCAGGTCTCGACATTGAGGATCTCGTCGCCCTCTTCCTCCAGCTTCATCGCGATCTTGCCGTTGCGGTTGACCTGGACGAAGTCAGACAGCTTGTTGCGGCGCACCGTGCCGCGGGTGGTCGAGAACATGACGTCGAGGTTTTCCCACGTCGTCTCGTCCTCGGGCAGCGGCATGATGGTGGTGATGCGCTCGCCGGGTTCCAGCGGCAGCATGTTGATCAGCGCCTTGCCCTTCGATTGCGGCGTGCCGATCGGCAGGCGCCAGACCTTCTCCTTGTAGACGATGCCGCGCGAGGAGAAGAACAGGACGGGCGTATGCGTGTTGGCGACGAAGAGGCGGGTCGCGAAATCCTCATCCTTCATGGCCATGCCTGAACGGCCCTTGCCGCCGCGGCGCTGCGCGCGGTAGGTGGCGAGCGGCACGCGCTTGACATAGCCGGCATGCGAGACGGTGACGACCATGTCCTCGCGGGCGATCAGGTCCTCGTCGTCCATGTCGGGACCGCCCTCGGCGATCTCGGTGCGGCGCGGCGTGCCGAACTCGTCGCGCACGGCGATGAGTTCTTCCTTGACGATGTTCATCATGCGCAGGCGCGAGGACAGGATGTCGAGATAGTCCTTGATCTCCTCGCCGATCTTGTTGAGTTCCTCGTCGATCTCGTCACGGCCGAGGGCCGTGAGGCGGGCGAGGCGCAGTTCGAGGATCGCGCGGGCCTGCTCTTCGGAAAGATTGTAGGTCAGGTCCTCGTTGATGCGGTGGCGCGGGTCGTCGATGAGCTTGATCAGCACGTCGACGTCTTTCGCCGGCCAGCGGCGCTCCATCAGCTGTTCGCGCGCCGTCTGCGGGTCGGGCGCGCGGCGGATGAGGCTGATCACCTCGTCGATATTGGCGACGGCGATGGCGAGGCCAACGAGGACATGGGCTCGGTCGCGCGCCTTGCGCAGGAGATACTTCGTGCGGCGGCTGACGACCTCCTCGCGGAAGGCGACGAACGCACGCAGCATGTCGAGCAGCGTCATCTGCTCCGGCTTGCCGCCGTTCAGCGCCACCATGTTGCAGCCGAAGGAGGTCTGCAGCGGCGTGTAGCGGTAAAGCTGGTTGAGGATGACCTCGGCATTGGCGTCGCGCTTCAACTCGATGACGACGCGGTAGCCCTGGCGGTCGGATTCGTCGCGAAGGTCCGAGATGCCCTCGATGCGCTTCTCGCGCACCAGTTCGGCCATCTTCTCGATCATCGACGCCTTGTTCACCTGGAAGGGAACTTCCGTGACGATGATCTGCTCGCGGTCGCCGCGCATGGGCTCGATATGGGCGCGCCCGCGCATGATGACGGAGCCGCGGCCGGTCTCGTAGGCCTGGCGGATGCCGGCGCGGCCAAGGATCAGCGCGCCCGTCGGGAAGTCGGGACCGGGGATGTGCTGCATCAGGTCGAGCAGCTCGATCGCCGGATTGTCGATCAGCGCGACGCAGCCGTTGATGACTTCGGCAAGATTGTGCGGCGGAATGTTCGTCGCCATGCCGACGGCGATGCCGCCCGCGCCGTTGACGAGCAGGTTCGGGAACTTTGCCGGAACGACGACCGGCTCGCTCATCGTGCCGTCGTAGTTGTCGCGGAAGTTGACCGTTTCCTTGTCGAGGTCGTCGAGCAGCGAATGGGCGGCCTTTTCCAGGCGGCATTCCGTGTAGCGCTGGGCCGCCGGCGGGTCGCCGTCGATGGAGCCGAAATTGCCCTGGCCGTCGATCAGCGGCAGGCGGAGCGACCAGTCCTGCGCCATGCGCGCCAACGCGTCGTAGATCGCGGCGTCGCCGTGCGGATGGTATTTACCCATCACGTCACCGGTCACGCGCGCCGACTTGACGTATTTCTTGTTCCAGTCGACGCCCATCTCGCTCATCGAGTAGAGGATGCGCCGGTGAACGGGCTTCAGGCCGTCACGCACATCGGGCAGCGCGCGGGACACGATCACGCTCATGGCGTAGTCGAGATAGGACCGCTGCATTTCCTCGATGATGGAGATGGGCTCAATGCCGGGAGGGTTCTTGCCGCCGGGTGTCGATTGTTCTGTCAATTTCGGTCACGATCGTTGTTCAGAATCAGAAGGGAATTTTATAGCCTACCGGCGCTGGAAGCGCCAATTTCGCCGGGGGTTTTGAACAGGCTTTTCCAAGTAAAATCCGCAGATTTGCGCATTTTCATGGCCATGGCGCCGCATACGTCCGGCCGCCCTTCCCTTGCACGGCGCCCTCCCCTAACAATAACCGCACAAGGCCGGGACAAATCGGCCGCGCAACGGCGAGGGGAACGCCCGACATGCTCAACATCGATCTTCTGGTCAATGCGATCACGACCCTGCTCGTGACCATCGATCCGCCGGGCCTGGCACCGATCTTCCTCGGCCTCACGGTCGGCATGACGCGCCCGCAGCGCACGCAGGTGGCGCTGCGCGGCTCGCTCATCGCCTTCTGCATCCTCGCCGTCTTCGCGCTGACAGGGTCCGGCGTGCTGTCGCTGCTCGGCATCTCGATCGGCGCCTTCCGCATCGCCGGCGGCCTGCTCCTGTTCTGGATCGCCTTCGAGATGATCTTCGAGCGCCGCAACGAGCGGAAGGAGAAGACCAGCGAGGTGGCAATCACCCGCGATCACATCCACAACATCGCCGTCTTCCCGCTCGCCCTGCCGCTGATCGCCGGCCCCGGCGCGATCTCCGCGACGATCCTTACCTCCGGCTCCTTCCCTTCGGCGCTCGAGCGCGTCGCGCTCATCGGCGTCATCGCGCTCTGCCTCGTCATCCTGTTCCTGTCGCTGGTCATCGCCGAGCGCATCGACCGCTTCCTCGGCAAGACTGGCCGCGCGATCCTGACGCGCCTGCTCGGCGTCATCCTCGCGGCGCTGGCGGTACAGTTCGTGGTGGACGGGGTGAAGTCCGCTTTCGCGCTCTGAAGGCGCAGCGATCGGCATCCCGAAAACGAAGCGGGCGCGGACCGCTTCACGCGTCCGCGCCCGGATCATGCCGAGAGGCAAAAGGGAACGATCAGAACGGGATGTCGTCGTCCATGTCGCGCGAGAGCGAACCGCCGCCCGAACGGCTTGCACCGCCGCCGCCGCCGCCGCCGCCCTGGGACGGGCGCGAGCCGTAGTCGTCGTAGTTCGGTGCGCCGCCGCCGAAATCGCTGCCGCCACGGCGATCGCCGCCGCCTTCGCCGCGACCGTCGAGCATGGTCAGCGTCGAGTTGAAGCCCTGCAGCACGACTTCCGTCGAATAGCGGTCGTTGCCGGTCTGGTCCTGCCACTTACGGGTCTGCAGCGCGCCCTCGATATAGAGTTTCGCGCCCTTCTTCACATATTGCTCGACGACCTTGCACAGGCCCTCGTTGAAGACGACGACATTGTGCCACTCCGTCTTCTCGCGGCGTTCGCCGCTGTTGCGGTCGCGCCAGGTCTCGGACGTGGCGATGCGCAGGTTGGCGATCGGCCGACCGTCCTGCGTGCGCCGGATTTCCGGGTCCGCCCCGACATTGCCGATCAAGATCACCTTGTTGACGCTTCCAGCCATACCCGTACTTCCCGTTGTCCCGCCGGGCGCAAGCGGCCCGGTATCATTTCACTACACGAATGCGGCATCTTATAAGCTGCCGCGCGCCGGCGCCGCCCCGCATGAGCGGTAATCCACAGATCAATTGCAAAAATTCGTTCTTTTTTTGTTCTAATAATTCCCTACACTCTTGTCAACCGAATCGGAAACGGGCACGGAATTCTCCGACCCGCGCATGGACATGGCCCATCCCGTCCCTACATAGGGGCCGGACCCCGAACAGATGCGCAACGACCTTTGACGCTGGATACGATGAGCGAACTCAAGACCATTTCCATTCGCGGTGCGCGCGAACACAATCTCAAGGGCATCGATCTCGACCTGCCCCGCAACAAGCTGATCGTCATGACCGGGCTTTCGGGCTCGGGCAAGTCGTCGCTCGCCTTCGACACGATCTATGCCGAGGGCCAGCGCCGCTATGTCGAGAGCCTTTCGGCCTATGCACGGCAGTTCCTGGAGATGATGCAGAAGCCGGACGTCGACCAGATCGACGGCCTGTCGCCGGCCATCTCCATCGAGCAGAAGACGACCTCGAAGAACCCGCGCTCGACCGTCGGCACGGTCACCGAGATCTACGACTACATGCGCCTGCTCTTCGCGCGCGTCGGCGTTCCCTATTCGCCGGCGACGGGGCTGCCGATCGAGAGCCAGACGATCAGCCAGATGGTCGATCGCGTCATCGATTTCGGCGAAGGCACGCGCCTCTACATCCTCGCGCCCATCGCGCGCGGCCGCAAGGGTGAGTACAAGAAGGAACTCGCCGAGTTGATGAAGAAGGGGTTCCAGCGCGTCAAGGTGGACGGCCAGTTCTACGAGATCGCCGACGTGCCCGCGCTCGACAAGAAATACAAGCACGACATCGACGTGGTGGTCGACCGCGTCGTGGTGCGGGCCGACCTGTCCTCGCGTCTCGCGGACAGTCTCGAAACCTGCCTGAAGCTCGCCGAGGGCCTCGCCATCGCGGAGTTCGCCGACAAGCCGCTGCCGGTCGAGGAAACGGCGGCCGGCGGCTCGGCCAACAAGTCGCTGAACGAGACGCACGAGCGCGTGCTGTTTTCCGAAAAATTCGCCTGCCCGGTCTCCGGCTTCACCATCCCCGAGATCGAGCCGCGGCTCTTCTCGTTCAACAATCCCTTCGGCGCCTGCCCGACCTGCGACGGCCTCGGCAGCCAGCAGAAGATCGATCCGGACCTGATCGTGCCGGAAAGCGAGCGGACGCTGCGCGACGGGGCCATCGCGCCCTGGGCCAAATCCTCCTCGCCCTACTACAACCAGACGCTGGAAGCGCTCGGCGCCGCCTACGGCTTCAAGCTCTCCAACCGCTGGTCGGAACTGTCGGAAGCCGCGCAGGGCGCCATCCTCAACGGCACGAGGGAGAAGATCGAGTTCAACTACAAGGACGGCGCGCGCTCCTACAAGACCGTGAAGACCTTCGAAGGTATCGTGCCGAACCTGGAGCGCCGCTGGAAGGAGACGGATAGCGCCTGGTCGCGTGAAGAGATCGAGCGCTACATGTCGGCCGCGCCCTGCCCGGCCTGCAACGGCTTCCGCCTGAAGCCCGAGGCGCTGGCGGTAAAGATCAACAGGCTGCATATCGGCGAGGCGACGGCGATGTCGATCCGCGTGGCGCGCGACTGGTTCGAGGCTCTGCCGGAGCATCTCAACGCCAAGCAGAACGAGATCGCCGTGCGCATCCTGAAGGAGATTCGCGAACGCCTGCGCTTCCTCAACGATGTCGGCCTCGAATATCTCTCGCTCTCGCGCAATTCCGGCACGCTGTCGGGCGGCGAGAGCCAGCGCATCCGCCTCGCCTCGCAGATCGGCTCGGGCCTGACGGGCGTGCTCTACGTGCTGGACGAGCCCTCGATCGGCCTGCACCAGCGCGACAATGCGCGCCTGCTCGACACGCTGCGGCACCTGCGCGACATCGGCAACACGGTGATCGTCGTGGAGCATGACGAGGACGCGATCCTGACGGCGGACTATGTGGTCGATATCGGCCCGGCTGCGGGCATCCACGGCGGCGAGGTGATCGCGCAGGGCACGCCCGGCGAGGTGATCGCCAACCCGGCCTCGCTGACCGGCAAATATCTTTCCGGTGCGCTTTCCGTCGCGGTTCCAGCGGAACGGCGCAAGCCGAAGAAGAAGAAGGAAATCAAGGTCGTCGGCGCGAAAGCCAACAACCTGAAGAATGTCACCGCGTCGATCCCGCTCGGCGTCTTCACGGCGGTGACGGGCGTTTCGGGTGGCGGCAAGTCGACCTTCCTCATCGAGACGCTCTACAAGTCGGCCGCGCGCCGCATCATGGGCGCGCGCGAAATCCCGGCCGAGCACGAGCGCATCGACGGGTTCGAATATATCGACAAGGTCATCGACATCGACCAGTCGCCGATCGGCCGCACGCCGCGCTCCAACCCGGCGACCTATACCGGCGCCTTCACCCCCATCCGCGACTGGTTCGCCGGGCTTCCGGAGGCGAAAGCCCGCGGCTACCAGCCCGGCCGCTTCTCCTTCAACGTCAAGGGCGGGCGCTGCGAGGCCTGCCAGGGCGACGGCGTCATCAAGATCGAGATGCACTTCCTGCCCGACGTCTACGTCACCTGCGACGTCTGCCACGGCAAGCGCTACAACCGCGAGACGCTCGACGTCACCTTCAAGGGCAAGTCGATCGCCGACGTGCTCGACATGACGGTCGAGGAAGGCGTCGAGTTCTTCGCCGCCGTGCCGGCCGTGCGCGACAAGCTGACGACGCTGAACCAGGTGGGTCTCGGCTATATCAAGGTCGGCCAGCAGGCGAACACGCTGTCGGGCGGCGAGGCGCAGCGTGTGAAGCTCGCCAAGGAACTGTCGAAGCGCTCGACCGGCCGCACGCTCTACATCCTCGACGAGCCGACGACGGGCCTGCACTTCCACGACGTGGCGAAGCTGCTCGAAGTGCTGCACGAATTGGTCAACCAGGGCAATTCGGTCGTCGTCATCGAACACAATCTGGAGGTCATCAAGACCGCCGACTGGATCATCGACTTCGGTCCCGAGGGCGGCGACGGCGGCGGCGAGGTGATCGCGGAAGGCACGCCGGAAGACGTGGTGAAGGTGAAGCGCTCCTATACCGGCCATTTCCTCAAGGAACTGCTGGAGCGCCGGCCGATCAAGACGGTGGCGGCGGAGTAGCTCCATGATCCTGATCGGCCAGTACGATTCGTCCTTCGTGCGCCGCGTGGGCATCGCGCTCAGGCTCTACGATCTCCCCTTCGAGCACCGGCCCTGGTCGGTGTTCGGCGAAGGCGACAGGGTGCAGGCGCTCAACCCGCTGATGCGCGTGCCGACGCTGGTGCTGGACGACGGCGACGTGGTGGCCGACAGTCCGTCGATCCTCGACCATCTCGACGGCCTCGTGCCGCCGGAACGCCGCCTGCTGCCGCAGGCCGAGCCCGAGCGGCGGCAGGCGCTGAAGGTGATGGCCTTCGCGACCGGCCTTGCCGACAAGGGCGTCAGCCTGTTCTACGAATTGCACCTGCACGAGACGCCCTCGGCCTTCTTCGTCGAGCGCTGCCGCGCGCAGATCTCGGCCGTGCTGGCCGCGCTGGAGGCCGAGCGCGCCGCGCGGCCGCAACCCTACTGGTTCGGCCGCATCACCCATGCGGATATCGCGGTCGCCTGCGCCCTCAGGCATGTCGGCGAGGCTCACCCCGGTCTCGTCGATCCGGCGGCCTGTCCGGCGCTCGCCGCCCATTGCGCCCGCATGGAGGCTTTGCCGGTGTTTTCGGAGATTTCGCAGCCCTTCGTCGCGCCCGCCTGAGGCGCGCCGCCATCCGTCTGTCGAGGAGGACCGACATGAGCACATACGGCACCATCCGAACCGGCATCGGCGGCTGGACCTTCGATCCCTGGGAAGGCACCTTCTACCCGGAGAAGCTGCCGAAGAAGCGGCAGCTCGAATTCGCCAGCCGCGAACTGACGGCCATCGAGGTGAACGGCACCTATTACGGCTCGCAGAAGCCGGAGACCTTCGCCAAGTGGGCCGCCGAGGTGCCGGACGGCTTCATCTTCTCGCTGAAGGCCAGCCGCTTCACGACCAACCGCAAGGTCTTGGCCGAGGGCGGCGAGTCGGTTCAAAAATTCCTGACGCAGGGGCTCACCGAGCTTGGCGACCGCCTCGGCCCCATCCTCTGGCAGTTCCCGCCCACGAAGAAATTCGAGCCGGACGATTTCGAGGGCTTTTTGAAGCTCCTGCCGGAAAAGCTCGATGGCCTGACGCTGAAACATGCGCTGGAAGTGCGCAACGAGACGTTCATGACGCCGGAATTCGCGGCGCTCGTCCGCAAATACAACATGGCGATCGTCTATGCGCAGCACGAGGACTATCCCGAGATCGCCGACGTGACGGGCGGTTTCGTCTATGCCCGCCTGCAGAAGGGCTCCGACGACATCAAGACCTGCTATCCGGAAAAGGCCCTCGACGAATGGGCGGCGCGGCTCAAGGACTGGGCCGGCGGCGGAGAACCGGGCGACCTGCCGAAGATCGATCCGGACAGCAAGCCGGCGAAAAAGCCGCGCGATGTCTTCGCCTTCTTCATCACCTCGGGCAAGGTGAACGCGCCGAACGGCGCGCGCGAATTGCAGCGCCGCGCCGGCTGACGCCGACCTAGCAGGCTGCTGCAAAACGGCTGACAGGGTTGGGTTTTCTGTTGGGCTGGCAGGTTTTTGTCCGCGGGTTTTGTTTTTGGAGTTGGTTTGCCGCGCCCTGTCCATTGTTGATCGCGTCTGGCCCCTATTGTGTTTG